>Ga0073899_10006306_pt1 | contig 10254 bp, 9 predicted proteins | sample KloWWTmetaKNB5Ph_FD_88975 | JGI IMG/M metagenome (GOLD analysis project Ga0073899, IMG submission 88975) | Active sludge microbial communities from Klosterneuburg, Austria, studying microevolution and ecology of nitrifiers - Klosterneuburg... | ecosystem: Engineered > WWTP > Aerobic digester >...
CCTCGGTGAAGTGCCCGCCACCGTCCTTGGTGAGCAATAGGGTCCCTTCTGCGTGGTCCCTGTAGCTCAGCACGTTGATGCGGGCCCGCGCACACAGCGCCAGGTAGGTGAGCAGGTGGCACTGGCTCAGCGCCGCCAACAGCAGGTCCTCCGGGTTGTGCAAGGTGGCGTCGCCCCTGAACATCGGGTCCGCCGTACCCCGCAGGTCGGGTTTGCCGGCGATGCGCACCACGTGCTCGCGTGAGTAGCCCTCGTAGGTGCGGGTGCCCTGGCCGGTGTTGCCGAGCCATTCAAGCTCCAGCGCGTAGTGGTGGTCGCCATGGTTCATGATCGGGCACGGATGAAGCGGACCCCGGCGCCGCCTGTTCCGAACACCAACAGGTACACGCCGGGCGCGAGCTCGCCGACGGACAACGGGTCGCCGTACGCCCCGCGGCCCACCGTGCGACCGGTGCCGTCCACGATGCGCAGCACATCGCCCGGCCGGAGCCCGGGCAGGCGCACATGCAGCACGTCGGCCACCGGGTTCGGCCACACATGCGCTGCTGCGGCGGCGGATCGTTCCTCCAGGCCCACATCCGGTGCCAGAAGCCAGCCGATGTCCTGCATCAGCGCCAGGCACAGGGGGCCGGGCCAGTGGTTGGCGTCGCCGGTGGAACTGAACGGCGTCATCAGCTCGTTCGGGTTGCCGGGCGGGAACGTCGATTCGTTGAAATGCACGCAACTGCTGCCCAACGCGAAGGTGGACGGCGCGTACATCCGCGCACCGGCACCGCCGTTGGCCGCCATCACCAGCGGACCGTTGAAGTGGAGCTGGTTGCCGGTCATCGCGTCGCCCAGCTGGGTGCCGGGATTCGGCATCATCACCAGCGGGCCGTCCTGCTGATCGCTGAGGAACACGTCGAACACACCGGGCAGGGTGTCCAGCTGCGGCCATGGGAAGCTCGTGGTCAGCGGGGCGAAGTCGGCCATCTGCAACAGGCCGAGGGAGCCCTGGCCGGCCACCTTCTTGGACAGGCCCACGAAACCGAGACCATGCCCCATCTCATGAAGCGCCACGGTCACCAGGTCGTGCTGACCGGCGGCCGGCTGACCGTCCGTGCCCAGGTACCAGTTCGTGCCGCCGTTGAGGTACACGTCCATGTCGCTCTCACCCGGGTTCAGTTCCGTTCCGGCGATGCTGTTGGCCAGTGCGCTGGCGTACCAGGTCTGCTGCAGCGGGGCCCCGGCGAAGTCGCGGCGACCGTTGGGGAAGGTGATCCCCAGCGTGGTGCCGCCCAGCGGGAACCACAGGACGCGCACCTTGATGTCCACGGTCGACTCCAGGATGCCGCCCCAGATGCCAGCGGCGTGGTCGATGGCGGTCTGCGCCGCGGGCGGTGTGCCCACGTGCGTCACGACCACGTTCGCGGCCCGGATGACGATCGGTGCGGCGAGCAGCGGCAGCACTGGCAGGAGGAAGCGGAGGCGCATGCGCCGAAGGTAGCTCGCCTACACGGCCAGGATGGGCAGGATCCGCAGCAGGTCGCTCTCTGCGGGCTTGCCGCCGGCGATGGCCTCGGCGAACGGCGTCAGCACAAGCCGACCGTTCGCGATGCCGAGCACACCGCCCCAGCGACCATCGCGCAGGTGCTCCACCGCGCCCACGCCCAGGCGGCTGGCCAGCACGCGGTCCGCCACCGTGGGGCTGCCGCCGCGCTGCAGATGGCCCAGCACGCTCACCCGGATGTCGAACTGTGGCGCGCGTTCCTTCACCCGCTGGGCGATGGCGAAGGCCCCGCCCTGTTCATCGCCCTCGGCCACCACCACGATGCTGCTGCCCTTGCCCGTCGCACCCTGGGTGAGCACACGCACCACCTCGTCGATGTCCTGCCGCGCCTCCGGCACCATGGCGTACTCCGCCCCGCCGGCGATCGCCGTGCGCAGCGCGATGAAGCCCGCGTCCCGCCCCATCACCTCCACGAAGAACAGGCGCTCGTGCGAGGAGGCCGTGTCGCGCAGCCGGTCGATGGCCTCCATCGCCGTGTTGCACGCCGTGTCGAAGCCGATGGTGCGGTCGGTGCCCGCCAGGTCGTTGTCGATGGTGCTCGCGATGCCGATCACCGGAAGACCGGATCCCTGATGCAGGATCATCGCTCCGGTCTGCGAGCCGTTGCCGCCGATCACCACCACCGCATCGATGCCTGCCGAACGCAGGTGCGCCACGGCCCGGGCCCGACCTTCCGGTGTGCGGAAGGCCTCGCTCCGCGCGCTGCGCAGCAGGGTGCCGCCACGCTGGATGATGTTGCTCACGTCGCGCGGGCCCAGCGCGCGGGTCCGCCACTCCACCAGGCCGTCGAAGCCGTCGAGCACGCCGGTGACGGCCATGCCGTAGTGGGTTGCCGCACGTACCACCGCGCGGATGGCGGCGTTCATGCCGGGAGCGTCGCCGCCGGAGGTGAGAAGGGCCAGATGCTTCATGGTGGTGCGTTACCAGGAGGTGTTGACGAGCGTGGAACGCCGGGCCCGGTCCAGTTCCTTTCTGCTCAAGTGCTTCACGCTAACGTACCAGTTCCGGTCCACCTCCAACGCTGGAGTCCTCGAGACGGTCACCTCGACGATGGAGAGGTCGGTACCCGGCACCAGGTCCACGGTGCGGCCATCGATCCGCACACGCACCGGCATGCGCAGACCGGGCACGCAGCCTGTCCATCGCACCCACAGCTTCTTCTTGTGCACGCCCCACTCCAGCACCGGCACCTGCGTCGTGCGCAGGTATTGATCGAAGATGGCCCGGTTGAGCTTGGCCCGTGTGAGTTCGTCGAAGCGGATGAGGAAGTCCTCGATCTCGGCACTCGTGACGATGCGGTGGCGGTAGCGCCGGTTCATCTCCAGCAGCATCGCGAAGAAGGTGCTGTCGCCCACGATGTGCCGCACCGTGTGCAGCAACGCCGCACCCTTGTAGTACATGTCGCCACTGCCCTCCTCGTTCACGCCGTACGGACCGATGACGGGCCTGTCGTTGGCGATGTTGCGCCGGCAGCCGGTCACATAGCGCTCGGCCGCCTCGCGGCCCTGCTGGCATTCGGTGAAGATGGTCTCGCTGTAGTGCGTGAAGCCCTCGTGCACCCACATGTCCGCGATGTCGGCGGTGGTGATGCTGTTGCCGAACCACTCGTGCCCGCTCTCGTGGACGAGGATGAAGTCCCACTGCAGGCCGACGCCCGTGCCGCTGAGGTCGCGGCCCAGGTAGCCGTTCCGGTAGCCGTTGCCGTAGGCCACCGCGCTCTGGTGCTCCATGCCCAGATGCGGCGACTCCACCAGCTTGTAGCCGTCCATGCGGAAGGGGTAGGGGCCGAAGCGCTGCTCGAAGCAGGCCAGCATCGGCGCCACCTGCTTGAACTGCTCCCGCGCCCGGGCCTCGTTCGCGGCCAGCACCCAGTAGTCGCAGTCCAGCGGACCTTCCAGCCCCATGTACACTTCGCTGAAGTGGGCATAGCGCCCGATGCTCGGCACCAGGTTGTAGGTGTTGATGGGGCTGCTGACCCGCCAGTGCCAGGTGCTGGTGCCATCGCCGTTGATCGTGGTTCCGCGCCACCGGCCGTTGCCCACGGCCTGCAGGCTGTCCGGCACCGTGATGTGCAGCGCCGCCCCGTCGTCGGGTTCGTCGCTCTGGTGGTCCTTGCAGGGATACCACACGCTGGCGCCCAGGCCCTGGCAGGCCACGCTCGCCCAGGGTGCGCCGCTCTCGTCGCGCCGCCAGATCCAGCCGCCGTCCCACGGCGGGTTCTTCGCGGCCCGCGGCACCCCGTGGTAGTGCACCCGCACCGTGGTGGCCTCCCCCGCGCGCAGGGTGTCCGGCAGGTCCACCCACAGCACGTCATCCTCCCGCGTGAACGGCACGGTGCGGTCCACGATGGCGATGGCGCCGTCGCGGTAGGCCTCCGCTTCCACGGTCACGCTGTCCACCACCAGCGGCTGCTGAAGGTCGATCTGCATCCGCCGCCCTTCGGCCACGGCGGTGAATGCGATGGCCGTGACGCCCGCGATGCTGCGCCGGTCCAGGTCGGGCCTCACGCTCACGTCATAGAAGGTGGCGTTCCACCACGCCCGCTCCGGACCGATGGAGCCGCGCAGCGTGTCGGCCCGCGTGAAGGTCGCAGCTGCGGCGTCCAGCACCTGGGCCTGCGTCGCAGGGTGGGAGAGCACGGCAAGAAGGAGCAGGTGGGTCCGCATCGGGACGAAGATGGCCGCTCGCTGATCACACCGGCCCGATCCAGGTACGATACGTTCCATCACCGCACCTCGATCTCGTCCAGGAACATCCACGCCGGGTTGCCCGCACCGGGATAGCCCTCGGGGATCTTGCCGCGGTGCCGCACGGTGAGCCGGACATAACGGGCCTTGCCACTCTTCTCCAGACCGAACGCGTTGCGGCCCGGTCCGGCCTTCACTTCAGCGGACCCGAACGGCGTGAAGGTGCTGCCGTCCTCGCTCACGCTGAAGTCCACGCGCTCGGGCAGGTGGATCCAGCTGTGGTTCTCGTTCAACGCGCCGATGCCGATGTAGCGGATGTCCTGCACGCTGCCCAGGTCCACCGTGATGGTGACGCCCTCGCGCCAGCCCAACCACTCGGTGTTCACACGTTTCTCCTGTGCGGTGATGCCATCGACTAAAGTGAAGGCGCCGCCCTCGTTGTAGCTTTCGTTGGCTTGCACGCTGAGGGTGATCGGGCGGGCGGTGGCGAGGTTGAAGTTGAACGTCTTGGATGATGCAGGAAAGGCCTCTTTCGTGAATATGTCCTTTGTGAAACATACAGCCGATACGATGAATGGTTCCGTTATGGTGAAAGGACCACCGTATTCGCTTGTGGAATTCCCGATCGCCATCATGTAGCTTCCATCAGGTTCTGGTGGATGATCCGTTAATGTCACTTTGATCGGCATTCCTTCTCTTGCCGCTGAGAGCACGACTCTGATCTCTCCAGCATTTTCTCCCTGTTCGGGCCTGATCTTCACTTGATAAAGACTCCTGCTCGCATTCACCTGCATCGCCTCCAGCTTCGGGAACTCGTTCTCCAGTCGCTGGATGAAATCCTTCTCATCGCGCTTCTTCTTCGGCGTCCACAGCACTTCCGCCAGCGCCAGCATGCGCGGCACGGCCATGTACTCCACGTGCTCGGGCGTCAGGATGTACTCCGTCCACACGTTGCCCTGCGCACCGAGGATGTACGTGTGCTCTTCGGGCTTCAGGTCGGCGGGGATCGGCTCGTAGCCGTACACCTTCTGCAATGTGGTGTGGCCGCCGAAGGCCAGCGGTTCGTTCGCGGGGTCGCCCTGGTAGTGGTCGAAGTAGCAATGGCTGCCGGGGCTCATCACGGCGTAATGTCCGCTCCGCGCCGCCGCAATGCCGCCCTCCGTTCCGCGCCAGCTCATCACGGCCGCGTTCGGTGCCAGGCCACCCTCGAGGATCTCATCCCACCCGATGATCTTCCTTCCCTTGCTGTTCACGAACCGCTCGATGCGCTGGATGAAGTAGGACTGCAGCTCGTGCTCGTCCTTGAGCCCATTGGACTTCATCCGCGCCTGGCATTTCGCGCAGGTCTTCCAGCGCTCCTTGGGGCACTCGTCGCCGCCGATGTGGATGTACGGGCCGGGGAAGAGCGCCATCACCTCGGTGAGCACATCCTCCAGCACGGTGAACACGCTGTCGTTGCCCGCGCAGAACACATCATCGAACACGCCCCAACCCTTCTGCACCTCGTACGGACCGCCGGTGCAGCCCAGCTGCGGGTAGCTCGCCAGCGCGGCCATCGCATGTCCCGGCATCTCGATCTCCGGCACGACGGTGATGTGGCGCGCCGCCGCGTAGGCCACCACCTCCTTGATCTGCTCCTGCGTGTAGAAGCCGCCGTAGGCCACGCTGTCGTACTCACGCCGGCTGTACGGACCCACCTGGCTGCCGCGGCGCCACGCGCCCACGTCGGTGAGCTTGGGGTACTTCTTGATCTCGATCCGCCAGCCCTGGTCCTCCGTGAGGTGCCAGTGGAAGCTGTTCATCTTGTAGCGCGCCAGCAGGTCGATGTACGTCTTGGTGAACTCCACCGACCAGAAGTGGCGGCAGGCGTCGAGGTGCATGCCCCGCCAGGGGAAGCGCGGGTGGTCGGTGATGGTGAGACAGGGGAGGGAGCCGCTCGTGCGGGCATGCTCCAGCAACTGGACCAAGGTGCGGCTGCCGCGGTAGAGCCCGGCCTCCGACGGGGCGGTGATGGTGATGCCGCCGCCGGTGACCTGCACCCGATGCCATTCCGGGGGCATCAGCGTGTCGAACGCGACGCGGTGGAAGGTGATGGGGGTGGGGGCGAAGCAGGCCAGGTCCGAAGCGGGGTGCAGGGCCAGGAGCTCCGCTTCCACCATGCCCGGCAGCGGGGCGTCGGCCGTCACCACCCACGGGCAGCGCAGGTCGAGGCTGCCGCCGTCGAGCTGCAGGTCGGCCGGTGCCGGGATGAGCGGAGGGGCGGTCTGGGCCTGCGTCCCGGCCCCTGCCAGCAGCAGGGCCGCGGCCAGGTGGTTCCGCACCCTCATGGCTTGGTCGTGGGCATGCCCACCGGCGCGGGGGGCTCCAGCAGCAGTACTTCCAGCTTGCGCATGCCGTACTTGGCCTTCAGGGAGGCGCGCTGGGCCTCTCCCTCCTCCACGGTGGCGAAGCGCATCACGTCAATGTCGGTCACTGCGGCCAGCTCGGGGTGCTCGCGCTTCACGCGTTCGATCAGCTGCGGGGTGGTGGCCGCCTCGGTGGTGGCGAACACCGGGGTGAGGACCACCACCGGACCATTGCGCCAGTTCCCGATGGCCATGGCGTGAATGACGTTCTGGGCGTGCACAAGCGGCGCGGCCAGCAGGGCGGTGAGGAGCAGCAGGGTGCGCATGGCGATGGGTTGCCCCGCAAAGATGGCCCATCGCACGGGCCGGTGATCCGGGTCACCGTCCGCCACCGCCATCCGGCCCCCACCTTTGTACCCGCAACACACGCACCATGAGCATCTTCGGCCAGATCTTCGGTTCCACCGCCCGCCCCGCCCTGCCGGAAGGGGCCACCGTCATTGATGTCCGCACCCCGGCCGAGTTCGCCGGCGGGCATGTGGAGGGTTCCATCAACATCCCTTTGGACACCGTGCAGCGCGAGCTGCCGCGCCTCAAGGCCATCACCGGGCCCATCGTGCTGGTGTGCGCTTCGGGCAACCGCAGCGGGCAGGCCACCGCGTGGCTCCGCGCCCAGGGCCTCGACCAGGTGGAGAACGGCGGTAGCTGGCTCAATTTCCGATAGGGTGTCGCCCATCGCGGGGATCCGCCTATCTTCGCGGCCCCTTCGAGCAAGGGGATAAACAACCAGCGACATGCCGACCCGCATCCGCCTTCAGAGGAAAGGCAAGAAAGGCCAGCCGTACTACCACATCGTGGTGGCTGATCAACGCGCACCGCGCGATGGGAAGTACATCGAGAGGATCGGTGCCTACGACCCCAACCAGAACCCCGCGTTCATCGAGATCGACCGCACCAAGGCGCTCGACTGGATGCAGAAGGGGGCCCAGCCCACCGACACCTGCCGGGCCATCCTGAGCTACACCGGCGTGGTGTACCGCAACCACCTGCAGAACGGCGTCAAGAAGGGCGCCTTCGGTCAGGAGGAGGCCGACCGCCGCTTCGACGCCTGGCTGAACGAGAAGAACACCAAGATCGAGGGCAAGCGCAGCACGCTGGCCTCCGGCGCGGAGCAGGCCCAGAAGGCCCGCCTCGATGCCGAGAAGCGCAAGGCCGCCGAGATGGCCGCCAAGCTGAGCGCCAAGCTCGCCGCCGCTCCCGCAGAAGCGCCCGTAGAGGCGCCCGCCGAGGGCGAGGCACCGGCCGAAGCCCCCGCCGAATAAGCGTCCCGCACCTTCCTGGGAGAGGCTCGCGTCCACCGACGCGGGCCTTTTCCGTTCACCGACCTACCTTCGGGCATGGACCTGGAGAGCCTGCACCGCATCGGCAAGCTGGGCAAACCCTGGGGGCACCAGGGCGACCTCACCGTGCACCTGGAGGGCTGCGACACCGACGACCTTGTCCACGCCGGTTCGCTCTTCGTGGACATCGAGGGCCAGAAGGTGCCCTTCTTCTTCACCGACCTGCGCGAGAAGGGACGTGATGTGCTGGTGAAGTTCGACGACTTCCACGACCCGCAGAGCGCGGCCATCCTGGTGGGGCGCGACCTCTACGCCCCGCCCGGCCTGCTGAGCGACGGCAGCGACGAGAGCTGGGACCCCGACGAGTTCATCGGCCTGGTGGTGCGCGACGAGGTGCACGGCGACCTCGGTGAGGTCACGGCCATCGAAGGCACCGACCGGAACCCCGTGCTGGTGATCCTCCACGGCGAGCAGGAGGTGATGGTGCCCCTTGTCGAGGAGATGATCGTGGACCTCGACATGGAGGAACGCACCCTCACCATCCGCACGCCGGAGGGCTTGGTCGATCTGTATCGGAACAGCTAGTGGCCGCGACGCCCTTCCGCTTCAAGCAGTTCAGCCTCCAGCAGGACCGATGCGCCCTGAAGGTGGGCACCGATGCCGTGGTGCTCGGTGCGTGGGCCGATGTGGATGGCGCGCGCATCCTGGACATCGGCACGGGCACCGGGGTGCTGGCCCTGATGGCCGCACAGCGCAACCCCGTCGCCCGCATCGATGCCGTGGAGATCGACGAGCCTTCGGCCGGGCAGGCGGCGGAGAACGCGGCCGCGAGCCCGTGGGCCGTTCGGGTGCGGGTGCACCGCATGGACGTGCGCCGCATGCGGTCGAGCGAGCCCTACGACCGCATCCTCTGCAACCCCCCGTTCTACGCGGGTGAGATGGATTCCCCCGACACGCGCACCGGCGTCGCCAAGCACGACGGCGGGCTCACCTTCACGGAGCTGCTGGAGGTCACTGTGCGGCTGCTTGCGCCTGCCGGTCGCTTCGTATGCATCATCCCGCTGAACCGCGAGGCGGACCTCTGCACCATCGCCGCCGACCGCGGCCTGTTCCCCGTGCGTCGCTGCGTGCTGCACTACCTGGAGGGTCGGCCGCCGAAACGCGTGCTCCTGGAACTCGTGCACGGCCCGTCGCCGCTGCGGCAGGAGGAACTGCTCGTGGAGCACCGGCCCGGCCGCTTCAGCGAGGCGTACCGCAGGCTGCTGGCGCCGTTCCTGTTGAAGTTCTAGCCTTCGACCTCCTCCTCGTTGAACACGATGCCGGCGGCCTCCAGCGCATCCAGGATGGGGTCGTAGATCGCGGGTGTGATCGGCAGCAGCACGCCGCGCTCCTTCACCGCACCACCCAGCACCAGCCTCGCCGCGAAGGCCAGGGGCAGCCCCACGGTCTTCGCCATGCCCGTGCGCACCGGGTCCTCGCCCAGCACCACCAGCGAGGCCTGCAGTTCCTGGTGCCGGTCCTCCACAGTGTAGCGGAACCGGTGCCACATCACCACCATGTCCTTGTCCGCCGGCCCCAGCTTCCACTTGGCCTCCAGCAGGTGCTGCAAGGTGGCCGCCGGGCTCAGCCCCTGCACGCCGATGCGCTCGCGGCTGAAGAGGCCCAGCCAGTCCAGCCGGTCCATCACCTCGCCCTTCGGGTCGAGGCCGAGGGTGTGGGCCAGGTTCGAGCGCACGTCCCGCTCCACGTCGTGCGGCAGGAAGGCCTCCATGAACTCCTCCCAGGTGGCGTTGGGCCGCAGCTCCATCGCGAAGCCGTCGTCCGTGCATCCCAACTGAACGAAAGCGTCCCACGCGGCGCAGAAACCCGCCTTGCGCAGGGTGCCGCGCACCAGCGTGGGGATCTCCTGCAGCCCATAGTGCGCGCGGTACTTCAGCGAATCGCGGTTCGCATAGCCGTCGAAGTCCCCGAAGCCGGGCACCGTCACCCGCACCGTTTCGCGGAAGAGCCGGTGGTAGGGGAGGTACTTGTAGCTGCCGTCCTTGATGTACCGGGCCATGCCGCCCTGCCCGGCCAGCACCACATTGCGCGGGTTCCAGCTGAACTTGTAGCCCCACGGGTTGTCGTCGCTTTCGGGCGCCACCAGTCCACCGCAATAGCTCTCGAAGGCCTCCATGCGGCCGCCCTCGCCGCGGATGCGGTCCAGGATGCGCATGGCGCTCATGTGGTCGATGCCGGGGTCGAGGCCCAGTTCGTTCAGGAAGATGAGCCCTGCCGCCTTGGCGTCCGCGTGCAGCGGCCACAGCGCGTCGGGCACGTAGCTGGGCGTGATC
>Ga0073899_10006307_pt1 | contig 10253 bp, 4 predicted proteins | sample KloWWTmetaKNB5Ph_FD_88975 | JGI IMG/M metagenome (GOLD analysis project Ga0073899, IMG submission 88975) | Active sludge microbial communities from Klosterneuburg, Austria, studying microevolution and ecology of nitrifiers - Klosterneuburg... | ecosystem: Engineered > WWTP > Aerobic digester >...
ATGCGCTGGCCAACACGATCACCGGCAACATCGGCAACGATACCCTCGACGGCGGACTCGGCGCCGACATCCTCAACGGCGGCGCCGGCGACGACACCTATAAAGTCGGCGCCGGCGATACGGTGATGGATTCCGAGGGTGCGGCCGACAGCGTGCTGGTGGAGGGTAGTCTCGCCGCCTGGACGCTGGGTTTGACGCTCGAGAACCTTACCAACGAGGGCACGGCGGCGACCTTCACCGGCATCGGCAATGTGCTGGCCAACACGCTCACCGGCGGATCGAATGTCGACATCCTGAACGGCCTGGCAGGCAACGATTCGCTAACCGGCAACGACGGCAACGACAAACTGTATGGCAGCGCGGGGACCGACTCGTTGCTCGGCGTCAGCGGCGACGACCTGCTCGACGGCGGGACGGAGAGCGATACGCTCGACGGCGGCGATGGCAATGACAAGCTTTATGGCGGGCTGGCAGACGATCACTTCGTTTTCTCCACCACGCTCAACGCGGGCACCAACGTCGATACCATCATGGACTTCGTGAGATTGCAGGGGGACCGCATCGATCTCGATCTCGATATCTTCGGCGGGCTGGGCACGGCGGGCGCACAGCTAAGTGGCGATCTGTTCGCTTCCGTCAGCCAGACGACGACGGATTTGACTGTTGTCGAAGCCGGGAAGAAGATCATTTACAACAGCAAGACCGGCGAACTCTATTTCGATGCCGACGGCGCAGGGGCCGGTAGTGACGCTATCCTCTTCGCCAAGATCGGGATCGCCACACCGCACCCGGGTCTGGATGCCACCGATTTCTGGCTGATCGCCTGACGGTCGTTTGGGGCGCGGTAAGGCTGCGATGAAGTTCCTGCTGGTGCACCAGAACTTCCCCGGCCAGTTCCGCCATGTCGGAAGGGCACTGGCGGAACGGGGGCGCGCGGTCGTCGCCATCGGCGGCAACGCCAACATCGTGCAACGACCGCCACTGCATCCGGCAGTCAAATTGCTCGCCTACCGTCTCGACAAGAAGGCGAGCCCGGCGACGCATCATTGCATCCGCAGCTCCGAGGGCGCCGTGCGGCGCGGCCAGACGGTGGCACGCGCGGCCCTGGAACTGAAGAAGCAGGGCTTCGCTCCCGAGTTTCCGGCGACCTTCGACGACACGCCGCGACTGCGGGTGAAGAACACGACGCAACTGCTGAGCCTGGAGGCGGCCGACGCCGGCATCTCGCCGACGGCGTGGCAGGCCGGTCGCTATCCCGCCGAGTTCCGCCAGAAGATCGAGGTCATGCACGAAGGCATCGACACGGAAAGTGTGAGCCCCGATCCGGCGGCGGTGTTCGAATGGAACGGGCTGAGTCTGACGGCCGTTGACGAAGTGGTCACCTACGTCGCGCGCAACCTGGAGCCCTATCGCGGCTTCCACGTCTTCATGCGTGCGCTGCCGCGCCTGCTGGCGGCGCGCCCCCGGGCGCGCATCGTCATCGTCGGCGGCGATGATGTCAGCTACGGCCGGCGCCTGCCGGAGGGGCAAACGTATCGGGCGCAGTATCTGGCGGAACTGGGCGAACGCATCGATCTTTCCCGCGTGCATTTCACCGGGCGCCTGCCCTATGCCGACTGCCTGCGGCTGTTGCAGGTGTCATCGGCCCATGTCTATCCGACCTACCCTTTCGTGCTCTCCTGGTCGATGCCGGAAGCCATGGCCGCCGGCTGCGCGCTGGTGGCGTCGAATACGGCACCGGTGCGCGAGGTGGTGGAGGATGGCGTCAATGGCCGGCTGGTCGATTTCTTCGATGCCGATGAGCTGGCCGACACCGTGGCCGATGTGCTGGCCCGCCCCGCCGAATTCGCGCCGCCGCTGCGCGTGCGCGCGACAGCGTGCGCGCGCGTTTCGACCTCGCCTCGCGCTGCCTGCCACGGTGGGTCGAATTCGTCACGGCCGGCGCGCGCGCCCCTATCCAATCCGGCGCTTCGGGGGTAATCTTTCTCTTGTCGCGTCTCGTCTTCAGGCCCAACGCCATGCTCCGTCATACGCTGATCCCTCTCGTCTTTTTTGCCGCCGCACTGTTCGCGACCGCGGCCGTTGCCGCGCCCAAGTCCGCCAACATCGTCAGCCTCACCGGCAAGGGAGATGTTCGCGCGCCGGAGGCCGCTGACTGGAAGAAGGCTGCCGTCAATCAGGATCTGTTCAACGGCGAGTTCGTGCGTACCGGCGACATCAGCCAGATGGCGATCCTGTTCGTCGATCAGACGCAGATTCGCCTCAATCAGAACAGCCAGTTGCAGATCAAATCGGTCGCCGATGCCGCCGGCGAACAGACAGCGGTAAAACTCAGCAGCGGCCGCGCCTGGAGCCAGTTGAAGCCGCAGGCCGCCGCACCCGGCGCGCCGCCGCGGCTGTCGATGGAAACACCCTCGGCCACCATGTCGATCCGCGGCACCGACTGGGAAGTGGAAGTCGCCCCGGATGGCAAGACGCAACTGGTGGTGCTCTCCGGCGTGGTGGACATGGGTAACGCGCATGGCCGCGTCACCGTCGGCAGGAACGAGGCGGCGGTGGCCGAAGTGGGCAAGGCGCCGGTCAAGATCGTGCTGACGCAACCGAAGGAACGGGTGCAGTGGGTGACCGCGTACCGGCCGGAGCCGGCGCGTTACCTTGCCGCCGCGGATGCAAGCCTGGCTGGCGACGCCACACTCGCACAGGCGGCGGCCGAGATGACGGAAGGACGCTACGCCGAGGCGCGCGCGCGCCTGTTGGCGACGACGCCGAGCTGGGTGCGCGAGCTGATGCTGGCCGATATCAAGGTGATCGAGGGCGATCTGGCCGGCGCGATCATGCTGTCGCGCGCAGCCGCCGCCGTCTCGCCGGCGCCGACTTTTGCCCAAGCGCATCTGGCTGGCCTGCTGCTGCTGGCCGACGAGGCGCGCGAGGCGAAGCGAACTCTCGACACCGCCCTGGCGCGCGACGCCAAGTCGGCGGAGGCCTGGCTGGCCGAGGGCCGCCGCGCCCGCTTCGAGGGCGATGCGAAGCGCACCGAGGAAGCCTACGGCCGCGCCGCGCAACTGGCGCCCCAGGACGAGCGCGGCTGGCTCGGTCTTGGCGCCGTCGCGGTCGAGCGCGAGCAGGTCGCGCCGGCCCGCGAGCACCTCGATCGCGCCGCCGCGCTGAACCCGCGAGAGGCCGCGATCTTCGCCGAAGTCGGCACCCTCGAAGCCTTCGCCGACCGCTACCCCGAGGCCGAGGTCGCCTTCGCCCGGGCCTTGCATCTGCGGCCCGACGATTACGTGGCGCTGACCGGCCAGGGGGTGATGAAGCTCAAGCAGGGTCGCACCGAGGAAGCCCTGAACGACTTCCTCAAGGCCGGGCTGATGGAACCGCGCTACGCCCGCGCCCGGCTCTACACCGGCATCGCCTTTTACCAGCTTGGCCGTTATGCCCGGGCCCAGGAAGAATTCGACACGGCCGCCGAACTCGACCCGAAGGACCCGCTGCCGCACCTCTTTTCCAGCATGGCCCACACCGACCACTTCGACATGGCCGGCGCCGTGGCCAGCGCCCGCGCGGCGCTGGAACGCATGCCCAACCTGAAGTCGCTCAACCAGGTCGCCAACAACCAGAAGGGCGTGGCCAACGTCGGCAATGCCCTGGCCTTCTGGGGTCTGCGCGACTGGGCCACCAGCTACGCCCAGAACGGCGAATATCCGTTCTGGGGCGGCAGCCACCTTTTCCTCGCCGATCTCTACGAGGGGCGCTACGCCAAGAACTCGGAATTGTTCCAGGGCTTTACCGCCGACCCGACCGTGTTCGGCGCCGGCACCCGCTTCCAGAGCCTGATCCACCGTCCCGGCCACCACCAGACGCTGACGCTGACCGCCGCGCAGGACAAACAGATCGCCGAGGTGGTGCCGCGCATCACGCTCAATGGCTACAGCAATTCCGTCACGCCGTTTTCCTATTTTCTCGAAGTCGACCAGCAAAGCGGCGACACGCGTTCGGGCCAGAACTTCAGCTACCACGACCGCACCGACTCCGTCACCGTCGCGCTGGGCTGGGTGCCGCGCCACGACCTGAAGCTCTTCGCCTTCTACAACCGCGACGACACCGACAGTCGCTATGCCAACGCGACGATCCGCGACCTGCGCTTCCACTCGCCGACCTCGGATCTTTCGCTCGGCGGCAGCTGGTTCGCCACGCCGACGGCCATGCTGCAGGTGCGCGCCGGCCGCAACCACATCGAGGGCACGCAGAACTGGACCGAGATCGACAGGAGCACCGGCGTGCCCATACCCGTCGGCGGCCACTTCGACGATCGCGAGATTTCACGCGATGCGCAACTCGGCTGGCGCTGGCGCCCCGATGACGGCTGGGAAATCGCGGCCGGCATCGAGGCGGCGCGGAGCCCCGAGAACAGCCTGCTGACGCTAAGCCTTCCCGGTTTCGCGGCACCGGTGGTGCGTGATGCCGCCACCATCGACGAAAAATCGAAAGTCGCCTACCTGTCGGGGCGGCGGTTCCTTTCGCCGACAGCCTATTTCCAGGCCGACCTGGTGTGGACCGATTACCGCAAGCAGCTCGACGGCGAATGGATTCTGTTCGGCGTGCAACAGACGCTGAACGCCGACGGCCAGCCGCTGGATCGCAAATTCCGCGTGCGCAAGTTCACCCCGCGTCTCGGCCTGGTCTTCGAGCCGGCCAAGGACCAGCGCCTGCGGCTGGCCTGGCAGGACTGGGTGCGTCCCTCCTCGCCCGGCGGCCTCGGCCCCGTGGCCACGGCCGGCATACCGCTGGACGAAACCTTCCTGCGCTTCGGCGGACGGCAAAAGCGCGGCGCGGCGAAGTGGGAGGCCGAATGGTCGCCACGCCTGTTCACCGACGTCATGGTGGACAGCCAGCGCGTCGACAACCTCGACAGCTACGACATCTCTCTGGCCGAAAACTTCGCCAACCTTGCCCGCATCCGGCAGAAGAGCCTGACCGAGATCACCGACTTCTACGCCGGCGCGGCCAACGTCGAAACCTCCACTGCCAACCTGGCCGGCAAGGCACGCGCCGACCGGTTGCGCCTCGGTGCCAACGCCATCTTCACCGACACGCTGTCGGGCGCACTGGCCTATACCTGGACCGATTCGAAAATGACGCTGTTCAACGTCGTCAACGGCGATCGTTTCTATCTGCCGCAGGACACGGTTAGCATGGGCCTGACATGGATCAGCCCGGCCCGCTGGCGCCTGTCGTTCGATGCGCAATGGCGTTCCAGGGCCTGGTCGCTGCTCGATCAGGCGGCGCCGCGCGATCCCTACTGGAACGGCGCCTTCTCGGCCTACTGGGAATCGACCGACAAGCGGGTCGGCGTCGCCTTGTTCGCCAAGGAACTGTTCACGCCGCACGAGTCGGCCTTCTACGGGCTCGCCGGCAACCTCCGATTCTGAGGCCGCGATGTTGCGCCGGGTCATGGAGGCACTGCAAGGCAGACGCCTGCTGTTGACAAGCCTGCTGGCCGTCGTCGTCTGGGTTCTCGCGGCCGGGACGATGCAGACGCGGTTCTGGGACCAGCTCGAGGCCAGGCTCTTCGACCAGTTGACCGTGGCCACCGCGCCGGGCAAGTCGAACCTGCCGATCACCATCATCGGCATCGACGAAGCCTCGTTCGCCCAGATCAACAAGCGCTGGCCCTGGCCGCGCAGCATGCACGCGCAACTGGTCGATCGGCTCCACGCCGGCGGGGCCGCGGTAATCGCCTTCGACATGATCTTCTCCGAAGCATCGGAGCCGGCCGAGGATCAAGCGTTTGCTGACGCGGTCGCTCGCGCCGGCAACGTGATCATGGCTTCCGACCACGCCTACCAGGAGACCAGCCTGCTGCGCCAGTGGATACGCGTCGACCCGCTGCCCGCGCTGCGTGCGGCCGGCGCCGTGCCGGGCCTTGCGACGGTCACGCTCGATGCCGATGCCGTGGTGCGCGGGCTGCCCGACGGCGAAGACATCTATTGGCGGCGCGTCATCCAGACCTTGATGAAGGCCCGCCCCGGCATCCTCGAAACCGAGCCGGGCACGCCCGCGAACGGCTACATCAGACACATGGGCCCGGCCCATACCTTCCCCTACGTTTCCTACTACCAGGTGCTGCATGGCGACAAGTCGCTGCCGCCGGACTTCTTTCAGGACCAGATCGTGCTGATCGGCCGCGACGTGCGCGCCAGCCCCGAGGCCGGCGCCGCGCAGGCCGACATGTTCGCCACCCCCTTTCTCGGCGGCAGCAAGCTGCTGACCCCCGGCGTGGAAATTCACGCCACCATCATCGAAAACGTGTTGACCGGGCAGGTCGTCAGCCGCGCCAGCCGGAGCGAAGCGCTACTGTTCCTTAGCGTGGCCCTGCTGCTGGCTTTTCCTGCCCTGCTGCGCTGGCACCCGGTCTGGAGCGGGGCCTGGTTCCTCGCCCTGATGCTTGCCGGGGCCAGTCTTTCCTACGCGCTGTTCGGCCAGAAGCACCTGTGGCTGCCGGCGGGCGCGACACTGGCCGGACTCGCCACCCTTTACCTGTCGATGGCGGTACTTTCCTATCTCACCGAGCGCAGGCGCGGCCAGCAGATCAAGGGTGCCTTTGCCAAGTACGTCTCGGCGCAGGTGGTCGAGCAGATGATCGCCCACCCCGAACGCCTGCGCCTCGGCGGCGAACGGCGCGAACTGACGCTGCTGTTCTCCGACCTCGCCGGCTTCACCTCGATCTCGGAAAAACTGCCGCCGGACGGCGTCGCCAAGGTCATCAACGCCTACCTGACCGAAATGACCCGCGTGATCCTCGCCGAGGGCGGCACGGTGGACAAGTTCATCGGCGACGCCGTCATGGCCTTCTGGGGCGCCCCGCTCGACGATCCCGACCACGCCCTGCACGCCACCCGCGCCGCCGTCGCCATGCAGGAGGCCATGGACGGCCTGCAGGAAAGCTACCACGCCATGGGCCTGGCCAAAGTCGGCCTGCGCATCGGCGTCAACAGCGGCCCCGCCATCGTCGGCAACATGGGCTCGGAAGACCGCTTCGACTACACGGCGCTCGGCGATGCCGTGAACCTCGCCTCGCGCCTCGAGGGAGTGAACAAGATGTACGGCACCCGCATCCTGCTCTCCGAGACCACGCAGCAACTGCTCGCCGGCGCCGTCAAGCTGCGCCCGATCGACAAGGTGCGAGTCAAGGGCAAGGAGGAACCCGTACACATTTTCACGCCCTGCGAGGACGCAAAACTGATCGAACTCTCGGTCGCGGCCCTTGCCGCCTACCGTGCCCAGGACTGGCCAGCCGCCCGTGCCGCGTGGAACGCCGTGCTGGCGCACGCCGACGATGACCCGGTGGCGAAGGTGTTCATGCACCGCATCGACGAGTTCGAGCAGCAGCCGCCGGGCGCGGGATGGGACGGATCGGTGGCACTGGAGAAGGGCTAGAAGCGTTAGCCCGGCCGGGGCCTGGCAGTGACGGACTTCGCGGCCGGTTAGACTTCCAACTTTTCCACAGTGAGGGCAAAACGTCATGACCGAAACCATCTATGCCGATCAGGTGACCAATATCTCCCTCCACGGCGGCGTCGTGCGCCTGGAGTTGGCGGTGGTGGACGCGCTGCCCAAGGCGCAGAACGACCCCATCAAGATGCGGACCTCGCACCACCTGGTGCTGCCGCTCGACGCCTTCGTCAAGGCCTTCGAGATTCAGCAGGCGGTGATGAACAAGCTGATCCAGGACGGCGTCCTCAAAAAGCGTGACGAGGCGCCACCGGCGGTCGCCAGCTAACAGCCTGGTGGCCTGATAGCCGTCGGCGGCGCGAATGGAATGGTCTATATTACGCCTAGTTGGGAACCTGCTCGGAGGATCCAATCATGGCCAGGCAATTTGAGATCGCTTACCAGTCGCCGCTGGGTGCCGGTCGACCTGGGGTCAGCATTCAAGAGTTGTTCGATGGCAGCTTTCTTCTGGCATGGGTCGAGGGCGACGGGAGTGAGTCCGGTGTATGGATGCAGCGCATCGACTGGGATGGTAACAGCAAGATTGGCTATCCCATCCGTGTCAACAATTACAAGTCCGGTGTCCAGCAAGGACCGCTCATTGGTGCGTGGCCGGATAACAGTTTCACTGTCACTTGGGAATCCACTAACCAAGATGGCAGCGGTATTGGCATCTATTACCGGCGCTTCAACTTCGATGGGACCCCCTACAAAGGCATGGGCGAGTCGCTGCTCAACGTCGGTAATACCACAGGCGACCAATTCGGCGTCGCCGCCACGCGGACTCCGGACTGGAACGGTTCCCTATTGACCTGGACCAGCTACAGGCCCACGACCGGAGCCGAGGTCTGGGGCCGCAGCTTCACTAATTTCTGGACGACCGATTACAACATTGTCCCAACGCCGTTTGCCCCATCCAGTTTCAACTTTCCGGAGAACTATAAGGACACCACGAATTCCATTGAAATTCCCCATCTTACGTCGATGGTGTACTTCGCACTGCCGACAGGAGGGGATCTCGTCCAGATTGGCGTCGAGCGAGTTCGCAAAGATGTGAGCGGGAAGGCGAGCGATCATGAGGCTTTCGTGGAGGCCTACTCCAGTAGCGGCAGCCACGTGACACATTTCCTCCAGGTCAGCAAGAGTTCGACGACGGTGTCTGGCTCGCCCCTCATCACCATGCTCGATGACTACTCCTTTCTCGTCACTTGGGTAGAGCAAAGCGGTATCGGACCGGCCGTGATCTACGGAAAGCGCTTTCTCCGGGATGGCACACCGACCACCACGGTCCAGACAATCGCCACCAATGTCGACGCGCTTGATGTCAACGACGCGGGCAGTTATACGGGCTACGATGTGAAAGCCTTGCCAACGCGCGAGGTATTCGTCGCGTGGGGCGACGCTGCGAGCGGAGATATCAAGGGCAGATGGCTGGATGGCCGGGGCATATACGCCGGAAAACCGCTCACCGATCCCATTACCATTCTTAACGGCTTCGGCGACGAACTTCACGATCCAGTTCTGGACGCTACTTATCAAGGCACTTACGAAAGCCTTGTCGAGGTGGTCGCACTCAAGGATGGCGGCGTAGTCGGCAAACTAGTCGGTGTCGAAGAACTTTTCGCCGCTGTCGTGAAAACGATCGTCAATCTGCTCTTCACGCCACCAGACCCGACGAACATCAAGCCCTGGAATCTGCACGGGGGCACCAAGAACGACAGCATCACCGGTGCGGCAGGTTCGGACTATCTCAACGGCGGCGCTGGCAAGGACACCTTGTCGGGGGCCAATGGCAACGACGTTTATGTCATAAACGACCAGGACATCGTCCGGGAGACGGCAGGCGGGGGAACCGACACCGTCGAAGTGACCCTGAGTAGCTTCAATCTGCCAGATCACGTCGAGAAACTCATCTTCAAAGGCAGCGGCAACTTCAGCGGCAAGGGGGGGGAGGGCAACAACGTTATTGAGACAGGGAGCGGTGATGACACCATCGACGGTGGCGGTGGCCAGAATCTGATCAGGTTCGGTGACGGGATAGACACCGCCCTGATCGAGGGCAAGTTAAGCGATCTTGCGCTCATGCGCATCCTGCTGCCGGGTAGCGGCTATACCCTCAGTGGCGCCACCACTGGCGAGATCATAGCCTTGGCAGGCAAGGGGGGTCGGCTGGATCGCATGGTCGATGTCGAGAAGCTCAAGATTGGCAATGACGAGGCTGTAGACCTCAAAGACGTTTCATTTATCCGCAGCGTCCATGTCGACGACTATAAGGCCGGTAACGAGAACTTCGAGAATTGGGCTGACGAGCTGATCGGGGACGCGAAGGCCAATGCACTTGATGGTCTGGACGGCAACGATACCCTGAGAGGCCAGGCCGGAAATGATCTGCTTAGCGGTTGCAGTGGCGACGACAAGGCGTTCGGCGAGATCGGCAACGACACCCTCGACGGCGGCGTGGGCAACGACACCCTCGACGGCGGCGTGGGCAACGACACCTATCTGATGGACATCGACCTGGCCGACACCATCGTCGATGTGTCCGGCGTGGATGTCGTCAGCACCCGCCTGGCCGAGTTCAGCATCGCCGGCTACGCCATGATCGAGAACCTCGAACACCTCGGTGCCAATGCCTTCAAGGGCACCGGCAATGCGCTGGCCAACAAGATCACCGGCGCGGCGGGCAACGACACCCTCGACGGCGGCGCCGGCGCGGACAACCTCGCGGGCGGCGCCGGCGACGATACCTACATCGTCGGCGC
>Ga0073899_10006308_pt1 | contig 10251 bp, 11 predicted proteins | sample KloWWTmetaKNB5Ph_FD_88975 | JGI IMG/M metagenome (GOLD analysis project Ga0073899, IMG submission 88975) | Active sludge microbial communities from Klosterneuburg, Austria, studying microevolution and ecology of nitrifiers - Klosterneuburg... | ecosystem: Engineered > WWTP > Aerobic digester >...
CGCCTCGTCGATCGCGCTGTTCGCCCGCGTGGGCGGCGGCATCTACACCAAGGCCGCCGACGTCGGCGCCGACCTGGTCGGCAAGGTCGAGGCGGGCATCCCCGAGGACCACTTCCTGAACCCCGCGACGATCGCCGACAACGTCGGCGACAACGTCGGCGACGTGGCCGGCATGGGCGCCGACCTGTTCGAGTCCTACATCGGCGCGATCCTCGGCGCGATGATCATCGGCGCGGTGGCGATCACGGGCCGCCTCGAGGCGGCGATCCTTCCGCTGCTGATCGCGGCGGCGGGCATCGTCGTGTCGATCCTGGGCACCTTCCTGGTGCGCACCAAGGAGGGCGGCAACCCCCAGATCGCGCTCGACATGGGCTCCTTCGGGGCCGCGTTCGTGATGCTGCCGGTCTCGTACTTCATCATCGACTACTGCGTGAATTCGGCGGCCGCCCACGGCACGCCGATGGTGCTCGCCCTCGGTGAGGCGCCGATCACGACGATGGCGCTGATGTACGCGATCGTCGCCGGCCTGATCTCCGGCGTCCTGATCGGCATCGTGACCGGTTACTACTGTTCGAAGGGCAAGCGCCCGGTCAACAGCATCGTCGAGCAGTCGAACACCGGCCCGGCGACCAACATCATCGCCGGCATCGGCGTCGGCTTCGAGTCGACGGCGATCCCGATCCTCCTGATCGCCGGGGCGATCTTCGTCGCCAACCACTACGCCGGCCTCTACGGCGTCGCGTTGGCGGCGCTGGGCATGCTCTCGACCACCGGCATCCAGCTCGCGGTCGACGCCTACGGCCCGATCTCCGACAACGCCGGCGGCATCGCCGAGATGTCGGGCCTGCCGCCCGAGGTCCGCGGGCGGACCGACAACCTCGACGCGGTCGGCAACACCACCGCCGCGATCGGCAAGGGCTTCGCCATCGCCTCGGCCGCGCTGGCCGCCCTGTCGCTGTTCGCGGCCTACCGCAACATCGCCTTCGGTCCGGGCGAGGACCTGTTGTTGACCAACCCGGAGGTCCTGATCGGCCTCCTGCTCGGCGGCATGCTGCCGTTCCTGTTCTCGGCGATGGCGATGAAGGCCGTCGGCGCGGCGGCGATGGACATGATCACCGAGGTTCGGCGCCAGTTCCGGGAGATCCCGGTGCTGCGCTCCGCGCTGAAGCTGGTCGCAAAGGCCGAGCACGAGGGTCGTGACCTGACCCCGGACGAGGAGCGCGAGGTCCTCGCCGCGGGCGAGAAGACCGAGGTCGAGCGCTGCGTGGAGATCTCCACCAAGGCCTCGATCCGTCGCATGGTCATGCCGGGCGTCCTGGCGCTGGCATCTCCGGTCATCATCGGCTTCTGGTCGCGCTTCGCCCTCGGCGGCCTGCTCGCCGGGACCCTGGTCACGGGCGTCATGCTGGCGCTCTTCATGTCCAACGCCGGCGGCGCGTGGGACAACGCCAAGAAGCAGGTCGAGGACCAGAAGAAGGACTCCAGCCAGGCCGTGAACACCGGCAAGGGCTCGGAGCGCCACAAGGCGGCGGTCATCGGCGACACCGTCGGCGACCCCTTCAAGGACACCGCGGGCCCGAGCCTGAACATCCTGATTAAACTCATGACCATCGTCGCGGTGGTGATCGCCCCGCTGCTGGCCAAGTAGCCGGCCAGTGAGGCGAATCTGCGGGGCTTTCGGGCCCCGCGGCCCCTTGCGGTTCGGCGGGGGTTGGTCTACAAGTTGCGGCCCCGTCCCTCTGGACGGGGCCGTTTTCTTTTTCTCTCCTTGCTCTCCGCGGCTGTCTGCAGCCTTCGGGGGGCCAAGCAAGACCGTCCACGAGGAGAATTCATGTCCGACATTTCCGGCCAGGTGCTCTCAGTCTCCGCCAAGAAGGGGACCAAGCGCGAGTACGAGACCATCCTGATCCTGCGCCCGAGCAGCAACAAGACGAACATCCTGGACCTCATCCACAAGATGCAGGCCATGTTCGACAAGTTCGGCGCTCGCATCATCAAGATCGAGAACTGGGGTAACCGCACCCTGGCGTACTCGATCAAGCGCTCCCCCACGGGCATCTACCTGTACTGGCGCTACATCGGCGGCTCCGACATCGTCCACGAGTTCGAGCGCAACCTGCGTATCATGGACTCGGTGCTGCGCTACTACACCGTCAAGGTCGACGAGGACGTCGACGCCACCGCGCGGCCCTCGGAGATCACCGAGGACCTGCTGCAGACCATCAGCGAGCCGCCGCCCGAGCCCGAGCCCGAGCCCGAGCCGGTGCGCGACGAGCCGCACTCCGTGTTCTCGAACGACGACGAAGAAGGCCTCGAAGAGGGAGTTCCCTGAGCCATGTCTGACGATAAGCCCCGTTCCGCCCCCCGCCGCTCTTCGTCGTTGCTCGCCAACGACAAGACCCTGGTCATCGACTACAAGAACCCGCAGCTGCTCAAGGCCTTCCTGACCGACCGCGGCAAGGTCGTGCCGGCCCGCATCTCCGGGGTGTCGGCTCGCCAGCAGCGCCAGATCACCAAGGCCGTCAAGCGTGCCCGCATGCTGGCCCTCATCCCGTACACGGTGCAGTAAGAGGTCCCCATGGCAATGCTTGAGATCATCCTCCGCAAGGACGTCGAGAACCTCGGTCACGCCGGGGAGCTCGTCACGGTCCGTCCCGGCTACGGCCGTAACTACCTGATCCCGCGGGGCCTCGCTCTGGCGGCGACCCGCGGGAACATCGCCCAGCTCGCGCACCAGAAGCGCATCATCGCGGCCGAGCAGGCCCGCGTCCACGCCGAGCACGCCAAGATGGCCGAGGCGCTCAAGGGCGTCTCCGTCGCCATCGCCCGCAAGAAGGGCGGCGACGGCAAGCTGTTCGGATCGGTGTCCACCAAGGACATCGCCGAGGCGCTGGCGATGCAGAACATCAACATCGACCGCAAGCTCATCCGCCTCGAGGACCCCTTCAAGGCGGTCGGGAGCTACGAGGTGCCGATCCGCTTCACGGCCGACATCTCGGTCGACATCCGCGTCAACGTCGTCGGCGTCTGAGCCGGGACCTCAGGCCGGGTCATGGCCCGGACCCTGTGAACGAAGAGCCGCGTGCCCTGTCGGGTGCGCGGCTCTTTGTCGTGCGGCGGTTGTGCGGACAAACGCGGTCGAGAGCGGACTCTGCGGTATGTGAATCGGCCGGCGGTCGGGTCGCATCGGCGAGCGACGCCGGAAGATCCCCGTGGCAGGGCGAAAGTTCGCGATTTCGCTCTTGCGGTCATTGCCGAGCCCGCGGAGTCGCGCATGGTTCGAGCAAGCGCGGCGGGCATGAGCCGGCCGCAGGGTCCTCCGGAGCGCTGTGACGCGACGTGCGAACGGCTGTCCCGAGGGACATGTACCAACATTGCAGGCCCGAGGCCTGCGTTCCACGAGGATATCGCCATGAGCACCAGCAACAACGGAAACCAGGGCGGCAAAGAGGGCGGCAAGCGAGGCGGACGCGGCTTCGCCGGCATGGACGGGGAGAAGCAGCGGGAGATCGCCAGCAAGGGCGGCCACGCGGCCCACGAGAAGGGCACCGCCCACGAGTTCGACTCCGAGGAGGCCCGTGAGGCCGGGCGCAAGGGCGGCGAGGCCGTCAGCCAGAATCGCGAGCACATGGCCGAGATCGGCCGTAAAGGCGGCGAGGCCTCGGGCAGCCATCGCCATCAGCAGAGCGGACAGGGCGGCGGCACCAAGAGCCGCTGAACCCGGGCCCCGCAGCCCCCAGGACGGGCCTCCGTGTTCACGGAGGCCCGTTCTTCGCGAGGACGCGGCCGCGAGCGGTCACTCGCCGCGCAGGCGTTCGGCGCTGCACTTGCCCATCAGGCATTGCGCCGAGTAGACGCCCTTTTGTTTGCAGCCGGAGACATGATATTTGCCGTAGACCTCGTCGCGGCGCAGCTTCAGCTGGTCCTCGCCGCACTTGAAGTCGGCGGCCGCCTGGGTGCGGGTGGCCTTGTCGAGCTTGCCGGCGCAGCCGGACAGGGCGGTGCAGAGGAGCAGGGCGGCGAGGGCGGTGCGCATGGTGGGCGAGCTTAGCCGAACTTCGGAGCGTCCGGATGCGGGCGCCGAGCTCAGCTCGGGGTGAGAGGTCGGTGGGCCTTCGCGGTGACGCCGTGCCACAGGCTTCGCGTCGGTGGCGGGTTCGCGGGCCCCTCCGCGTCGATCTCCGGGGTGCGCCAGATCAGCAGCAGGAGGCCGAGCGCGGTCAGCAGCAGGGCCCCGGTCCCGACGCCGAGCTGCACGGCGGCGGCGGCGGGCTCGGTGGCGCCGGACCACGCGGCGAGCCGGGAGCCGAGCACAGCGGCGAGCAGGCTACCGAGCGGCATGGCCCCGAACATCGCCATATTGGCGACGGACAGCGCGCGCCCGCGCATCACGTCGCTGACGCGCAGCTGCAGCGCGGTGATCATGTTGCTGAAGGCCCAGATCCAGGCCAGCCCGGCGACGAAGATCCAGACGCTGGCGAGGGGGAGGCTGCGGGTCGTGCAGAACAGCGTCATGCAGGCGCCGGTGAGGGTGAGGGACAGGGGGATCAGGTGATGGCGCGGGTACCAGGTCGGCCAGCGCCCGAGGGTCAGCCCGCCGAGCACCGCGCCGGCGCCGAACAGCCCGAGCAGCAGGCCGTAGGAGGTCTCGCCGGCCCGGAACACCTCGGACACGAACAGCGGCAGCATGCGCTGCAGCGGCGCGGCGAGGGCGCTCAGCAGCACCAGCATGAAGAACAGGGTGCGCGGGCCGGGGTCGCCGAACATGAAGCGAAGGGCCTCGAGGATCTGGGCGCGAGCGGCGGGCACCGGGCCGGGAGGGGGCGGCGCGGGCTCGGTGCTGCGGATCGCGAGGATGACGGCGACGAAGCTGAGGGTGTTGAGGGCGAAGAGCACGGTCGCGCTGGTCTGGGCGAGCAGCAGGCCGGCGAGCGCGGGGCCGACGACGCGGGCGAGGTTGAATTGCAGGCCCTGCAGGGCGATCGCGCGGTGCAGCTCGGCGCGCGGGACCAGGCGCGGGGTCATCACCTGCCAGGCGGGCGCGTTGAAGGCCATGGTGATGCCGCTGAGCAGGCCGAGCGCCAGCAGCACGGCCGGCGTGGCGCGGTCGAGGGCGCTGGCCGCGGTCAGGCCGGCGGCGATCAGCATCATGGCGATCTGGGTGGTGAGGAGGAGGCGACGGCGGTCGAGGCGGTCGGTGGCGAGGCCGCCGAAGATGCCGAGCAGGAGCATCGGGCCGAGTTGCGCGGCGGCCAGCCAGGCGAGCATGACCGTCGAGCCGGTCTGCTCGGCCATCAACCACTGCACGCCGAGGCCCTCCATCCACGTGCCGATCGAGGAGATCATGGCGCCGAGCCAGACCCGGCGAAACGCGGGGTAGCGCAGGACGCCGCGCCACAGCTTCGCGGGCTCGGGCGCCGCGCCGGGCGCGGTCGGATCGATCTGCAGGTGCTGCGGGATGCGGCGATGCTAACACCGCCGCAACGCCGCGCGGAGCGATGGACGGGGGCTAGCAGTCGTTCGGCGAGCAGACCACCCAGCCCTGGATGGCGATGTTGTTGTTCGCGTCGTTCCAGTTGCCCTGCAGGGTGCAGCCGGCGGAGCGGCGGTAGATGCGATAGAGCGTGTTGTTGTCGCCGTTGGGCTCGAAGTTGGTGCAGCCGACGTCGCCGTTGGCGTTGTCGGTCATCCAGAACGAGCAGGGCTGGCCCTGGCAGATGCCCTGCCAGTTGTTGATGCTCTGGGCGCCGTTGTTCTTCGGGAAGATGTTGAGCAGGTTGGCCTGGTCGGAGAGGTTCCAGTCGTAGAAGGCCTGGGCGTGGGGCTTGGTGCGGGTGACCAGGACCTCCATGCCGACGGCCGCGCACTTGGCGGCGTAGGCGCTCTGGTCATTGAGCAGCGCGGGGTCGTCGAAGCGGATCCACGTGTAGCCGCACATGCCGGCGTCCATGTCGCAGCGGACCTGCAGCGGATTGATCGGGCCGCCGTCGTCGGGGTCGATCTGGTAGTTGCCGTCCATGCTGTTCGGGGCGGCCTCCTTGATCTCCTTGCAGCTCTTGGCGATCTTGCAGGTGTTGGCGATGCACAGGCCCTCGCCGCAGTCGGCGTTGGCGGCGCAGGCGTCGCCGAGCTCGCACTTCCCGCAGTCGCCGCCGCAGTCGACGTCGGTCTCCGCGCCGTTCTTGGCCCCGTCCATGCATGTCGGGGTCTTGCACGTCGCGGTGCACTGGTCGGCCTCGTCGAGGTTCGCGTCGTCGCACTCCTCCACGCCCGCCTGGACCACGCCGTCGCCGCACTTGGCCGCCACGCAGGTGCCCAGGCACGCGTCGGTCTCGACCATGTTGCCGTCGTCGCACTCCTCGCCCTGGCCCGCCTGCAGCTTGCCGTCGCCGCAGTTCGGCGGGGCGCAGCTGTTGGTGCAGTCGTCGTCCTCCTCCTGGTTGCCGTCGTCGCAGGCCTCGCCCGGGCCGACGATGCCGTCGCCGCAGCCGGCGGCCTTGCAGGTGCCGAGGCAGGCGTCCGTGTCGTCGGCGTTGCCGTCGTCGCAGTCCTCGACGCCGGCCTGCACGAGCATGTCGCCGCAGGTGGCCACCGCGCAGCCGAGGGTGCAGGCGCCGTCGTCGGCGTTGGCGGCACCGTCGTCGCAGCCCTCGACCCCGGCGAGCACGAGGCCGTCGCCGCAGCTGGCGGTCTGACACTGGGTGGTACATTCGGCGTCGTCGGCGTTGGCGGCACCGTCGTCGCAGCCCTCGCCGGGGTCGAGGACGCCGTCGCCGCAGAAGGGCATCGGCGGGATGTCGCCGGTGGTGGTGGCGACATCGGTGGTGCCGGTGCCGGTGGCGGACATGCCGGTGGTGGGCGGCTCATCGGTGGTGCCGGTGCCGGTGGTGCCGGTGCCGGTGGTGCCCTCGGAGGTGGTGACGCTGGTCGTCGAGCTCATGGTGGTGCTGGTGCTGCCATCCGTCGCCGAGCCGCCGCCGCCGCCGCCGCCGCAGGCGCCGAGCATCAGGATTGTCCACAGTCCGGCGCCGAGTCCGAGTCTTGTATTAATTCCACCGCCCATAATCCCTAACCCTCCGGGACCGAGGCTGACAGCCCCCTTTGGGGCCGTCAACCGGCGAGAACGCGCTGCTGGGCGCGGGCATAAATGGCTACAATCGGGCGATGCAGCGCCGCAAGCCCGAGCAGGACCACACCAGCGAGCACGCGGGTGCGCACCTGGAGCCGTTCACCTGCGCGCCGATCGGCGTGGTCCGCTCGCCGTACACCGAGCGCTTCGGCACCCCGCGTCAGCCGCCGATCACCGCGCAGGTCAAGGGTGACGCGATGTTGCCCGCGCGCATCGAGCTGCTGGCCGGGCGCGACTTCGAGGCCGCGCTCGCGGGCCTCGCGGAGTTCGATCGAATCTGGTGCGTGTTCGTGTTCCACCTCAACCGCGGCTTCGGCGTCAGCGTCCGCTCCCCGCGCGACCCCTGCGGCGAGCGCGGACTGTTCGCGACCCGCTCGCCCCACCGCCCGAGTCGGATCGGCCTGTCGTGCCTGCGACTCACCGGCATCGAGGGCCGCGTCCTCCATGTGCTTGGTTGCGACATCCTCGACCACACCCCGGTCCTCGATATCAAACCCTACGTCCCCTACGCGGACGCCTTCCCGGAGGCCCGTGCGGGCTGGCTCGAGGAGCGTGTGCCCGCTGAGCCCGATTACTACGAGGAGCCGGAGCGCTGAGGGGCGGCGCGGAGTCCGACGGGCAATGGGGCCCCTGGCCCCCGGTCCTCGCCCTGCGATGGGTCAGGCCTGGAGCCGACGAACGCGCCGACTTGGTCTATCCTGGCCGCGGAGTCCCCATGCACAAGCTCTGTCTACCCCTCCTGACCCTGGCCCTGGCCGTGCCCTCGCTGGCCTCGCTGGCTCATGCCCGAGACGACAAGCTGCCGTCGCCGCCCGCCACCGGGGACGTCAAGACCTCGCTGACGGCCTCGGCCTCGGCCTCGGCCTCGGTCACCATCTCCGACCAGGACGCCCTCAACGACGACATCCTCGCGGTCATCGACCTGCCGATCGTCACCGCCGACGCGCGTGAGGCCGGCATCGACGAGGTGGAGATCAAGGAGGCCCTCGACACCACCCGCGACTCGGGCCTCTCCGCCAGCGACGCCAGCGAGGTCATGGGCACCGAGGCGGAGCAGACCCGCAAGCGCGGCGCCAAGAAGGGCTTCGGTCGCTGGGTCCGCATGCAGGTCGCCGCCGGCCTCCGCGGTCCGAAGCTCGCCGCCAAGATCAAGGAGCGCAAGGAAGACACCGTCGAGCTCGACGAGAAGCAGCTCACCGACCTGCGCGCCAAGCTCGAGAAGCAGCGCGAGCTCAATCAGAACTGGCGCCGCGGCCAGCTGGCCAAGCGCGGCGAGCTGATCGCCAAGGGCAAGAAGCCGGTGCTCACGCACAAGGAGCGCCACGACCAGCTCAAGGTCAAGATCGACGCCGCCCAGGGGCGCATCGACGGCGCCAAGGACAAGCTCGACGGCAAGCAGGACGAGACCGAGGGCCGCCTCAGGGCGATCGAGGCCCGCATCGCCGCCGCCTCCGACGCCGAGAAGCCCGCCCTCGAGGCCGAGAAGCAGCGCCTGGAGCAGGCGCTCGGCAAGCTCGAGAAGCGCGAGGACAAGCTGGAGAAGCGCGAGGAGAAGCTCGAGAAGCTGGAAGGCAAGCTGGAGAAGCGCGAGGAGAAGCTCGAGAAGCTGGGCGAGAAGCGCGAGGAGAAGCTGGAGAAGCGCGAGGAGAAGCGCGAGGCCAAGGCCGAGAAGCGCAAGGGCGAGGACAAGCCCGCCGGGGACCCGAAGTGAGCCGCCGAAAGGAGACCGCCGCCATGCAAATTTTCACGCGCATCGCCATCGCCGTAGCCCTGCTGAGCCTGCCCGCCTGCGAGGGCGCGCCCAAGACGGAGACCAAGGTCACCAAGACGGTGACGAAGACCGTCACGCCGCCGCCGGTGGCGGAGGTCAAGCCGGAGGTCAAGCCTGCGGTGGAGCCCGAGGTCAAGGCGGGTCCGCCCGCCGCCGACTCGCCCGAGGGCAAGATCCTGCTCGCGGCGACCGTCGCGCGGGAGATCTCCGCCGCGCCCGACCGGGCCGACGAGATCCTCGGCAAGCACGGCCTCGACCGCGACCGACTCGACACCCTGATGTTCGAGATCGCCGGCGACCCCGAGCTGACGCGCGCCTATATGGCCGCGCGTCGCACCAGCTGATCCCCTTCGCCGGGTCGCGGCTCCTCGTCTCGAGGAGGGACCGCTCGGGCCCGCGCGGACTCCGTGCGGGCCGCTGAAATTGCGCCGCGCCCGCGGCTCCTCCGGCTTGCGTCGCTCGTCGCTCGGCGCCACAACTGCCGCGAGGCCGCGATGGAACAGCACATCACCACCCATACCTTCAAGCGCGACGATGCGTGGGAGACGATCGACACGCTGTGGTACAGCCCGTTCTTCTACTGGCAGAAGAACGGCGTGCGGGTGACGCCGACGGTGCCGCTTCGCATCCTCACCGCGTTCGGCACGCTGGTCGACGAGTCCGATGAGGGCTGGATCAACAACGGAGGCCCCAGCGCGATCCTCATGCAGCGCCTCCAGGCCCGCGGCCCCAAGGGCATGATGATCCGCGTCGAGACCGGCGAGGAGATCCAGCCGGAGGACGCGGAGGAGGGCTGAGGCGCGCCGCGGCGCGCACTCAACGTAGCAGCGCGAGCAGGTCCTCGCGGGTGAGCGAGGCGGCCGCGTCCGCGCCCGCGAGCGCGGCATCAGCGAGCGAGCGCTTGCGCTGCTGCAGCTCGAGGATGCGGGCCTCGACCGTGTCCTCGGCGATCAGCTTGTGGACCAGCACCGGGCGGGTCTGGCCGATGCGGTGGGCCCGGTCGGCGGCCTGATCCTCGACCGCGGGGTTCCACCAGGGGTCGAGCAGGAACACGTGGTCCGCGGCGGTCAGGTTCAGGCCGGTGCCGCCGGCCTTGAGCGAGACCAGGAGCACCGGCGGGCCGTCGGCGGCCTGGAAGCCGTCGACCACCGCGCCGCGGTCGCGGGTCGAGCCGTCGAGGCGCAGGAAGGGCAGGCCGGCGCGACGAAGGTGCGGCTCGACGCGGTCGAGCAGGCCGGTCCACTGCGAGAACACCAGCGCCTTGTGGCCCTCGGCGACCGCCTCGTCGAGGGTCTCGAGCAAGAGGTCGAGCTTGGACGAGCGCGTGGCCTCCTGACCGGGCACCAGGCCG
>Ga0073899_10006309_pt1 | contig 10251 bp, 9 predicted proteins | sample KloWWTmetaKNB5Ph_FD_88975 | JGI IMG/M metagenome (GOLD analysis project Ga0073899, IMG submission 88975) | Active sludge microbial communities from Klosterneuburg, Austria, studying microevolution and ecology of nitrifiers - Klosterneuburg... | ecosystem: Engineered > WWTP > Aerobic digester >...
AATGACTTGCTTGCGCCTCTCGTGCAGTTGCTCCAGCGTCTGAAATCTTGCGTCTTCTTTTTCCATGCACGACAGCTGGGGATCAATCACGGAATTTCAAGCTTTATTGGGCCGGATCTATAAAAGTGCAAGCAGCTATCTATTCAATAGTATTTGAGCGGCGCAAATCACGCGCCCCCAGGCCACGTTCGCGCCGTAGCGCATAGGCCAGGGCGCTGGCGCTGGCGTAGCCGCAGGCCAGGGCGGTGGTATCGAGCGGTTGGCCGGCAGCCAGCAGGCATTGCGCCTTATCCAGGCGCAGGTCGCGCAGCCAGGCCTGGGGGGTGCGGCCGGTCAGCTCCAGCAGGCGGGCGTGAAAGCGCTGCGCGCTCAGGTGGCACAGGGCGGCCAGGCGGGCCGTGGGCCAGTCCTGGTGCAGGGCTGCCTGCACCTGCTGCCGCAGGCGCGCCAGGTCGATGCGCCGGCGCGCCAGCAGGCCCGGCGCCTGCAGCACCTGTGCCACCCGCGCCGCCACGGCCTGCGGGGCCGGTGCGCCGGCACGCCAAACCTCGGGCACGGCAAAGCGGCGCATGCGCGACAGGCCGGGCTGGTCGGGCGCGTCGATCACCAGAATGCGCGCCGCCCGGTCGGCAAGGTAGCCATGGCCGGCCCCGGCGGGGATGACGATGCCGCAGGCGGTATCGACGAAGGCCGCGCGCCCGGCGATGTCCAGCTCCATGCAGCCGTCCAGCGCATAGAGGATCTGCGCAAAACCATGCTCGTGCGCGCCATGCTCGCCGCTGTAGCGGCGCACGGAGCAGCTGGGTTCGAAGGTGGACGGTGCAGGCGCGACCATGGGCCGATGGTAGGGCAAGGGCCGGGATAATGCCCTGCCCCCAGCGTCAACGCCCATGCCCGACAAGTCCGCCACCACCGCAGCCCCCGCCCCCACCGCCCGCCGCTCCTGGCTGTCCGCCTGGCGCGTCTATCTGGAACCCGCCAGCCTGCGCATGCTGTCGCTGGGCTTTTCCGCCGGGCTGCCGCTGCTGCTGGTGCTGGGCACGCTGTCGTTTCGCCTGCGCGAGGCGGGCATAGACCGCACGACCATCGGCTACCTGTCCTGGGTGGGCCTGGCCTATGCGTTCAAGTGGGTCTGGTCGCCGCTGGTCGATCGCCTGCCGCTGCCGCTCATGACGCGCATGCTGGGGCGGCGGCGCAGCTGGCTGCTGCTGGCCCAGGCCCTGGTGGTGGCGGGCCTGGTCGGCATGGCGCTGGCCGACCCGCGCCAGGGGCTCGATGCCATGGTCTTATGCGCGCTGCTGGTGGCCTTTGGATCGGCCACGCAGGACATTGCGCTGGACGCCTTCCGCATCGAATCGGCCGACGCCGACCGCCAGGCCGCCCTGGCCGCCACCTACCAGACCGGCTACCGCCTGGCGATGATCTGGGCCGGCGCGGGCGTGCTGTGGATCGCCGCGCGCGCCGAACTCGAAGGCGCCGCCGGCTACCAGGCCGGCGCCTGGGCCACGGCCTATCTGGTCATGGCAGCCTCCATGCTGGTGGGCACGGTGACGGTGCTGCTCTCGCCCGAACCCGCGCCGCGCCCGCTGCCCCCCGCGCGCAACCTGGGCGAATGGCTGAACGGCGCGGTGGTTGCGCCGTTTGCCGACTTCATCCGCCGCTACCGCGGGCAGGCGGCGCTGATCCTGGCGCTCATCGCCGTCTACCGCATCAGCGACGTGGTCATGGGCATCATGGCCAACCCCTTCTACGTGGACATGGGCTACACCAAGGACGAGGTGGCCGCCGTCACCAAGGTCTTCGGCGTGGTGATGACGCTGGCGGGCGCCTTCGTGGGCGGCGTGCTGTCCATGCGCCTGGGCGTGATGCGCGTGCTGATGCTGGGCGCGGTGCTCTCGGCCCTGTCCAACCTGCTGTTCGCCTGGCTGGGCCAGCATGGGCACGACGTGACGGCGCTGGTGCTGGTCGTCAGCGCCGACAACCTGGCCGGCGGTATCGCCTCGGCGGCCTTCATCGCCTACCTGTCGAGCCTGACCAACGTGCAGTACTCGGCCACGCAGTACGCGCTGTTCAGCTCCATGATGCTGCTGCTACCCAAGTGGCTGGCGGGCTTCTCGGGCCAGTTCGTGGATGCGCATGGCTATAGCGCGTTCTTCACGGGCACCGCCCTGCTGGGCGTGCCGGTGCTGCTGCTGGTGTGGCTGGCATCCAGATCAAAAACCGCCTCTAGCGCTTGACAGGCAAGCGCTAGGAGCTATTGTTTTTATGGCTCAAGTAGCGATATCCGTTGATGACCCGTAAGGCCTGCAAAACCCACCGTCATCCCCGCGAAGGCGGGGATCCAGGTGCCATCCAGGCGGTTTATTCCTCGCTGCTGTGGATCCCCGCCTTCGCGGGGATGACGGCGGTTCACTATTCAACAGGAATCGCTACTTGAGCCGTTTTTATTCAAGCGCCACCACCGTGTCATACAGCCCCACCTGCGCCAGCCCCTGGTGGCTTTCCAGGCCCGTGTAGCGCAGCGAAGCATCCTCATAGCGCCTGAAGGCAAACACCGCCGCGTTCATCTGCTCGGTGTTGAACACCTTGAGCTGCACCAGCAGGTGAAAGTCCGCCACCGTCAAGCCCGTCACCGTCAAAAACAACTCCGGCTCCAGCCGCGTGATCACGTCGCGCAGCGTGTTTTCGCGGAAGTCCGTCAGGTACATGAAGGCCGGGATGCGCGTGGCGAACTTGATCAGCTTTTCCTGCACCAGCTTGCGCTGTGACTTCAACTCCTTTTCCTCGGCGGAAAGCTCTTTCTTCTCCCTGGCCGACAGCCCCTCTTCCTGCGCCTTTTTCTTCAACGCCTTGACCTTCTCGCTCTGGTTGATGATGGTCTCGATGACGTTATCGCCCAAGCTGCGCCAGCCCTCAATGCGCTCGACCGCCGCCAGCGCCTCGGGGTTGTCCAGAATGCGGCGCAGCGTGCCGTTGTCCACATTCACCAGCAGCGCGCTTTCCCACTTGCGCGCCAAGAGCGTGGCCGAGGTGCCCGCCATGGCAATGTCCAGAATGCCGCCGGCGTCGATCTGCGTCATGTGCGCGCCGTCAAACGCCAGCACGGGCAAAAAGGCCACCAGGTCGCGCACCGCATTTTCGGGGTTGGCTTCATTGGGCGAGAGGCCCACGCCGTATTCCGAGAGCTGGCGCAGCGCCCGCGTGGGCGCAAAGTCGAACACAAAGCACACGGGTTTCAGAATGTCGGTGCGGTGGGGGTCGTCGCCCTCGGGGTTCTTCAGCACCCAGGGCGACTGCACGCGAAACGCGGCCTGAAAGTAGGTCTCGGGCGACTTGAGGTTGCGCAGCATCAGGATGGACGACCACTGCGCCACCGTCACCCCCGTGGTCAGCTTGCCGCACGACAGCGTAATCGTCTGGCTGTCAAACCCGCTGCCGATCGCCCGGCGCACCGGCGGCAGCGCTGCCAGGCCAATGCCCGCTTCGCCCCCCGCCGCCACGATGACCTGGTAGCCATGCCAAAACGTGTTGTGCCGCGCTGCCAGCAGATGAGCCATGGCGTGGCAGGCGGCCACATCGGGCAAAAACCAGAACGAATGCTGCAGATACGGCAGCAGCCGCGCGTCCGAATACGGAAACGGCGGGCGCGCGCCCGCCGTGAGCAGCTTACTCGCCTGCGCCAGGTGGCCGCCCCGGATGATGTCCAGCCACTTTTGCACGTCGCCCTCGTGCTTGAACCGCGCCGCTGCGCCCGCACCCGTGGCCTCGAAAAAAGTGTTCAAGTCAAACTCATCGAATTCGCCGCCGCTGGCCACGGCCAGCAGCTCGTCGGGCATCTGGTAGGTCAAGAGCCGCATTTGCGGCAGCGCGGCGTAAGGGTTGGGCGCGCCGGGGTGCTCCTGCGCAAAGCGCGCCTTCGCGCGCTGCTCGTCGGTGTAGGTCCAGTTGAAGATTTGTTCTTCGATGAACTCGCCCGTGGCCAGCGCCTTGAACGGCGTGCCCGACAAATACAGGTAAGCCCGCGTGGTGATGGGCAAAAAATCCGCCTCGCGCCCGGCCAGGTCGTTGAGTGCCTCATTCACCTCGGCCAGCGCGTCCTCGCCCTGTTTGGCGGCGCGGGTTTCGGCCTCGTCCTCGCCCTCGAACAGCTCCTTGGCCGCATCGCGCCAGGCGCCAAAGTGGTATTCGTCAAACACCACCAAGTCCCAATTCACCGCGTGCAGCCAGGCATTGCGCGCCTTGATATTGCCCGCCGCGTCGCGCCCCAGCAGGTCCTGGAACGAGCCGAAATAGACGACGGGTTTGTCCCGATCGACCTGCGTCGGATCGCCCCCCGCCGCACGCGAGAGGTACTGCCATCCGCTGAAATCGACATGGCTTTCCAGGTCGGTCTGCCAGGCGTCTTCCACCGCGGGCTTGAAGGTCAGCACCAGCACGCGGCGCGCGCCCAGCTTTTTCGCCAGCTGGTAGGTGGTAAAGGTCTTGCCGAAACGCATCTTGGCGTTCCACAGAAAGCGCGGCACGGTGCTGGCGTCCTCGGCCCACAGGGACTGAAAGTAAGCGTGCGTCTTGTCCACCGCCTCCTGCTGCTCGGCGCGCAGGCCAAAGCGCTGGTGCGCACTGCCCGCCAGGCGCTGGCCGGTTTTCAGCTCGGCCAGCACGGTCTGCACATCGGCCAAGGTGCAGCGCACCCATTCGAGTTGCGGGTTGTCAAAACCCTTTTTCACCAGTGCGGCGCGCACCTCGTGGTCGGTGAACAAACTACCGTCCTCGCGCTCGGCCAGCTCATCCAATTCGATGCGGTAGTTTTGAATCGCCGCCGTGCGCAGCTGCTCGGCCACGCGGGTTTTCACGTCGCGCGCGGTCTGGCCAATCTTCAGCAGGCCCGCGTGCTGCGCATCGTCAATGCGGTAGGCGTAGATGCGCAGGCGCAGTTGCGGCTTGGGGGCGAGGATGGCTTCAATCGGCTGCGTCATGGGATTCGTTCACACCTTCTCAGTCCTGGCGCTTGAGGTTGCGGTAGAAGTTTTCATGCGGGCCTATGGCCAGAAAGGTGCGCGAGTCGGCGTCGTGCTGGTACGCCAGCAGGTAGAGCTGGTGCACGCAATCAAACTTGTGTACCCACACACCGGCCAGATCGCCCTTTTTTTCTTCCCCCGCCAAGGGGTTGGCCACCACGGCGCGCATGGCCGCGTGCACCGCTTCGCGCTGGTTGGCATGCAGCTTTTTGTACGCCCGCTTGAACGCCGGGCGCTGCAGCAGCGCCACCGTCATGCGCTGGGAAACTCAAAGGGCTCGGACTCCTCCTCCAGCGCCACCAGCGTGTCGCGCACGAACTCGATGGGCAAGTCCGGATTGTCCAGCGCCGCTTTGCCTACCCGCGCCCAGTAGGCCACCTGCTGCGGAATGGAGCGCATCTCGGCCTTGCCGCGCACCTTGGCGGTTTCATACAAAGACTCGTCGATTCGAATGGAAACGCTCATGGCCAAACCTCCTGTGGCAATACGCCACAATTGTAGTCAACCGCCGCAAATCAGGCAGATTTTTGCTGTGTTCGCCTGTGGGGTGGCTGCTACCTCATCCCATTGGTCACCTGACGGGTGACGTATTGCGACGGTGACAGATTGCCTCCAGCCGGTGAGGAAAATTGCCAGAGCATCAGATTTGGTACCCGTCGGGTACTGAATTGGCACTGCTGCTGCCCCACGCGTGCTGCAGCAGGGGTTACTCATCGCCACCTTCCTCCACCGCCACATCGCCCAGCAAATCCGCCCCCAGCTCCATGGGGCGCACCACTTGTTCGATGAAGGCTACTTCTTCCGCCGTGATGCCGTAGCGGGCGTACAGCGCCTCGTCCGTCCACGGACGCGACCAGTCCTGCACGGGCACGAAGGTGTAGACGCGGCGCGTGGTGTCCTGCGAGGGCTTGTGCAGCAGGATGAGCAGGCGCGTCAAGCGGCAGCACAGGTAGGACAGCGCGTTCTCCGCCGCCTCGCGTGTGGCAAATGGGCCGATGCACAAATAGGTTTCAGAACAAATGCTGCCCGGCTCGCCAATGAAGGGCGTGCTCAGGATGCGGTGCGGGTAGGTGTCGCGGTTGCCGGTGCCGGGGGCGGCGCGACCGACGTAGATTTTCCAGTGGTCGATCAGCTCGGTGCCAGCCGTGACCTTGTCCCGCGCCAGAAAGCCCATGCCGCCGTTTTGATGGACCACCACATCGCCTGCGCTTCGGGTTTTCTTGCCCTTGAAGGTGGTTTCCAACGCAAACGGTTTCCGGGCGCTGACCAATTGGTCAAAGCGGTTTTCCTGCGGCAAACCCAGCGTGCCCTGTTGGCCCACCTCCAGCGCCATGACTTTTTTCAGGATGGACAGCCCCTGGTTGAAGCGGATGAACACCTCGGCCCCTGGCTCCAGCAAAGGCCGTGTGGCGCTGGAGTCAGGCCAATCCTTGAAATGCGTGGTGACGCGGCAGTCCCCGTGCTGCTCGCGGCTCCAGAGGAAATAGCACACGCCGCCCTTGAGGCCCACGCCGGGAAAGACGTCCGAGGCGGTGAGGTAATCATCGAGCGAGCGCAGGCGGTCGTCCTTGAGCATGGCTTCGCGAAACTCATCCAAGCCCTTGCCGCCGGTAAACCAACGCGCCGGGATGATCATGGACAGGTAGCGCGGCTCCAGCGCCTTGGCTTGTTCCACGAATTTTTGGTAAATCGGCGCGGCGCTGGTGCCATAGCCCCCGTCGTTCAACTGGTAAGGCGGGTTGCCAATGATCACGTCAAATTGCATGTTCGCTCCAAAGAGTTCGGCCATGCGGGCCTGGATGTCGTCGGTGTGGATGAAGGCGTAGGCGTGGCTTTCCAGCCCTGCGCCCCTGTCCAGCGCGGCCTGGCTGGCCCCGCAATAGCGGCATTTGCCGCCCTGCCAGTCGTGCTCGGTGCGCTCAAACCAGATGTGGCCCGCATCGCTGTCGAACGCCGCAATCGAATGCCGCCCGCTGGCATGGCGCGAGCAGTACACGCTGCGCCGCGCCAGCAAGCTGGTGATGCGCGTGATGCCCATGCCAAACACCTGCCGCGTGAGGATGTGCTGCACGCGTGCCTGCAAATCGGGCATCTGCTGCGCCAGCCCCTCGGTGAGCCGCCGCGTGATCTCGCGCAGGAACACGCCGGACTTGGTGCAGGGGTCCAAAAACCGCACCTGCGGGTTGGCCCAAAGGTTGGCGCCACCATGGACCTGCGCCCAGGCGGCGGCCACGGTGTCGAGCATGCGATTGGCAAACTCGGGCGGGGTAAAAACTTCGTCGTTGGACAGGTTGGCAATGCAGGTCAGCACGTCGGGGTTGCGGCCGTGCAGGGTGCCCAGGGCGCCCAGGGCGAAGGGGGCTTGGAGGGGGATGCTCATGGGGCGTTCACCCATTCTGGCCATCAGGCCCGGGCAGCTTGCCTGATTGCTTGCCGATTTTCTTGTCTGCCGATTTCACCCGGCGCTCCAGCTTCTTGATGTCTTCCTCTGCCGGTAACTGTTCGGGCGCAATGCCGCGCTGGCCCAGCATGGCGCGCACGCTGTGGTTGTTTTGCACATGCTCACGGGCGATGGTGCGCTCGCCCATCAAGTTGGCCTGCTGAACGTTGTGGTTGGTCATTTCGGTGGCCAGGTTCTTGGCGGCAATGGTCAGCGTGGGCAAAAAGTCGGCCAGCGGGCGGGTCTGCACGATGCCGTATTTGTCTTTCATCATCTGCGTGGTGTGACCGCCAAACAGGGCGGCATCGCCCTGGGCACGGATGCGGCCAAAGCCGGTATCGTCCACGCCGCGTTCGTAGATGTTTTGCGACAGGGCTTTTTCCGATTCACGCAGCCGGTCACGCGCTTCCAGCCGGGCCTGCAGGCGCATGCGGTCTTCGATCAGTTCCTGCTTGCGTGTCTGTACGGCAAAGTAGCTTTGCGCAAAGGCAATGGCCTGCTTGCGTGGGTCGCCGTTCTGGGCAATCAGGTAGCAGGCGTAGCGGGTGAGCATGAAGTCTTCGATGGGGCGCTCTGCCCCACTGCCCAGTTTGACCATTTTCGTGACGCCACGAAAATGGTCAAATTCTTCATAACCCGTTGATTTGCAAGACACCATAGCCCGCGCAATGGCGGTGGTGAAGTTCTCCCAACGGGCGTAGCCCAGGGGCTCCATCAGGTCGCGGGCAAACCAGAATTCAATGCCTTCACCCGGCAGGCGCTGGCTGAGGGCGTCAAAGCGGGCGGTGAGCTGGGGGATGAGGGCGTCTGTCATGCAAGGTCTCCTGCCAATGCGGCCAGTTCGCGCACCGTCATGGCGGGGTGCGTTTGGGCGGGCTGGAACAGCTTATGCTGGCCCAGGTCGGCAAACAGCGAGTCTTCGGCGCTGAACTTTGCGGCGTGGGTCAATCGGTCAAAAGTGAAGTCGCGCCGGATGAACTTGCCCTTGAGGTAGCCCCATTCGGCAAAGGCAATGGGCGCCTTGGCGTGGGTTTGCATGGTCAGGGCATCGCCATGCACCAGGTTGACGGCCAGCACATGGACGCCCGCGCGGTACAGGTCGTCCTCTGGCTGAATTTGCAGGTAGCCGGCATACACGGCCAGCACGTTGTCGCGGCACTCTGCAATGTTGTCGGCCAGCAGCTCGATGCCGTACACGCTCATCAGCGCCAGCAGCGCGTAGTGCTGGCGCTCGAAGGGGTTGCTGCCGTACTTCAATTCCACGGTGGCCAGCTTGCGCTGCACGATGGACACCAAAAAATTGCCGCTGCCGCAGGCGGGCTCCAGAAAGCGGGCGTCGATGCGCTCGGTTTCGTCCTTCACCAGGTCGAGCATGGCCTGCACCATCCACGGCGGAGTAAAGACTTCGCCGTGGTCGGCCACGCGCTGTTTGGATTTGACAAGGTTCATGCGGCAAGCGTAGCGCAGAATCTCCGGCTGCCCGGCCACTGCCCCATGGGTGACGACAGCGGTTTGCCGCGCTGCATTTATTGATGCCAATACGGCACTGGCGCATGCTGCGTATGCGGTAGCAGCTATCAAATTTGCGTTTACACAGCTTTACCTGCACTTCAACACAACCCGACAGCCCCACGCCAAGATGCCCGCCATGAACTCGCAACTCTTGATGATCGAAGACGACCACCGCCTGGCGCAGATGGTGGGCGAATACCTGGGCCAGTCCGGGTTGCAGGTCACGCACATGGCCGATGGCGCGAGCGGCCTGGCGCGGCTGCAGGGCGGCGACTTGCCCGACCTGGTGATCCTGGACCTGATGCTGCCCGACATGGACGGCCTGGAAGTGTGCCGGCGCATACGCGCCCTGCCCGGCCCTGCGGCCCAGGTGCCGGTGCTGATGCTGACCGCCAAGGGCGACCCCATGGATCGCGTGATCGGCCTGGAAATAGGCGCCGACGACTACCTGCCCAAGCCCTTCGAGCCGCGCGAGCTGCTGGCGCGCATTCGCGCCATCCTGCGCCGGCGCGAGGCCGGCGCCCAACCCGCCGCGGCCACGCTGCTGCGCTTTGGCAGCCTGGAGATCGACCGCGACGCGCGCACCGTCAGCGTGGCGGGCGAGGCTGCGGAGCTGACCTCCTACCAGTTCGATCTGCTGGTCGCCATGGCCGAGCGCGCGGGCCGCGTGCTCACGCGCGATCAGATCATGGAGGCGGTGCGCGGGCGCGAGCTGGAGGCCTTCGACCGCAGCATCGACGTGCACATGGGCCGCATCCGCGCGGCCATCGAGCAGGACCCGAAGAGCCCACGACGCATCCTCACCGTGCGCGGCGTGGGCTACGTATTCGCCAAGCAGCAAGACTAGGCCGCCGTGTCCCTGCTCAGCCCCCTGTCCCGGCGCCTGTACCTGCGCATCTGGCTAGCCATGGCGGGCGGTGTGTTGGTGTTTGCCTTTGCCATCGGCTTTGCCTGGCGCTGGGCGGCCGAGCAGAACCAGCAGCAGCCGCCCACACGCGAGATCGTGATCACCGACGGCCAGGGCCGCACGCTGGTTGACGGCACGGGCGTGCGCCAGCGCGGCGATCCCAAGGAGGGCATACGCTACCGCATCGAGGGCGACAACGGCGTCATCTACGAGATGCACCTGTCGCCGCGCAGCCCCGGCCGCATGCGCCCGGGGGATCACGGCCCGGCATCCTGGCTGCGCCCGCCATACGGCTTTCTGTGGATGCTGGCCTTGGTCGGTGTGGCCGTCACCGTGGGCGTGTTTCCCATCATCCGCCGCCTGCTGCAGCGCCT
>Ga0073899_10006311_pt1 | contig 10249 bp, 10 predicted proteins | sample KloWWTmetaKNB5Ph_FD_88975 | JGI IMG/M metagenome (GOLD analysis project Ga0073899, IMG submission 88975) | Active sludge microbial communities from Klosterneuburg, Austria, studying microevolution and ecology of nitrifiers - Klosterneuburg... | ecosystem: Engineered > WWTP > Aerobic digester >...
AGAACGAGGATGTGCATTTGTTCTTCGGCGGTTGAAAACCAAACCCTGGACTTTACGCGCAAATCGGTCCAGAAAAAGAGCTTTCGCGCAAATTCGCGTCACCCCTGGTGCGACACCCCCCGGCTTGCGAAGGGCAGACGGCCTGTGTGCTGAAGGCGCGAAATCAGCTGCGCAGCTGTTTCGCCCAGGCGCTCAAATCCTCGGCGTGGGTCTCGCCGAGTTTGCGCGCCAGCACCCGCCCGTCCGCATGGACCAGCAGCGTGAACGGCAGGCCCCCCTGCGGATTGCCCAGCTCACGCGCCAGGTTGACGCCTGCAAATCCCGCCACCCCCACCTCGAAGCCCACCGGCGTCTTGCGCAGGAAGGCCTGCACGGCCTCGGCCCGGTCCACCGCGATGCCGACCACCCGCAACCGCGCGGCCTGCTCGCGGGCAAACCGGTCCAGCAGCGGCAGCTCCTTGACACAGGGCGCACACCAGGTGGCCCAGAAGTTGACCAGCAGCGCCTTGCCGTTCAGGCCGCCCAGCGGCAGCTCGCCGCCCTGCGGCCGGGCCAGTCGGGCCGACCAGAGGGCGGCCAGCGGGTCCCCCGCCGCCCAGGCGGCCCGCAACGGCAGGGCTCCACCGGCGCCGATCCAGGCGGCCGCGGCCAGGTACAGGGTGTGGCGTCGTTGCATCAGAAACACTCCCGGGGTCGGGCGGTCAGGAGGCGGCGTCCGCCATGCGGCGCTCCAGCGCGGCCAGGTCGCCGCGCCAGGTCTGGCCGGAGGCGTCGGGTTTGAGGGCGCCGCGCAGGTCGTCGTGGTCCAGCACCGTCAGGTGCAGGCTGACCCGCCCGGCCAGGCCGGAACCCAGCTCGGGGCAGCGATCGTCGAGCATCAGCACATCCACCGTCTCGCCGCGCGGTCCGCGGGTGCTGCCCACCTCGAAGTCCAGCCCCTGGTTCAGCAGCTCCAGCTCGGCGCTTTTGGGGTCGTCGGTGTACAGCTCCAGGCGCAGGGCCGAGTGCCGGGTGGCCGTGCCGCGCCAGACGGCACCGCACAGGTGCGGGCGCAGGGGCGCGAGCCGCTGCATCCAGCGCCGCGCCACGCCGCGCAGCAGCGCCAGCTCGGCCGGCTGGCTGTCGGCACAGAACAGCGCCAGGTACTCCCGCACCGCCTGCTCCACCGCCAGGTTGTCCGGCCACTGAGCCTGGCGCGAGGACAAACCCAGATCTCGCGCAGCGCGCTGCTTGGCCTGGCCGTATTCCAGGCCGTCTTCCACCACCAGCCGCGCGGCGTGCGCGGCGATCTCGTCGCGCAGATCGTCCATCGGCTCGATTTTAGGAGCCCGTCGGATCCGGGCGTCGGCGCAGGCTCCTCAGGGCGGGGTCACCGCACCCATGCGCGCCATCACGGTGGCCGAGCGGCCGGCCACGTAGGCGGAGCCGGGGTTCTTCTCGAAGCGTTTGGGCGCCGGCAGCATCACCGCCAGCCGGGCCGCCTGCGGCGCACTGAGCCGGGCGGCATCAACCCCAAAGTAGTGCCTTGCGGCCGCCTGGGCGCCGAACAGGCCTTCACCCCACTCGACGTTGTTCAGGTAGATCTCCAGGATGCGCTGCTTCGGCAGGCAGGCCTCCAGCATCAGGGTGATGACCAGCTCCTGCCCCTTGCGCAGCCCGGTGCGCTCACCGGAGAGAAAGAGGTTCTTGGCCAGCTGCTGGCTGATGGTGGAGCCGCCCACCACCTTGGCCTCCACCTTGCGGGGTGGGGTGGTGGCAGCCCCCTTGCGCGCGGCGCGGCGCTCGGCGACTTCGTTCTGACGCTCGGCCCGGTCCTCGGCGCGCTGGTTGCGGCTCCAGGCTTTTTCGATGGCATCCCACTCCACGCCACTGTGCTCGGCGAAGCCGGCATCCTCGCTGGCGATCACCGCCCGCTTGAGGTGCACGCTGGTGGCAGCGTAGTCCCGCCAGGACTGGCTCCACAGCACCTGCTGCTGCTCGGTGGCCAGGCGCCAGATTTCGCTGCGCTGGAAGCTGGTGGACTGCGGATCCAGCAGCCCCATCAGCGCGATGCGCAGCAGGAAGTAAAGCTGCAGCGCCAGCAGCGACAGCCCCAGCAGCGCCCCGAAACGCAGCAGCTGACCCAGCAGAGGTCGAGTGGAACGGCCCATGGTGCGGGATCAGGGGAGACGGTCGACCTCGGCGCGCAGGCCGGCCAGCACCGCCGCCGTCTCGGGGCGCAGCCCACGCCAGTCCAGGAAGGACTCGGCCGCCTGCTCCACCAGCATGCCCAGGCCATCGCGGCCGACCGCACCCTGCGCCCGTGCCCAGGCCAGGAAGGGACGGGCCGCCGGGCCGTACACCATGTCCAGCGCCAGCGCCCCCGGTCGCAGCAGGCCGGCAGGCACCGGCGGGCCGCCCGCGGTCAGGCTGGTGGGGCTGCTGTTGACCAGCACGTCAAAGCCGCCCCCCTCACCCCCGGCCGCCACCCGCTGACGCAGCTCGGGCAGCTCGGCCAGCGCCACGCAGGACAGCCGCACGCCGTGGTCGCTTGCCAGGTCGGCATGGGTGGCCACCAGCGCCTCGGCCCTGGCCAGGGTGCGGTTGGCCAGCAGCAGCTCGGCCACCCCAGCCTCCAGCAGCGGTCCCAGCACCCCGGCGGCCGCACCGCCGGCCCCCACCAGCAGCAGCCGCGCACCGGCCAGGGGCACGGCGGCATGGAGGGTGATGTCGCGCACCAGGCCGACGCCGTCGGTGTTGTCCGCCCACCAGCCTTCGGCATCGAAGCGCAGGGTGTTGGCCGCACCCGCCCGCCGTGCCCGCGGCGTGTGCCGCCTGGCCAGCGTCCAGGCCTCGTGTTTGAAGGGCATGGTCACGTTGCAGCCCCGGCCGCCGGCGGCGGCAAACTCCCGCACGGTGGCGGCAAAACCGTCCAGCGGCGCCAGCAGCCGGCCGTAGTCCATGTCCTGCCCGGTCTGCAGCGCAAACAGGTGGTGGATGTGGGGAGAGCGGCTGTGTTCGACGGGGTGGCCGACAACGGCGTAGCGGTCCATGGTGGGGCAGGGGTTCAGGGCGTTCAGGACCCTCAGGGCCGCTGGACGCTGGCATCCTCGACGGCGGCGCGCAGACCTTCGTCGCGGGTGAAACGGAATCGCGAAATGAACACCAGTTGGTCGAACTGGGACCGCATCGCGGCGGTGAAGGGGCCGAAGGGTGACGCTGCCTTGACGATGGACACCGCGCGGCGGTCCAGGGTGCGGTTGCGGGAGGACTCGATCACCTCCGCCTGAGCCACCCGGCCGTCGATGTCCACCGCCACCATCATGGTCAGCTCGCCATAGAGCTTCTGGCCGTTGGCCTCCGGGAAGTTGCGGGTGCCCAGGTCCTCGATGCGGCGGCGCAGCGTGTCGTAGTAGATCGCATGCACCCCTTCGCGGGCGGCCGGGCTGACGAAGCGGCGGCGCGGCCGGGCACTTTCGTCGTGGATGCGTTTTTCGATCTGGCCCAGCAGCGCCAGCAGCTGGCGGCGGCGCTCCTCGTCGGCCGCCTTGGCCGTCGCACCCGCCCCCTTCTGGCTGTCGGGCTGGCCCAGTGCCGCCAGTTCCCGCTTGAGCTGCGCCAGCAGCATCATCTGCTGCACCTGCATCTGCTCGATCTGCCGGCGCGCTTCCTCGAAGGAATCACCGGACTGGTTCTGCAGCGAGGGCGGCAGCGGCGTGCTGACCCGCCCCTGCAGGGCATCCCCGCCCCCGGCCAGGTTGCGCTGGGCAATCACCTGGGCCTTCTGGGGTGCGGTGGCGGTGCTGGCATTGACCAGCACCACCTCCAGCGGGGAGTCCTCCACCAGGCGGTTGAAGGCCTCCGGGTCGGCAAAACGCAGCAGCAGCAGCCCCGCATGCACACACAGCGACAGCAGCAGCGCCATCTGCAGCGTGCTGAGCTGCTTCAGGCGTTGCCGGGAGGCGGACAGAGACGAAGGCACGGCGGGCAGCGGTCGGGTCGTCGAGGAGGGCAGAAAACCAGGCGGGATTGTGCCTGCACGGCCACCCCCGCCGATGGGCTCACCCTCCGGCGGCGGCGGAGGGGGTGGGGGTGACCTCGGCATCCGCGTCGCTGACGTCGATGGCCAGCGCCAGCGGGGCGGCACTTTCCTCCGCGTCCTCGCCTTCGTCGCCCAGCACGGCGTCGTCATCGCTGCGGGTCGGGTCGTCCAGCCGGGCGGTGACGCTGCCGGAGACCTCCAGCATCAGCAGGTCGGCCCGGCCCAGGCGCACCCGCACCCGGGCGCCGCGCGGCAGGTTCTCTGCGCCGACGGCCCGCAACACCAGCGGCAGGGTGTCGGCGCGCACCAGGCCGTCCTTCAGCACCGCGGCGTCGAGCTCGGTGATGCCGTTCTGCTCCAGCCAGCGCAGCGTCCAGTAGCGTTCGATGCCGTTCTGGTAGGCGTTGTAGGCGCTGTAGGCGGCGTCGAAGCCGGAGAGGATGGCCATCAGCGCAGCATCCTTGGGCTTGAAGGGCGCGGCCAGCGCAGCGGTGCGGCCGTGCCGGGCGCAAGCGATGATCTGCCACTGGTTGACCAGGTCCACATAGCGGCGCAGCGGCGAGGTGGCCCAGCTGTAGTGCGCCACCCCCATGCCGGCGTGCGGCAGCGGCCGGGTGCCCATGCGCACCTTGATGCCCGGCGCCATGCTGGCCTGGCTGCGGTAGATGCCCGGCACACCCAGCTCGGCCAGCCAGCCGCCCCAGGTGGAGTTGGCCAGAATCATCGCCTCGGCAACGATCAGATCCAGCGGCGCACCGCGGCGACGCTCGCTGATCAGCACCTGCTCGTGGCCCCGGGGCTCGACGGCGTTGGGCTGGCCCTCGGCATCGACGAGGCGGAAGTTGTAGTCCGGCCGGTTGAAGATCTCGGGCTTGCCGCGCACCACCTCGCGCCGGGCCTTGAGTTGTTTGGCCAGCCGCCAGCAAAAGGACAACTCGGTGGCGAAGGGGAACTCGGCAGGGGAGTCACCGTCCAGCGCTGCCTCGGTGACCACCGCGTCGAGCTGGTCGTGGCGCAGGTTGGCCACGATGGGCACACGTTCCAGCTTCGTCTCACTGCCCTGGATCACCAGCGTGGCCTCGTCGATGTGCACGTACAGCGACACGGCAGGGCAGTCGCGCCCCTCCATCAGCGTGTAGGTCTGCACCACCTCGTCGGGCAGCATGGTGAGCTTCCAGCCCGGCATGTAGACGGTGGACAGGCGGTCGCGCGCCACCTTGTCCAGCGCCGAATCGGGCGCAATCGCCAGGCCCGGTGCAGCGATGTGGATGCCCAGCGTCACCGTGCCGCTGCCCAGGCCCCGCAGGGACAGGGCGTCGTCGATCTCGGTGGTGGCCGAGTCGTCGATCGAGAAGGCACGCACCGCCGCCAGCGGCAGTTCGTCCTTGACCGCCGGCGCACCCAGGCCGGCCGGGAAGCCGCTGCCCTTGGGGAACTGCTCGAAGAGGAAGCGCCGCCAGTGGAACTGGTAGGGGCTGTCGATGGCGCCGGCCGCCAGCAGCAGGTCCAGCGGCGCGCGCTGGGCGCGCTTGGCGGCCTCGACAACGGCCTTGTACTCGGGGCCGTTCTTGTCCGGCTTGAACAGGATCTTGTAGAGCTGCTCGCGCACCGGCGCCGGGCACTGGCCGGCCACCAGCTCGCCGGCCCAGGCCTCGATCTGCGCGACGACCTGAGCCTTGCGTTCGATGCCCAGCAGCGCGGCCTTGACCTGCTCCTCCGGCGCCTTGCGGAACAGCCCGCGGCCCATGCGGCGGAAGTAGTGCGGTGCGCCGAACAGGCCAAACAGTGCAGCAGCCTGCTGCGCCACGCCGGTCTTGGCGTCGAAGTAGTCGCGCGCCAGGTCGGCAAAGCCGAATTCCTCGGCGGGGGCGAATTCCCAGGCCAGGTCCAGGTCCATCTCGGCGGCCAGCCGCTGTCCCTCCGCGAGCAACTCGGCCGGAACGGGCTTGTCGAACTTGAGCAGCACATTGGCCGCCTTGACCTTCACCCGCTTGCCCGAGTCGAGCTCGATCTGCATCGAACTTTCGGCCTCGGACATCACGCGGCCGGCGAGGAATTTGCCGGCGTCTTCGAACAGGGCATACATAGGGGCGCGATTGTCGCCGAACGACGCACGCGCCCCGGTCACCCGGGGAGTCAGACCGTCAGGCCACCGGCCACTTCAATGACGGTGCCGTTGATGTAGCTGGCCTCGTCGCTGGCCAGGAAGGCGTAGACGTTGGCGATTTCCTCGGGCTGACCCAGGCGCTTCATCGGCACGTCGTTGCGCATGTGCTCGACCACCTTCTCGGGCATGGTCTTCAGGATGGGGGTGTCGATGAAGCCCGGTGCCACCGCGTTGCAGCGCACGCCCTTGGGGCCCAGTTCGCGGCTCCAGGTCTTGGTGAAGCCGATCACGCCGAACTTGGTGGCCGCGTAGTTGGTCTGGCCGAAGTTGCCGTAGATGCCCACCACCGAGCTGGCGTTGACGATCGATCCCGAACCCTGGGCGACCATGGTGTCGGCCACCGCCTGGGCACAGTGGAAGACGGCGCGCAGGTTGACGTCGATGACGGCGTCGAACTGATCGATCGTCATCTTCTGCAGCCGCGCATCCTTGGTGATGCCGGCGTTGTTGATCAGCACGTCGATGCGGCCGAACTGCTCCTTCACGGCCGCCACCATGGCGTCGACCGCAGCGCGGTCGGTCACGTTGAGGGCAAAACCGACGGCCTGGGCGCCCAGCTCACGGCAGCGCGCCACGGCCGCGTCGACGCCCGGCTGGCGCAGGTCGCAGACCACGACGATTGCGCCTTCGCGGGCGAACTTCTCGGCGGTGGCCAGGCCGATGCCCTGGGCGGCACCGGTGATGATGGAAACCTTGTCTTTCAAGCGCATGGTGTGCAGGTGGCCGTTCAGGCCGCGTTGAGTTCGAGGAAGCCGAGGATGTCGCCGAGGTGCTCGTCGAAATCGCTCAGGGCGTGGTCGCTGCCTTCGAGCAGCTTGATGTGGGCCCCTTCATAGCGCGCCAACATCTCGCGCCAGTCCAGCAGCTCGTCTCCTTGGGCAATGATGGCCAGACCGCGTTGCACGGGGCTGACCACCGCAGGGCGCAGGGCCTGCAATTCGGGGATGAATTCCGCGCGGAAGTGGAAGCGGTCTTCCGGGTTCTGCCAGGTGGTCTGTTCGCCGATGTGCTTCGCCAGGTCCCGGGCCGGCTCCACCGCAGGGTTCATCACCACGCAGCGGCAGCCCAGACGGGCCGCCAGCACCGTGGCGTAGAAGCCGCCCAGGCTGCTGCCCACCACCGCCAGGTCGGTCGCGGCATCGATGCCCCAACCAGCCACCGTGCGCAGCAGCCCTTCCACCGCCTCGGCCGGTGACGGCGGCAGCTGCGGGCAGTGCCAGACGATGTCCGGCCGGTGCTCGGCCATCCAGCGGCCCAGGCGCTGCGCCTTGAACGACAGCGGCGAGGAGCGGAAACCGTGCAGGTAGAGCAGGTGGGTCGGCGCGGCCATCGCGGATCAGCCGCGCGCGGCCAGGGCGGTCAGCGCGTCCAGCAACTTGGCGTGGATGCCGCCAAAACCCCCATTGCTCATGCACAGCACATGGTCGCCCGGCCGGGCCGCCTTCACCACCGCAGCGACCAGGGTGTCGATGCGGTCGTGCACCTGGGCCTGGGGTCCCATCGGCGCCAGCGCCTCGGCGGCGTTCCAGTCCAGGCCGCCACTGTGGCAGAAGGCCAGGTCCGACTCTTCCAGCGCCCAGGGCAGCTGGGACTTCATCGTGCCCAGCTTCATGGTGTTGGAGCGGGGCTCGAAGACGGCCAGGATGCGTTCATGGCCGCCGCCCTGACGCTCGATGCGCCGCCGCAGGCCATTGACGGTGGTGTGGATGGCCGTGGGGTGGTGGGCAAAGTCGTCGTAGACCTTGACCCCGCCCGCCTCGCCGCGCAGCTCCAGCCGTCGCCGCACGTTCTGGAAGCCGGCCAGCGCCGCGCAGGCGGCCTCCGGCGTCACCCCCACCGACTCGGCCGCCCCGATGGCGGCCAGGGCGTTGAGCTGGTTGTGTTCACCGGCCAGGGACCAATCCACCCGGCCGATCTTGAGACTGCCCCGCAGGACGTCGAAGGCATGCGGCTCGCCGCGCGCGCGCAGGGCGCCGGGCTCTTCCTTGCGCGCACCAAAGTGCTGCACGGGCGTCCAGCATCCCCGCGACAGCACCCGTTTGAGGCTGTCTTCGCGGATGTTGACCACCAGCCGGCCCTGGCTCGGGACCGTGCGCACCAGGTGGTGGAACTGGGTTTCGATGGCGGCCAGGTCCACAAAGATGTCGGCGTGATCGAACTCAAGGTTGTTCAGGATGGCGCAGCGCGGCCGGTAGTGCACGAACTTGCTGCGCTTGTCGAAGAAGGCGGTGTCGTACTCGTCCGCTTCGATCACGAAGGGAGCCCCTGCTGCACCCAGACGTGCCGAGACACCAAAGTTCTGCGGCACGCCGCCGACCAGGAAGCCGGGCTGGGCGCCGCAGGCCTCCAGGATCCAGGCAAGCATCGCGGTGGTGGTGGTCTTGCCGTGCGTGCCGGCCACCGCCAGCACCGGCCGGCCGGCCAGCACATGTTGGCTACGACCTAACGTGCCTGGCGGCACGTGAGTCTTCGCCGAAACATCCTGCACATGCAGGATGTTTTCGGCCAGCCACTGCGGACCGGAGGTGTAGCGAGCGCCCGCGTTGAGGATGGCCTCCATCAAGGGGTTGCCGCGGCTGACGACGTTGCCGACCACATACAGGTCCGGCGCCAGGGCCATCTGGTCGGGGCTCCAGCCCTCGATCAGGTCGATGCCAAGCGCACGCAGCTGGTCGCTCATTGGCGGGTAGACATTGGCATCGCAGCCGGTGACGCGGTGCCCGGCCTCGCGCGCCAGCGCCGCCAGTCCACCCATGAAGGTGCCGCAGATGCCCAGGATGTGGATGTGCATAAGCGCGGATTCTAGGAGGGGGGTTCTGTTGCATTGCAGCAGCTCCGCGGCTCAACTCGATGCATCTGTGAAATCCCGCAGGACTAGACTGGACGGCATCAAGTCCTGACCAGCGAGCTCCTTCCATGCGCATCGGCATCCTCACCGGCGGCGGCGACTGCCCCGGCCTCAACGCAGTGATCCGCGCGGTCACCAAGTCCCTGATCCAGCGCTGCAATGCGGAGGTGATCGGCATCGAGGACGGCTTTCTCGGCCTGATCGAGCGCCGTGTGCGCACCCTCGGCTGGGACGACGTCAGCAACATCCTGGCCGTGGGCGGCACCATCCTGGGCACCAGCAACAAGGCCACCCCCTTCGGCTGGCAGGGCCAGGACCGTTCAGCCGAATGCGCCGACTATGTGCGCGACCTTCAGCTCGATGGGCTGGTGGCCATCGGCGGCGACGGCACCATGACCATCGCCCAGCGCTTTGGCGAACACGCCGGCGTGCCGGTGGTGGGCGTGCCCAAGACCATCGACAACGACATCGAGGGCACCGAGCGCAGCTTCGGTTTCGACACCGCGGTGGCCACCGTCACCGACGCACTGGAGCGGGTGCAGACCACCGGCCAGAGCCACGGCCGGGTGATGATCGTCGAGACCATGGGCCGCTACGCCGGCTGGATCGCGCTGGAGTCCGGCCTGGCCGGTGCGGCAGACGTGATCCTGCTGCCGGAGATCGGCTACGACGTGCAGCAGATCGCCAAGGTCTGCCGTTCGCGCGCGGCGCGTCGGCGCTCCACGTTGATCTGCATCGCCGAGGGGGCCAAACCCGCCGGCGGCTCGCTGACGGTGGAGCGCACCATCGCCGACAGCCCGGATCCGATCCGCCTGGGGGGTGTCGCGCATGTGCTGCGCGAGCAGTTGCAGCCGCTGGTGCAGGCGGAGGTGCGTGCCACCGTGCTGGGGCATGTGCAGCGCGGCGGGTCACCCACACCGTTCGACCGGGTGCTGGCCACCCAGTACGGTAACGCCGCCGCCCACCTGCTGCAAAACCGCGACTACCACCGCATGGTGGCGCTGCAGCGCGGCGAACTCAGCAGCGTGGCGCTCAGCGAGGTGGCCGGCAAGAACCGTTTGGTGCCGGCGGACCACCCGCTGCTGGTCTGTGCGCGGGAGATCGGCGTGTGCCTCGGCGACGATTGAGGCCCGCCGAATCTTCGACGCGAGCCTCCCGGCTTCAATATCGGCCGTCTACTGGCTGAACATCCTTTTGAGCAGGTGCGCCCTGA
>Ga0073899_10006312_pt1 | contig 10248 bp, 6 predicted proteins | sample KloWWTmetaKNB5Ph_FD_88975 | JGI IMG/M metagenome (GOLD analysis project Ga0073899, IMG submission 88975) | Active sludge microbial communities from Klosterneuburg, Austria, studying microevolution and ecology of nitrifiers - Klosterneuburg... | ecosystem: Engineered > WWTP > Aerobic digester >...
CAAGCCGGGCCCGTTCTCCGCGAGGCTCCACACGGGCCTGCCGATGTTTCAGAATGACTGGATCGACAATATCACCGCACATGAGGCAGTGCATGGCAGGAAATCCCTGCCCCTGCGTTTCGGCTATATGATCGTAGATCTCGGCATACATCGGGCTGTTGCATCGCAAGCAATTCATAACCGTCTCCATGGTGTATCTGCTGGTGCTGTCAGGCACAGCCGGAATGTCTCCTCGATCACCGTGCAAACCTCAGTCCACGCAGGTATGGCGACAGGACTGCGCTCCCTGTGCCGGTATTTCTCGTGAAAATGAGCGATTCTAGCCAGGCCTCGACCGGTTATGACGGGAATCACCGGCCGCACCGGCTTGATTGCCTGCCCCATGGTGTGTGCGCGCGCACGGATGCACGAACAAGCGTGCACGGGTACCCGTCGACTGGTGTCGGGGAACACAGGTGCGGCGGGCCAACTTCGACCGTAACCATGTGCATGGCGGCCTGTGAGAGCGGCTGAACCGGACCGAAGTCGGGAGCAGTCGGTCTGAATCGGTCAGGCAGAGGAATCGTGCGGGAATGGGGGGTGGAACGTCAGACCCGGGGTTTGCGGCGACGATCCAACATCCACCGCGTCACCCCCAATTGCTTCGCGGCCAGGGTCTTGTTGCCGCCGGATCGCGCCAGGACCGCTTCGATGATCCGACCCTCCAGATCGGCCAACGATTGAGCTCCGACCCGAAAACTGATGTGGACGTCCCCGGAATGGGATCCGTCCGCCTCAGCGGAGGAGGCGTCCAGAGACGCCGCAGCCGGCATCGGTCGAGCCGCCTGAACATCGATGGGAAAATTCGACGCCTCCAGCGTCGTTCCGGAACAAAACAGGACGGCCCGTTCGATGAGGTTGCTGAGTTCCCGGACATTGCCGGGAAGGTGATAACCCCGGAGCAGAACTTGCGCGCTTTCACCAAGGCTCCGCACAGGCTTCTTGAGCGCCAGCGCGGAGCGATGCAGGAATTGCTCCGCCAAAGGAATGATATCCTCCCGCCGCTCGCGGAGCGGGGGCACCGTCAGAGTCACCACATTCAGGCGGAAGTACAGATCTTCCCTGAAGTCCCCTTTGGCCACGGCCTCTTTCAGATTGCGATTGGTCGCGGCCATCACCCGCACATCGATAGGAATATTCATGGCGCCGCCGACTCGCCGGATGGTGCGTTCTTCCAGAACACGAAGCAATTTGGCCTGCAGGGCGAGGGGCAGGTCGCCGATCTCGTCGAAAAAGATGGTGCCCCCTTCGGCCATCTCCAACAGGCCGCACTTTCTGCCAGTGGCACCCGTGAAAGACCCCTTCTCGTGCCCGAACAACTCGCTTTCGAACAGCTCGCGTGGAATCGACGGGCAGTCGACTTCGACGCAGGGTTTGCCGGCGCGCGCGCTGTTGTAATGGATCACGCGCCCCATGTACTGCTTGCCGGTGCCCGTTTCGCCTTGCAATAGCACGGTGACGCGGTCGTTCTTCACCAGCTCATGCACTTGGGCAAGAAAATTTCTGGTGACCGGGCTTTTGGCGACTACGCGATCGAGCGCGTACCGGGCGACATCCTGTCCGCTATGCAACTGCACCTGACGCTGCAGTGTGAGGAACTCCGTCGCCCGGCGCAGCGTATGGAGGAGGTCGTCCATATCGATGCTCTTGGCGACAAAATCAAACGCGCCAAGCCGCATGGCTTCCACCGCATCTTTCACCGTCCCCCGCGCCGTCAACACAATGACCGAGAGGGCAGGCAACTGCTGTTTGACGCGGGCGAGCACGTCCAGGCCGGACAAATTCGGCATCACGAGATCGACAACGAGGACATCCGGCTCGAACGACCGCAGCAGGCCTAACGCCTCCTCGCCTGAACCGGCCGTCTGGACCATATAGCCCTGGTCACGCAGACGCAGCGCAAACGCCTCGCGGACGGAGGCCTCGTCTTCCAAGAGCAACAAATGCCAGGCCATCGTCAGGCCACCCAAAATTGAGGGCGATACATGCGCATCACACAGGACATCTGAAAGAGGAAGGCAATTCTTACCACTGGCTATGCCTCATGTTTCAGGGGAATCCACACCTCGACGACCGCCCCTTGTCCCGGCGGACTCTGAATGACGAGCTGCCCATGGTGTCGTTCGACAATGTCCCGGGTAATGGTCAATCCAAGTCCCACACCCTTGGCTTTGCCGTTTGTAAAGAACGGCTCATAGATGCGCTGTAGATCCTCGACAGGAATCCCTTTCCCCGTATCGGAAAATCGAATCAAGAGACCGGGCATGCGCCGGGTCTCCGGAGCGAGGGCGACGTGCAAATTGCCGCCATCCGGCATGGCGTCGATGGCATTCATGACGATATTGAGGCAGACCTGCAGAATATGGGCTCTCGACACGTCCACAGCCGGCAGATCGGATGCGAATGAGGTTCGGAGCACAATGCGATTCTTCGCCAAGTTCGGCCGGAGCAGCGTAAAAGTGTCGTCCAGCACCGAGCCGAGATCGCAGGCAGCAATATCGAATGGCCGAGGCCGCAATTGGCCCAGATGAGACTCCAAAAGAGCATCGATACGCGCTGCCTCGCGGGCGATCAAGCGGCAACGGTCGCGGGCTTCCTGTGGAAGCGAGTTCTGCTCGGCCATGTGCGTGGCCAGGCTGCCCAGACCAATGAGCGGATTACGGACCTCATGCAAAATTCCTCCGGCGAGTTGCCCGACCAGCTTCACCTGTTCGGTATGGCGAAGAGCTTCCAACATCTGTTCGCGCTCGCTGAGATCCGTCAGAATGGCCATGAAGTACTGCGTCGTACCGTCCGAGGCCTTCACCGGGCTGACGCTTTCCCAGACCAGGAACTCCGATCCATCCTTGCGACGATTGACGAATCGTTCGACAAACGGCTGCCCGGCACGAATCGATTGCCACAGCCGTTCATAAAAATCAGGCGGATGTTTGCCGGATTTGAGAATGACAGGACGCTGGCCCAGCGCCTCCTCGCGCGTCCACCCGGTCATCCGCTCCAGAGCCGGATTCCATTCCAGAATCCTGCCGGCCGTGTCGGTCATCATCACACCGTCCTGTGCGGAGAGAAAGAGCCGATGATAGAAATCTATCTGCGTCTCTTCGTGGCGCCGGCGCTCCAACACCGCACCGATGGTGTTCGCCATCGTGCAGAGAAACTCCTGTTCCTTCTGGCTGAATTTGCGAACCCGTTTCGAATGGGCGGTCATCACCCCGTAAACCCCGTCCTCGACCAGCATCGGCACGCACATACCCGCCACTGCGCCATGTTCCGTGAGCAATTTTGACGCGGAGAACCTGGTTTCCCGCCGAAGGTCATCAACCATGACCGGGATCCGCTCGCGAATGGCGTAGCCGGCTTGAGAATGGGTGCCGCCCTCGATCGTCAACTTGCCGATCAGGTCATTGCGCAACCCGCTCCCCGCCATGATGTAGAGCTGACCATCCGTCTGGCGCGGTACCAGGATCTTGCACAGTTCCACCTCCAACGCGGCCGCCGTTTCCTTCACGGCCTCATTCATCAGTTCCTGAGCCAAAACCCCACTGACGCCCAGGGTGCCGATCCGAGCGAGCACCGATTGGAACCGCGCCACTTGCGACGCATCCTGCGAGAGGAGCACTCGTTCAGTCACATCCTCCAGCACCATCAACACGCCACGTTCACCTCGATACGGGACCACGTTGAACCGGCACGCATAGTGGAGAGGCCGCCCGTCATGGGCCGCCAGTCGGTAGTCCACGCTCTTCCGTGCCCCGAGATCGCGTTGGTTCCACGCAATGGCATCATCGAGCAGGCGTTTTCGCAGCGCATGCTCCTGCCCTTCCTGGGATGGCGAGGCACTTTCCACCAATTCGGCGAATTGAGAATTTTCAAAGATGAGCAGGCCCTTGCAGACGAAGCAGAGCCCCCCGTGAATGCAATCGCTCAGCCAGGCCAGCACCTCCGCGGCGGCGATCTCGGACCGGACCGGTCGAGGGACCTTGGAACGGCTGCGATGGGAAGAGGTCATCTGTGCCCTGCTCGTCCGGGAGATCACGTGATTGATTCGCACGCTGCTACGCGCGAGTCAGTATACCGAGCAGGCGCAACCCCGTCGAGAGGAGGAAAAAGGCTTCCTGCTCCCTATGGGGCCACGAAATGGTCACGGCGAGTCACGGCCACATCACTCACGAACATGGCTCCCGAGTGTTTGTGGAACACCGGCCCGAGGCCCGCGAGAATCGGCTCGATCCGCTCCTCCGGAACGACGGTAAACACAATCACCTGACTGCTCGTGTCGTCAAATAACAGGTGGCCTTCATGGAATCCATGATGACCTTTCCCCGACACATTGTTGATGATCGTGTACCCGGTCGCCCCTACCCGGTCCAATAGACTGGTGACGATTTTCAAATGCTCCCCTTCGATCACAATGCGAATCTCTTTCATCGGATGCAGCGTCAGCATACCCCGATCCCTCCCTCCTACAGTTCCGCCTCTCACGATCTCACTTCGTTCCTACCCGAGCGACACCGCTATGGATGCGATGTCGCCGGGTTCTGTCTTTCTCCCAACCTCGCTGCAACCTCACAGTCCTTCCGGAAAACGGACGGGTCCGGTTGGCCAATGCCATCTGCCGAGAACACCGGACGCCTTTCGGACTCGTTCAACACCGGCTTCCAGCCCTGCATGATGTCATAGTGATAAAACTTCGCTTCGCCCGGTTCACAGACAACCAGCGAGACCCATTCGTTATGGAACAAACGCTCAAGGCCCGGATGTCTCGCGATCACCGCCTCGACACGCGTTCTCGGCGCCTCAATCACGGCCAACAATCGCATGGGCTCGTGGTAGGGCGCCGGGCCGTCCAGAACAGTCTGTGCCGGAAGCCCCAATCGAAGGTCGCCGGTGGCGCCACTCATGACCCCGACACGCCCGACGATATTGTGGTAGACCTTGCTCCCGCTGCCGTACACCTCATTGTCCACAGTGGAAAAATAGTGCTCCATGTTGATCCACTGCGCCACGATGAGCGGCGCCGTCATGATCGCTTCCAGCAATTTCCCGGACTCGTCCTGCCGGTAGTCGTAGGAATGAAGAAAGGACCGACCTTCCAAATTTAACGGTCGCGTCAACTCTCGCCGGCCGATGATGAGCAAATTGTTTTTGGACAGGCCCCACTCCGGACGCACTTGCGCCCAATCCACACTTCTGCGGCTGGCCCTGGTGAGCGGATCTTTGCGTTTCGATGCGCCCGCCGGCCCCTCTAACGCCAGACCTCGCTCCTGTGCCGATTGCGATCCCGCTTCCTGGAGATCATCCAACAACCGGAGAAGGTCTTTGCGGTGTGTCGCCGGAATATCTTCCAAGTCGACGATCCTGACGTCGTTCCTCGTCGTGTCATGTGCCGCGGCCACGAAATGCGAATCGACCGGGATCTTGATGCCACGCCCTTCCAACACCTTGCGCACCGCCTGATTATTCGCCATCGCGGCAAAGGCCCGCGCATTCGGTAGTCCGCTGTTCCCTCCGCAGGCGCCGCAATCGAGTGCGGACTCATAGGGATTGTTGTCGGACGTGCTTCCGTGTGAACACATCACGACCAACCTTGCAAATCCTGACGTGAACCCCATGAGACGGAGTGCCGCCTCCACGGCATAGGCCTGCTCGGTGACCGAAAAGCCATGCAAGGTGATGCCCTGGAGGCGGGACGACATGCCGCGCGGCGTGAGGTTCAAATCGCGCCGGTATCGTTCGTATAAGGCATCCGCTTCGGAAGAGGTCAGACCGAGGCTTTTCGCCACCTCGCGACTCTTCTGCTCATCCTGGTTTTCCATCGCGCCAAGCCGGATGGCCTCGATCAAGGTCGGCGTGATATCGGAGCCCAGCGCGGGAAATTCCCGCCGCAGCGCGGCACGGATAGCCGCGCGCTGTTCCACGGCCACCATTTCTTCCGCCTCGTCCCTGGTCAGCTTGTCGATGGTGAGGGTCGTCGCCAAAGGTGGCAGCCAGAGCCCCTTGAACCAGGAACTCATGCGTTGGTACCACAGAGGAAACAGCGTCTTGCCGAAAAACGGCACGCTGAAAAACCAGCCCAGAGCCTCGACCATGACGTAGGGCGTGATGACGTTTTCCTTCAGGTCGTGCAGGAGTGTGTGGCCGGCATGGCTGAGCCGCGCGAACAGACGGTGCCGACTTGCCGCCGCCCCATGGTAGCTGCGCGGGATTTCACGGATATGATTCTTGGGTTTCAGCAACACCGGAGCATGGGTGACCGGATGCTCTTCACCAAACGCCTGATACTTCACCGGAATACCGAAAAACCCGGCCACGCCCAGAGTTTCGTACCCCCCGAGTTGCTCGAGGTGACGTCGAAAAATCTCTGATCGCACATCGATGCAAAAGACCATCTGGGCCAGCGGTCGCGAGCCTCCAGCAGGAGGGGCCTGATCATCCGTAACCCGCAACTGCTCCGCGACGCCGGTCAATTGTGCGACCACATCACGGCGATGGCGGGCTTCCAGTGCTTCCAACCAGCGATGGTTGTGTTGTGCGGGCGGAAACCCGTCCAGCCAGGTCAACACCGTGAGCACGTCTGATGAGGCCGTCTGACTGATGAGTTCGGGGTCGACGCCAATGGCAGTCGCCAGTGCAAGCAACCGCCTCGCATCGCGCTGCATGATTTCTGCGGCACGCCATTCGGCGGTTTGTTCGTATACCTGCCGGCCGATCTCGTTCCACTCTGCCGGCTGAGCGGTCCGATGAAGACGGCTCCAGGCTCGCATCTCTCTATCGACGGACTCAGGCAATCGACCTGCCACCAGTTGACGCCTCAGCCAGTGCGCATGGGGAGCCTGATCGATGTAGCTGCGAATCGCATCGTACTGCCCCGGGAGGTCTAACAAGTCGCGGCATCGTAACGCGACCAATTCACGCTCGTAGAACAATCGCACTGCGAGATATTTCACCAGATCGATCGGATACCGCGCCTGCCAGGGATGATGCTGTTCTTCCGCTCGCCACTTGATATATCCCGTCCAGCCTGGAAGCGCCGCCAGGTGCAACGCGAAATAGGACTCCCAGGAAGACTTGGGAATTCCCAAATCCGCCAGGCACTGCAAGACCGCTTCTTCCGGCCGCTCGCCCAAGGCATCGATCTTGGTTGCGGCATCCTGGATCCCGAGCAGCCGCAGGCCGGCATCATACCGGGCCAACCGCTTCCACGCGCGGTAAAACGTCTGCTCCCGTTCCGGCATGACCCACGAGGCTTCGCCTTCATCAAGGAATACGCCGCACCACTTGATCATCTGCTCGTCGATGTCCGCCGTGACGGACGTACCCAGTGTCCGGTCGCACCACGTCGAGAGGGTTTCGTGAGCCAATACGTTCACGGCTTCCCATGGAACAAGCGGTTCCTCCACTCGAGTACGCGCCTGGGCGAGAGACGTGGTCAGCCAGGCGGTGAGCCGGTCCAGCGGTTTCTCTGCCCCCGCATCTGAACTGGAAGGTGCCGGCGCAGAATCGTCCAGCCCCTGCACCATGGAATGCCGGAGCAGGCCCAGATGTGATAAATCCCGTCCCGCAAACATCACTCGCCGGTCGCTGGCGAGCGGAGCCAACACCTGAGCGATATCCTCGTGACCAATACGACCTTGTGCAAAGTAGCGGCGATAGAGAGCGCCGGCCAGATAGCCTTTTCCGCCCAGCAGTTGCTCTCCCCGCTTGACCGCTTGATCGAAGGGAAGATGCTCCAGACCGTGGAGCGGGTTGTGATGGATAAACGTGCGCATGGGCCAGTAGGCGGCAATGGCCTCTCCTGCCAGTTCCACATGGGACCGCAGCTCCATCCGCTGGGCATCTGTGAACGCGCGTTGTTCGAGTGCCATCCAATAACTCCGTGTACGGCTGCACGACTAGCGGCGAAAAGCCGTTCGACCGATCATGCGCATCAGGTCCTCGACATAGAGACCGTTGAGAAAGGTCACATAGGCGCGCGCGCGTAGCGTTTCGATCCAGGCCGGCATCAACAGCTTGACCCCTTTGGCCTTGCCGTAGATCATTCCCCAGGCGGCGATGATCAACAGCACTACGCATCCCACCACGAGATCAAAGAACGAGCGATTCCATTCCGCAGCGCGCATAAACGCCGCCGCCGCCTCATGTCCGGGGTAGAGAAAATGCGTGAACGCCTCGCCCGCCCAAAGATACGTAAGTCCGATCACAGCAAGCGCCCCGAGCATCGTCAGCGATACAGTCCATGAAGCGCCGGTGTGCAGACGATACAGTGTAAACATCGCCTGCGAGGTCGTCACCCACCCGAAGAAGAGAAAGATCACCGCTCCCTGGGCATCCTGGAGGGGAATACTGACGACACCATGCCCGACGAGCAGGATCACCAGCGGTAACACCAATGTCGCCGCCAGTCCGGTCGTCCACGTCATTGGCGAGAACGCGCCGGCCTCATCCACCTTCGCTACCGGCGGCAATTTGAACTCCATCCGCGCCTTATGGATGACCGACCCTGAATTGAGAAACAAGGTCGCCTTGAAGAGGCCGTGCGCGCATAGGTGGAACACCGCCAGGGCAAAGGCGCCCAATCCGCACTCCATGACCATATAGCCCATCTGTCCCATCGTGGAGTAGACGAGGCGGCGCTTCACGCTGGTCTGCGTCAACATCGCAGTGGCGCCGATCAAGGCCGTCACGCCGCCGATGACAAACAACAGGTGCAGCGTCGCCGGGGCAAAACTGAATAGCGGCGCCAGTCGGTTCACAAGAAAGCCGCCCGCATTCACGATCCCCGCGTGCATCAAAGCTGAAACCGGCGTCGGCGCTTCGATCGTGCCGATCAGCCAGACGTGAAACGGGAATTGCGCCGACTTGGTCATGACCGACAGGATCAACAGCAGCGTGGCGATTAAAGGTACGTCCAGTCCGGCCTGCAGCCCGCTGACCTCGGCTGAGGGCGCTGAAGCACCCTGCAATTTCGCAAACAGGTCTGCCAGGTCCAATGTGCCATATGCCCCGTAGAGTAGCACCAGCGCGACGGCAAACGCCGCATCGCCCAGCCCCTGTGTCCAGAAGGTCTTCCGTCCCGCCTCCCTGGCGGCGCGGCTTGCCGGGTTACAAACCAACAGCGACGAAAGCAGCCAGGTCACCAGGTGCCAGCACAGGAACATCCAGAGGAGATTGCCGCTGCTGACCAAGCTCAGCAACACTGTGGTGAGAGCGCCCAGGAACGAAAAATATCTGACATAGCCTGCATCGCCGACCATGTAACGCTCGGAGTACACATGAATGATCAGGCTCACGCAACTGATGAGGACCATCATCACCGCCGCCAAGCGATCGACCAGGATCGTATAGGCGAATGGTCCTGAAGATGCGCCAAGGATCGTCAGACGGATCGGCTCGCCGTAGAGCACGATCACAAACGTCGCCACCGAGGTGAGCGCCGCACACCACAGCGCCCCGATCCCGATGCGTGAAATGCGTTCTCCCAGTTCGCGCCAGAATAGAGCGATGAAGAGCGTGCCTAGGAGGGGCGCAAAAATCGTCAACAGGGGAACAATCGCTTCCATCACACGAACATCTCCGACAAACACGTAGGTTGTGCAGGGTCACCAGCAAGAACAAGGCCCGGGGAGCAAATACCTCTAAAAAGCGGTGAAATGCAAGAAACCACGGAATCAGCCTCTCACCGGGTGGCTGCAAAACGAGGTGTCGCCCTGAAAGCGCCGTGCATCGATGCACAGCCGTGCATATGCGCACGACGAGCGTACTGAAATCAAGGAAGGGAAGGAACATCGTGCTAAACCAAGAGTCCCTACCCCATCACTGAAGGAGGGACGGTACAGAGCAACGCGCGAGTGGTCAGCATGGGGTGAGCTGATGGTCCCCGGAGATAGCTCGTCACCTGGCTGTCTGGCAGGGTTTTCCTGAGGAGCTGATTGACGGCATCGTAGGCGAAGCTGATGGTCTCGTTCTTGGGCGTGATTCTCGTGAGCAGGTTGTCGTTCCCGTCGTAGGTGTAGCGCTCGATCTTGCCGAGGGGATCGCTGGTGCTGAGCAGCCGGTTCCGGCCATCGCAGGCAAAGGTGGACCAAGAAGAGGTTCCAAACCCCATTCTTCCCAGGTTCTAGCCCACAAACGCGTACCATTGTGTTTCAGAAGGAATTGGCAGTGAATAATCAAGATGGAGCCTTCCCACGTTCCCATCCGAGACAAATA
>Ga0073899_10006315_pt1 | contig 10246 bp, 12 predicted proteins | sample KloWWTmetaKNB5Ph_FD_88975 | JGI IMG/M metagenome (GOLD analysis project Ga0073899, IMG submission 88975) | Active sludge microbial communities from Klosterneuburg, Austria, studying microevolution and ecology of nitrifiers - Klosterneuburg... | ecosystem: Engineered > WWTP > Aerobic digester >...
ATCGCTCTCATCTGTATTCAGACAAAGCCGTCCATTAACTGGACATGTACCGTCTCTCCAACGGCAACATTGCCGCGATCCAGTTCGATGACGATCAGGCAGTTGGCGTCGGCCATCGAGCGCAGGATACCCGAACCTTGCGCGCCAGTTGGACGCACCCGCCATTCGCCGTTTTCCTGGTAGAGCATTCCGCGCTGGAATTCCGTACGGCCGGGCATCTTTTTCAGCGGTGCGCCACAAATCACCGGCAAGGTAGGTAACTCCAGCAGATGCGGGGCAACACCCATCATTTTCAACAGGGCCGGACGGACGAACTGATAAAACGCCACCATCACGGCCACCGGGTTTCCGGGAAGGCCAAACAGCCAAGTGCCATTCTCGATGCGGCCGGCATTGGCGATGCGGCCGAAGGCCATCGGACGGCCGGGCTTCATGGCGATTTTCCAGAAGGCGACCTCACCCAGCTTGGCCATCAGCTCGCGCACAAAATCAGCTTCGCCAACCGACACGCCGCCGCTGGTAACAATAGCATCGGCATTCGCCGCCGCTTCGATAAGCGCTGCTTCAAGCGCCGCCGGATCGTCGCGCAGCACGCCCATGTCAAGCACCTCGCAACCGAGCCGTGTCAGCATGCCCCACAGCGAATAACGGTTGCTGTCATAGACCTCGCCGGGTTGCAGAATGCTGCCGACCGAGTTGAGCTCATCGCCGGTCGAAAACACCGCGACACGCAGACGACGGTGCAGCGTTACTTCGGCCTGTCCAAGCGAAGCCAGCAGACCGATTTCAGATGGTCGCAGCAACTTGCCGGCTGTCAGCGCCGGCTCTCCTGCGCGCAGATCCTCGCCGGCACGGCGGATGTTCTGCCCTGCGCGCTGACCGGATGGAATGGCGACAACATCACCATCGCGGCGCACCACTTCCTGAATAACAACAGCATCAGCTCCGCGAGGAATGATGGCGCCGGTCATGATGCGTATCGCTTCACCCGCACCAAGCGTAGCGCTGAAAGGATGCCCGGCGAAGGCCGTTCCGACGATTTTCAGTGTGGTCTCGCCGCTGGCAGAAAGGTCGGCGTGACGTACGGCATAACCATCCATTGCCGAATTGTCATGCGCCGGTACGTCGACGGACGCGATGACATCCGCAGCCAGCACGCGGCCGAGCGCCTGGCGCACAAAGGTACGCTCACGTCCGCCGGGCGGCGCAACCAGCGAGAGAATCAGTTGTCTGGCGCGCTCGACCGGCAGTGAATTAGGATCGTAATCATTGGCACAGGACAGCGTGTCTAACAGCGAGCTCATGAATTCTCCAATGGTTTGAATCGTGCAAGTTCTTCAAGCGTATTTATGTTGGCAAAGGCGGCTTCTCCCTCTGCCCCTGCAAAGGGTACCGCGACGACATCGAGTGTCTCATGCCAGAGGCCGATCCTGCATCCGCCCCCGGTGAGAAATGTCGTCAGGCCAGGCAGCACTTCGCGACGGCACAGCATGCAGGCATGTTGTGGCCAGCCGGCAGTCGTCGCCACGGCAAGCTGTGCCTGTGTCGCCTCAAGCGCGGCATACAGACGCGCCACCAGATCGCGCGGCAGGTACGGCGTATCGCAGGGCACCGTGGCCAACAGTGGCGTCGTGCATTGCGCCAGCCCCGCTTCCAGTCCGGCGAGCGGGCCGGCATAGCCGGCAATGCGATCGGCGATCAACGGATAACCGAAGGCGGCATAGGCAGCGGGATTGTGGTTGGCGTTGATCAGCAGAGGATCAACCTGCGGCGCGAAGCGTTCGATAACATGCGTCAGCAACGGCCGGCCATCGAGCAGTTGCAAGCCCTTGTCGAGACCATCCATGCGCCGCGCCAGACCACCGGCGATGATCAGGCCGGTAATTTGCGGAACGGCGGCAACGGGTACAGGAGTTGTCACAAGGGAACTCACAACATTGCGCCGGCTAACCGCCGATATATGACATCTCTATTTTATTTTGCGCAACGGTGGCGGCCTGGCGCCGCTCCGAATAATTGTCGGCGCGCACCCGCCACAGGTTGTCGAGCGTGGCCGCGATCTCTTCATCGGAATGACCGCAACGCAGCAGGGAACGCAGGTTGTAACCCTGTTCAGCAAACAGGCAGGTGTATAACGAGCCATCGGTGGATAAGCGGACACGCGTACAAGTTGCGCAGAAAGCCTGGGTCACCGATGAAATTACGCCGATCTCGCCGCTACCATCACGATAGCGCCAGCGCTCGGCAACTTCGCCGGAGTAATTTGGATCGCACGACACCAGCGGCAGTTCGGCATCGATCAGGCGCACCACGTCACCCGAGGGCAGCACCTCGTCAAGCTTCCAACCGTTGCTGCTGCCGACATCCATATATTCGATGAAGCGCACGATATTTCCGCTGCCGCGAAAATGGCGCGCCATCGGCAATATGGCATGGTCATTGACGCCGCGCTTCACCACCATATTGACCTTGACCGGTGAAAAACCGGCGGCGGTGGCAGCGGCAATGCCGTCGAGCACCATGGAAACCGGGAAGTCGACATCGTTCATCTTGCGGAAGGTCGCATCATCGAGTGCGTCAAGGCTGACCGTGATGCGCTGAAGACCAGCATCGCGCAGGCTCCGTGCCTTTTTCTCGAGCAGCGAGCCATTGGTGGTCAGCGTCAGTTCCAGGCCGGGGATCGCCGCCAGCATCTCGATCAGACCTTCGACATTACGTCGCAGCAGCGGCTCTCCGCCGGTCAGACGGACCTTGCCGACGCCGCGTGCAGCAAAAATACGCGCTACCCGCACGATCTCGTCGAAGGAAAGAATCTCGGCACGTGGCAAAAATGGATAGTCGCGGCCGAATACCTTCTTCGGCATGCAATAGGTACAACGGAAATTGCAGCGATCAGTGATCGAAATCCGCAGATCGCGCATGTGCCGTCCGCGCACATCAGCTACCGGCGCGCCTGCAGGCACGAGCGGTGGCACGCTGTGGCGCGCATCCATGAGCGAAATGATCTTGTTGTTCATTGGGAATGCCAATCCTGCTAACGGGTGATAGCCAAATAAAAGAAAGAATTGGCTATCGGACAGGCAGCGATTATGAATCGGAAGCCATACTGCGGCAAGTGCACGGCGGCATGGAACACCCCATGGCAGGTACTTCCGAAAAGCCGTCCTGTCAGTGAGCTTTTTGCGCATCGTGCAGGCAGACAAAAATCGGGCTGCCTTACGTTACGAGTGGCCAAGATTGCGGCGGTTAAAAACAGGGGAGTATGCTAAATTGGTAGCATGGTAAGCGTTGCGGCAAAAAACCTCGCCGCGTCGATTGCGTGACCCATAAAATTTTCAGTTTTCAAAACAACCAATTTCCAATTCCTATCTCCGGGAGAAAACATGAAGTCCTTGAAAATTTGTCTATTTGCCGCAATAGCGCTGACAAGCGGTTCCGTGATGGCTGATTACCATGTTGGCGATCGTGTCGAATGCAACTGGAAAAGCGGGGGAAAATATTATGCTGGTCGCGTTGGCGCAAAAGAAGGCAGCAAGCTATTCATCAATTATGACGACGGCGACAAAGAACACACTACGGCAGCCATGTGCCACCCTGTGGCGTCAACGTTAGGCGAAGGGTCCAGCGTGGAGTGCCGCTGGAAGAACGGCGCCACCTGGTATCCCGGCGTGATCACCGAGAAAACCGGCAACCAGGTATTCATCAACTACAACGATGGTGACAAGGAAAACACTACGCTCGACAAATGCCGCGCCCTTGGTGCTGCTCCAGATACTCTGGAAGTCGGCTCGGCCGTCAGTTGCAAATGGAAAGGCGGCGGCACCTGGTATCCTGGCGTCATAGCAGAAAAAACAGGCAGCAAGGTGTTCATCAACTACAACGATGGCGACAAGGAACACACCAACCTGAGTATGTGCCGGCCGCGTTGATCCACAGAAGTCGATGTCTGATAGTGGGGGGGGCAGGTGCCCTATGCCAGTTCACGCGGCTTTTCTCGAAAATCACCTTGATATAAGCGCTGGAATTCATTAGAATACTGCCTCTTTACCACTTGCTCCACCCGAACCGCATGCGGGGGGGCTTTTCCATAAGGAGATTGCATGCGACATTATGAAGTTGTATTCATCGTTCACCCGGACCAGAGCGAACAGGTTCCGGCGATGGTCGAACGCTACAAGACGCTGGTTTCTTCCCGTAACGGCATCATTCATCGCCTTGAAGACTGGGGCCGCCGTCAGATGGCCTACCCGATCCAGAAGGTGCACAAGGCTCACTACGTGCTGATGAATATCGAGTGCGACGCAGAGACGCTGACGGAACTCGAACATGCCTTCAAGTTCAACGATGCCGTGCTGCGCCATCTGACCGTCAAGATGAAGGCCGCTGCAACCACACCGTCGCCGATGATGAAGGAAGAAAAATCCCGCTTGATGAACGCGCCGTCTTTCCAGGCAAGTAGCGAGGCACCCGCTGAGGCCGCCGCTGCCACCTGATAACCGCACCGAACTGACGGGCAGCTTGCTGGAACTGGAGTCGCTGCGTTACACCCCGGCGGGTATCGCGGCGCTGAATTTCAGCATCGCACATACCTCGGAACAAAGCGAAGCAGGCATCCAGCGTCGGGTCGAATGCGAAATGAAAGCCGTGGCAATGGGTCCAATCGCCCTGCTACTGGCCGATGCAAAACCCGGCGACCGTATCAGACTCAGCGGATTTCTTGCAGCGAAAAGCCTGAAGAGCAGAACCCCGGTTCTGCATGTAAACGAGATCGAATTTTTGGAAGGAATTGACAATCATGGCATTTAAACCAAAGTCAAAGCTTGGCGCAAAGCGCAAGGATGACAAGGGCCGCAGCCTGTTCAAGCGCCGCAAGTTCTGCCGTTTCACGGCGGAGAAGATCGCCGAAGTCGACTACAAGGATGTGGATATCCTCAAGGACTTCATCACCGAAAACGCGAAGATCATGCCGGCACGCATTACCGGCACCAAGTCCGGTTATCAGCGGCAACTGTCGACCGCCATCAAGCGCGCGCGCTTCCTGGCGCTGCTGCCATTTACCGACCTGCACGAATAATCCAAGGGAACAATCATGCAAATCATTCTGATGGAAAAAGTCGTGAACCTCGGTGGCCTCGGCGATGTAGTCAAGGTCAAGGACGGCTATGCGCGAAACTTCCTGATTCCGCAGGGCAAGGCCAAGCGCGTCACGCCGGAGAATCTGGCGGCATTTGAAATTCGCCGCGCCGAGCTGGAAAAAGCCCAGGCCGAGAAGCTCGCCGCTGCGCAGGAAAAGGCCACCAAACTCGAAGGCTTGCTGGTACAAATCACCCGCAAGGCGGGGGTCGATGGCCGGTTGTTCGGTTCAGTATCCAACAGCGATATTGCCGAAGCCCTGAAGGTGCAAGGTTTCGATGTCGAAAAATCGAACATCCGCATGCCGCAAGGTCTGATCAAGCTTGTTAGCGACACCAAGCTGGAAGTCTCGCTGCACACCGACGTGGCGACCAGCATTACCGTTTCGGTGCTCGGCGAACACTGATACCGACAAACCTGTTGCATGACAAGGGGCCGCAGCATGCGGCCCCTTGTCGTTTACGGCCCCTCCACAATCGACCCACAGGCAACTCACAGGGAACCGCAAGCCACACACAGCTTTTCCACAGCATTTCCACAGACTTGTCACCACCGTCGTGCCTGTCATGCGGGTAGACTGGCGGATGTTACAGAGGAGAAACTCGTATGGTCCAGACGACGGCACGCGCCTATCCGGCGAATTCGCAACGCCCCGATGATCCGCAGATCGCCAGCCTCAAGCTGCCGCCGCATTCGATCGAAGCCGAGCAATCGCTGCTCGGCGGCCTGCTGCTCGACAACTCGGCTTGGGATCGTATCTCCGATATCGCCAGCGAATCCGATTTCTACCGTGACGATCACCGGCGCATATTTCGTCGCATCCAGCAACTCATCACGCAGAGCAAACCCGCCGATGTAGTGACGGTATTCGAGGCCATCGAGAAACACAACGAGGTCGAGCAGGCAGGCGGACTCGCCTATCTCGGTGAAATTGCCAACAACACACCCTCGGCAGCCAACATCCGCCGTTATGCGGAGATCGTTCACGAACGTGCTGTGCTGCGTCGACTGGTCACCGTCGGCGATGAAATCGCTTCCAGCGCACTCAATCCCGCCGGCAAGGATGTCAAGCAACTGCTCGATGATGCCGAACGGAAAGTCTTTGAAATTGTCGAATCGGGCGCACGCACCAACCAAGGCTTTGTCTCTATTGATCCGCTGCTCGGCCAGGTCATCGATCGCATTCAGGAACTCTATGAACAGGAAAACCCTTCGGAGGTCACGGGTGTCCCGACCGGCTTCGCCGATCTCGACAGAATGACAGCAGGGTTGCAGCCGGGCGATATGATCGTTGTTGCCGGCCGTCCCTCAATGGGCAAGACTGCCTTCGCGCTAAATATCGTCGAGCACGTTGGCGTCGAGCTTGGCTTGCCGGTGGCGATCTTCAGTCTCGAAATGTCCGGTCCGCAACTGGCGATGCGACTGCTTTCCTCGATCGGCCGCCTCGATGCCCACCGCATCCGCACCGGACGACTCAGTGACGAAGATTGGGAAAAAATGACAGCCACATTAGGAAAATTGCACGATTCGCCAATCTATATCGACGAAACCGGCTCAATCAATCCGACCGATCTGCGTTCCCGTGCGCGGCGTCTGGCGCGTCAATTCGGCGGCAAACTCGGCCTGATCGTCATCGATTATCTACAGTTGATGAATTCGTCAAAAGACAGCGACAACCGCACCACGGAAATTTCCGAGATATCACGCTCGATCAAGGCGCTCGCCAAGGAACTGAAGGTTCCGATCATCGCCCTCTCGCAACTCTCGCGAAAAGTCGAAGAACGCACCGACAAGCGTCCGCTGATGAGCGATCTGCGTGAATCAGGTGCTATCGAGCAAGATGCCGACATCATATTGATGATGTATCGTGAGGAATACTACAAGCCCGACACTCAGGACAAGGGAGTTGCCGAGGTCATCATTGGCAAGCACCGCAACGGCCCGACCGGCACGGTCAAACTCACTTTCCTCAACGAATATACCAAGTTTGTAAACTGTGCCCAGCCCGGCAATTATTAAGGCTCAAAGCAGCACCGGCTGATCGGGCAATTCGTTGGGGTTGCCGGCAAACGCCGGGAAATGTACGGAGATCAAATGGCCGATGCGTTCGATCGCCGTTACCGCGCCGCGCTCGTAGTCCCCGGCACGAAAGGCCGCCTCCATCGCACGACTGGCGGCCTCCCATTCCGACGGGTCGACCTTTGCACTGATGCCGCGATCAGCGATGATCTCGACACGGCGGTCGATCAACTGCACATAAATCAGGACACCGCTATTGTGTTCGGTGTCCCAGATGCGCAACCGCGAGAACACTTCAATAGCGCGCTGGCGTGCAGAAACATCATGCAATAGATCGTGCAACGGCAAGCCGGCTTCGACGGCGAAGCGCAGCTCACCACGGTGCAGCCGTTCCGCAGCGGCAACCGCGACCTCAATCGCCAGCAGCGCACTGCGTGGAAAGGCGCGGCGTGCCAGCCATGGCGGCGCAATCAGATGCTTGAGTAGTCGTGGCAATTGCATATCACCATCCTCCCGAAGCGCCACCACCACCGGAGCGGCCACCGCCACCACTCCAACCGCCACCTCCGCCAAAACCGCCCCCACCAAAACCACCACCGCCAAAGCCTCCCAGGGAAGATCCACCACGACCACCCGTCATCAGCACATACAGAAAAACAATGACAGCGGAAGCCAGCATGACCAGCAGCGAGCTGCTTATCAACCAGGCAATGGTACCGACCACCCCGGCTGTGGCCAGACTACCGAAGAAACGCCCAAGCATCGCACTCAACACGCCGCCGACGATGGTCGCAGCAACAATGCCGATCACCAGCATTTGGCTCAACTGGCCTTCGCTGCCCTGCCCGCCCTGCTGCGCCTGCGCACTGGCCGGCTGCGGCAATTGCTCGCCCTGAATCAATTTCCCGATCTGATCGATGCCGGCCAGCAGCCCACCATAGACATCGCCATCGCGAAATTTTGGCGACATGATTTCCATGATGATGCGCTTGGCAACAACATCGGGAATGACGCCTTCGAGACCATAGCCAGTATCGATACGCAGCTTGCGATCCTTTACTGCGACAACAATCAGGATGCCGTCGTTCTCTTTTTCGCGGCCGATCTTCCACGCATCGAAGGCGCGGATCGAATATTGCTCGATGGCTTCCGGCTGCGTCGTCGGTACGATCAGCACGGCGATCTGGCTACCGTGCGCCTGGGCGAACTCGCGCAGGTGACGATCGAGCTGTGCAGCCTGCGTCGGCGGAAGCAGACCAGTCTGATCGACAAGCGGCGCGCTGAATGGCGGCACGACCTGTAAATCGGCAGCACCCGCCACGCCGATGCCGCAGACAAGCGCCAGGCAGAACAGAAGGCGTGTCAGCACGATAACGTCATTCGCATCGATGCATACATCAAGGTTACTGCTTCGCCGGTGCGTTGAAGTCGATCTTCGGCGGTGACGAGATCGTTTTTTCATCTTCGACAGCAAAATTTGGCTTGGCCTTGTAACTGAACGCCATCGCCGTCAGATTGTTGGGGAAGGTGCGCACGCCGATGTTGTAGTCCTGCACCGCCTTGATGTAGCGGTTACGCGCCACGGTGATGCGATTCTCGGTGCCCTCGACCTGCGCCTGCAAATCGCGGAAATTGGCGTCGGCCTTGAGTTGCGGATAGTTTTCCGAAACCATCAACAGGCGCGACAAGGCGCCGCCGAGTTCGCTCTGCGCCTTCTGGAACTTGGCGAAGGCTTCAGGATCGTTGATCAGTTCTGGTGTCGCCTTGATACCAGCGACGCTGGCACGCGCCTCGGTCACACGAACCAGGACTTCTTTCTCGTGTCCGGCATAACCCTGCACCACGGATACCAGATTCGGAATCAAGTCAGCGCGACGCTTGTACTGATTAAGAACTTCCGACCAGGTGGCAGTGACCTGTTCGTCATTGATCTGGATCTGGTTGTAGCCACAACCCGACAGCAGGCTGGTGAACACCGCCAGCAAAACAATTAGCTTGAAGCGCATGACATCTCCCTGAGAAAGAAACAATGGTTGCAGATATATGGATGGAAACGCCGATTGCAAGGTATCAACCTATTCACCGGTCAATTGGGCTTTGCAGACTTTGTGGAGTTCACGGATTTCAATTCCCGCATGGTGCGCCGCGCCAGGCACAGATCTTCCCATGCCTTGGCTTTATCGGAGAGCGTGCGCAGCAGATATGCCGGATGATAGGTGACGATCAGCGGGATGTCACGGTATTTGAAAAGCTGGCCGCGCGCAGCAGAAATCTTGACTTTGTTTTCCAGCAGCGTCTGCGCTGCCGGACGACCAAGCGCCACGATCAATTTCGGCTGAAGCAATTCGATTTGCCGTTCGAGATAAGGCCGGCACGCCACCATTTCTTCGGCAGTCGGTGTGCGATTACCCGGCGGCCGACATTTGACGGCGTTGGCGATATACACATCCTCACTGCGCTTGAGGCCGATCGCGGCCAGCATCGCGTCGAGCAGCTTGCCGGCCTGGCCGACAAATGGCTCACCACGCACATCCTCCTCGGCACCCGGTCCCTCGCCGACGAACAACCAGTCGGCGGATTGATCGCCGACACCGGGCACCGCCTGCTTGCGCTGCTCGCAAAGCCCGCAGGCACGGCATCCGGCGATGCTGGCGTGCAAGGCCTGCCAGTCCATCGCGGCGATGGCGGCAAGGCGTTCGCTGTCGGTTAGCGGCGCTTCCATCATGTCGGCAGAAACAACAGCCTGCACCGGCATTGCGGATGGCGTGCTTTGCGGCGCGACGGCACGCAGCTTCCACAGCGGTGCCAAACCCATTTCGCGCAGGATACCGGTACGACGCTGAGTATCCGCAGAACGATTCACGCGCATAAGTCTCTCTCCAGCATCAATGCATCTTCACGGCCATCCGGCGCCGGATAATAATCAACGCGCAAGCCAGACTGAACAAAACCGGAACGCTGGTACAAAGCCAGCGCAGAAATATTTGATGGCCGGACTTCGAGGAACATGCGCTGCACGCCCCGATGGCGCGCCAGTTCAAAAAGATACTCCATGAACCGACTGCCCAGACCTTCACGCTGGCGCTGTGCAACG
>Ga0073899_10006316_pt1 | contig 10245 bp, 8 predicted proteins | sample KloWWTmetaKNB5Ph_FD_88975 | JGI IMG/M metagenome (GOLD analysis project Ga0073899, IMG submission 88975) | Active sludge microbial communities from Klosterneuburg, Austria, studying microevolution and ecology of nitrifiers - Klosterneuburg... | ecosystem: Engineered > WWTP > Aerobic digester >...
AAGATCATCGGCGGCGAGTGGCTCGGCGAGTCGAAGAAGGCCCACCCGGACTTCGTCTGGCTGCCCTACAGCGTGCGCGGCAGCTCGGTGGCGGGCGGCAAGATCACCTACGCCAACGTGAAGGCCATCTACGACCTGTCGATGAGCGACGGCCAGCCGCCGGTCACCGGCGGTGACAAGGTGGTCGAGGAGTCGGGCGCGATCGCCAAGGCGGCGTGGAAGCAGCTCGGCCCGTACAACGTCGCGGCCGGCTCGACCCTGACCGCGGTGATGACCGGCGACGGCGACGCCGACCTCTACGTCCGCAAGAGCGCGGCGCCGACCGCCGCCAGCTACGACTGCCGCCCCTACCGCGACGGCACCAACGAGGAGTGCTCGATCGTCGGCCCGGCCACCGTCTACGTCGGCGTGAACGGCTACGCGGCGACCTCGAACTACGCCCTCAAGATCACCTACAAGGAGGGCACCGGCGCCCCGCCGGTCGAGCCGCCGCCGGCCACGGTCGTCCACCTCGACACCACCGGCTCGGTGGCCCAGGGCGAGATGAAGCTCTTCACGATGAACGTCATCGCCGGCAAGAAGATCGTCATCCGCACCACCGCGCCGAGCGACGTCGACCTCTACATCATGATGGGCGCGGCCCCGACCACCAGCGCGTACACGATGAAGGCGTACACCTCGTCGGGCAACGAGACCATCGCGTACACGCCGACCTCGAACGGCACCCTGCAGATCGGCGTCCACGGCTACGCGGCGTCGACCTTCACGCTCAAGACCGCCAACAACTGAGCTCCAGCCACCGATGTCGGTGCGACGGCCCGGGCGACCGGGCCGTCGGCATTTTCGGCGGCGATCAGCGCGAGCGGGTGAACCACCGGGCGTCGGGCGGGGCCGGCAGCGGCAGCGCGTCGATCCACACCCCGGCGCCAGCCTGCGCGCGGAAGCCGGCGTAGCTGGCGATCGCCGAGGTGTCGATCACCGCCAGGTGGTCGAGCGGCAGGCCGGCGACGTCGAACGGCGCGGGCAGCGTCGGCAACGTCACCGCGGTGGTGTCGGGCGGGGCGATCACCCGCCAGGCCGCCACCACGTTCTCGAGCGCGTCGACCTCCTGGAAGTCGACGACGACGGCGTCGGGGGTGCCGGCGCCGTCGGTGGTCCAGGTGACGGTCGCGCCGGCCTGGCTCGGCGTCGTGACCTCGGGCAAGGTCGGCGTCACGTCCACCGGCGCGGCCTCGGTCAGCGTCGGCCGCAGCGCGATCAACTGGTCGCGGTCGAACACGCTGGTGCCGAGCGTCACCTCGAGCGCGGCCGTGTCGCCGTAGCCGACCGGCGCCGGGAACGCCCCCTGCGCCGCGCCGCCCGCGACCGCGACGTTGAGCAGCGTGGCCTGGTGCGCGGGGGCGCCGCCGACCAGCAGGCGTCGGCGCAGCGTCGCCCGGCCGGCGTTCGGGGGCACGCCGACGAAGTCGACGGTGGCGGTGGTGCCCGCGACCCACGCGCCGGTCACCGCGAGCGGCACGCCCGCCGTCGGCGTCACCGCCGGCGCGATCAGGTACGCCAACCCGGCGGCGGTGCGCGAGGTCGCCAGCAGCGAGTGGGTCAGCCCGCACCCGCGCCCGAACGTCGCGGCGACGGTCGGGACGCCGGCAGTGCCGCGCAGGCACGGGCCGCCGACGGCGTAGCTGCTGGCGCCGCTGAGCGCTGGCAGCGTCACCGCCACCGGCTGATCGAGCGCGACGTCGCCCGGCCCGAAGACCAGGTCGTCGCCGTCCTCGACGGCGAGCATGGTCACCAACACCACGCCGTCCCAGCCCACGGTGACGCTGCCGCCGACCTCGACCGCGCCGACCACCACGCCGCTGGCGTCGGGCTGGGCCTGCCCCGTCAGGCTGCCGTCGGGGGCCACGAAGAACACCGTCGCCGTCGGATCGGGCGCACCGTCGCCGGCCTGGGACCGGACGTGGACCGTCACCGTGGCGAGCGCCGCGTCGGAGGACGGCGCGTCGACCGGGGCGTCGTCGAGCGCGGCCGCGTCGACGCGCGGGGCGTCGCCGGCCCCGGCGTCGGCGATCGGGGAGTTCGGCGAGTCGCAGGCCGCGAGGCCCAGGCACACCAGCACGCAGGCGCGGGAGCTCATGCACCGTAGGCCCGGCGCCGGCGGTTTGTGACCAGGCCGCGTCACGGCGCCACCGTCGCGGCGCGGATCACGTCGAGGGCGCGATCGGGATCGCAGCCGTAGATGCCGGCGCCCCAGGCGCCGTTGGCCTCGACCACCGCCCAGCGCCCGTCGGCGAGCAGGCCGACGTCGAGCGCCAGCGCCCGCGGCGTGGTCGCCGGCGCCTGGGCCAGGGCCTGCGTCGCGAAGGCGATCGCCGCGGCCAGCTCGTCGGCCGGCGCGGCGTAGTCGACGTCGCGGGCCAGCGCGCCGTCGCGCAGGTAGGGCGACGCGGTCGCGACCTCGCCGTCCAGGCAGAAGCAGCGGTACTCGCTGCGCCAGCGCACCGGCTCGGCGATCAGCACCGGCGCCGCCGGATCCAAGTCGGGCGGCAGCGCGGCGCCGCTGGCGTACACCGCCGCGGCGAACGACTTGTCGTTGGGCGGCTTCACGAACGCCGGCGCGGTCGACGCCCGCGCCGCCGCCACGGTCGCCAGCTCGATCCGGCGGTGGCGCAGCGTCGGCGACAGCGCCGGCAGCCAGTCGATCGGCGGCTCGAGCAGCGCGCGCCCGACCGCGGCGGCGATCGGCGGGCCGTACAGCGCCTCGACGTAGATCACCGCGTCGGGGTCGGGCAGCGGCGGCACGGTGATGCCGCGCGCGCGCACGACGTCCCAGCCGCGGGCGATCGCCACGCGCCACAACGCCTGGGCGTCCTCGGTGTGGCGCCCCGACAGGATCAGCGTCGTCATGGCGGTCAGCGTAGTACAGTCGTCCCATGTGGCGCTCCCTGCTCGGCCTCGCGGTGACGTCCGCGATCGTGGCGTGCGGCGACGGCAGCGCCCCGATCGACGCCGCCGCGATCGACGACGCCGCGATCGACGCCGGCATCGACGGCGCGGCCGTCGACTGCGACGGCGGGTGCGCCGGGGTCGGCGAGGCGTGTGGCAGCTCGGACGTCGACCTCGACGCCGGCGCCCGGACCTGCGCGCCGGGGCTGGCGTGCTGTTACCCGTGCGGCATCCCCGACTGCGTGGATCGCTGCGTGACGCCGTGCGCGCCGGGCCCCGGCTGCCAGGAGAGCGGCTGCCCGGGCCCGTTCCCGTGAGCCGCGGCTGCGGCGATCGCCTGCACGATCGCTAGCGCGGGCGCGGTGTTCGGCGATCGACGTGGCGCGCGGGAAGAAGCGCCGGGCCGTGCGTTCCGGTGCTGAACCATGGCGCACGACCTCGCGACCGCCGCGCTCGATCCCGATCTCTCGACCACCGCCGAGGCCCGCCGCACGCCGCCCGGCAAGGCGTCGATGACCCAGCGGATGCCGGCCTCGGCGCGCGCGATCGCCCGCGCGGTCGCCGCCGCGATGGCCCCGGCGCCCGACGCCGACGCCCACGTCGATCGCGCGCTCGGCGGGTCCGGCCAGCCGCTCCCCGACGGCGTACGCGATCGCTTCGAGCGCTCGCTCGGCGTCGATCTCGGCGGCGTGCGGGTCCACCAGGGCGGCGCCGCCGCGACCGCCGCCGCCGCGGTCGGCGCCCGGGCCTTCGCGTTCGGCGACGACGTGGTCATGGGCGCCGGCGAGTACGCCCCCGACACCGCCGAGGGCGCCCACCTGCTGGCCCACGAGGTCGCGCACACGGTGCAGCAGCGCGGCAGCGCCGCGGCGCCGCAGTACAAGCTCACGACGACGATGCCGGGCGACGCCGCCGAGGTCGAGGCCGATCGCGCGGCCGCGGCGATGGTCGCTGGCGATCCGTTCGCGATCGGCGCCGTCGGCACGTCGGTGGCGCGGATCGCCCGCTGGGCCGACGATCGCGGCGCGCGCGCGGTGCTCGCCGCGATCGAGCGCGCCGACCTGCCGGCGGTCCGCCAGCTGATCCTCGCGCTCGAGACCGCGCGGGCCAGCAACACGCCGGCGGTCGAACTGGGCGACCGCACGATGCCGGTGGCGATCGCCGACCTCCACGAGCTCGAGACCCGCGCGCGGGCGCGCTTCGCCACGCTCGACCACGCCGCCCCCGGCGCGCAGTCGCGCGACGGCGTCCCCGACGCGAGCCTCGACCACGGCCCCGCGCCCGCCAGCGCCGAGCCGGCCGACGGCGCGCCGGCGTCGCATTCGCCTGGACCGCACGGCGGCGCCCACGGCCAGGGCTCCGGCCTGCAGATCCGCGAGCGGTTCCGTCAGGAGTTCGATCTGATGGCTGGCGGTCGCCCGCTGGCCGGCGGCTGGTTGACGCTGCGCAGCGCCCGCATCCGCATCGAGGTGTACGACGAGCAGACCCCCGCCGCCTCGGGCAACGGCGAACGCACACAGGTCGTCCTGCCGTCGCCGACGACCCGCCGGGTCCGCGCGGGTCGCCCGGCCGCCCCCGCGTCGGTCGGCGGCCAGGTCGAGTTCCCGCGATTCGCGCCCGGCGAGTGGCACGGCGCGGTTGATCACCTGCAGGCGCGCACCAACTTCGCGCCGTCGCTGTCGCTCGCGCGCGAGGGCGAGGTCATGACCGGGAACATCGGCGTCGGGACGGTGCAGGTCCGCGGCCGCCCCTTCGCGTGGGGGCCCGAGACCAGCTTCGAGTGCCCGATCCGGCTGATCGAGCGCGCCCGCAACGGCTCCTCGGGCGCCGCCGAGTGGCGGATCGCCGAGCTGCGGCCCACGTTCCACGCCGGCCCGGTCCAGCTCCCCGGCTTCGACTCGTTCGTGCGCGTGTCGCTCGAGCTGTCGCTCGGCCCGAACCTCGAACGCATCGGCGCCTGGCTCGCCGAGCACGGCGTCCAGGTCGGCAACGCCGTGGTGCGCCGCGCGGAGCAAGCGACCGCGAACGCCGCCGCCAACGCCACCGAGCACGCCGCCGAGCGCGGCGCCGTCAACACCGCCGAGAACGCCGCCGAGCGTGGCGCCGCCAACGCCGCCACCAACGCCACCGAGCACGCCGCCGAGCGCGGCGCCGCCAACGCCACCGCCAACGCCACCGAGCACGCCGCCGAGCGCGGCGCCGCCAACGCCACGGCCAACGCCACCGAGCAGGCGGCGCTGCGCGGCGGCGGCGAGGCGGCGCTCGAGGGCGGCGCCCGGGTCGGCGCGCGCGGCGTGGCGGCGCGGGGCGTCGCTGCGCTGGGCGCGGTCGCCGAGGTGCTCGGCTTCCTCGACCTGCCGCTGCAGGTGACGATCTGGAACGTCTGGATGTGGCACCACGCGTGGGAGTCGGGGCAGCGCGACGCCGCGCTCGCGCGGCGCGTCCAGCACGACCTGTTCGACTGCTGCATGTCGTACGCGTCGGTGATGACCGGCGGCGCGCCCCGCGGTGGCCCACCCGGCGCCGGCGGCGCCCACGCCGCCGAGCAGCGCATCGCGCGCGCCGTCGCCGCCGGCTACACCCGCGAGCAGATCTTCGAGGCCACGCGCACCTACCAGTTCGCCGGCCGCTACGGCCTGCCGGCCTGGTACCAGCAGGCCTACGTCGAGATGGCGCCGCGGGCCCGCGCCGCCGCCGGCCAACAGCAGGGCTTCCTTGACGTGGTCGGCGCGGCGATCGACGCGGTCGATCAGGGCGGCTACGGCTACCGCGCGTTCGGCGGCTGGTGAGCGCGGCCGGTCACCGCGCGTCGGCGCGCAGCTGCGAGCGCAGCCGCTCGGGCGTAGTGCCGGTCCAGTCGTGGAACGCGCGGATGAACGAGTTGGGATCCTCGAAGCCGAGCAAGAACGAGATCTCGGCGCCGGCCATGCCGGTGGCGCCGAGGTAGTAGCGCGCCAGGCCCTCGCGGGTGGCGTCGAGCACCTGCTGGAAGCTGGTGCCCTCGTCCTGCAGGCGCCGCTGCAGCGTGCGCGCGCTGACGCCCAGCCGCTGCGCGACGTCGGCCACCGCGCCGCGGCCGCCCGGCAACAGCTCGAGCAGCGCCGCCCGCACCCGCTCGCCGGCGGAGGCGCCCGCGTCGAGCTCGGCCAGGCGGCGCCGCAGCTCGGGCTCGAAGAAGCTCCACATGCCGGCGCGCGCCGTGAGGAACGGCGCCCGCGCGTCGGCTGCGGCCAGCGTCATCGACACCACCGGCGCCGGCGTCACCGCCACGCCGAACGCGCGCGCCACCTCGGCCGCCGGCTCGAACCGGTGCGGCGACGTCACCGCCAGCGGCACCACCGCGCGCCGGGTGCCGAGCCGCGCCAGCTGCAGGCAGCACGCGAGCTCGAACGCGTACAGCATCGGCGGTGGCACCACCGGCGCCGCGGTCCACTCGATGCCGATCGTCGTCGAGGCCGGCCCGACGTCGACGTGCAGCGCCACCGGCGCGCACAGCCGCTTGTAGCGGGCCAGCCGCGCCGCCGCCGCGTCGAAGTCGTCGCTGCACATCGCCGCGAACACCGGCGGGTCGAACATCTCGAACGACATCGCCTGACCGGCGCGCAGCGCCAGCAGCGGATCGCCGGACTCGTCGTGGAACGCGGCGAGCAGCCGCGCGAACTCATCGGCGTGCAGCGTGGCGTTGTCGCGGGCGAGCAGATCCTCGGGCAGCGCCGCCCGCCGCAGCACGTCGGCCGGCGCGACGCCGAACGCGTGCATGAGCAGGCGCCACGCCGGGCTGACCGGGTATGCGCTGGAGGGCAACATGCGGACGCGCCAACGATACCGAGCCTCGGCCCCGCCCGCACTCGCGAACCACGCCGCGACACCTGCGGATCCCGCCAACGGCGGCGGCCGCGCCTGGCGCGATCGGTTGGTCAGCTGGCGCGACCCGCGATTGGCGTGGCGCGCGGCCACCTCTAGAAGGAATGCATGCGGCACCTGGCGCTGAGCTTCGCGGTGATCGCGGTCGCGGCCGTCCCGGCGCGCGCCGAGCCCCGCGGCTTCACGATCGGCGCCCGGCCGGTGTGGTTCGTGACCGGCGGGGTGACCACCGGCGGCACCGTCGCGCTGGCCGACCGCGGCGCGCTGATCGGCGGCGAGCTCGGGCTGGTCCGCATCCGCGACCGCCAGGTCGTCGGCGTCTACGTCGACGGCCTCTACGACTTCGGCGTCGACGCCGCGCTGGTCACCGCCGGCCCCGAGCTCGCGATCATCCGGCGCTCGCCGAGCATGCCGCTGGCGCTGGGCGTCGACGGCGGCGGCGCGCTCCGGTTCGGCGACGACGGCGGCCTCGGCGCCACCGGGCGGGTGTTCCTCACCGTGGCCGGCGCGGTGTCGCTGTACGGCCGCTACGTGTTCATCGACGGCGACGCCGACCGCCACGCGGCGCAGGTGGGTCTGACGCTCAAGTTCCCGCTCGCCGCGCCGTTCGGCGCCGGCGCGCGCTGACGGAGGGATCATGAAGCTCCGGGTCAACGGTCAACCTGCCACGCTCGACATCCCCGACGACGTCCCGCTCCTGTGGGCGATCCGCGAAGAGCTGGGGCTGACCGGCACCAAGTTCGGCTGCGGCGCCGCGCAGTGCGGCGCGTGCACCGTGCTGGTCGACGGCCAGGCGCGGCGATCGTGCGTCACCGCGGTCGGCGACGTCGCCGACCACGAGGTCACCACCGTCGAGGGCCTGGCCGGCGCCGGCACCTTGCACGCGGTCCAGCAGGCGTGGCTCGACGAGAACGTCCCGCAGTGCGGCTACTGCCAGGTCGGGCAGATCATGGCGGCGGTCGCGCTGCTCGCCGCGCGCCCCGCGCCCACCGACGACGACATCGACGCGGTGATGACCGCCAACCTGTGCCGCTGCGGCACCTACCCGCGCATCCGCCGCGCCATCGCCCGCGCCGCTGCCGCGCTGCGCGCCGGAGGCCAGCCGTGACCGCGCCGAGCCGCCGCGCGATCCTGCAGGCCGCGCTCGCCGGCGGCGCGCTCAGCGTCGCGGCGTCGCTGCCGGGGTGCGCCGACCCGCGCCGCCAGCGCGTCCGCCACGCCGACGCCACCGGCGAGCTGACCACCAGCGCGTTCATCACCGTCCTGCCCAGCGGCGTGATCGCGCTGACCGTGCACAAGGCCGAGATCGGCCAGGGCGTCACCACCGCCTACGCGACGCTGGTCGCCGAGGAGCTCGAGGTCGAGCCCGGCGACCTCGACCTGCACTTCGGCGAGGCCCGCCCCGAGTTCCGCACCACCGGGCTCGAGGGCGTGCCGATGTTCGCGATCCAGGCGACCGGCGGCTCGACCAGCACCGCCGAGGGCTACCTGCCGCTGCGCCGCGCCGCCGCGGCCACCCGCGAGGTGCTGATCGCCGCCGCCGCCGCGCGCTGGGGCGTGCCCGCGCGCGAGTGCGCGGCCAAGGCCGGCCAGATCCACCACGCCGCCACCGGCCGCGCGCTCGGCTACGGCGCGCTCACCCACGACGCCGCGCGCCAGCCCTTGCCCGACGATCCGCCGCTCAAGCCGGCGGCCAGCTTCCGGCTGATCGGCAAGCACGGCGCGCGGGTCGACGGCTACGCCAAGGTCACCGGCGCCGCGACCTTCGGCATCGACGTGGTCGAGCCCGACATGGTGTGCGCCGCGGCGATCCACGGGCCGCAGTACGGCGCGCGCGCGAAGGCGGTGCGCGATGCCGCCGCGCGCCGGAGCCCGGGCGTGATCGACGTGCTCAGCCTGCCGTGGGGCGTGGCGGTGGTGGCGGCGAAGTTCTGGCAAGCGCAGCGCGCCGCGCGGCTGGTCGAGATCGACTGGCACGACGGCGCCACCGCCGGCCTCGACAGCGACGCGATGCTGGCCGCGGCCCGCGCGCACGCCGGCGCGGGCGCCGCGGTGCGCGACGACGGCGACGCCGGGGCCGCGATCGCCCGCGCGCCGAAGCGAATCGCGGCGGTCTACGAGGCGCCGTTCCTGGCCCACGCCACGCTCGAGCCGCAGAACTGCGTCGCCGCGGTGCGCGGCCGGGCGGTCGAGATCTGGGCCCCGTGCCAATCGCCCAGCGCGATCCAGGAGGTCGTGGCCGAGGCGCTCGACGTGCGCGCCGCGGACGTGCGGGTCCACACCACGTTCGCCGGCGGCGGCTTCGGCCGGCGCCTGCTCGCCGACTACGCCGCGCAGGCCGCGACGATCGCGCGCCGGGTCGGGCGCCCGGTCAAGCTGATCTGGGATCGCGCCAGCGACATGACCCAGGGCTACTACCGCCCGGCCAACGTCACCCACGTCCGCGGCGCGATCGACGCCGCCGGCCGCATGACCGGGCTCGCCTACCACAACCTGTCGCAGCCGATCACCGTCGACTCCGCCGAGGCGGTGCGCGGCGGCATGCCGCGCTGGCTGCCCGCGCTGTCGCGCCACCTCACGGCGCAGACGATGGTGGCGCTCACCGCCGCCAACACGATGATCGATCTGTTCGCCACCGAGGGCGCGCACAACACGCCGTACCGCGTGCCGCACGTCCGCGTCGCCTACACGCCGATCGCCACCGGCCTGCCGGTCGCGTCGTGGCGCTCGGTCGGCAACTCGGTCAACGGCTTCGTCATCGAGGGGCTGGTCGACGAGCTGGCCCACCTGGCCGGCGCCGATCCGTACCAGTTCCGCCGCGCCCACCTGGCGTCGGGCTCGCGCGAGCTGCGGGTGCTCGACGCGGTCGCCACGCTCGCCGGCTGGGGCCAGGCGCCGCCCGCCGGCCACGCCTGGGGCATCGCCCGCCACACCGCGTTCGGCACCGAGGCCGCCCAGGTCGCCGAGGTCGCGATCGTCGCCGGGCGCATCCGGGTCACGCGGGTGTGGTGCGCGGTCGAGTGCGGCCAGGTCGTCAACCCCGACCTGGTGCGCGCGCAGCTCGAGGGCGGCGTCGTCTTCGGGCTGTCGGCCGCGCTGGATCAGGCGATCACGCTCGCGGACGGCGTGGTGCAGCAGCGCACCTACGATCAGTTCCCGCCGGTGCGCATGGCCGACTGCCCGCGCATCGAGGTCGCGATCGTCCCCAGCGACGCGGCGCCGACCGGCGTCGGCGAGCCCGGCGTGCCGCCGATCGCGCCGGCGGTGGCCAACGCGATCTTCGCGCTGACCGGCCGTCGCTTGCGCCGGATGCCGCTGCAGCGCGCCTACCAGGAGTGGAAGCCATGACCCGCACCGCCGCGCTCGCCCTCGCGCTGTGCGCCGCCGCCGCGATCGCGCGCGGCGACGAGCCGCCCACCGTCGCCCCCACCGTCG
>Ga0073899_10006318_pt1 | contig 10242 bp, 9 predicted proteins | sample KloWWTmetaKNB5Ph_FD_88975 | JGI IMG/M metagenome (GOLD analysis project Ga0073899, IMG submission 88975) | Active sludge microbial communities from Klosterneuburg, Austria, studying microevolution and ecology of nitrifiers - Klosterneuburg... | ecosystem: Engineered > WWTP > Aerobic digester >...
CATGGGCCACGCCCCCTAAGCGCACGGGGTCGGGGCTGCCTGCGATGCGCTCGCGCACGGTGATGGCGCCGCCGCGCGGCTTGGCGCCCTCGCCTATGCAGATGATGGTGTAGCGCTGGCGCTGCTCACGTTCGCGACAGCGGTCGATGATGGCGTCGAGGTCGTAGTCGATCTCGGGCAGCAGGATGACGTCGGCCGCGCCGGCGATGCCGCTCTCCAGCGCCAGCCAGCCCGCATTGCGGCCCATGGTCTCGACGATCATCACGCGGTGGTGGCTGTTGGCGGTGCTCTCCACGCGGCGCAGCGCCTCGGTGGCCGTGGCCACCGCCGTGTCGAAGCCAAAGCTGCGCTCGCACAGCGCAATGTCGTTGTCTATGGTCTTGGGCACGCCCACGCAGGCCAGGCCGATCTGCTTGAGGCCATGCGCCAGGCTCATGGTGCCGTCGCCGCCTATGGCCACGACGACGTCCAGACCCAGGGCGCGCACATTGCGCTGCACCTGCGCCAGCGTGGCCTCGTCCTTCAATGGATTGGCGCTGTTGCTCGTGCCCAGGATGGTGCCGCCCATGTGCAGGATGCCAGAGACCTGCACCCACGCCAGCGGCAGCGTGCGCGGCACGTCGCCCATCAGGCCCTCGAAACCGTCGGCAATGCCCAGCACCTCGCACTGCCCATGGTGAATCAGCGACTTGGTGACGGCGCGGATCACCGCGTTCAGGCCCGGGCAGTCGCCACCGCCGGTCAGGACTCCTACGCGCATGCTTGTCTCCTCTTTTTTGCCGCCCATGGAACGCACATTTTTATAGCGTGCTCCGCTAGCTGGGCGCCGTTTCTACGCTATGGATGGCTGGGTTTTGCAATGCCGGCAGGATGCCGGCGCTCCCGTCATGGCAGCAGATCCAGGGCATGCATATAGGCCGGCTGCACCATCAAATCGTCCCAGGGCTGGGGCAGGGTCTCGGGCAGCAGGGCCAGGCGGCGCGACTCGCTGGCTTCGCTGGCCTGCCAGCGGCCCGCGGCTTGGGCGGCGGCCAGGCCGGCTATCAGCTCGTCCACAGCGGCGCCATCGCCCAGGCTCTGGTTGCACAGCAGCACCAGGTCGCAACCAGCATTCAGGGCCGCCACACCGGCGTCGGTGTAGCTGACGACCTGGCCGTCCAAACGCCGCGCGCCCTCCATGCTCAGGTCGTCGCTGAAGATGGCGCCGTCAAAGCGCAGCCGGCCGCGCAGGATGTCCTGCAGCCACTTGGCCGAGAAGCCCGCGGGACGGCTGTCCACCTTGGGGTAGATGACATGGGCGGGCATGACGCTGGTGAGCACGGTGGACAGCCACGGGTAGGGCGCGGCGTCGTCGGCGAGGATGGCCTTGAGGCTGCGTTTATCGACCGGAATCTCGGTGTGCGAGTCGGCGCGCACGAAGCCATGGCCCGGGAAGTGCTTGCCGCAGTTGGCCATACCGGCCTGCAACAGGCCCTGCATGAGCGCGCGTGCCAGCATGGCGACCACGCGCGGGTCACGGGCAAAGGCGCGGTCGCCGATGACGCCGCTCTCGCCCCAATCCAAGTCCAGCACCGGGGTGAACGAGAAATCCACGCCGCAGGCGCGCAGCTCGCAACCCAGCACATAGCCGGCCGCCGTAGCCGCATCCATGGCACGCAGGGCGCCGCTGCCCTCGCGGTGCTTTGCGCCCTTGCCATCCTGCAGCCATAGCTCGCCCAGGGCGCGCATAGGCGGGACATGGGTAAAGCCGTCGGTGTGAAAGCGCTGCACGCGTCCGCCCTCGTGATCCACGCAGATCAGCAGGTCATGGCGCACGGCCTTGATGGCGGCCGTGAGCTGCAGCAGCTGCGCGCGATCCTGCCAGTTGCGCGCGAACAGGATGACGCCGCCGACCAGCGGATGGGCCAGGCGGCGGCGGTCGGCAGCGGTGAGCTGAGTACCGGCCACGTCGATGATGAGGGGGGCGTGTTCTGTCATTTCTTCTCTGCTTTCGTTTTAGTAGCTGTCAGCGCTTTATGGACGGGCGCTAAGGCCAATTTCGTTTGACTATGTGCATGCCACTGCGAGCCCCTCACCCCTCCCTCTCCCCAAAGGGGCGAGGGCGACCGGCTGCACCGGCTTTACTCCCTCTCCTTTTGGGAGAGGGCAGGGGTGAGGGCCTACGGCCTGGTCTGAGGCATGTCGCTAATTTTGGGGGGCTTCAATCCTTCTCGACCACGCAAAAACTCGCCGCGTAGTCGCTCTCATCGGTCACGCTGATGTGGCAGCGCAGGCCGCGCACCTCGAACCAGTCCTTGAGCGCACCATGCAGCACGATCTGCGGCCGACCTCCCGGCAGGTTGACCACCTCGCAGCGGCGCCATGTCATGGGCATGGTCATGCCCAGGCCTATGGCCTTGCTGAACGACTCCTTGGCCGAAAAGCGCGTGGCCAGGTAGCGCACGCCGCGCTCGGGCCAGCGCGCCGAGCGGGCGCGCCAGGTGGCCAGCTCGCCTGCTGCCAGCACCCGCTCGGCAAAGCGCTCGCCGTGGCGCGCCAGGCTGGCCTGGATGCGGCGCACGTCGCAGATGTCTGTGCCTATGCCGTAGATCATGACTTGTGAGTGAAATATGGCCTTTGCGCTTATATAGCAAGCGCCGGCAGCTATCATTTCAAGAGTCGCGCTCGGCCATGCCCTGGTCTATGCAGCGCTGGTAGGCGCGCACCGTGTCGCCATAGCCCAGTTCCAGCGCGTCGGCGATCAGGGCGTGGCCGATCGACACTTCAAGCACGCCGGGCACATGGCCCAGGAAGTCGGCCAGGTTGTCGCGGTTCAGGTCGTGGCCGGCGTTCACGCCCAGGCCGACGGCCGCGGCGGCCATGGCAGCCAGGCGGTAGCGGGCCAGCTCATCCGCGCGCGCAGGGGTGGCCCAGGCGGCGGCGTAGGGCTCGGTGTAGAGCTCGACGCGGTCGGCACCCACGGCCTTGGCGGCGGCCATCTGCTCGGGGATGGGGTCCATGAACAGGCTGACGCGCACGCCCAGCTCGCGGCATTCGGCAATCAAGGGTGCGAGGCGTTCGGCATCCTCGGGGAAGCGCCAGCCATGATCGCTGGTGAACTGGTCTTGGCTGTCGGGCACGAAGGTGGCCTGGTGCGGGCGCATGCCCTGGCCCGCCAACTCGCGTATGAACTCCATCAGGTTGTGCGTGGGGTTGCCCTCGATGTTGAACTCGGCCTGCGGCCACTGCTGGAGCAGCGCGGCCAGCTCATGCACATCCTGCGCGCGGATATGGCGCTCGTCGGGCCGCGGGTGCACGGTGATGCCCTGCGCGCCCGCCTGCAGGCACAGCTGCGCGGCGCGCAGAACGCTGGGTATGCCCAGATGGCGTGTGTTGCGCACCAGGGCGACCTTATTGACGTTGACCGAAAGGGCAGTGCGGGGATGTGAGGTCATAGCGATTGCAAGTCCATCATGAGCTGTCGCGTGCGCAGCAGGGGGCTGCCGCAATGGTATTGCAGCAGCGCGCGCAATTGTGCTTTGAGCTCGGCCGCGGCGGGGGCTCCCGCATCGGCCACGGTGCGCAGAACGGCCGTGTAGCCCGCGGCCCCGCCCTGCCCCAGCGCCTGCTGCAGCGCCTGCCACTGGGCGCCAGCAAGGGCGGCGCGCTCGCCATCGGCGGCCGCGCGCAGGCCGCCCTCGGCCACCAGGGTGTAGCGCGCCTCTGGCAGCAGGGGGGCGAGCGTGGCCGTCTCGGCGTCGAGCGCGGGCAGCAGGCCAATTTCTCGCAGCAGCAGCAGCTCGAAGGCGCGCAGCACCGGCTCCAGCGCCTCGCCATGGGTGCCGTTGCCCAGGACACGCACCACGCCGGCGTACAGGTCGAAGAGCGGGGCATGCGTGTCCTCACGCGCCAGCAGGCGCATGAGCAGCTCGTTCAAGTACATGCCCGCCAGCAGCGCATCGCCCGTGGGCATGACATGGCCGCCCACCCATTCCGCGCCCTTGAGCGCGTGGATCTCACCCTGCCCCAGCTCGCCCGCCCAGCCCCAGGACAGGCGCAGCGGCTGCAAAGGCAGCAGCACCGGCCGGAAGTTGGAGGTGGGCTTCTTCGCCCCTTTGGCTACCAGGGCCACGCGGCCGTAGTGGCGCGTGAACACGTCCAGGATCAGGCTGGATTCGCTCCAGTCATAGGCGTGCAGGATGTAGGCGGGTTCATCATGGATGCGGCGCGTGGCCATTGACAGCTACTATTTAAATAGCCTCCAACGCTTTATTGACAAGCGTTAGAGGCCGATTTCATTCATAACCAAAGCTGCGCACGCGCGCCTCGTCGTCGGCCCAGCCGGAGCGCACCTTGACCCAGACCTCCAGGAACACCTTGGCGTCCATGAGCTTTTCCAGCTCCTGGCGCGCCTCGGTGCTGATGCGCTTTAATTTCTCGCCCTTCTCGCCGATCACCATGGCCTTGTGGCCGTCGCGCTCGACGACGATGGTTGCGGCGATGCGCAGGAAGCGCTTGTGCTGCTTGCTCTTTTCCTCGTCCCATTTGTCGATGACGACGGTGGAGGTGTAGGGCAGCTCATCGCCGGTGAAGCGGAACAACTTCTCGCGCACCGTTTCGCTGGCGAGAAATTTCTCGCTGCGGTCGGTCAGCTCGTCCTCGGCGTACCACCAGGGCTGCTCGGGCAGGTATTTCTCGCAGATGCCGTACAGGCGCTCGATGTCGTCACGCTTCTTGGCCGACATGGGCACGAACTCGGCGAACGGGTGGCGATCCTGCATGTTCTTGAGCCAGGGCGCGATCTCGGCGCGGCGGTGCACGGTGTCGAGCTTGTTGGCGATGAGCAGCGTGGGAATGCCGGGCTTGAACAGCGACAACACCTTGGCGTCGGCCAGCGTGAAGCTGCCGGCCTCGACCACGAACAGGATCAAGTCCACGTCGCCGATCGCGCCCATCACCGTCTTGTTCAGCGATTTGTTGAGCGCGGTGGAATGTTTGGTCTGAAAGCCCGGCGTATCCACGAACACGAACTGCGCCTGGCCGCGCGTGCGTATGCCGGTGATGCGGTGGCGCGTGGTCTGGGCCTTGCGGCTGGTGATCGAGATCTTCTGGCCCACGAGCGCGTTCATCAGCGTGGACTTGCCCACGTTGGGCTTGCCGACGATGGCGATCAGGCCGCAGCGCTGGCCCGCACCATCGCCCGGCGCGGCGCCGCCGGGGCGCGCTGCGCCCGCCGCAGCGAGCATGGATTCAAGGTCATTTTGGCCGCCAGCGCCCGATTCATCGGCGCCACCAGCTTCTGTATTCATAGCATTCATGCCTGTTTCGCTTTCAATTGGGCCAGCATGTCGATGGCCGCCGCCTGCTCTGCCGCGCGGCGCGATGCACCGCTGCCGCGCGCGGCCAGTTGCAGCGCGGGGACTTCGCAGACCACATGGAACAGCTGCTTGTGCGCGACCCCGGTGGTGTCCACCACGCGGTACTGCGGCAGGCTCATTTTGCGGCCCTGCAGCCACTCCTGCAATGCGGTCTTGGCGTCCTTGGCGGCCTCTTGCAGGCGCGGGCTCAGCTCCACGCCCTCGAACAATCGGTGCACCAGGGCCTGGGCCGGCTCGTAGCCCGCGTCCAGGTACACGGCGCCGATGATGGCTTCGAGCGCGTCGGCGAGGATGGAGGGGCGCTCTTTGCCACCGGACTTGGCTTCACCCTCGCCCAGGCGCAGCATCTGCGGCAGCGCCAGACGCAGGGCGATGGCATGCAGCGAATCCTGCTTGACCAGCAGCGCGCGCACGCGCGAGAGCTCGCCCTCGGGCAGTTTCTCCATGCGCTTGAACAGCAGGCTGGAGACCGCCAGGTTCAGCACCGAGTCACCGAGGAATTCCAGGCGCTCGTTGTGCTCGGAGGAATAGCTGCGGTGCGTGACGGCGCGCTGCAGCAGGGAGGGATCGGAAAACCGGTGCTGCAGCCGCTGCTGCAACGCCAAAAGACTGTCGGTTGGCACTAATTCGTCGATTCCTGGAAGCGGTAGACTAGGTAGGCCGGCCCCGCCAGCGCGATCTCGCGCGAGTAGTTGAACGACACAATGACCTTGTCATTGCGCTTGGTGATCTCCAGATCCTTGCCGGCGATGGACTTTATGTCGTCGATCTGCGCGGCGCGGTCGAATGCGGCGCGGATCTCGGGCACGGTGGACCCCGCATTCGCCGCCTTGACCGCGGCCTTCTTGATGGCCATGTACTCAATGAAGATCGGCACGGACTGCCCGCCGATGGCAAATGCCGCCACGGCAATCAGGCCCACGAAGATCACGCCAATGAACGACAGCCCGCGTTGACGTGACCGGGTTGCGGTGCGCTGCACTCCCATACCTGCTTCTCCCTCTATGAACCTTGTTTAGTTGAATGAGCCGATGCGCTTGAGATTGCCGAAATTCATCCACACGAAGAAGGCCTTGCCGACGATGTTCTGATCCGGCACGAAGCCCCAGTAGCGCGAATCGAGCGAATTATCACGGTTGTCGCCCATCATGAAGTAATGCCCTTCGGGCACCTTGCAGGTGATGCCCTCGACGCTGTAGCGGCACAGGTCGCGGAACTGGAAGTTGCTTGCGCCCTGGATGAAGGCAGGCACCTCGGGGTTGTTCAGGATGCGGTGCTTGTGCGTGCCCAGCTGTTCCTCGAACTGCTTGAAGTAGCGCATCGCGTCCTTCTCGAAGAAGTCGGGCAGCGCCGTGGTCGGCACCAACTGGCCGTTCACGGTGAGGCGCTTGTTTAGGTAGGCCACCTCGTCGCCGGGCAGGCCGACCACGCGCTTGATGTAGTCCATGCTGGGCTGGGGCGGGTAGCGGAACACCATCACGTCGCCACGCTGGACTGGATTGCCCTGGGTGATCTTGGTGTTGACCACGGGCAGGCGCAGGCCGTAGGTGAACTTGTTCACGAGGATCAGGTCGCCCACGAGCAGCGTGGGGATCATCGAGCCCGAGGGGATCTTGAACGGCTCGAACAGGAAGGAGCGCAGCAGGAACACCACGGCGATCACCGGGAACAGGCCCGCCGTCCAATCGAGCCACCAGGGCTGCATGAGGATGCGGCCCTGGGCCTCGGCCACGTCGCCGTCCACCTTCTTGATGCCCATGCGGTCGAGTTCGGCGCGGCGTTGGGCCGCTGCGTCTTCCAGCGCCTGCGCCGCCTTGCGCCTGCGCGGCAGGAACATGAAGCGCTCGGCCAGCCAGTAGGCGCCCGTGACCACGGTGGCCAGGAACAGCAGCAGCGCGAAGTTGCCCTCGATGGCGCCCATGTACCAGGCGCCTATGTAGCCCACGAAGGCCGCAAGCACCGCGGCCGTGATGTATTGCATGGTTTGCACGCTCTCATTCCTCCACTTGCAAGATGGCCAGGAAGGCCTCCTGCGGCACCTCCACCGAGCCGATCTGCTTCATGCGCTTCTTGCCGGCCTTCTGCTTTTCCAGCAGCTTCTTCTTGCGCGTGATGTCGCCGCCGTAGCACTTGGCCAGCACGTTCTTGCGCAGCGCCTTGATGGTCTCGCGCGCGATGATGTTGGCGCCGATGGCCGCCTGTATGGCCACGTCGAACATCTGGCGGCTGATGATCTCGCGCATCTTGGCCGCCACCGCGCGGCCGCGGTAGGCCGCCTGCGTGCGGTGCACGATGATGGACAGCGCATCGACCTTCTCGCCGTTGAGCAGGATGTCCACCTTGACCACGTCCGACGCCCGGTACTCCTTGAACTCGTAGTCCATCGAGGCGTAGCCGCGGCTCACCGATTTGAGCTTGTCGAAGAAGTCCAGCACGATCTCGCCCAGCGGCATCTCATAGGTCAGCATGACCTGGCGGCCGTGGTACTGCATGTTCATCTGCACGCCGCGCTTCTGGTTGGCCAGCGTCATCACCGGGCCGACGTATTCCTGCGGCATGTACAGGTGCACGGTGACGATGGGCTCGCGCACCTCCTCGATCTTGCCCTGGTCGGGCATCTTCGACGGGTTCTCGACCTGGATCAGCTCGCCGTCGCCCCTGACCACCTCGTAGACCACGCTGGGCGCGGTGGTGATCAGATCCTGGTCGAACTCGCGCTCCAGGCGCTCCTGCACGATCTCCATGTGCAACAGGCCCAGGAAGCCGCAGCGAAAGCCGAAGCCCAGTGCCTGCGACACCTCTGGCTCGAAGCGCAGCGAGGCGTCGTTGAGCTGCAGCTTCTCCAGCGCGTCGCGCAGCTGGTCGTACTGGTTGGCCTCGGTCGGGTAGAGGCCGGCGAACACCTGGGGCTGGATCTCCTTGAAGCCGGGCAGCGCCGCGCTCGCCGGGCCGAGGTTGTTGGGCAGCTTTTTCTCCAGCGTGATGGTGTCGCCCACCTTGGCGGCCTTCAATTCCTTGATGCCGGCGATGATGTAACCCACCTCGCCCGCGCGCAGCTGATCGCGCTGCACCAGCGCCGGCGTGAACACGCCGAGCTGGTTGGCGTCGTAGGCAGCGCCGCTGGCCATCATCTTGAAACGCTCGCCTTTTTTCAGCTCGCCATCGACCACGCGCACCAGCATGACCACGCCGACGTAGCTGTCGAACCAGCTGTCGATGATCATGGCGCGCAGCGGTGCGCCGGGCTGACCCTTGGGCGCCGGCACCTTGGCGACGATCTGCTCGAGCACGTCGTCGATGCCCATGCCGGTCTTGGCCGAGATGGCGATCGCCTCGCCGGCGTCGATGCCGATCACGTCCTCGATTTCGGCCTTGGCGTTGTCCGGGTCGGCCTGGGGCAGGTCCATCTTGTTGAGCACGGGCAGCACTTCCACGCCCAGCTCCAGCGCGGTGTAGCAGTTGGCCACGGTCTGCGCCTCCACGCCCTGGCTGGCATCGACCACCAGCAGCGCGCCCTCGCAGGCCGACAGCGAGCGGCTCACCTCATAGGAGAAGTCCACATGGCCGGGCGTGTCGATCAGGTTGAGGTTGTAGACCTGGCCGTCGCGGGCCTTGTAGGAAAGCGCCGCGGTCTGCGCCTTGATGGTGATGCCGCGCTCCCTCTCGATGTCCATCGAGTCGAGCACCTGGGCCTCCATCTCGCGGTCGGCCAGGCCCCCGCAGCGCTGGATGATGCGGTCGGCAAGCGTGGATTTGCCGTGGTCGATGTGCGCAATGATCGAAAAGTTTCTGATGTGGTTCATCAACGGGATACGACAAATGATGGACTGGCTGGATCCAGGACAAGAAAAAAGGGCGCGTCAAGCAAGCGACGCGCCCTGAACCAACAATCTTTGGCAACTGCGATGGTTGGAGCCTCATTGTAGGCAAAAAGCCCCCCTCGGGGAGGCCATCCAACGACCGTGAAGGGCCGTTGCCATGGTGCAACGAAAACATATCAACAAACTATCCACAATCGTATCCGCTGACGCGGCACTATCAGTGCGCAAATTGTGGAAGAGCTGTGAATCCCAGGACTCACCCCACAAACCAGCCCCATTGGCGGCAAATTTATATGGAATAGTTTGATATCAGGGGCGTCATTCTATCGAAATGGATGAATGAAACGGTCAGCGCGTGGGGCGGATCAGCGCGTATTGCGCCCATTCGCCACGGCGCAGCAGCACATTCAAGGGCTTGCCCTTTTCTGCCTTGGCCAGCGCGGCATCGAAGTCCTTGATGCTGCGCACCTCGGTGTTGGCCAGGGCCACGATCACATCGTCTGCACGCAAGCCGGCACGGGCCGCTGCGTCGTCAGCCGAAACCACGCGCACGCCGCCCTTGATCTTGAGCTCCTTGGCCTGGGCCGGGGTGATCTCTTCCACCACCAGGCCGAACTGCTGCGCCGACGTGGACGGCTTGTTCTTGCCATTCGGATCGGGCGCCTTGGCCGCAAGCTTCTCGTCGGGCTCGACCTCGGCGATGGTGATCGACAGATCGCGCGTGGCGCCCCGGCGATACACCGTGATGCTGGTACGGGTACCCGGCTTGGTATTGCCCACCAGGCGCGGCAGGTCGGCCACCTTGTCCACCGGCTTGCCGTCGTAGCGGGTAATGATGTCGCCGGCCTCTATGCCGGCCTTCTCGGCCGGCGAGCCCGATTCAACGCCGCGTACCAGGGCACCCTGCTGCTTGGCCAGGCCCAGCGATTCGGCCACGTCCCTGGACACGGTGTCGATCTGCACGCCAATGCGGCCACGGCTGACACGACCGCTGGTGCGCAACTGCTCGCTCACGCGCATGGCCTCGTCCATCGGTATGGCAAACGAGATTCCCATAAAGCCGC
>Ga0073899_10006319_pt1 | contig 10241 bp, 10 predicted proteins | sample KloWWTmetaKNB5Ph_FD_88975 | JGI IMG/M metagenome (GOLD analysis project Ga0073899, IMG submission 88975) | Active sludge microbial communities from Klosterneuburg, Austria, studying microevolution and ecology of nitrifiers - Klosterneuburg... | ecosystem: Engineered > WWTP > Aerobic digester >...
CCAACACGGCGACCGACCCGGCGCCAACCGAAATGTTCGAGACCGTGATCAATCTCAAACCGGAATCAGAATGGCGCCCCGGCATGACCACCGACAAGCTGATTGCCGAACTCGACAAGGCGATGCAATTCCCCGGCGTCGCCAATGCCTGGACCATGCCGATCAAGGCGCGCATCGACATGCTGTCCACCGGTATTCGCACGCCGATCGGCATCAAGGTTTTCGGCAAGGATCTGGCCGAGATGGAGAAGCTGGCCAAGCAGATCGAAGCCACGGTGAAAGCCGTACCCGGCACCACCAGCGCCTTCGCCGAGCGAATTACCGGCGGTTTCTATATCAACATCAAACCGGACCGCGAGCAACTGGCCCGCTATGGTCTGGCGATTGGCGATCTTCAGGACGTGATCGGTACGGCGCTGGGCGGCGAGATGGTGACCACCACGGTCGAGGGCCGCGAGCGTTTCGGCGTACAGGTGCGTTATCCGCGCGAGCTGCGCTCGGATCCGCAACAGATCGCGCGCGAGGTGCTGGTGCCGACGATGGCAGGCGCAATGATTCCCTTGGGCCAGCTGGCAAAAGTGGAGGTGTCCAAGGGCGCACCATCGATCCGCACCGAGAACGCGCTGCTTTCCGCTTACATCTACGTCGACATCCGCGACCGGGACATCGGCGGCTACGTGGCCGACGCAAAGAAGGCCGTGGCAGAAAACGTCAAGTTCCCGCCCGGCTATTACGTGACCTGGAGCGGCCAGTTCGAGTACATGGAACGGGCCATCGAGAAAATGAAGGTGGTCATCCCGGTGACGCTGTTGTCGATCTTCCTGCTGCTCTACCTCAACTTCAGACGCATCACCGAGACGCTGATCGTCATGCTCTCCGTGCCCTTTGCCCTGGTCGGCGGAGTCTGGTTGATGTGGCTACTCAACTACAACCTTTCGGTGGCGGTGGCGGTCGGCTTCATCGCGCTGGCCGGGGTGGCGGCCGAGACGGGTGTCGTCATGCTGATCTACCTCGATCATGCCTGGGAAGCGGCGAAGAAAAAGTCGGCGCTGGCGGAACGGCAACCGGGCGCCGAGGACCTGTATGCGGCAGTGATGGAAGGCGCGGTCGAGCGCGTGCGACCGAAGATGATGACCGTCGTGGCCATCATGGCCGGTCTCCTGCCCATCATGTGGGGTACCGGAACCGGATCGGAAGTCATGAGCCGCATCGCCGCGCCTATGGTGGGCGGCATGATTTCGTCGACGGTGCTTACGCTGGCTGTGATCCCGGCAATCTACGCGCTGGTCAAGCAATGGCGTCTGAAACGCGGTATGGAAAGCTGAATTGCTTGCGCGATCTGACCCGCCGGAACCTACATCAGGATTCATCATGTTCAAGCTTGGTATCGCATTTGCCAGTTCCGCCGTTATTCTTGGCGGTTGCGCGCCACATTTGCACTCGTTGCGGCAAGACGATTCGCCTGATTTGGTCAGCGGAGAATTCGTCCATGAGGGCGCGCCACACCTGACCCTGGCGACAAGGAAGCGGCGTTACGTGGCGGAGGGGTTCGAGATCCATCGTCATACCGACCTGGCCGAACTTCAACGTCGCTACAAGGGTACCGATCCCAAGCATTGGGATCGAATCTTTGCCGGTCACGACCGGAGCCATGAAGTCTATTCGGCAGAGCCCATACCAAGAGCGCAGGACGGGGCCGAATTGTCGTGTCGCCTGACATGGGGAGCGGGCAAGCCACCTCAAGGCATCTGTCAGGACCAGTCAGGAAAGGAATATCAAGTTCGTTTCGATTGAAAGTCGTCAGGTGAGGAAGACCGAGCACCAAACCATTGTTCAACTCAAGGAGAAAGTGATGTCGAAGAAGATGTGGATGGTTGCGGCAGCGTTGCTCACGGTATTGCTGGGAGGCTGCGTTACCAGCGGTAGCTATTCCGGGAGTGGTTCCGGCAGCGGGTCAAGCGGTGGCCACTCCCACTGACCTCGTCCGGAAACTACGGAGTGCTGTCCGCCGTTGGCGGATGGTATTCCGCGCTTGGCGCGAGGAAAACGCCAAGGCACACGCTACGGCGAAACCCACGGCCTGCTGTTCCGCACCGCCTCCCGGCGGTAATCAAAAACGAGAAAGCAAATCATGAATCCAGAAACCAGCCATCACCATCCCGAGCCGTGGTATCGATCCCGAGGGGGTGTCGTCATTGCCATGATCGCAGTCGTCGTGCTTTTCTTCGTGATTCGTGAGCATTGGGAGCATTTGACCGGTAGATGGGTCTATCTATTGCTTCTGCTGTGCCCGCTGATGCATTTCTTCGGTCACGGCGGACACGGCGGACATGGCGGACATGGCAAGACAGGAGGGAACAGTGGGGAAAGTTCGTAGGCGTTTGCGCGTGGCAGGACTGATCGCGGCCTTCAGCCTGCCCAGTCTGTCGGTACAGGCCCAGGGCTGGCAGGTGCCCAAGCCCAGTCCCGGCCTGATGCCCAATCCGGCAGTCGGCAAGAAACTGTTCGGAACGCACTGCGCTTCGTGCCACGGCGTTGCGCTGCAAGGGTCGGACAAGGGACCGCCGCTCCTGCATCGTATCTATGAGCCGTCGCACCACGCCGACATCGCGTTTCAACTCGCGGTCAAGAACGGCGTGCGCGCCCATCACTGGCAGTTTGGTGACATGGCGCCGCTGCCCCAGATTACGCCCGATGACGTGGCGCACATCACCGCCTATGTGCGCGCCGAACAGAAAAAAGCAGGTATCCGCTAAGGCATAGCCGTGAACGAAGCGGACTCTTAGCACCGACATGAACACTGGTACCAATGCCCTGCGCCGGGCGCGACAACAAGCCATGGAACCGCCTTGTGCGGCAGCGTACAGACCGTGATTGGACTTGCATCTAAAAGAGACATTCTCGCAATTGGTCATCCGGACTCCGTCATTGGGAACCGGGGCCAATAGCGCAAGCCTTGGCGATTGGCAGTCGCCAGGAATGTTGGCATCACGTTATTCAACCCTGAAGGAAGACCTCTATGAAAACCTCAATACTTGTTGCTGCAATCGTTGGTTCCACCTTGTCGATGCCTATCCTGGCGGCTCAGGACAAAGCTGCACCGGCCAAGCCGGCGATGAGCATGGACATGGACAAGCAAATGCCCAAGATGCAGGAAAAAATGAAGGCGATGCAGGCGCAAATGGACAAGATCCACAAGACGACGGATCCGGCGGAACGGCAGAAGCTGATGCAGGCGCACATGCAGTCGATGATGGAAAACATGAAGATGATGCGCGGCATGGGTGGCCCGATGATGATGGGCGGAGGCGATCACGGCAGCATGAAGATGGGCGACAAGAAAGGCGCCATGATGGGGGGCGACATGATGCAGCACCACGAAATGATGGAGAAGCGCATGGACATGATGCAAATGATGATGGAGCAGATGATGCAGCGCGATCAGGCAATGGGGTCGATGCCCGCCAAGTAAAGCGGACATTGATGGCGCCTGGGCAGCGCGAACATGATGCGCAGATCGTATGCGGCTACGCCGTGCCGCTCAACGCGGCCTTGGCCGACCGACCTGTGTAGATTGTGACTACGGTAACGACACCCCGCGATATGGCACGGGCAGGTCTGTGGTCGGCGCTCGCCTTTGCATTGAATCTGGCCTGGGAAATCGCCCACGTCAGGCTATACACGCTGTGGGCTTCGGCGGATGGTTTGAGTGTCGCATGGGCGCTGTTTCATTGCACCCTGGGTGATGTCGTGATAGCGCTCGCGATGTTCGCGCTGGCGGTCGCCATGCTCGGAGACAAGGACTGGCCGATATCGCGTCCATGGGCCGGTGGCGCAATTGTCGTGGCCGGCGCGCTGGCCTATACCGCCTGGAGCGAATGGTACAACGTCTATCGAGTCGGCAGCTGGGGCTATACCGCGAGCATGCCACTGGTTTTCGGCATTGGTCTTTCCCCGCTCTTGCAGTGGCTGGTCTTGCCGCCCGTGTTGGTGGCCGTCTATCGCGCGCTGGGTACGGGACTGCTCGGCCGACATGAAACGCTACCCACAATTCCAACAAACGATTTCAAGAGAGGTTCGCCATGAAGTCCGAGATGAATCATTCGCACCACGAGCACGCGCACGTTCATCCACATGCGAGTTCCACGCCTCCGGACGCCGCCGCGGTGTCAAGTGGCACACGTTACACCTGCCCGATGCACCCCGATATCGTGCGCGACACCCCGGGCAGTTGTCCGAAGTGCGGCATGGCGCTGATCCCGATGCTCGACGCCATCCCGCGCGCCGCGGAATATACCTGCCCCATGCATCCCGAGGTTCGCAGTTCGCAGCCTGGTAGTTGCCCCAAATGCGGAATGGCCCTGGTCCCTGTCGCGGGCACGGGAGCATCGGACGACTCCGAATTGTGCGACCTTGCGCGCCGGCTGTGGATCGGTGTCGCGCTGTCAATCCCGCTGGTGGTGCTTGCCATGTCGCCGATGGTCGGGCTGCATGATCTGTTCGGCCTTCAGCCACGGTTGCGCGGCTGGGTCGAGTTCTTGCTGGGCACGCCAGTCGTGCTTTGGGTCGGTTGGCCGATCCTGCACAAATTCTGGCTTTCGCTGGTCCAGCGGTCGCTCAACATGTATACGCTGATCGGACTTGGTGTGGGCCTGGCCTATGTGTTCAGCCTCGCCGCGGTGCTGATGCCCGGTTTGTTTCCGCCGGAGTTCCGCGAACACGACGGTGCCGTCGGAACCTACTTCGAAGCGGCGGCGGTGATCGTGACGCTGGTGATCCTGGGTGACTTCCTGCAATTGCGAGCGATGGGGCAGACCAGCCAGGCGATTCAGCAATTGCTGAAACTCGCACCCAACCTCGCCTGGCGGTTGCGCGATGACGGTAGCGAGGAACAGGTTGCGTTGGCGACAGTCGCTGTCGGCAACCGGCTACGCGTCAAGCCAGGCGAGAAGGTGCCGGTGGACGGCACGGTGCTCGAAGGCAGCAGTCGCATCGACGAGTCCATGATCACCGGGGAACCGGTGCCGGTGGCCAAGGTCACGGGTGACAAGGTTACCGGTGCCACCGTCAACGGCAATGGCTCCCTGTTGATCCACGCCGAGCGCGTGGGTGCGGACACGCTGCTGGCACGCATCGTTCATATGGTGGCGGAGGCGCAGCGCACACGCGCACCGATCCAGCGGCTTGCCGATGTCATCGCGGCTTACTTTGTCCAGATTGTCGTGGCTATCGCCGTCGTCACGGCGCTCGTATGGTGGTTTGCCGGTCCGGAGCCGAGGTTGGCCTATGCCTTCCTGAACGCTGTTGCCGTCTTGATCATTGCCTGTCCGTGTGCCGTCGGCCTTGCGACGCCGATCTCGATGACTGTCGCCATGGGGCAAGGAGCACGCTCCGGCATTCTGTTCCGCAATGCCGAGGCGATCGAGCGCATGCGTGACATCGACACCCTGGTGGTGGACAAGACCGGCACCTTGACGCTCGGTCATCCCGCGCTGACCGATTTTGTCGTCGAGGGCATTCCAGAAGATGAAGCGCTTGCGCTCGTCGCCGGAGTGGAACAGCTTTCGGAGCATCCGATAGGACTTGCGATCGTCGCGGGCGCCAAGGCACGCGGCCTTGCGCCACCGCAAGCCGAGGCATTCGATGCGATCAATGGTCTTGGCGTCCAAGCCGATATCCATGGCAAGCGCGTACTGGTCGGCAGTTCGGGCTTTCTCAAGCAGCGCGGTGTCGATACGCAGCAATGGGAGATACGCGCGGAAGCCTGGCGAGCGGAAGCCAAAACGGTGGTGTTTTTCGCCATTGATGGCGCGGCGGCGGGAATTGCAGCCGTCGCCGATCCGATAAAGGAGAGCACGGCTGAGGCGATTGCGACACTCAAGAGCGCAGGGGTACGCATCGTGATGCTCACCGGCGATTCGCGCAGTACCGCTGAAGCCGTCGCCCGGCAACTCGGTATTGACGAGGCGCTTGCCGAAGTGCTGCCGGAGGACAAGGCGGGTCATGTAAAGCGCTTGCAGGCCGAGGGGCGCAAGGTCGCGATGGCCGGCGATGGCATCAACGATGCGCCTGCACTGGCGCAGGCGGACGTCGGCATCGCCATGGGCACCGGTACCGATGTGGCGATGGAAAGCGCCGGTGTGACGCTGGTCAAGGGCGATCTGCGCGGCATTGCGCGCGCCGCCGTGCTGTCGCGCGCCACGATGCGCAATATCCGTCAGAACCTGGTGTTCGCCTTTGGCTACAACGCGCTCGGCATCCCGGTCGCCGCGGGGGTGCTCTACCCGGCTTTCGGACTGCTGCTGTCGCCGATTTTTGCCGGTGCCGCGATGGCATTGAGCTCCGTGTCCGTGGTCACCAATGCGCTACGACTTAATCGCGTCAAGCTGTGACAGGGACGACCTGAGCGGCATCCCTAGGTTGTCGGTACTGAAGCGCGCAATCCTTCATACCCTGAGATTCGCCATGCTCCGTGGCGCTCTGGGTGTACCTATCCTGACATTTTGGTGACAGTTTGGTAATCCAGTAGCCATCTTCCCGTCAGGGTCGCAGGACTAGACTTTGCGCTCGGAGACTGCATGAAGCCGAACCGACAAGACTGGAATGGCATGTTTGGGAGAACCTCCATAACGCGTCGTCAGACTGAATCCGAGCGGGATATGCATTTATCCACGGTAGCGCTCGCGAACAGGACTGAGTGCGGCACCATGACTCTGGATAGTTTCGGCCGAATCCATGGTTGCTGTGCGGCGGTAGAGCAGATATTTGAGGCAAATTGGGACAATTTGGTGGGGAGACGAGTTTCCGATCTTATCGCGGGCCTTTGCCGTGGAGGAAGCTCGCCAAGCTACGCCGCGCGGTATCTCGTTTACCTCAGCGCGGACAGCGAGTGGCAGAGATTCGAGGCGACAGACACGGCCGGACGCCTGTTTGCAGTCGAACTTAAATTGATTCGGAGGCAGGTGAGCGGCCGGGAAATGTTTGTCCTTAGCTTGCGCCGACCGGAAAAGAAAATATGTCCTTAGTCCAGACTCGAATGCATGTCATGTGCCCCAATGACGCATTGAATTCCCCAGACTCCGACCGGCTTTCAGCAACTGATCGCACTCCCAGCGGTAGCCAACATCTGCTGGAAGCGGTCTTGCAAGTATGCCGGGAATGGTTGCAACACCTTTCCGCGCATGATCGTCGGCGTGAGAACCTCAACATTACGGAGAGGTTCGTCGAAGATCTCCTTGAATCCGGTGACGACCTTTTAGGTCATGCCATGGCGAATGCACGTGCCCTGTTGTGCGTCAATTGCCGCCGGCTCGATGCGGCGCCGGGGAAATGTTCGGAACGGTCACTGAATCGATGCCCGTTGTTGAAGGGGATCGGTGCGTGAATTATGCATGTTTCAATTTCGAGGGCAGATGCTGTTTGCACTGCCAGACAGCATTACCGATCAGGCTTATGTCAACCAGGAGACGGCGATGAAAACCAAGAGCGAGACAGTGAGCAAGCCCAAGAGCGGTGGCGCGACCCGGCAAATGCGTGAGTCAGTTGATCTGGACACGGTACCGGCCAATGATGCGATTCCCCGCGAACAATTGATCGCCGTAGCTGCCTATTTCCGCGCTGAACAACGCGGCTTTGCGCCTGGCAATGAGATGTCCGACTGGCTTGATGCGGAAGCCGATGTGGGAAAAATGCTTGGGAGTGGCGCGACCGCATCGGGCATTTCGTGAGCCGATCACCTGCCGTTTGGGTGTCACCCCTCAAATCCGCTCAAGGCAAATCTGGTCGGCAAAGAACGCCGACAGCGCCATTTTGTCTGGTGCAGGAGCTTGAAGTGGCGTTTTCATCCACGAGCACATTGGCAGCCGCGCGTATCTGTGGGCCAGCCGCGACTGATGCGATGCCTCTCCTGGATACGATTTGACAGGCTGCAACAAAACATCATGGATATCCTCGCGCATGCACTTTGGGCCAGGTCTGGCTTCGCCATCCTGAATCGTCGTTCGCGCGTAAATCGAGCTTCAATTCACTGGGCGTTGGCATTGGCCGTGTTGCCCGATCTTCTCCACAATTTGCCCGTCCTGGCGTGGGCGATTGCTAGCGGAAACCCAGGTGATTGGTGGACTTATGCTGTTGCGTTGCCGGGCAAGGAGCCAATGCTTCCTGCCTGGGTCGTGACTCTGTCGCAACAGCTGCACTGCTTGTTTCACAGCGCGCTGGTGGCCACGGTTATCTCGGGGCTGGTCTACGTGGTTCGTCATCAGTTCTGGCTATCCCTTCTGGGCTGGTGGTCACATATCATCATTGACGTGTTCACACACTCTGCCGACTTCTATCCATCTCCAGTGTTCTATCCAGTAAGCAGTTGGGGCTTCGATGGCCTCGCATGGAATACGACCTGGTTTACGGTTCTCAATTACACCGCCCTCACCGGCTTGGGAATTTGGCTCTTCGTAACAAGAAGGAATGCCGAGTTTCACCATTCTTCAACAACAGTAGCTGCACCGGGACAAACCTGACAGCAATGTAATCAACGGGTCATGTTGTCGACGGTAGCCAGCGCGCAGACTGTGTTTCGTCCAGTGTCTTCGGACAACCAAAATTCCTTCCCTAAAAATCCTTTGGAGAATTAGCAATGAAACTGAATTCCATCCTCTCGGCGGGTCTGTTTGCCGCCATCGCCGCCCTGTCCATGGGCGCACAAGCAGCTTCGGATACGGAAAAAGCCGCAGAAGCGAAGGCTCCGGCCGCCGGAGTGCAAGCCGACAAGAAGGTCAAGCCCCATTCCCACATGGAGGAAAAGACCGGAATGCCGCAGAAAGTGGCGGACTCCAAGGTCGCCAAGCCAGATCCTACCAAGGACAAGAATAGGCATCTGCACCCCCGGGACGGCAAGTAAGCCCGTTCAACGCGAGGCCCCTTTTCGGGGCCTCGCCGTTTCCACGATGAACGACCGAAATCATGATGAGCATGGCAACCGTTGCTCCTGTCGCCTGTTGGCAGACGTTACCGGCTGCAGCCAGAAGGCAGTCAGTTTCACGTATTGCCAAGCCGTTCTGATGAAACACTGGACTATGGAGTGCAACCACGGTTGCCATGATGAAATTGTCGAAACCGGATCGATCGAAAAATGGCACGATGTTGGGCCGATTGATCCGGTTGCGGCGATCCTGATCAAGAACGGGTGAACGAAACGCTACGCCGCCGATCACCCGAATAGGAAATGCTCGTGAATCTGAAGGATTGAGATGTCTATCGTCTTGCCGGAGAGCCCTCGACAACTGCACTGGATGCTCGTTCGCAAGCTGAGCACCGCTTCGATTGCCATCGGACTCGTAGCCGGTGGCGTTGCTTACCAGGTTGAAGTCCGGCGAGTCGAGCAAGCAGCGTTGGAACACGCTGCGAAAGGAGCGCAGCATTTTGATTCATCGCTTGTCCAAATAATTCTGGATGCAAAGCCCAGTGAGAAACATGCTGCGCTAGAACGCTTGCTGGATCGCAGCCGGTTCGTTGGGATTCGTGTATTCGGCACAGGCAAGACTCCGATCTACGAGAGTTGGGCAGATATTCCCCCCGTCTTGATTGACACCGTCCGCTTCGGGCAACATCAACATGATTGGCCTGGCCCCGGACAAAGCCACCGGAACTGGATCGATGCAGACGGAGAACGATTGATTCAGGTCGTGCTGCCATTGTTCGAGAAGAATGGAAAGCTTGTGGGCTATCTGGAATGCATTGACCGACTCGACGAGGAAACCTTGCGAGCGCAGCGGGAGCAGGTCCGCAACGGTGCACTGACGGCATCTCTGTCTGTCCTGGCCACAGCACTTCTCCTTTACCCCCTGCTGTTGGCCATGCTGCGCCAGTCAGCCGATCGATCTCGTCGCCTTTTGGATTCCAACCTGTCGCTTTTGCGCTCCCTCGGCAACGCCATTGCCAAACGGGATTCCGACACCGATGCGCATAACTACCGGGTGACGTTTTATGCCGTCGCCCTGGCCGAAGCGCTAGAGATACCGAAGCGGGACATCTCGGATCTGGTGGTGGGGGCCTTCCTCCACGATGTCGGCAAGATAGGTATTCCCGACCGGATCCTGCTCAAACCAGGAAAACTCACGACCGACGAGTTCGAGATCATGAAAACCCACGCGCTCCTTGGTATTGAGATCGTGGCCGACAACCCGTGGCTGGCGGGCGCGGCGCTGACTATTCGCCATCACCATGAACGTTTCGATGGATCAGGC
>Ga0073899_10006320_pt1 | contig 10241 bp, 10 predicted proteins | sample KloWWTmetaKNB5Ph_FD_88975 | JGI IMG/M metagenome (GOLD analysis project Ga0073899, IMG submission 88975) | Active sludge microbial communities from Klosterneuburg, Austria, studying microevolution and ecology of nitrifiers - Klosterneuburg... | ecosystem: Engineered > WWTP > Aerobic digester >...
AAAGAAGTCGATGCCGGCCTGGGCGGAAACACTCTTCAACTGCTCGATGGCGGCGGGACGATACACGTCGCAGGAAACCGTCAGTATCTTTTTTTTCTGCCGTTCCTTGAGCCACTTGCCGAGTTTGGCCGTGGTGGTGGTCTTGCCGGCACCCTGCAAGCCGGCCATCAGCAGCACCGCTGGCGGCTGCGTGGCAAGATTCAGACCAACGCTGGCACCGCCCATCAGCTCGGTCAGTTCGCGATGCACGACGCCGACCAGCGCCTGACCAGGCGTTAGCGAGCCGATCACCTCATGGCCAAGAGCCTTTTCCTTGACGCGGGCAATGAAATCCTTGACCACCGGCAGAGCTACGTCGGCTTCAAGCAATGCCATGCGCACTTCGCGCAACATGTCGGTGATATTGTCTTCGGTCAGGCGCGCCTGACCGCGAATCGTTTTAACGACCTTGGCAAGGCGTTGAGTGAGGTTATCGAGCATGGGGAGATGGATGCTAAACTATGAGGATGTCTGCGATTTTACTGTATCTCGCCGCTGCCGCCCTGTATGCCGGTCTTGCCACGCATTTCTGGCGCACCCGCTGGCGCGGCGCAGCACTGGCCCAGCCCATGACCGGCCTGTCGCAAAAGGAACGCGCGATACTGCTGCTGACGCTGATCCTGCATGGCATTACTCTGAGCCGGGAAATCTTCGCTGCCGGGGCCATGCACTTCGGGTTTTCCGAAGCACTCTCGCTGATGCTCTGGCTGGCCATCGCCCTGTACTGGGTCGAGAGTTTTTACGCACGCATGGAAGGCCTGCAGATGCTTGGCTTTCCTCTGGCCGCAGTCTGCGTGGTGCTGCCGGCATTGATCCCCAGCCAGCATGTTTTGGTGAATGCCGACTCACTGGCTTTCCGCGCCCACTTCCTGACAGCGATGCTGGCTTACAGCCTGTTCACCCTGGCCGCACTGCATGCACTGTTGATGGCGGTTGCGGAGAGACATCTCCACCGCGGCCATCTGTCGCCATTTCTGGCAGGACTGCCGCCGCTATTGACCATGGAAAAGCTGCTCTTTCGCTTGATCCATATTGCGTTCCTGCTGCTGACGCTGACGCTGCTATCGGGTATTTTATTTTCCGAAACCCTGTTTGGCAAAGCACTCTCCTTCGATCACAAAACAGTCTTTGCCTTTATTTCATGGCTGATTTTTGCAGCACTGCTGCTCGGCCGCCACTTGCGTGGCTGGCGCGGACGACATGCGCTGCGCTGGACGCTGGCGGGTTTTATCGCGCTGTTGCTAGCCTATGTTGGCAGCCGTTTCGTCCTTGAAGTCATTCTCGGCCGCGCCGCCTGACCCACCCTCCTCTTCGGTATTCGATGGACGAACTGTCACTCTCCGCCCAATTTGCCGTGCTGGCGGTATTGCTGGTAATTTCTGGTTTCTTCTCCATGGCCGAGACGGCCATGATGGCCAGCAATCGCCATCGTCTGCGCCATCTTGCCGGAGAAGGCCATCGCGGCGCACAACTGGCAACACAACTGCTCAGCAAGGTCGACCGGCTGCTCGGCGTCATCCTGCTCGGCAACACCCTGATCAATGCCGCCGCCGCGATGCTCACCGGTCACATCGCGATAACGGTATTCGGCGAGGAAAAATGGTCGCTTGAAGCCGGTGCCATTTTTGTAACCATCTGCCTGCTGGTATTTTCTGAAATTACGCCGAAGGTCATCGGTGCTACCTATCCGGACCTGATCAGTCAGCGCATCAGTTTCATTCTGACGCCGCTGCTGCGCATCAGCTATCCAGTCGTCTGGTTCGCCAACCTGTTTGTCACCGGCCTGCTCAAGCTGCTCCGCCTGCAACCCAAACCCGGCCACGAGATGCCGCGCCTCTCACCCGAAGATTTGCGGGGAATGGTGCTGGAAGCTGGTCATTTCATCCCACATCAGCACCAGACGATGCTGTTGAACCTGTTCGACCTCGAACACATCTCTGTCGAGGACATCATGACGCCGCGCGGCGAAATCGAAGCCATCGACCTGCAATCGCCGCTTGAAGACATCCTGCAGCAACTGTCCACCAGTTTCCATACCCGCCTGCCGGTGTATGACGGCGACCCCGGCAATATCATTGGCATCCTGCACCAGCGGCGCCTGCTGGCCAACGCCATCGCTGGCGATCTTGACCAGATGGAGATCCGCAGCCAGCTTGCCGAGCCTTACTATATTCCGGCGGCAACAACGATTTATGCACAGTTGCAGTTCTTCCAGGAAAATCGCCAGCGCGTCGGTCTGGTCGTCGACGAATATGGTGAAATCGAGGGATTGGTGACGCTCGAAGATATCATCGAGGAAATCATCGGAAAATTTACCACCAGCATGCCGACCAGCGCCGAACTGACATGGGAAACACAGGAAGAAGGCGGCGAATCCGCGCTGGTTGACGGCGCTCGCAGCCTGCGTGAATTAAACCGCACCCTCGACCTGAATTTTTCACTCGACGGACCGAAAACACTCAACGGTCTGATCCTCGAACACTTGCAGGACATCCCGGAATCAGGCCTCAGCGTCAAGATCAACGGGGTGCCGATGGAAATTGTTCAGGCGCAGGATCGGCGCATCCGCATGGTGCGTATTTTCCGTCCATCAGAGGATGAACGCTGAAGAAGCCACAGAAGCCGCCGTCGATGCTTTACAAACGCACTGTGGCAAGGCATCATCGCCAACTGTTGTGGGATGTTGTCCGCATTTATTCGAAATGACTACAAGAAACGGCAGCATACGCAATGCATCGGACAACGCTGGACTCCGATGAATGCACGCCAAGGCAATCATTTTTGGGGAAGGTATGAATAATGGCTAGCGACGTCAAAGCCGGCAGCGCCGGAAAGGTCAAGGAGTTCAACTACCTTTGGGAAGGCAAGGACAAGACCGGCAAGCTGCTCCACGGTGAAATACGCGCCGGTGGCGAAACCCTGGTACGGACAACGCTGCGTCGCCAGGGTATCGTGGTGATCAAAGTCAAGAAGCAAGCCCCCGGCAGGGGCGGCAAGGTCACTGACAAGGACATCACCCTATTCACCCGACAGTTGGCCACCATGATGAAGGCCGGGGTGCCGTTGCTGCAAGCCTTTGAAATCGTCGGCAAGGGCGCCAGCAACGCTGCCGTCGGCAAGCTGCTGATGGGCATCAAGACCGATGTCGAAACAGGCACCAGCCTCAATGCAGCGTTCCGCAAGTATCCGTTGCATTTCGACGCCCTGTTCTGCAATCTCGTCAGCGCCGGCGAACAGGCCGGTATTCTCGACTCACTGCTTGACCGGCTGGCGAGCTACAAGGAAAAAATCCAGGCAATCAAGTCAAAGATCAAATCGGCGCTGTTCTATCCGATCTCCATCATTGTCGTCGCCTTCATCATCACTGCGGTGATCATGATCTTCGTCATCCCGCAGTTCAAATCCATTTTCACCAGCTTCGGCGCCGATCTTCCCTTGCCGACAAAAATCGTCATCTCGCTCTCCGATGGTTTCGTCGATAACTGGTATCTGATTTTTGGCGGCGTCGGAGGCGGCATCTATGCCTTCTTCTATTTCTGGAAACGATCGCTGAAGATGCAGATAGTCATGGATAGATTTATCCTGAAAGTACCGGTTTTTGGCGATCTGGTCCGCAAGGCTACCATTGCGCGATGGACACGCACGCTATCGACCATGTTCGCTGCTGGTGTGCCACTCGTCGAAGCACTCGAATCGGTTGCAGGCGCCGCTGGCAATTATGTTTACTACACCGGCACCCTTGCTATCCGGGGAGAAGTCAGCACCGGTCAGAACCTGACAGTGGCGATGCAGAACACCAACCTGTTTCCCAGCATGGTGATCCAGATGGTATCGATCGGCGAAGAGTCCGGCCAGCTCGACAACATGCTCAGTAAAGTCGCCGACTTCTTTGAAGCAGAGGTGGATGATGCCGTGGAAAGCCTCTCCAGCCTGATGGAGCCGATGATCATGGTCGTCCTGGGTACGTTGATCGGCGGTATCGTCGTCGCCATGTATCTGCCGATATTCAAGCTCGGCGCAGTCGCCGGCTGATCGGCCACTCGACCACTGCCTTTCATGAATTCCACCGTGGAGTTTCTCTCGCAGCCAGACAATCTGGCTGCGGTCTTTCTGTTGACCGGACTGATCGTCGGCAGCTTTCTCAATGTCGTCATCCATCGCCTGCCGCAAATGATGCAGCGCGAATGGATGGTGCAATGTGCCGAGCTGCGCGGTGAAACGCCTACAGAAGAAGAGCGGTTGAATCTCGCTGTGCCGCAGTCACGCTGCCCAAAATGCGGCCACTCGATCTCGGCGCTGGAAAACATTCCCATCATCAGCTGGCTGGTCCTGCGCGGCCGCTGCCGTGGCTGCCAGGCTCCGATATCAATACGCTATCCGCTGATCGAAGCCGCCAGCGGAGTTTTATCGGCGTATGCCGGATGGAAATTCGGTCTGACTTTCGCAGGTGCCGGGGCACTGCTGTTCATCTGGTGCATGATTGCCTTGACCTTCATCGACTTTGATACCCAATTGCTACCTGACGACCTTACCTTGCCTCTACTCTGGGGAGGATTACTGCTCAATCTTGGTGGTGGCGGCTTTACCGACCTGAAAAGCGCGGTCATCGGTGCTATCGCCGGTTACCTCGCGCTATGGTGTGTTTATTGGACTTTCAAGCTGACCACTGGCAAGGAAGGTATGGGCTATGGCGACTTCAAGCTGCTTTCGGCAATCGGCGCCTGGTTCGGCTGGCAGATGTTGCCGATGGTGATTCTACTTTCCTCGATAGTCGGTGCCATGGTCGGCATCAGCCTGATCGTGTTCACCAAACATGGCCGCGATACACCGATCCCTTTCGGTCCCTATCTTGCATGTGCCGGGATCATCGCGCTGTTCTGGGGCAAGACGCTGACCCAGACGTATCTGCAAACACTCTGAGCGCTTGAAAAAGTCCCGTAGCGACTCCATTTAGACAAGGCTTGAGCATGTCCTGACCACGCCGGTCGCGCGTTGGCTTGTCGTTGGCCTTTTGTCCCCGGACGCTTAAGATATAATCTTCTCTTTTGGAGCCAGCCATGCCAATTTACGTCTATCGTTGCAGCAGTTGCGGGCATGAAAACGAGGTCCTGCAGAAACTCAGCGATGCTCCGCTGACGACCTGCCCGTCCTGCAATACCGAGTCCTATAGCAAGCAACTCACCGCTTCTGGCTTTCAGCTCAAGGGTAACGGCTGGTATGCGACCGACTTCAAGGGTGGCTCCGGCAACGCGGCGCCTGCCAGCAAAACCGATGCGTCCCCCTGCCAGGGCGGCGAAGGATCATGCGCTTGCTCTTGATGGATGCCCGACGACCTGACGCCCCTCTTTTGTGAGTCGCCTGGCGGCTCGGTACTGCGCAATTGCTTAAAAAATATTTCATCACCGGTCTGTTGATCTGGATCCCGCTGGCGATTACCGCCTGGGTGCTGTCGATGATCGTCCGCACCATGGATCAATCGCTGCTGCTGTTGCCAACGGCGATTCGCCCGGAAACGTTACTTGGCATGTACATCCCCGGTATCGGCGTAATCATGACGCTTCTGGTGGTGTTGCTCTCCGGTCTTGTCGCAACCAATATCGTCGGCCAGCGCCTGATACTTTTCTGGGAAAGCGCGCTGGCACGCATCCCGGTGGTCAAGTCGATTTATTACAGCGTCAAGCAGATCAGCGACACGCTGTTTTCCGGCAGCGGCGAAGCTTTCCGCAAGGTACTGCTGGTGCGCTACCCGCATCCGGGCGCCTGGTCCGTGGCATTCCAGACCAGTTCACCGGCCAGCGAAATCGCCGGACGGCTCGATGACGAACACATCGGCGTGTTCATTCCCACCACGCCGAGTCCGGTCAACGGTTTCTTTTTCTTCGTCAGGAAGGCGGATACCTTCGAGCTGGACATGAGTATCGACGACGCGCTGAAGTACATCATCTCGATGGGCGTCGTGGTGCCCACCCTGCGCCATCCTTCAGACAACCCCTCAGGCAACATTCCGGGCCACGCGCGGAATCAGTAAATCAGACCCTCCTTACTTGATGCCGCATGACGGCTTCATCCAATACATTCACCAAAGCGGAAACACGAAACATGCGAACCCACTATTGCGGCGAGGTAAATGCCAGCCACATCGACCAGATCGTCACCCTCTGCGGCTGGTGTCACCGTCGCCGCGACCATGGCGGCGTCATATTCATTGACCTGCGCGACCGGGAAGGCCTGGCCCAGATTGTCTGCGACCCGGATCGTGCCGAAATGTTCGCGTGCGCCGAGGACGTGCGCAACGAATTCGTCCTGAGGATCACCGGCAAGGTGCGCCGCCGCCCGGCCGGCACCGAAAACGCCAACCTGGCTTCCGGCGAAATCGAAATTCTTTGTCATGAACTCGAAGTATTGAATACCGCCGTCACGCCGCCGTTCCAGCTCGACGAGGAAAACCTCTCGGAGAACGTGCGCCTGACCCATCGCGTCATCGACCTGCGCCGCCCGCAGATGCAGAAGAACCTGATGCTGCGCTACAAGACTGCGATGTCCTGTCGTCGCTTCCTCGATGACAACGGCTTCATCGATATCGAAACCCCGATGCTGACCAAATCCACGCCCGAAGGCGCGCGCGACTACCTGGTGCCTTCACGCGTTCATCCCGGCCAGTTCTTCGCCCTGCCGCAGTCGCCGCAACTCTTCAAGCAGCTGCTGATGGTGGCGGGCTTCGACCGTTATTACCAGATCGTCAAATGCTTCCGCGACGAGGATCTGCGCGCCGATCGCCAGCCCGAATTCACCCAGATCGACGTGGAAACCTCCTTCCTCGACGAGACGCAAATCACCGCGCTGATGGAGGATATGATCCGCACCGTCTTCAAGGAAACCCTCGCCGTCGAGCTGCCCGACCCGTTCCCGCGCATCACCTATGCCGAAGCCATGCGCCGCTACGGCTCGGACAAGCCGGACCTGCGCGTCACGCTGGAACTAACCGAACTCACCGAGGTGGTCAAGGATGTCGCCTTCAAGGTATTCAGCGGCCCGGCCAACGCCGCCAATGGCCGCGTGGCCGGCTTGCGCATTCCCGGCGGCGCCACCCTGACCCGCGGCGAAATCGACGCCTATACCGAATTCACCAGGATCTATGGCGCCAAGGGCCTCGCCTACATCAAGGTCAATGACGCCAGCCAGCCCAACGAAACCGGCCTCCAGTCGCCGATCGTCAAGAATCTGCACGAGACCGCGCTGAAAGCCATCATCGAGCGTACCGGCGCGCAAAGCGGCGACCTGATCTTCTTCGGTGCCGACACTGCCAAGGTGGTGAACGATGCCCTGGGCGCGCTGCGCAGCAAAATCGGTCATGAGAAGAAATTCCTTACCGGCGAAGCCTGGCGGCCGGTCTGGGTAGTCGACTTCCCGATGTTCGAATTCGATGAGGAAAATCAGCGCTGGTCGGCCTGCCACCACCCCTTCACCGCACCGAAGGACGGCCACGAAGAATTGCTCGAAACCGATCCTGGCGCCTGCCTGGCAAAGGCCTATGACCTCGCCCTGAACGGCTGGGAAATCGGCGGCGGCTCGGTGCGTATCCATCGCGAAGAAGTGCAGAGCAAAGTGTTCCGCGCACTCGGTATCGGCGCCGAAGAAGCACAACTCAAGTTCGGCTTCCTGCTCGACGCACTCAAGTACGGTGCGCCACCGCACGGCGGGCTGGCCTTCGGCCTCGACCGCATCGTCACCATGATGACTGGCTCGGAATCGATCCGCGACGTCATCGCCTTCCCCAAGACCCAGCGCGCCCAGTGCCTGCTGACGGACGCCCCGTCCGACGTCGACGAAAAGCAGTTGCGCGAATTGCACATTCGCCTGCGCCAGAAAGTCGAGACGCAGGTGGAGGTCGGCAAAGCCTGAACACGACCATGCGACGCATCCTGCTTGCCTGCTGGCTGATTTGCGTCACGCTCGCATTGCCCGGCGCAGCGCAAGCACGCGAAACGACACCGAACCTTGGGGCGATCAGCCGCACCGAACTGCCACGCGAAGCACACGAAACCTTGCTGCTGATCGAACGCCGGGGCCCCTTCCCTTATTCGCGCGACGGTGTGATTTTTGGCAACTACGAGAAACGCCTGCCGCCCAGACAGCGCGGTTACTACCATGAATACACGGTAGCGACGCCCGGCAGCCGCAACCGTGGGGCGCGGCGCATCATCGCTGGCGAGGCTGGCGAACGTTACTACAGCGGCGATCATTACCGCAGCTTCCGAAGGATCCGCGAATGAGCACGTTATCGACGACTCCCCCGGACTTTACAGCCCTATTGAGCGATGTCACCCGAGCCGGGGTCTATCACCTGCCGCTCGGCAGCCGTGAAGAAATCATTACTGCTGCCGAGGCTTGTGCCTATGTCGTGTTCCGGGTCGACCTGCAACGCACCAAAAACAAGGAAGGCATGCTGGATGCGATCGGCAGGGACATGGCCTTCCCCGAATGGTTCGGCGTCAACCTGGATGCACTGGCCGACTGTCTGGCCGACCTCGGCTGGCGACCGGCCGAAGGCTATCTGGTATTGCTGGAACATTGCGACAGACTGCATACAAACGCCGGCAGCGATCTCGTCGCCGCCTTGCAGATTTTCGAGAATGCCGCCAACGAATGGCGCGAACGTGGCATTGCGCTGTGGTGCCTGGTCGACATGCAGGCCGACGGCATCGCCTGGCTTCCCGGACTCTGATGCCGGGACACAAGAAACCTGTCTCGGTGCTGGTGTTAATCCACACCCCTGCGCTGGAAATACTGCTACTGGAACGTTCTGCCCATCCGGGTTTTTGGCAATCCGTTACCGGTAGCCAGGAAGGCGACGAAGCGCTGACAGAAACCACGCGCCGCGAAGTACGGGAAGAAACCGCCATCACCGCAACAGCCGCAGATTTCATCGACTGGCGACTTTCCAATCGTTACGAAATATTCCTGGAATGGCGTCATCGCTATGCGGAAGGCATTACGCATAACCTCGAACATGTGTACAGCCTCTGTGTACCGCGCGAAACACCCATTACCATTGCGCCACGGGAACATCGTGCGAGCCTCTGGCTACCCTGGCGCGAAGCCGCAGACAAGGTTTTCTCGTGGAGTAACCGCGATGCGATCCTGATGTTGCCGACACTTCAGGCAGCAGGTGCTGCCTCCCCATGGTGCTGAGCTCCAAGTAATGCCCGCAAGCATGCCGGGCAGAAACAGGTGGCCGCCTCTTCAGAGACACTCGATTCCTTCTGCAATGCCGGTAATTCTGCACACCAGCAGGAAGAATTCCCCGCCTGCATGCCGCAGACAAAGCCTGCGCCGCAGCGTGGGCAAATATTTTCCGATGTTTCAGACATGTGTCGCTACTCCCTTCGGCCCGTGGCCTGATTACGTTATTGAAAATTTTGGTGAGGCGCTTACTTTATAAGTGCAGGTAGTCTGAACCGCTACAGTGCATCAGTTGATGCCGGATCGATAGCACAACAACACGAAAAGCACGCGCAACACAGGGCACCGAGAATATTTCGCACCCTTTTTGTTTGAGGCATTGCCGCAGTAGAATCACAATTTGACTCCTCCGACGAATTTTCCCGGATCATTACATCATCATGACCGAAAACACCTCGCCCAATCTCAAGGCCGGCATCCTCGCAGAGGCACTACCCTACATCAAGCGCTTCCATGGTCGCACCATCGTCATCAAATACGGCGGCAACGCCATGACCGACGAGCGGCTCAAGCAATGTTTTGCCCGCGATGTGGTACTGCTCAAGCTGGTCGGCATGAATCCGGTCGTCGTGCATGGCGGCGGGCCACAGATCGACGATATGTTGAAACGTATCGGCAAGAAAGGCGAATTCATCCAGGGGATGCGCGTCACCGATCGTGAAACCATGGATGTCGTCGAGATGGTGCTCGGTGGCCAGGTCAACAAGGAGATCGTCAATCTCATCAACCAGCACGGCGGCAAAGCGGTGGGGTTGACCGGCAAGGATGGCAATTTCATCCGCGCAAAAAAGCTGCTGATACAGAACAAGGATAAACCGGATGATCTGATCGATATCGGCCAGGTCGGCGAAATCATCACCATTGATCCATCACTGATCGCCCTGCTCGATTCCGGCGCCTTCATTCCGGTCATCGCGCCGATCGGCGTCGGCAAGGCCGGCGAGACGTACAACATCAAC
>Ga0073899_10006321_pt1 | contig 10239 bp, 9 predicted proteins | sample KloWWTmetaKNB5Ph_FD_88975 | JGI IMG/M metagenome (GOLD analysis project Ga0073899, IMG submission 88975) | Active sludge microbial communities from Klosterneuburg, Austria, studying microevolution and ecology of nitrifiers - Klosterneuburg... | ecosystem: Engineered > WWTP > Aerobic digester >...
CTGAGCACCCTGATGGGCCTGAGCGGTGCCGAACGGTCGCCGACGGCGAGTGTGCTGGTGGTGGAAACGGACACCGGCTGCGTGGGCTTCAATGTGGCCCGCCTGATGACCATCGACGAAGCCCCGCTGAACCGCCCTGATGCGCCGGGCGTGGGTCGCACCCCTCTGCCGGCTCTGCCGGAGGGGAACGGCGCCCGCTGGTCACCGGCCATGGTCGGGTCAGGCACGGCGGAGCGCATGCTGAGCGTGCTCGATCTGAAGCATCTCGCGCACACCCTCTGCGGGTAGTCCGAGCCCCAGTCCGGGCCGTCCCCGTGCCTGCCGTCCCTAGTTAAGCGCAATGTTGGCCTTCAGCCATAGGGTCCGGCCGGGCTCGTTCACCCGGGTGGTTTGGGTGAACCCGCCTACCATGGCGCCGCTGCGGCTGATGAACTCCGCGTAGGTCCGGTCGAACAGGTTGTCCACCCCGGCAGTGACCAGGAAACCCTTGGAGGGCCGGTAGCCGGCGTTCAGGGAGACGATGGCAAAGCCGGCCGAGGCGCCGATGTCCTGACCCACGATGTTGCCGTAGCCGGTGTCGTAGCGCTTCTGGCCCTGCACCATGCGCAACAGGGCGCCCGCACTCCAGGTCTTGTTGTCATAACCGGCACCGATGCGGCCTTCCAGGGGCGGGATCTGGGACAGGGGTTTGTCATTGCTGTCGTTCTCACCGTGGACCCACGCCAGGGTACCCCAGGCCTTCCAGAATCGCCCCAGGGCATAGCTGATGTCGCCTTCAAGTCCGTAGGTGGTGGCGTCGATGTTGAGCGCGTCGGTGGCAAAGGCGTTGATCTGGCGGATCTGGATGAAATCCTTGTGCCTGGCGTAGAACAGGGAGGCCGAGGTGCGCAGGGGGCCGGCAGCGTAGATCACGCCGGTGTCCAGCTGGGTGGTCTTTTCGGGCTTCAGGAAGAAGGTACTGGCCGTGCCGGTCATCATGGTCGAGGTGGCGCCCGGTGCCTTGGTGCGCTCCCAGTAGTCGGCGGCCCGCTCGCTGTGGCCGAGGCCGGCGTAAAGGGTGGTGGTGGGCGTGAAGGCGTTCTCCCAGCGCAGGAAGCCGGCCTTGAGGGTGTCCTTGTCGCTGCGCCCAGAGGTGCTCTTGCCGCTGCGTTGGTCTTCGGCCTCGCTCCAGTCCAGGCGGGCGCCACCAATCAGGCGATGGGCGGCGTTGAGTTCGTGGGTCAGCTCGCCAAAAACGCCCCAGGTGTTGAAGCGCATGTCAGGGCTGCGCACCAGACCGTCGTAGCTGGCCACGGCAGTGCCGCTGGCCTTGCGCAGGGTGTGGTCATTGGTCTGGAAGTCGATGCCGGTTTCCAGGGTGCTGCGGGGGCTCAGGTCGAGTGTCGCGGCGATGCGCCCGCCCTTGGTCTCCCGGTCGGGGTTGCTGACCATCTTCATGCCTGTGGCCGTGCGCAGGCTGTAGTTGTCCATCACATGGTCAACGTAGTTGCGGTAGATCTGCCCTTCGAGCTTGGCGAGCAGTGGGCTGATGCGGGACTTCTCGAATTTCAGGCCCACGTTGGTCCGGTCGAAGGCGGTGCCATCCATGCTGCGGTCGGCGTAGGCGGCGTAGCCGTCGCTCTTGGCAAAGCTCAGTTCGATGCGGGTGTTCTCATCCGGAGTCAGCCCCACTGCGCCGCTCACGCTCCAGCGGTCGTAGCGGGAGTGCACCTGGCGCCCGGCGCCGTCCTTGTAGTCCTGGCTGTGGGAGTGGGTACCGGTGATCTCGCCGTAGTAGCGTTCATTGCCGACGCCTGCTTCCAGCACCTGGTCGTTGCGTCCGAAGCTGCCGGCCAGCAGGCTGCCTTCGGCATAGGCGGAGAAGGCCTTGCGGACTTTTGGCGTGCGTTCGAAGAGCACGACTCCGGCGCTGTTGCCGGGGCCGTACTTCACTGTCTGCGGGCCTTTCAGTACGGTGATGCGGTCGAAGGCTTCGGGGAAGACGTAGGCGGTGGGTGGGTCCATGCGCATGCCGCAGCCGCCCAGGATCATCTCTCCATCCAGCAGGATGCCCAGGCGCGAGGCGGCCATGCCGCGGAACACCGGGTCACCGTCGGTGCCGCCCTTGCGGATCACCGAGAAGCCGGGGATGTTCTTCAGGTAGTCGGCACCGTCGTGGGCAGGCACAGGTTGGCGCGGGGCGCGGGGGTCGGTGCTGACGGTGAGCGGCGCCTCCATGGCGGGGGCGGTGACCACGACTTCCCGCAGGGTGGTGTCAGCGTAGGCCGGAAAGGCGCAGGAAATGGCGAAGGCGACGGGCAGGCGGGCGTGCCAGCGGGATGCGGGTTGAGGCATGGAGGTGGGCTCCCTGGGTTTTCAAGAGAGCGCCACCTTAGGTTTTGCAGGGAATGCGGGGTTTGATTTGCAGCAAGATGACGCACCAAAGCGGTGCGTCATAGTGTCGCAGCGTGCCATGGCTTCAAACCCGGAAGCGCGAAACACTGCTCTTCAGGCTGTCTGCTACGGTAAGCAGGCGATGGGCGGTGCTGGCCACCGAACCGACGGCGGCGGAGTTTTCTTCCGACATCTGGGCGATGGCTTCGACGTTGCGAGCCAGCTCGGTGGAGGCGCCGCGTTGCTCGCGCAGGGCGTCGGAAATGTTGTCGATGGCGCCCTGCATGGTGGAGGCGGAGTGGCAGATCCCGGTCATCGACTCGCTCGCCGTGCTGGCCGCGAGCACCACCTCGCTAACCAGCGTCCGGCTGGACTGCATGCTGCTCACCGCTCCGGCCGCACCGTGCTGGATGGTGCTGATCACCGAGCTGATCTCCTGGACCGAACTGGTGGTGCGTTCGGCCAGCTTGCGCACCTCGTCGGCCACCACGGCAAAGCCGCGGCCCTGTTCGCCAGCGCGGGCGGCCTCGATGGCGGCGTTGAGAGCCAGGAGGTTGGTCTGGTCGGCCACCTCGCGGATCACCACGGTGATCTTGTCGATCTGCTGGACTTGCTCGGAGAGAGCCAGCATCTGCCCGGCGGTGGTCTCGACCTGCTCGGCCACCCGGCCGATCCGCTCTGCCGCGGCATCCACACCCTTGCCGCTCAGCACGGCCTGGCTGCCGGCTTCGGCGGCACGGGCGCTGGCGTCGTCGGCACTGGAGCCGACATGGTCGATGCTCACGGTGAGCTGCTCTACCGCTGCTGCGGCCGAGGAGGTGGCGCTGGACTGCTGTTCGCTGCTGATTGACACCTGCTGGGCCGCGCTGGATAGCTGGCTGGCAGAGCTGGCCACGTCATGGGAGTTCGAGATGACCTCGGTGATCGTCCGTGCCAGCTCGCTGCGCATGGTTTCGAGGGAGCGAAGCAGGGTGCCTATCTCGTCGGAGCTTTGGGCATGCCCGGCCTGGGCGTGGGCGGACAGGTCGCCGCCGGCAATCCGGGCTGCCATCTGATTGGCCTGGGTAAGCCGAGACGAAATGCTGCGGATGATGGCTACGCTCATGCCTGCCATCAGCAGGCCGGTCAGTACGAGAACGCCGATACTGATCCAGGTAGACCTGTCCTTGAGCGCTGCCGCTGCGGCAGAGCTCGAGACGCCCAGCTCCTGGTTGAACTTCATGTGGGTTTCGATGCTCAAGATGAACTTGACGGCCTCGGGATCAAATTTGGCCAGCATTGCCCGTACTTCTTCGGTGCGGTTGGCCCGGGACACCGGCAGGATGGCCGTGATCAGCTCATTCAGCCGCACATACTCGGCGCGTTCGTTGTTCAGCAGACGCTGATCTTCGTCGCTGGATATGTAGGACTCGTAGTCCTTCAGCGCTTGCTCCAGGGCCTTTCGGGTTTCGCCAATGCTCGTTTCAATCCGGGCCATCTCTTCGGCGTCGGTCGCCAGACCGTGACGATATACGCGGATGCGCAGGCGGCCGAACTCGATCGCAATCGTGTTGAGTATCTCGATGCTGGGGACCACATTGACGCTGGAGTAGTTGGTCTGTTCATAGACCTGATTCATCTGCTGGTAGTTGATGCCGGTGAGCACGAGCAGGCTGAGCAGAGCTGCGCCGACAAGAAGTTGCAGGCGGTGGGCGATAGTCATCATGAGTTCCCGAAAAAACGTTCCGAAGGGCCCTGCGCATGGCGCGGGTACCATCACAACAGTCCGGAAGATCGGGATTGGGGCCCGAGCGCTCGGATCTGCCCGGGAAAACGGCTGCTATGCGTGGAACTTGAGGGGAGCGTGCGTTTTTGATTGCAGGGAAGCGGATGGCGGTATGTTCGTGAAGTTCTGGCTGGATTGGCGTCAGCCGGGCCTGCTCCAGCTATGCGCCTCAAGTTGCTGCCGGCAGCTGGCACAGCCCACCCAGGGCAGGCAGTCGCAATCGAGCTTGAAGTAGCGCGAGCCGGTTTTCACGACGGACGCCGCTTCGGTTTTCCGGCTTGTTCCTGCGCCGGCGGAGGTGCCCGGCTTGTCACCTCCCTGGGGGAGCCAGCGGGCAAAGGGGGCGAGATCGTCCACGTTCTGTACATACCAGAGGCGCTTGGTGGCGTCCCACCGGGCACCCAGCGCCTTGGCCTGGTCCTTCTCCGCAAACGGTACCTGCAGGTTGGTTCTCATCGTCGGTCGTGCTTTCTCGGTTTGCTCTGGGTCCGGGGGGCAGATTGTATCCCGTCCGGCCGGGGCTACCCCGGCGCATGGATTGACCCACCCGGTATTGACGGCGATACTTTGAGCCCCGATGTCTCCCCTCAGGGTTGGTTCGAACATGAAGACCTTGCCTAAACTTGCCTTCGTTTCCGTGCTGGCCATCAGCGCAGCGGCGTGCACTGTCATCGACCCGAGCTCAAGCAGCCACAGCAGTAGCAGCAGTGGTGGCGACTCCAAAAGTGCATCGCTGATGACGCGGGAGCAGCGGATTGCCCGCTTCACCGAGAACAATTTCGATCAGCTGAAACGGGACATCAGCATCGGCCAGGGTGAATACCTGTCGTCGCTCGCCAGCCTGATGCAGATCGAGCCCGCCCGGCGGCCGGCCTTCTTCGCCTTTGCCCAGAACAATTTCACCCGCCTCTTTCCCGGCCCGCAGACCCGAGCCGCCGACATGCTGGCTGTACTCGACCGCGAAATGCGTGCTGATCCGCGTTTCGCCCAGCGCGTCGCCCTGAACTGAGGGGCGATTTCACGCCGGCCGCTCTCGTGCGTGCCGGCGCCCTGCTGGCTTTTGGGCTGATGTTGTGGGCATCGGGTGCGAGAGCCGACCCTGCTTATCTCGCCGATCTGCAGCAGCGGGCGGTCGAGGCGCATCTGGCCGACAGTCGGGGCTGGCAGGTGCTCCTGCATTACCGCCGTAATGCGCTGGGCCACGGAGTCACCAGTGATGCCGATGACCCGCGCTTCTTTCTCGCCCCAGGTGGCAAGACCGATCCTGCTGCCGAGCTTGCCGCAACCCTGACCGCCTTCTTTTCAAGCGAACCCGTGGGCGCCGAGCCGCAGCCGGCCCAGTGCGCCTTTGTCGCCCGTTATGCGTGGCTTCGCCAGGCACTGGGTTTTGACGCCGGGCGCCTCCCCGAGCAGCGCTGCGAGGCGTTTTTCCGCTGGAAGAGTGAGCTGGATGCCGGGGCCGCCACGCTGGTGTTCACCTCTGCCTACCTCAACAATCCCGCCTCGCTCTTCGGCCACACCCTGCTGCGCCTCGACCGGCGCGACGCGTCGGCTGGCACCCCGCTCCTCGCCTACGCGGTCAGCTACGCGGCGGACGACAGCGGCAGCACGGGCCTGATGTACGGCATAAGAGGCATCGCCGGGGGCTTTACCGGCTATTTCGAGTTGCAATCCTATGATCGCCTGGTGCGTAACTACAGCGACATCGAAAACCGGGACATCTGGGAGTACCGGCTCAATCTCGGGGCCGCGCAGATGGATCGGCTCATCGCCCATCTGTGGGAGCTGCGCGGGGTCAAGTTCGATTACTACTTCTTCAGCGAAAACTGCGCCTGGCAGCTGCTGACCTTGCTGGAAGTGGCTGATCCTTCCCTGGCCTTGTCCGACCGCTTTGCTCTCTGGGTGGCGCCGCCCGATGTTCTGCGCCTGATCAATGCCGAAGCCGGGCTGGTGCAGGGGGCTACGCCGCGCCCTGCACGTGGCAGCGCAATCCGGCGGCGCTACGCCGCCCTGGACGCCCCGGAGCGGGCGCAGGCACAGGCCATCGGCGCAGACCTTGAGCATGTGGACACGCCGGTTTTTCGCGCCCTGGCGCCGGATCGCCAGGCCCTGCTCCTCGATCTGGCCGTGGACCTGCGCCAGCGGGGCGGCGACGGGCCGGGGAAGGCGGGGGAGGGGGGCGTCGCACCCCCGGCCGACGAAGGCCTGCATCGCCTGCTTGCTGCTCGCAGCGCGTTGGGCCCGGGCCTTCCATCCCTCGCTATTGCTCCCTATGCGGGCCGCCCGGAGGCCGGGCATGCGTCCCATCGCAGCGGCCTGGCCGTGGGGCAACGGGCCGGTGAGGGCTTCATCGAACTCAGTGCCCGGGCCAGCTTTCACGACTTGCTTGAGGCCGATGCTGGCTATGCGCCGGAGGCTGCGATCGAGCTGCTCGGCGGTTCCCTTCGCCACTCCCCTGGCTCAGGCCGTACACGCCTGAATGAGCTGAGCCTGATCTCCATCGAGTCGCTGTCGCCCTTCAATCCCTTGCTGCCGCGGCCGGCCTGGCGCGCCCGGGCAGGCTGGGTACCCGCCCCCAAGCGGGACTGCCCGGACTGCCTGGTTTTTCGCGCCCAGGCCCTGGCCGGTCTGGCCACAGAAACCCGCGGGCCTTGGCGCATCCTGTGGTTTGCCCTGCCGGGCCTGGCGTTGGAGGACGGGGCTGGGCACCCGGCGCGTGCCGGCCCCAGCATCAACGCCGGCCTGATCGCCGAACCTCTGACAGGCTGGAAGATCTCCGCGCAGCTTGCCCACACGGCGTTTCGCCGGGGCGAAAGTAGTGATGAAGCCCGCTGGACGCTGGCCCAGCACTACGCGCTGAATCGCGCTCTGGCGGTGCGCGCCGCGTGGAAGAAGTTTGGCGAGATCCGCGAGTTTTCGGTTGGAGTGCTGGTGTACTTCTGAAGATGCGCAATCTGGCGATCATGTGGCGAGTGGACGCTCTGCATCGAAGTGAAAGACTTTGGCGATGATTTGCCAGCGCTTCTCAACGTGGATCAAGGTCAGGATGTCGATGAAGTGGCGTGGCCTGATTGAACAACGCAGCTTGGCCAAGGCCGTCACCGGCCCGACAAATTCGATGGAGTCGATGCGGTCGGTGCGCACCTCGTTACGTGATGCGGGAGACGGGCGCGCATCAATGATCGGGAAATATTCGTCCATTCGCAGGATCAGTGGCAGGTCTGCACTGGCTGTTGCGTAAACCGCCTGCGGGTGGAAAACACGGCTCAGCCGATCTGTGTCGCTGTGGTGGAGGCCGTCGAAGTAGACCTGCAGAACTGCAGCAACCTCGGCATAGGCTTGGACGTGATCGTTCATCGCTTGGACTCCTGCTCGCGGGCACGCTGGTTTAGCACGGTGACCGTTTCACCACCAACGCCCCAGTCGTCGGTGTCGACTTCCTCGATCACCACAAAGGTGGTGGCGGGGTTCTTGTTCAGTACGCGAACCAGCAGATCCGTTGTACTGCGGATGAGTTGGGCCTTCTGTTCGGCCGTTGCACCTTCTCGCGTGATTCGGATGTGGACGTAGGGCATGCCTTGTGTTCCTTCAAAAGGGGGGGGAGAGGTGGAACGCAGTGCGCGAACCGCTCAGCGAGTCGCGCTCGTCGTCGCACTGCTTCCAGGGAAGCCCTAGACTTCAGCCCGATTGACGGCCTGCGCTCAGGCGACCGCCCTTGATGCGGGCTGTGGACGCCAGGAGAGCGGACGGTGTATTCCGGGCTGGGGCTGGGGGGAGGCGGGCTCAGGCCCGCAGGCCTTCGGCTTTCATTGCCGCACGTACGGCGGGCCGTTTGCCCACCTCCGCGACGAAGGCCTGCAGATGGGGCCAGTCGTCGAGGCCGATATTCACGAACTTGGCCCAACCCAGCACGACGAAGAGGTAGGCGTCGGCGACCGTGAAGCTCGCGCCAGTGAGATAGGGCTGGCTCGCCAACTGCGCGTTCAACCACTCCAGCTTCCTGCACAGCGTGGCAGCCAGGATGGTCTTGGCCTCCGTAGCCAGATCGGTGCGGAAGAGGGGCGTGAACGACTTGTGCAGCTCGCTGGTGATGTAGTTCTGCCACTCCATCACGCGATAGCGGGCCAGGGTGCCGGGTGCGGGCATTAGCGAGATTGCGTGCGCCGCGTCGGCAATGAACTGCGATATCACCGGGCCTTCCGTCAGCCGGGTGCCGTCTTCCAGTTCCAGCACCGGCACCTGACCTTTGGCGTTGATCTTGTAGAAATCCCTGCCGTCGCTGGTGATGTGGCGGGCGGTGTCGACCTGTTCGAGCGAGAAGGGCAGGCCAACCTCGTGGAGCACGATGTGCGGGGCAAGGGAGCAAGCTGCGGGGGAAAAGTACAGTTTCATGATCGTCGATCCTTTCAACAGAGATTGAGTGGTGAAAGTTTATTGACGACGTAGGTGATAATAAACGAACGAAGAATCAAATCACTGATTACATGGAGATCAATAGTGAGTCGCCAGTTTGAAACCCTTCAACTGGGTAGCCTTGAGCTGTTTTGCCTGACAGCCAAGCATGGTGGCTTCACCGCCGCAGCCAAAGCCACCGGCCTTACAGCGGCGGCGGTGAGCCGCTCAATTGCACGCTTGGAGGCTCGCTTGGGGGTACGCCTTTTTATGCGGACAACGCGCCAGGTGCGCTTGACCGACGCCGGCCAGCGCTATTACGGGCAATGTCAGCACGCGCTGGAACAATTGGTGGAGGCCGAACGCGAGATCACTGGTGAGCAGACTGCTCCGGCCGGCGTGCTGCGGCTTAGTCTGCCTACGTCTTACGGTCACTATCGGGTGCTGCCGTTGCTGCCGGCGTTCACCCGGCAGTACCCGGCAATCGAACTTGACCTGCACCTGTCGAACCGCAATATCGACTTCACCGACGAAGGCTTTGATCTGGCTGTACGTGGGCGCACGCCACCAGACTCAGGGCTGGTGGCGCGCAAGCTGGAAGACGCAGAACTGGTGGTCGTCGCAGCACCGGACTATGTGCGCCGCCAGGGAGAGCCGAGAACCCTCGACGATCTGTTTCAGCATGAGTGCATTCAGTTCATGCTGCCAAGCACCGGGCAGCCCGTTCCGTGGCTCTTGCGGCACGAAGGTCGCATCATCGAGCATGCCCCACCGGGACGCCTGCGCTGTGCCGATGACATCCTCGGGCCGGTAACCCTGGCTCGGGCGGGTGCGGGCGTACTCCAGACCTACAGGTTCCTTATTGAGGAAGATCTGCGAGAAGGCCGACTTGTGGAGTTGTTTTCGAACTACGCTGGCGCATCGAGACCATTCTCGCTGCTTTACCCAGCGAGCCGGCACATGCCGCTACGCGTGCGCGTGTTGATTGACTTCCTGCTCCTGCACTTGGTGCGCTGACCCTATCGTGTTGGTCCGCCGATGCCGCCACCCCACACTCCAGCGAATGGGGCGGCTAGCCCCCCAAGACATGACAATGCCCGCGGGCAGATGGGCGAATCCGATACGGCACAAGGCCAACCCCGGAGGGTTGGCCTTGTGCTTGATGCGATGGTGGGCCCAACAGGACTTGAACCTGTGACCAAGCGATTATGAGTCGCCTGCTCTAACCAACTGAGCTATGGGCCCGAAAAGGGGGGGCGCAGAAGGGCGGCCCGGCTACTACGGTCAGGCCTCGTTGTCGAGGAAGCTGCGCAGCCGCTCGGAACGGCTGGGGTGGCGCAGCTTGCGCAGGGCCTTGGCTTCGATCTGGCGGATGCGCTCGCGGGTGACGTCGAACTGCTTGCCGACTTCTTCCAGCGTGTGGTCGGTGTTCATCTCGATACCGAAGCGCATGCGCAGAACCTTGGCTTCCCGCGGGGTGAGGGAGTCGAGGACTTCCTTGGTGGCGTCACGCAGGCTGGAATACAGGGCTGCCTCGGCCGGGGCCAGGATGGCGTTGTCCTCGATGAAATCACCCAGGTGCGAATCGTCGTCATCGCCGATCGGGGTCTCCATGGAGATGGGTTCCTTGGAGATCTTGAGGATCTTGCGGATCTTCTCCTCGGGCATTTCCATCTTCTCGGCCAGGGTCGCAGGATCGGGCTCGTTAC
>Ga0073899_10006328_pt1 | contig 10233 bp, 9 predicted proteins | sample KloWWTmetaKNB5Ph_FD_88975 | JGI IMG/M metagenome (GOLD analysis project Ga0073899, IMG submission 88975) | Active sludge microbial communities from Klosterneuburg, Austria, studying microevolution and ecology of nitrifiers - Klosterneuburg... | ecosystem: Engineered > WWTP > Aerobic digester >...
CTGCGGCTGGTGCACCAGACCGGGCCGGCCATGCTCGAGGACGTGCGCGCGGCCTACGCGGCGGCGGGCCGGACGGGCGAGGTCGAGCCCTTCCTCGACGACATGCCGCGCCGCTTCGCTCAGGCCGACGTCGTGCTCTGCCGCAGCGGCGCCACCACGTGCGCGGAGCTGGCCGTGGCCGGCAAGCCGGCCGTGCTGGTGCCCTTCGCCGCGGCGGCCGACGACCACCAGCGCGTCAACGCCCGCGCGCTCGAGGCTGCGGGCGGGGCCGTGGTGATCGAGGAGCGCGAGCTCCCCGGCGGCAGGCTGGCCGCCACGCTCGGCGAGCTCGTGGCGCAGCCCGACCGGCTGGTCGCGATGGCGGCCGCCGCGCGCCGCCTGGGCCGCCCCGACGCGGCCGCGCGCGTGGCCGACCTGCTCGAGGTGGACCGTGTTTAGGAAGATCCAGCACATCCACTTCGTGGGCCTGGGCGGCTCGGGCATGAGCGGCATCGCCGAGGTGCTGCTGACGCTGGGCTACCGCGTCTCGGGCTCGGACCTGAAGCTGTCGCCGGTGACCGAGCGCCTGGCCTCGCTGGGGGCACGGGTCGTCGAGGGCCACGCGGCCGCCAACGTCGGGGACGCGCACGTGGTGGTGACTTCGACCGCCGTGCGCCCGGACAACCCCGAGGTGCTGGAGGCGCGCCGCTGCGGCGTCCCGGTCATCCCGCGGGCCGAGATGCTGGCCGAGCTGATGCGCCTGAAGTACGGCGTGGCCGTGGCGGGCAGCCACGGCAAGACCACCACCACCTCGATGGTGGCGCTGGTGCTCGACCGCGGGGGCCTCGACCCCACCGTGGTGGTGGGCGGGCGCCTGAACGTGCTGGGCTCGGGCGCGCGCCTGGGGCGAGGCGACTTCATGGTGGTCGAGGCCGACGAGTCCGACCGCTCGTTCCTCAAGCTCGACCCGACCGTGGCCGTGGTCACCAACATCGACCGCGAGCACCTGGACGCGTACCGCGACCTGGGCGACATCCAGGAGGCCTTCGTCGGCTTCGTCAACAAGGTCCCCTTCTACGGCGTGGCGGTGCTGTGCCTCGACGACGGGCCCGTGCAGGACGTGCTGCCGCGCATCGAGCGGCGCGTGATCACCTACGGGCTCTCGCCCCAGGCCCAGCTGCAGGCGCGGGAGGTGCGCCTGCTGCCCGAAGGCGCGAGCTACCAGGCCTTCCAGGAAGGTGCCCTGCTCGGCACGGTCGAGCTGCGCGTGCTGGGCCTGCACAACGTGCTCAACTCGCTGGCCGCCGTGGCGGTGGGGCTCGACCTGGGCGTGCCCTTCGGCCAGGTGCGCGAGGCTCTGGCGCAGTTCACGGGCGTCGACCGGCGCTTCCAGGTGCGCGGCGAGCTGGGCGGCGTGCTGGTGATCGACGACTACGGCCACCACCCGACCGAGATCCGCGCCACCCTCGAGGCGCTGCGCGCGCGGGCCGGCGAGCGCCGCACCCTGGTGCTCTTCCAGCCCCACCGCTACAGCCGCACCCAGCACCTCTGGGACGACTTCTGCAAGGCCTTTCACCAGGCCGACGCGCTGCTGCTGGCCGACATCTACCCGGCCTCCGAGGAGCCCGTCGCGGGCATCACGGCCGAGGCCCTGGCGCGCGCCATTGCCGAGCGCGGCCACCGCCAGGTGGCCTGGGCTGGCGACCTGCAGGCCGCCACGGAGCGGCTGTGCGCCGAGGCCCGGCCCGGCGACGTGGTGCTGACCCTGGGCGCCGGCAGCGTCTGGCACGCTGGCGACGACCTGCTGCGCCGCCTGCGGGCCGTGAGAGGCGGCGCATGAGCGCGACTCCCGTGCGCGCCGCGGCGCCGGCCTGGCGGCCCGCGTTGCTGGCGGGCCTGCAGGACCTGGGCGTGCCCTTCCGCGAACACGAGCCCCTGGCGCGCCACACGTCCATGGGCGTGGGCGGCCCGGCCCTGGTCATGGCCTTCCCGCGCACGCCCGACGAGCTGCGCCGGACGCTGGCGCTGCGGGCCGAGCTGCGCGTCCCCCACCGCGTGCTGGGCGGCGGCTCGAACCTGGTGGTCTGCGACGAGGGCCTGGACGAGCTGGTGGTCAACACCGAGCAGCTGGCCCACGTGGCGCTCTCGCCCGACGGGCGTGTCGCGGCCGAGGGCGGCGCCAACCTGATCCGCACCGTGGTGCGCTGCTGCCGGGCGGGCTGGCAAGGGCTGCAGAGCGCCGTCGGCATCCCCGGCTCGGTGGGTGGCGCGGCGGTCATGAACGCGGGGGCCTACGGCTTCTCGATCAGCGACGTGATGGCCGACGTGGTGGTCTACGACGAGGCCGGCCTGCGCATGGACCCGCCCGAGGGCTGGCGCTTCCGCTACCGCGGGTCGTCCATCCCGGAGGGAGCCGCGGTGGCCGAGCTGCAGCTGCGGCTGCGCCCCGGCGACGCCCAGGAGCTGGGGCGCGAGATCCGCGAGCTCCAGCTGCAGCGCGTGCGCAGCCAGCCCGGCGGCCGCAACGCCGGCTGCGTCTTCAAGAACCCGCCCGGAGCCGCCGCTGGCCGGGTGATCGACCAGCTGGGCCTCAAGGGCACGCGCATCGGCGGCGCGCTGGTCAGCGAGCGCCACGCCAACTTCGTGGTCAACGACCGGCAGGCGCGCGCCCAGGACGTGCTCGACCTGCTGGAGCTGGTGCGCGAGCGCGTGCGCCGCGAGGCGGGCCTGGAGCTGGAGCTGGAGGTCAAGGTGTGGAGGCCTCGGGCATGAGCGGCTCGCCCCAGCCCCGGCCCCGCAAGCGTGGGCTGCCGCCCGCGCCCCGGGTCGACCTCGTGCCGCCGGCCGCGGAAGAGTCGCCCTTCCTCCGGCCCCGCACCCGCACGCGCCTGCGCGCCCGGCGGCGCGGCAGCCTGGCCCGCACGGTCTTCGCGCTGCAGCTCGTGGCCGCCGTGCTGGCCGTGGCGGGCCTGGCCTGGACCGGCGTCTCGCGGGTGATGGCCTCGGAGCGGCTGCGCGTGGCCAAGGTGCGGGTGCGCGGCAACCACTTCCTGTCCCAGGGCGAGGTGCGCGAGCTGATGGGCCTCTCAGGCCGGGAGAACATCCTCTCGCTCGACATGCCGGACCTGGCCCGGCGCCTCAGGGCCTCGCCCTGGGTGGCCGACGCCAGCGTGCGCCGCAGCCTCCCCGACACGCTCGAGATCGAGGTGCTCGAGCGCGCCCCCCTGGCCCTGGCCGAGCTCGACCGGCTGTACCTGATCGACGCGAGCGGCGACCTGATCGACCTCTACGGGGCGCGCACGGCCTCCTACGACCTGCCCATCGTGCGCGGCCTGCAGGGCCTCGAGGAGCCCGTGCGCCAGGAGCGGGCGCAACGTGCCGCGGCCCTGCTCGAAGACCTGGGCGACCTGCAGTCCGAGGTCTCGGAGATCGAGGTCGAGCCCAGCGGCGACCTGCGCGTGGTGCTGCGCGGCGGAGGCGAGGTGCTGCGCTTCGGCCCGCCCCCGCACCGGCGGCGCCTCGAGACCTTCCTGGCCCTCAGGCGCGAGCTCAACGAGCGCAGCCCGGAGGCCGAGTACTTCGACCTGCGCTACCGTGGCCGAATCTACGCCAAGGAGCCGCCGGCTCCCGTGACACCGCCCCCGATCGACCCCGCCCCGCGGGCGGCCACCGCCCCGGCCCGGCCCCTGGCCAGGCCCGCCGTGGCCGCGCCCGTTCCGTCACCCCTGCCCGCACCGCCCGCGCCGGCGCCGCCGCCGGCGGGAGCGGAGCACTGAGAGGAGGTCCGCCCTGGCGAAGAAGAAGGACCGCTACGTCGTCGGACTGGACATCGGCACCCACAAGGTCTGCGCCATCGTGGCCGAGACCACCGAGGAGGGCCGCCTGGACGTGATCGGCATCGGCCAGGCCGAGTCCAAGGGCCTGCGCAAGGGCGTGGTCATCAACCTGGAGGCCACGGTCGAGTCGATCAAGCGCGTGATCGAGGAGGCCGAGCTGATGGCCGGGGTCGAGATCGGCTCGGCCTACGTCAGCCTGGCCGGCACCCACGTGCGCGGCTTCAACTCGCGCGGCGTGATCGCCGTCTCGGGCAAGAACCGCGTGATCGAGGCCGAGGACGTGCGGCGCGCCATCGAGGCCGCCAAGGCCGTCTCGATCCCGATGGACCGCGAGATCCTGCACGTGCTGCCCCAGGAGTTCGTGGTCGACGACCAGGACGGCATCGGCGACCCGGTGGGCATGACCGGCACGCGGCTCGAGGTCAACGTGCACGCCATCACCTGCTCCTCGACCGCCCTGCAGAACACCGTCACGTGCGTCAACCGGGCCGGCCTGGAGGTGATCGACACGGTGCTGTCGCAGATCGCCGCAGCCGAGGCCTGCCTGACCCCCGACGAGAAGGAGCTGGGGGTGGCCCTGGTGGACGTGGGCGGCGGCACCACCGACCTGGCCATCTACGAGAAGGGCGCCCTGTGGCACACGGCCGTGCTGCAGGTGGGCGGCGAGCACTTCACCAACGACGTGGCGGTGGCCCTGCGCACGCCGGTCAACGAGGCCGAGAAGATCAAGAAGAAGCACGGCTGCGCCCTGACCTCGATGATCCCGGAGGACGACTCGATCGAGGTGCCCAGCGTGGGCGGCCGCAAGCCGCGCATCATGGCCCGCCAGGTGCTGGGGGACGTGATCCAGGCCCGCGCGGAAGAGGTCTGCCAGATGGTGCTGACCGAGATCCGGCGGGCGGGCTTCGACCGCTCCCTCAACTCGGGCGTGGTGCTGACCGGCGGGGGCTCGATCCTGGAGGGCATGCCGGAGATCGCCGAGCAGCTCTTCGACATGCCGGTGCGGCGCGGCACGCCGGCCGGCATCGGCGGGCTGGTGGACGTGGTGGCCAGCCCGGTCTACTCGACCGCCGTGGGCCTGGTGCTGTGCGGCTGGCGCAGCCGGCAGGGGCGCGGGGCCCTGGCCGCGGGCTCGTCGCGCGCGGCCACCGGCACGTTCGGGCGGCTGGGCGGCCGGCTGATGCACTGGCTGCAGGACTTCTTCTGATGGACGCCAAGGGCGAGGGGGCGGCGCTGCCGCCGGTCCCGCTGGGGCTGTTGCGAGCCGGGGCGCGGGCGCGCCTGCGCGGGCGCGGCCTGCGCGACAGCGTGCCGCCCCGCTGCGGCATGTGCGGGGCGCGCATGCTGACCAGCCACGGGCACGGGCTGTGCCCGGCCTGCGGCTACCTGGCGGCGCCGGACGAGCGCGGAGAGGAGCGCTGAAGAGCGTGGGTGTGCGGAAAAACACGCTTCTTCGGGCGGAAAAAGCGCGTATCATGGGCAAACTCCCGGTGGCGTGGCGCACGCGGCGCGCAGCGCAGCCGGGACGGGAGGCGGAATGACCAACCAGAACGAGGCTGCCGGCCGCATCACGTTCGCGGACGAGGAGCGAACGGGGGCCTGCATCAAGGTCGTGGGCGTGGGCGGCGGCGGCGGCAACGCCGTCTCGCGCATGATCTCGGCCGGGCTGCAGGGGGTCGAGTTCATCTCGGTGAACTCCGACCTGCAGGCGCTGCGCAGCAACCGCGCCCCGGTCAAGATCCAGATCGGCGCCAAGCTGACCAAGGGCCTGGGCGCCGGGGCCAACCCCGAGGTGGGGCGCCAGTCGGCGGTCGAGGACACCGAGAAGATCTGCGACGCGCTCGAGAACGCCGACATGGTCTTCATCACGGCCGGCCTGGGCGGGGGCACCGGCACCGGCGCCGCGCCGGTGGTGGCCTCGATCGCCTCCCAGCTGGGCGGCGACGGCGGCGCGGTGCTGACCGTCGCGGTCGTGACGCTGCCCTTCAGCCTGGAGGGCAAGCGCCGCATGAGCCAGGCCCTGGAAGGCCTCAACCAGCTCAAGGAGTGCGTCGACTCGGTCATCGTCATTCCCAACGACCGGCTGCTGCAGACCGTGGCGCGCAACACCCCGGTCTCGGAGGCCTTCCGCGTGGCCGACGACGTGCTGCGGCAGGCCGTGCAGGGCATCAGCGACATCATCACCGTGCCGGGCCAGATCAACCTCGACTTCGCCGACGTGCGCGCCGTCATGAAGGGCATGGGCGCGGCCGTGATGGGCACCGGCATCGGCGAGGGCGAGAGCCGCGCGCTCGAGGCCGCCCAGCGCGCGGTGGCCAACCCGCTGCTCGAGGACAGCTCGATCGAGGGCGCGCGCGGCATCATCGTCAACATCACCGGCGGGCCCGACCTGTCCCTGGCCGAGGCCTCGGAGGCCACGGCCTACATCACCAAGGTGGCCGACCCCGAGGCCAACATCATCTACGGCATCGTCACCGACGAGTCCATGGGCAACGCCGTCAAGGTGACCGTGATCGCCACCGGCTTCAACCGCGGAGCGCGCAAGGTCGCGCCCACTCCGGTGGACCTGGCCAACTACGTCAACCAGCCCACGGTGCCCCCGGCCCACGGCTCGGCCAGCGACCCGGGCGGCTTCTACCGCAAGACGCCCAACCCCAAGGCCGCGGCCGCGGGCGGGCGCTTCGACCTCGACGTGCCGGCCTTCCTGCGCAAGCAGGGCGGCGGCGGCCAGGGCAGCCCGGCCGGCGACTAGCCGCGAGCACCGGGGCGCAGGCAACGGGCGGCGCGCACCAGAGGCACCGGGGAAACCCGGTGCCTTTCGCCGTTCCGGGCCCCTGCTCGTGTAGACTGATTGTTCTCGCTGCCGGGGGGCGGCGGGGCCCTGCCCATGAGCCGCCGACTGCTGGAGCGCCAGCGCCGCCTGAGAGAAGCCGAGATCGAGCTGCAGCCGATCCGCCGGCAGGGGTCTTTCCACGTCGCGCTGTGCTGGCCCAACCTGTACTTCGTGGGCATGTCCAACCTGGGCTTCCAGGGCGTCTACCAGCTGCTCAACGCCCTGCCGGACGTGGCCTGCGAGCGGGCCTTCCTGCCGGAGGACGCCGAGGTGGCCGAGCTGGAGCGCGGCCGCCAGCCGCTGGTCAGCTTCGAGAGCGGCACGCCCCTGCGCGACTTCGACGTGGTGGCCTTCTCGGTCTCGTTCGAGAACGACTACCTCTACGTGCTGCAGATGCTGCGCCTGGCCGGCATCCCGCTGCGGGCCAGCGAGCGCGGTCCGCACGACCCGCTGGTGCTGCTGGGCGGCGCGGCGGTCTTCCTGAACCCCGAGCCCCTGGCCCCCTTCGCCGACCTGATGGCCGTGGGCGAGGCCGAGGCCCTCGTGCCGCGCATGATGGACGCGCTCATGGGCGCCCGGCACCCGCGCGAGGGTCTGGCTCGGCTGTCGCCGCGCGAGGGTTTCTACGTGCCCTCACTCTACGAGGTGCGCTACCACCAGGACGGCACCGTGGCCGCCTACGACGGCCCCGGCACGGTGCTGCGCCAGCGTGGCTGGCCGGGCAAGATGGCCCTGCCGCAGTCGGTCTTCCTGACGCCCCACACCGAGATGTCGATGAAGTTCATGGTCGAGATCTCCCGCGGCTGCCCGTGCATGTGCCGCTTCTGCTGGGCGGGCTACAACTTCCTGCCGGTGCGCGGCTTCACCCGCCGGGAGATCGTCGACCGGGCGCGCGAGGTGCGGGCCCACACCAATCGCATTGGCCTGGTCTCGACCGCGGTCTGCGACCACCCCGAGATCGATGCCATCGTGGACGACCTGGCGGCGCTGGACTACGAGGTTTCGGTGGCCTCGCTGCGCCTCGACGACCTGACCCCGGGCTTCGTCTTCAAGCTGGCCGACACGGGCGTGCAGGGGCTGACGCTGGCCCCCGAGTGCGGCTCGGAACGCATGCGGCGCATCCTCAACAAGCAGTTCACCAACGCCGAGATCCTCGACAAGGCCACCTGGATCTTCGAGAACGGCATCCAGAACCTCAAGCTCTACTACATGATCGGGCTGCCCTTCGAGCAGCACGGCGACGTGGAGGCCATCGTCACGCTGACCGAGCAGGTGCGCGAGCGCATGCTGGCGGTGGCCCGTGGCCGGGGCCGCATCGGGCGCCTGCACCCCTCGGTCAACCCGTTCGTCCCCAAGCCCGGCACGCCCTACCAGTGGCTGCCGATGGAGGACCCGCGGGAGTCCGACCGCAAGCTGCAGCACCTGCGCAAGGCCTTCGCCCGCATCCCCAACGTGGAGGCCATCGTCAAGAGCGCGCGCAGCGGGGCCACGCAGTCGGTCCTCGCGCTGGGCGATCGCCGCGTGGCCGATGCGCTCGAGATCAGCGTGACACGCGGGGTGGACCTGCGGCGCGGCCTGCGGGAGGCCGGTCTCGAGCCGGGCTTCTACCTCTTCCGCGGCCGGGCGCGGGACGAGCTGCTGCCCTGGGACGTGATCGACAACGGCGTCGGCAAGGCCTACTTCCTGCGCGAGCTGGACAAGAGCCTGCAGGAGCAGCTCTCGCCCCACTGTCCCGAGATCCAGGGCTGCATCCGCTGCGGCGTGTGCGCGGAGGCGCCCAACCCGGGTTACAGGCTGCCCGAGAAGTGGCGCCACCTCGGCACCTCGCCCCTGTACCTCAAGGCTGCTCCGGTGGAGGCACCATGAACGGACGTGGTCTCGTGACGCTTCTGGTTCTCGCGCTCTCGGCCTGCGGGGCCTCGGGCCCCGCCTCGCCCACCCCCAACGTGCCCCTGGGCGAGGCCTTCAGCCTGCGCGTCGGCGAGCTGGCCCACGTCGACGCGACGCTCGAGGTGAGCATCGAGGGCATCCCGGCCGACTCGCGCTGCCCGGTCGACGTGGCCTGCGTGACGGGGGGCGACGCCACGGTGCGGGTGATGATCGGCCCGGCCTTCGGCGACGGCCCCACGCGCCTCTACGAGCTGCACACCGGCCCCGACAACGCGCGGCGCGAAGTCGACATCGTGGGCTCCCGGCGGCTCGTGCTGCTGGCCCTCGAGCCCCAGCCGAAGAGCACGCTGACCCTGCAGCAGGGCGACTACCGCACCAGCCTGCGCATCGACCGCGCCGAGTAGTCTGTTACAGTCGTTCCGGGCCCGTAGTTCAGCGGTTAGAACCGCCGGCTCATAACCGGTCAGTCGCAGGTTCGAGTCCTGCCGGGCCCACCAACCACAGCCACGGCCGCGACGCTGCGCGGGATTCACTCCCGCGCAGCGGCGGGGGGGTGTGGGGGGTGCGCCGCTAGCACCCCCCACCTCGACGATGACACCGCCGGCTCATAACCGGTCAGTCGCAGGTTCGAGTCCTGCCGGGCCCACCAACACCCCCGTCCCGGCTCGGGCCCCGGCGGGGTGCTAGAATCGCGCTCCCATGCACCCTGAACTGGAGAAGCTCGTGCAGCTGCAGCGGGCCGAGACGCGGCTCAAGGAGCTGCAGGCCGCGCTCGACGACCTGCCGCGCCAGAAGCTCACCCACGAGCAGGCCCTGCTGGCCGAGCGCGGGCGGCTGGACGCAGCCCGCACGGAGCTGGAGCAGTGCCAGCGCGCGCGTCGCCAGAAGGAAGGCGAGCTGCAGGCCCTGGAGACCCGCCGAGACAAGTACAAGGGTCAGCTGCGCGACGTCAAGACCAACAAGGAATACAGCGCGATGCTGCACGAGATCGAGGGCGTGGAGCGGGAGATCCGCGCCGTCGAGGACGCCATCCTGGGCGAGCTCGAGCGCGTCGAGGGGCTCGAGGTTGCTGTGCGGAACGAGCAGGCCGACTTCCTCCAGGCCGAGGAGCGCCACCGCGTCGAGCTGTCTCGCCTGGCGCAGCAGCAGCAGGAGCTGGAGGCCCGCCGCGCCGCGGCCCAGTCCGAGCGTGACGGCGTGGCTGCGGCCCTGCCGCCCGACCAGGTCGAGCGCTTCCTGCGCGTGGCCAAGGCCCGCGGGACGGCCGTGGCCGAGGCCAAGGACGGCCTGTGCCTGCAGTGCCACGTGCAGCTGCGGCCGCAGCTCTTCCTGGAAGTGAAGCGCAACGAGGACCTGATCGAGTGCCCGTCCTGCTACCGGCTCCTGTTCTACGAGCCGCCCGCGCCGGAGAGCGACTTCAGCTCGTGAGCGCGCCCGAGGAAGCGGCGCTGGTCCTGCACATCGACGGCGCCAGCCGCGGCAACCCCGGCGAGGCCGGCTTCGGAGTGCAGGCCGCGCGCGCCGACGGGACGGTCGTGGCCGAGCTCTACGGCTACCTGGGTCGCGCCAGCAACAACGTGGCCGAGTACCAGGCCCTGATCCACGCCCTGGAGTTCGCCCGGGCGCGCGGGGCGCGCTCGGTCGAGGTGCGCTCCGACTCCGAGCTCGTGGTGCGCCAGATGACGGGCCAGTACC
>Ga0073899_10006329_pt1 | contig 10233 bp, 8 predicted proteins | sample KloWWTmetaKNB5Ph_FD_88975 | JGI IMG/M metagenome (GOLD analysis project Ga0073899, IMG submission 88975) | Active sludge microbial communities from Klosterneuburg, Austria, studying microevolution and ecology of nitrifiers - Klosterneuburg... | ecosystem: Engineered > WWTP > Aerobic digester >...
AGTTCGCGGGTGAACCGAGGTCTGTGACATCGCCGTAGCGCATCCCCGGATCACCCGCTCCGCGACTCCTCGAGCTGCGGCGTGGTGAGTCCAATGTCAAAGAAAGCAAAATTATCGTCCAGGGCGCTTCGACGGGCAAGGAAGGCGGCCCGGAAGACCGCCCAGAACCTCCAATACGCGGCCTGGAAGCTGGCCGGCAAGAACACGAAGAGCAGGCGCGCGAAGCTACGGAAGCAGCGCTCCAACCAGGTGCGGAGCGAAGATCACTCGCAGGGTCCGTGCGGGAACATCGGCTGCAAGCGCTGCAACCCGGCGCTCTATAACCTGCTAGCGCCGAGGCTGCTCGCCGCTGAATAAAGGGCGCCGCCTCTCACGAGGAGGCGACCTGCGAGGGGGTCGATCGCGATCACCGCGATCGGCCCCCCCGAAAGCGAGGCCTCTGCGCCAGGGTGGTGCAGGCCGGCACCATCACCACCGGCGACGCGATCGTGAAGCTCCCACCCAGCGGGCGCTGACACGGTGATCTTCGCCCGAAGTCGTCCAGCGGCCCAGCTAGCTGCCCAGCTTGGCGAGAAAGACATCAACGATGCCGTGGGTCACGAGATCCTCGCCCCCCAGGTTCATCGAGCCCGCGAATTCACCCACGATCAGGACATCACCAGCGCCATCCACCGCCACCGCGTGGCCGACTTGATAATTGAAGTCGCCTGCGCTTCGGCTCCACAAGTGCGCGCCGGATGACGTGAATTTCGCCACAAACGCGTCTGTCGCCCCCTTGCTGACGAGGTCCTCTCCCCCCAGGTTCATCGTCCCTTCAAACCACCCGGTGAGCACGACGTTGCCCTGGCCATCGGTCGCCACTCCCTCGCCGTATTGATTCGTGGCATCGCCGAAGCTCTTGCTCCACAGGTGTTCGCCCGTGGGGGCGAGCTTCGCCGCGAACAGGTCCCGCTGCCCCGCGCTGGCGAGGTCGTCGCCCCCGAGGTTCATCGTCCCCCGATATTCTCCGAAGAGGACGACATTGTCCGCCCCGTCCACCGCCGCAGAGTTGCTGTATTGTTGCTCCGCGTCGCCAAAGCTGCGGCTCCACAGGTGAGCGCCGACGGGGCTGAATTTCGCCACGAAGAGGTCCCGCAGCCCGGCGCTGGTCAGATCGTCGCCCCCCAGGTTCATGCTGCCATAGAAGTCCCCGACGATGACGACATTGTCTTGTGCGTCGACCCCGACGGCGTCACCGAACTGGTTTTGCTCGTCGCCGAAGCTCTGGCTCCACAGGTGCGCGCCGACGGGGCTAAACTTGGCGACAAAGAGGTCGCTGCCGTGGCCGACTAGCTCCGCTCCTCCCAGGTTCATCGTGCCCCACAGATTGCCGGTGACCACCACGTTGTCTTGCCCGTCCACCTCCACCGCGCGACCGAGCTGTGGCTCGGCGTCGCCGAAGCGCTTGCTCCACAGGTGCGCGCCCGCGGGCGAGAACTTCGCGACGAAGAGATCCGAGAGCCCCTGGCTGGTGAGGTCGTCGCCGCCCAGGTTCATCGTGCCCTCGAACTCCCCCGTGACGATCACGTTGCCCTGTCCATCCACCGCGAGCGCGCGAATCACCTGTTGGGCGTCGTCCCCGAAGCGCAGGCTCCACAGGTGATCGCCGTCGGGGGTCAACATCGCCAGGAAAATGTCGTCATCCCCCTGACTGAAGAGGTCGCCTCCTCCCACGTTCAGCTGCTCCTCGAAAGCGCCGGCGACCAGGACATTCCCCTCGGCATCCACCGCCACATCCAGGCCGAGCTGCTCCCCCCCCTCGCCAAAGCGCTTGCTCCACAGGTGCACTCCGCAGGTCGCCACGTCGAGCCCATCGCCGCACAGGGCCATGCACGCGCCCGAGCACAGCGACCCCTCGTTGTCGCACGCCTCGGCTCCCTGGACCTCCCCATCCCCGCACACCGGGAGCGTGCAATCGTTCGTGCAATCGTCGTTGTCCACCATATTCCCGTCGTCACACGCCTCGCCGGCCTGCGCGTTCGCCTCGCCGTCACCGCACGCGCTGAGCGTGCAATCTCCGTCACATACCGCGGACGCCTCGCCGTCGTCGCACGCCTCGCTGCTCTGCACGACCCCATCGCCGCACGCCCCGGGGTCATCGCCGCCGCTCGCGTCGGCGTCGTCGCACGCTTCGGTGGGCACCATGCCCTCGTCGTCGCAGGCCTCCAGCTGGCAGGTGCTACTGCACCCGTCGTCGCTCGCCGTGTTGCCATCGTCACACATTTCCTCGGCCTCGATCTCGGCGTTACCACATACGGCCCCGCCTCCGCCCGTCTCTCCGCCCATCGGCGAGTCGCCCCCGCAGGCGCCGAGAAGACCGAATGCGAGGCTCAGGGAGCCGACGAACGAGAGGGGCATGGTGGCGGTGTGTGACATGTTGCGGCTCATTGTTCTGTGAAGTGGTTTTCGCGCATCGGCCCCAGGTGATGCTCCGATCGGCCGAGGTAGCCGCCGCCCACCTGATGTAGAGGCCCGGGCACGAACAATTCAGCCACCTGTCAATTTCGCGGCATACCACGTTCAATGGCCGAGTCCGCGCGATCAGCGTGCATGGATCGAGGCCGGCGCCACGATTGACCGGTCGTCCGGTGCAGGCGCGTGTCGCTGTGCTCGACTGGCGATGCCGTGCACCGAACCACGGCGACTCGCGCAAGCACCGATCGCCCGTTGCGCTCGCGTCGAAGCGGCTATTGTCATGCTCGTGTCCGCCCCACCCGCCACCGTCCGCCTCGCCGCTGACCGCCTCGACGAGGCGACCATGCGCGCGCGCGCGGCCGACTTTCTTACCACCATCGATCGGCGTCGCAGCGTCCGCAGCTTCTCCCCGGAGCCCGTCCCCCTCGACGTCATCCGCACCGCGATCCAGGCCGCCGGCACCGCCCCGAGCGGCGCTCACATGCAGCCCTGGACCTTCGCACTCATCACGGACCCCGACCTCAAGCGGCAGATCCGTGAGGCCGCGGAGGCCGAGGAGCGCGCGACCTACGAGCACCGCATGAGTGACGAGTGGCGGGCCGCCCTCGCGCCGCTCGGCACCGACTGGCACAAGCCCTTCCTCGAGCTCGCGCCGGTGCTCATCGTGCTGTTCCGTCAGGACTTCGGCGTCCGCCCCGACGGCACACGCCGCAAGCACTACTATGTGCAGGAGAGCTGCGGGATCGCCCTGGGCTTCCTCATCGCCGCCCTCCACCACGCCGGCCTCGCCACCCTGACCCATACCCCGAGCCCGATGGCCTTCCTCGCCCGCATCCTCGCCCGCCCGGAGAACGAGAAGCCGTTCATCCTGCTGCCCGTCGGCTACCCGTCGGCCGACTGCGAGGTCCCAGCCCTGGCGCGCAAGCCCCTCGCCGAGATCCTGATCGAGAACCCGAGGCCAGCCAGCGGGTCCACCGCGGTCACGCCGTCGGGACGCGCCGGCGAATGAACCGCCCGGCGGCGACGCAGGCATTTCGCAACGAGGCGCGAGGCGGGGACGAAGGACCGCCCGGTCGGGCGACTATCATCCGGCGCATGCGCACGCGAGCCTCGCAGATCGTCCTCGGCGCCCTGGTCACCTGGGGCGGCTGCGGACCGACGCCCGCGCCCGAGCCAGCGGCCGCCGCGGGCCCAGAGTCGCCGGCCGACCCCCGGCGCTGCAAGCCCGCACCCGGCACCACCGGATCGCCGAGCACCATCGAGGAGGCGGTCGCGTTGGCCAACGGCCTACCCTTCCCGGTGACCGCCGAGTGCTTCGTCGAGGCCCTCGATCGCCCGCTGCAGATCGAGGCGACCAAGAGTCGCTCGAGCCTGCAGAGAGCGGAGGGCGAGCGCAGCCCCCGGGTGTTCATCTGGGGCGCCGACTCCCTGGTGATCTCGGTCGTCCTCGACGGCCCGGCGCGGGACCTCATCGAGTTCGGTCAGTTCGTCGCGCCCCGCCGGACGATCAAGGGAGAGCTCGAATTCCCCCTGACCGCGCCGGTACCGACGGCTGCCGCCCTCGACCGGGTTCGCAACCCCGAGTACCCGCGGATCACCCGCTGCTTCGTCTGTCACGATCGCGAGGAGGACGAGCCGAGCGTCCCCGGTGGTCGCTCCTCGCTGGCCCTGCGCCCGCGCGCGTCGACCCTCGTCGACGTCGCCACGCTTCACGCCGAGCTGCAGCGCTGCGACCGCGAGGCCGAGCCCGCGCGGTGCCGCTGGCTCGCGGCACTCTTCACCCACGGCCCCGTGGAGCGTCGCGCCTTCGACGCCGAACTGCCGGTCCTCTAGCCCGACGTCCAGGTCGATGCGCTCGAGCTCCACGACCCTTCGCCGCGCGCGGGCGCGAGGAGAGGTTCGAGGTACCCTCACACGGCCATGACGCGCGGCGGGATCACGGGTGCGCTGGTCGCCATGCTCCTGTTCCAGGGCTGCACGGAGGCGCCCTGTGAGACGCGCGTGGGCGACCTGTGTCCGCTGGTCGGCACCGGCGAGCTGGGCTTCAACCGCGACGGGCTGGCGCCGGAGGACACCGACCTGTTCCTGGTGTCGGCGGCGCGGCGCGGGCCCGACGGGCGGCTCTACGTGATGGACTTCAACAATCAGCGGCTGCGCCGGATCGGCAACGCCGGGACGATCGAGACGGTGGTCGGCAACGGCATCCACGCGATCGCCGACGTCGACGCGCCGCTGCTGGCCACGCCGCTGGAGAACCCGTTCGACTTCGGATTCCTCGCCGACGGTCGCGTCATCTTCGTCTCGTATCACGACCCCAGGGTGCTGACGCTCGGCGCCGACGGGACTCTGGAGACGATCGCGGGCGCGGGCGACGGGGTCGTCGGCGTGCGCGGCGACGAGGGCGACGGCGGTCCGGCGACCGCAGCGCTGTTCATGCAACTGGACGGGATCGCGGTCGCGCCGGATGACACCGTGTATGTGTCGGACAGCCTGGCCAACCGGGTGCGGCGGATCGCGGGAGGGATCATCACGACGGTGGCGGGGACCGGGGAGACCGGCCTGCACGGGGACGGCGGGCCGGCGACGGCGGCGACGCTGCACTGGCCCGGGGCGCTCGAGCTCGACGCCGACGGGAATCTCTTCATCGTCGACACCTTCAACCACGCGATCCGACGCCTCGCGGTCGATGGCACGATCACCACGGTGGTGGGGATCGGGACCGAAGGCGGCAGCGGCGACGGCGGGCCGGCGACGGCGGCCCAGCTGAGCCAGCCCTTCGGGCTCGCGCGTGCGGCGGACGGGACGCTGTACATCGGCGATCGCGGCAACTTCAAGATCCGTCGGGTGGGGCCCGACGGGGTGATCGACACGATCGTCGGCACGGGGGTCGAGGGCGCGACGGGTGACGACGGGCCGGCGCTGGCGGCCACGCTCGGTTACACGGCCCGGCTCGCGCTGGATCTCGATGGCGACAGCGAGGGCCTGCTGATCGTCGATCAGTCGAACTCTCGCGTGCGCCGCCTGACCCTGCGCTGAGGAGCGCGGCCTCGGGGGCCCGAAGTCGCCCTCCTCGCTGGTTCCACGCGCGGGCGCAGGGCGGCGACTTCGTGCTGCGAGCGGTGCGGGCGGTGGCCGCCGGCGCAAAAATTCCCGCCTGAAAAATTCCTATCCGCGCGCGATTGAGTTGCAAGGTTGTTGACAGGTTCTGGTGCGGCGTATAACAGTCTAATCAATTCGTCAGGACTTGAAGAGAACGTCAGAGAGGTAACACCATGGCACAACAGTCAGGCAGCGGATCCCATGACAAGACCCAAGATAACTGGCGGTATTGCGTCAGGTGCTCCTGCCTGCGGTATGGTGGCAAAGCTGGCGTGTGTCCCGCAGGAGGCGCCCATGCGGACTTCCATCCCGTCACCAGCTACAATTACCAGTTGACGTACGACGCCTCGCCTGACAAGGGGCAGGACAACTGGCGGTACTGCGACAAGTGCTCCTGCCTGCGGTATGGTGGCAAGGATGGCGTGTGTCCCGCTGGAGGCACCCACGTGGACATCAACGCCAGCTACAATTACTGTCTGCCGCACGATCAACCGTCTGGCGGAGGACAGGACAACTGGCGGTACTGCGACAAGTGCTCCTGCCTGCGGTATGGCGGCAACGAGGGCAAGTGTCCCGCCGGAGGCGACCATGTGGACATCAACACCAGCTACAATTACTGCCTGGCATATACGGTGCTGGGATAGCATCAAGTAGCCTGGGGCGGCGGGCCTGCTCCGCGACGAGCCGCCTGACCCTGCGCGAGCAAGTCGGCGGTGTGTCGACTCGCTCGCTCAGGGGACGGCGCAGGTGCCCTCGTAGCCGTCGGGGGCGACGCCGCAGCCGGTGTGACAGCCGATGCAGCGCGGCGGGTCGCGCTCGAGCACCTCGCGCTGGTCATCGACCCGCTGCCACGACCAGTCGAGCGTGGCCGGAGCGCTACCGGTGGGCAGGCGCTGCATCACCGTCCACTGCTTGATCGGCCCGCTGCAGCTCATGTCGCCGAAGTCGTACTCCTCCTTGAGCACCACGGCGTCGACCGGGAAGGGCGCGCTGCGGTCCTGGTAGGGGGCGAGCGCGGCCTTGTCGGCGAGGATGCGGATGTTGTTGAGGTCGTGGTCGCCGCTGCCGCGGCAGTCGCGGACCTCGACGTAGCTGGCCTGATAGTCCGCGGGGAACAGCGGCTCCTCGCCGACGTCGTCGGGACAACCGGCGGTGAGGAGCGCGAGCAGGGTGGCGGCCGCGCGTATCATCGCAGCTTGACCCGGCGGATCACGCTGTTGCCGGTGTCCGAGATCAACAGGATGCCGTCGTTCCACTCGACGCCGAAGGGCAGGCTGAGGAGCGCGGCCTCGGGGGGCCCGAAGTCGCCCTCGTAGCCCTTCTCGCCGCACTTGCCGACGACGGTGTGGATGTCGCCCTTGGGGTCGATCGAACGCACGCAGTGGTTCTGGACGTCGGTGAAGAACAGGGTGCCGTCGTCGGCGAGCGCGAGGTCGACGGGGACGTTGAGCTTGGCGGCGAGCGCAGGCCCACCGTCACCCGCGTAGCCGGCCTGCGGCACGCCACCCTCGGGCGGGGTGCCGGCGACGCGGCGGACCACGCCGTCGCGGTCGATCTTGCGGATCAGGTGGTTCGCGGTGTCGGCGAACAGCAGTTCGCCGGCCTTGTTGAACACGATGCGCCCGGCCGGCGCCGCCGACTGCCCAAAGGGCTGGGCCATGCGCATCTCGCTGGCCGGGATGACATCGCCGGAGTAGCCGGGGGTGCACGGCTTGGAGCAGAACATCATCGGGTCGCCGCAGGTGAACTTGCCCGAGGGACCGTTCTCGCCGTCGGGGCACTGCGTGGGTTCGACGCCGTCGGGGCACTTGCCGGGGCCGGCAGGGGCCGGGGCGTCGATGATGCAGCGGCCGGCGTAGAGGTGGATGTCGCCGACGCTGTCGACGGAGCGCAGCACCTGGTTGGCCTGGTCCATGATGATGAGCGTGCCGTCCGGGGCCAGGGCGAGGCTGGCCGGGAGGTCGAGCGAGGAGGACTTGGCCGGGCCGTCGTCGCCGAAGTAGGCCCGCTTGCCGTCGCCGCAGGTGTCGACGATCTTGCCGGTGCTTCGGTCGACCCGGCGCACCTTGCTGTTGTGCCAGGCGGCCATCAGGATGTTGGCGCCCGAGGCGTCGAAGATGATGCTGGTCGGGTGGTTGAAGTCGCCGTTGTCCGGGTCGTCGAGGCTGCCGCCGAGCTCGCCGCGGCCGGCGACCCAGTGCAGCATGCCCGCGCTGTCGAGCATGCGCAGGCGGTGGTTGTTCCAGTCGAGGATGTAGACCGAGCCGTCGGGCGCGGTGAGGGTGTCCTGCGGGAGCGACATCTTGGCCTCGAGCGCCGGCAGGGCGGTGGTGTCAGCGTCGCGGTCGTAGCCGTTCTCGCTGTTGCCGGCGATCGTGCACAGGGTGCCGACGGCGTCGAGGTCGCAGGTGGGCTCGCCGCTGTCGCAGGAGGCGACGGCGAGCGCGGCGAGGAGGGCGGCGGGGAGCAGCAGCTTGGAGGCGTTCATTGGGCCACCTTCACGATCCGCGAGTTGAGGGTGTCCATGACGTAGAGATTGCCGTCGGGGTCGAAGGCGATGCCGAAGGGGCGGCGAAGGCGGGTCTCGGTGGCCAGCTTGCCCTCCTCCTCGTCGATGCCGAGCTCGCCGGTGCCGACGACGGTGCGGATGATGCCGGCCTCGAGGTCGATCGCGCGGACCTTGGCGTTGTCGGTGTCGGCGAAGTAGAGGTCGCCGTCGGGGCCGATCTCGAGGTCACGCGGGCCGTTGAGCTGGGCCGTGAGCGCGGGGCCGTCGTCGCCGCTGTCGCCGCCCTTGCCGGTGCCGGCGAAGGCCGCGATGGTGCCGTCGGCGAGGTCCATCGCGCGGATCACGTCGGCTTCGGTGTCGGAGATGTAGAGCACGCCCTCGTGGTAGACGATGCCGCCGCTCGGGTTGGGGTTGGAGCCGCGGGCCCATGAGAACTGGGCCTCGAGGGCCGGGCCGCCGTCGCCGCTGTAGCCGGCCGTGCCGTCGCCGGCGATGGTGGTGATGATGCCGTCCGTGTCGATCTTGCGGATGCGCTCGTTCTGCTGGTCGACGACGTAGATGTTGCCGGCCTCGTCCATGGTCGCGTCGTTGACCTGCTTGAACAGGGTCGCGGGCGACACGACCTTGCCGTCGCCCGCGAAGCCAGCGCCGCCGCCACACACGACGGTGACGTAGCCGGTCTTGGGGTCGACCGTCAGCAGCTTGTGGTTGTGCCAGGCGACCACGAGCACCTTGCCGTCGGGCATGAGCACGAGGTTGGTCGGGTGGTTGAGCAGCCAGTCGGAGCCGTCCGCGCCGCCCGGGGCGATGCCGCCGAAGGGGCCGTCGCCGGGGAACACTGGGTCGGTTGAGCCGACCATGGTCTCGATGGTGCCGTCCGCGAGGACCCGGCGGATGAGGAAGTTGTTGAAGTCGGTGAACCAGGCCGTGCCGTCCGGCATGAACAGGAGGTCCTGCGGCTGGTTGATGAGCGTCTCGCGGCGGTGCAGGCCGTCACCGTTGAAGCCGTCCTCGGCCTTGGAGCCGACCCAGGTGCAGGCGTGACCGGGCTTGAGCTCGCGGCAGCTGCGATCGGGGTCGCTGGTGTCGTCACACCCCGTCGCCGACGCGAACGCTGCGACGAGGGCCCAAAGTCCGAGGGTTGTTGCGAGTGATTTCCTGTTCATAATCCATTTCCTGAGACCATCGCGCCGCGATGGACCAATGTACCGTCCGTGTAGGGAGGGCTGAAAGTCTGGCCGCCGACGGCCCACACGCCGCCGTCCTCGTCGATCCAGCTGCCGTGGAGGTTGCCTACGAGGGTGAAGCCGAGCTCGGCGGGGGCCCAGCCGGCGTCCGAGCGGGTGTAGACACCGCCGTAGCTGCCGACCGCGACGCCGAAGCCATCGGCGCCGAGAGTGACGCCGGACAGGCCCATCGGCGGCGGGTCGGGCGTGACGGCCTGCCAGCTGGCGCCGTCGTACTCGACGATGATGCCGGTTGCGAGGCCGCCGACCGCGGCGTAGTGGCCGTCGCGCTCGTGCACGGTGAACAGCGATGAGCCGACGCCGGTGACGCCGGGCTCGAGGCGCTTTCCGTCCCAGTGAAGGGCAACGCCGTTGCTACCGACCAGCCAGGCGTCGTCGCGGGCGCTGCCGAACAGCTTCCAGATCGCGGCGCTGCCAGCGATGTCCGCCGGGAGCGTGGGCTCGGGGGTCCATGTGTCGCCGGTGAGCCGCCAGGCGAAGCCGCCGTTCGAGTCCGAGGCGCCGCCGACGGCCCACACGTCGTCCGGGCTGGCGCCCCAGATGCCGTACACGGTGTCGAGGCTGGGGGTGGCCATGCGCGTGAAGGCGCCGTCCTGGTGGCGGAGGATGACGCCGCCCTCGCCGCCCATGTAGATCGGGCCGTCGGCGAAGCCGAACACCCACCACAGGTTGCCCTGGGTCTCGCCGGTGGCCACACGGGTCCAGGTGTCGCCATCGAAGTGGATCACCAGCGGACCGGCGCCGTCGCGAGCGTCGCCGCCGACCGCCCACACGTCGCTGGCGCTGGTCCCCCACACCGACAGGAGCGCGCCGGGGAGATCGCGATGGACGAGCTGCCAGGTCGCCTCGGGCTGGCCCTGCGGGCAAGCCACGAGACCCAGCGCGAGGAGGAGCGCGAACCAATGGCCTGACCGTCGCACGTCC
>Ga0073899_10006332_pt1 | contig 10232 bp, 8 predicted proteins | sample KloWWTmetaKNB5Ph_FD_88975 | JGI IMG/M metagenome (GOLD analysis project Ga0073899, IMG submission 88975) | Active sludge microbial communities from Klosterneuburg, Austria, studying microevolution and ecology of nitrifiers - Klosterneuburg... | ecosystem: Engineered > WWTP > Aerobic digester >...
ACACCGCCAATTTGCACCAGCCTGCGCCCACGCTGGTGTTGGGCTCCAGCTCACCCTACCGACGTGAACTGCTCGCCCGACTGGGCTTGAACTTTGTCGTTCATTCGCCCGATGTCGATGAAGCCCCACAGCCCCACGAGCGCCCTGCCCGCCTGGCCGAGCGCCTGGCCCTGAGCAAGGCCATGGCCGTGGTGCAGAACCTGCGGGGCCTGCACCAGGATCCGATCGTGATCGGCTCGGATCAGGTGGCAGACCTGAACGGGCAATGCCTGGGCAAGCCGGGCAACCACGAACGGGCGGCCGAGCAGTTGCGCACCATGAGCGGACAGACGGTGTTGTTTCACACCGCCGTGGCCGTCTCTCGCCCCTTGACGGGCCACATCGGCACCCATCTGAGCACGGTCAAGGTCGTCTTTCGAACCCTGGACGGGCCCACCATCGAGACCTACCTGCGGCGTGAACAGCCCTACGACTGCGCCGGCAGCGCCAAGGTCGAGGGGCTGGGCATCACCCTCCTGTCGAGCGTGCAATCGGACGACCCCACCTCGCTGATCGGGCTGCCCCTGATTGCCCTGACCCAACTGCTGAGAGAGGCCGGACTGGATCCGCTGAATTCAGAGCGCCTCACCGAGACCCACCCATGACATCGCCCAACACTCCCCCCAAGGTCGGCCGCCTGCTGCTGATGCCCAACACCCTGGACCTGGGCGCTGTGCCCGAGGGCCAGCCCCTGCCGGACCTGCGCGACGTGCTGCCACAGGCCGCCATCACAGCCGCCTCGCAACTGACCCACTGGGTGGCTGAAAACGCCAAGACCACCCGGGCGTTCCTCAAACGGGTGGATTCGATCGTGCCGCTGCAATTGCCGCTGCAACAGCACGACATCCAGGTCTTGCCGCGCCCGAACAAAGGAGGCAGCCAGAATGCCGCCCCCACGGCCGACAAGGTCTGGAAGGAACTGCTGACGCCGGCCCTGCAAGGCCACGACCTGGGCCTGATCTCCGAGGCTGGCCTGCCCGGCGTGGCTGACCCCGGCGCCGACCTGGTGCTGGCCGCCCACGCCCATGGCGTGACCGTGGTGCCACTGGTGGGCCCCAGCTCCCTGATCCTGGCGGTGGCCGTGAGCGGACTCAATGGCCAGAGCTTTGCTTTTGTCGGCTATCTGCCCACAGACGCCGCCCAGCGCAGCCAGCGCATCAAGGCGCTGGAGCTGACCTCGCGCAAACAGCGCCAGACGCAACTGGTGATCGAGACGCCCTACCGCAACCAGGCCTTGGCGCAATCGCTGCTGGAGAACCTGGCGCCCGACACCTGGCTGTCGGTGGCTTGCGGCCTGACGCTGGAGACCGGCTGGAACCGCACGCTGCGCGTCAGCCAGTGGCAACAGCGTGGTTTGTCTTTGCCAGACAACATCCCGGCCGTGTTTGCCTGGTTGGCACCTTGATCCAGGGCCTTGGCGCCCACGGGTCACCGCCAGGGCCGCATTCTTGCCACAATCAGGGCATTCCATCCACCTGCTGCCCTTGTCTTGCCTGCCTGCCGTGAACGCCCCTGCCCCCGCCTCCATTCCCGCGGCCACGCCGCCCTCCCCTGATGACCACGCCCCGCCGGGCGAGCTGGCCTTGCAACTGGGCTACGCCGGCCTGATCCCCTTTGTGGGCGGCGCCTTGTTTGTCTGGCTGCTGGCAGGGCATCAGGATCACGTTCAGCCTTTCAATTTTGTCTTGGGCGCCTTCACAGGCTACGCCGCCCTGATCGTGTCCTTCCTGGGCGGCATGCCCTGGGGCCTGGTCATGCGCGACGTCGGCCAGACCCACGAGCGCGCCCGCCGCGCCCTGTGGGTGGGCATCACCTACTCGCTGCTGGCCTGGGTGGCCGTGTGCATGCCGCCCCATGCGGGCCTGGTCGTGCTGGGTGTGCTGCTGGTGGCCTGCTACCTGAATGACCGCAAGCTCTACCCGCTGCTGGGGGTGAGTGGCTGGCTGCAGTTGCGCTTTCGCCTCACGGTGGTGGCCAGCCTGAGCTGCTTCCTGGCTGCCGCCCAGATCTGACATGCCTCAAAGGCCCCACGCACCGACGCCGACATGATCGACTACCGCATTGACCTGAGCGAGGCACACGCCCATCGCTACCTGGTGACCCTCACGCTGAGCAAGCCCGAGCCGCAAGTGCACCTGAGCCTGCCGGTGTGGATCCCGGGTAGCTACCTGATCCGCGAGTTCGCGCGCCACCTCAACGGCCTGCAGGCCAGCCAGGGTGGGCGCCCCTGCCCGATCACGACCCAAGGCAAGGCCGACTGGGTGGTGCACTGCGAGGGCAAAGGCGCTCTGACCGTGCGCTATGAGGTCTATGCCAACGACACCTCGGTCAGAACAGCGTTTCTGGACCACCGGCGTGGTTTTTTCAATGGCACCAGCGTGTTCCTGTGCGTTCAGGGGCGAGAGAGCCTCCCCCACGCGGTTCAGATCAAGGCCCTGCCCAAGGGCTGGTCGGTGGCCACGGCCCTGCCTGCCCGTCAGGTGGATGCGCGCGGCCAGGGCTGGTACGAGGCCTCCGACTACGACGCCCTGGTGGACCATCCCTTCGAGCTGGGCACCTTCTGGCGTCAGGCATTCAATGTGCGAGGTGTCCCCCATGAACTGGTGGTCACCGGCGCGTCCGAGCACGCCGACCTGGACCGACTGCTCGCGGACACCCAGGCCATCTGCAGCCAGGAGATTGCCTTCTGGCACGGGCGCAAGAAGCCGCCGTTTTCGCGCTACGTCTTCCTGCTCAATGTGGTCGAGGACGGCTATGGTGGACTGGAGCACAGGGACAGTACGGCCCTGATCTGCTCACGCAAGGACCTGCCCCGTCGGGATCATCAAGACACGCAAAGCGAGGGCTACACCACCTTGCTGGGGCTGATCAGCCATGAGTACTTCCACACCTGGAACGTCAAGCGCCTCAAGCCGATCGAGTTCGCGCCCTACGACTACACCCGAGAGAACCACACCGAGATGTTGTGGTTCTTTGAGGGGTTCACCTCGTACTACGACGACTTGTTCCTGCTGCGTGCCGGCCTGATCAAACCCGCCGACTACCTCAAGCTGCTCAACAAGCCGATCAATCAGGTGCTGTCCACCCCGGGCCGGCTGCAGCAGAGCGTGGCCCAAGCCAGCCACGACGCCTGGACCCGCTATTACCGGCCCGATGAGAACACGGCCAACTCCACGGTGAGCTACTACACCAAGGGCTCTCTGGTGGCCCTCTGCCTGGACCTGAGCCTGCGCACCGGCCCCGCCCGCGACGATGGCACCACACCCCACCTGGATGGCGTCATGCGCCGTCTGTGGGCCCTGCAACGCCCCATCACCGAATCGGACGTGATCGATGCGCTGGAGGCCGAAAGCACCGAGCCCCCAGCCCATGGTGCCGACTGGGCCAGCGTGATCCACGATTGGGTTCACGGCGTGGGCGAGCTGCCGCTGCAGACCTTGCTGGCCCAGGTGGGTGTGAGCTGGACGGCCAAGAAGCCATCCCTGTCCCAGCAATGGGGCCTGCGCGTGCTGGAGCGAAACGACGCCATCAAGGTGCAGTCCGTGATGCGTGGCAGCCCGGCCGAGGATGCTGGCCTGAGTGCCGGCGACGAGTTGCTGGCGCTCAACGGCTGGCGCCTCAAGCGTGCCGACGACCTGAGTCTGTGGCGAACGGCCTCAGGGCCGCAAAAGCTGCTGGTCTGCCGCGATCAACGCCTGAGCGAGATGGCGATCGCACATGGCCACGATGCGCCCACGGGGTGGGGCCAAAGCGTGGTGATCAGTCTGGCGCCCACTGACGGCCTGACACAGCCCGCCCGATGGCGGCAAACCGCATGGCTGAGCCAGTAGCACCGAGCCCGCTCCAGCGTCGCCGCTGGGCCTTGCTGGCCATCATCGCGCTGGTGGTGCTGGGTCACGCCCTGGTCACAGCCGGGGTGGCTTGGCACATGGAAGGCGCCCACGGCACTGATGCCCAAAACATCGAGCGCATGGAAGCAACCTTCGTGGCCGACATGCAGTTGACCACGCCACCGGTCATGGTGGTGCCGCCCCCTGCTGCCGCACTGCCGGCCACGGCGGAGGCCGATGTGGCCACGCAAGCGGCCTCCAAGCCTGCACCGCCCCGCAAAAAGCCCAAGGCCAAGGACAAGAAGCCCGCGGCCGCCCCTTCTTCTGCCCCTGCGCCAGAGGAACAGGCAGCATCGGCCCCGCCCGCAGAGACCGAGGTGGCCGTGGCACCCCAGCCCGAGGCGATCAACGACGACCCGGCCATTCGCCGGCCGGCCGACGAACCCGTCAGCGAGGACCCCATGCCCAAGGGCCCCGCGTTCGCATGGCCCAAGGCCACACGGGTGACCTACAAGGTCAAGGGCTACCTGAGGGGCGAGATCTTTGGCAGCGCCAAGGTGGAGTGGATCCGCCAGGACATGCGCTACCAGGTCCACGTCGATGCGCTGGTGGGGCCGAGCTTTGCCCCCTTGGGGTCTCAGCGCTGGACCAGCGAGGGCGTGATCACCGCGGAAGGGCTGTCGCCCGAGCGCTTCGAGTCGATCAACAAGCTCCTGATCAAGACCTCGCCGGCCAAGATCGTGACCTTTGACGATGCCTACGTGAGCCTGCCCAACGGTGATCGCGTGCCCAAGTTGCCGGGGGTTCAGGACCCTGCCAGCCACTACATCCAGCTCGCTTACCAGTTCATCCTCAAGCCCGATCAGCTTCGGGTGGGGGCGGCCATCGAGATGCCCATGGCCTGGACCAAGCGACAGGAAATGGTGATCTATGACGTGTTGAGCGAAGAAGCCATCGACACGCCACTGGGCAAGATCGACACGTTCAAGCTCAAGCCGCGCAAGATGACCGAGCAAAAGGGTGATGTGCTGGCCGAGATCTGGCTGGCGCCCGGCCTTCAGTACCTGCCCATCCGGATGCTGTTCCGCCAGGGGCCGGAGACCTACCTGGAGATGCACATGGACAAGGCGCCTCAGCAAGTCGCCGCGGACGCCCCGAACGAGCCGCCCCGGCAGCCCTGACTCAGTTGCTGGCGGCCTTGCCGGCTGCAGTTGCCTTGGCCAAACGCTGCTCGATCGCCTCAGGGGGGGCGGCCGCCGCCAGGCGTGTGCCGTCTTCAAAGAACATGGCCGGCGTGCCATTGACCTTGTACTTTTGAGCCAGTGCCAGGTTGCGTTGAGCTGGCGTGTTGCACTGACCAAAGCTGCGGGCCGGCGCCACGCCGGAGAGCATCCAGTCGCGGTAGGCCTGCGTCCGGTCCTTGACGCACCAGATGTTGTCGGACTTCACACGGGAATCGTCACCCAGGATGGGGATCAGGAAGGTGTAGACCGTGACGTCCTTGACCTTTTGCAGGTCCTTTTCCAGGCGCTTGCAGTAGCCGCAGTTGGGGTCGGAGAAGATGACCAGCTTGCGTGCGCCGCTGCCGTTCTTCCAGACCACGGCATCCTTGAAAGGCAAGGATGCAAAGTCAATGCGGTTGATGTCGTCAAGGCGCTCCTGCGTCAGGTTGCGCCGGGTGCGCGAATCCAGAATCTGCCCATCAATGATGAAGTCGCCCTTGGCGTCCGTGTAGAGCACGTGGTCGCCCACCTGGACTTCATAGATGCCGGCCATGGGCGTGGGGCGCAAGCCATCGATGTTGCCCAGTTGGGGCAGGCGCTGCGTGAGCGTTTGCCTGAGGACCTTGACCTGGGTGGCCGACAAGGCCTGGGCGCTGACCGCCTGGCACAGGCCCAGGGACATCGAGGCCGCCAGAACCACGCGGGCCACGGTGTTGAATTTGAACATCTGGAGCCTTTCAGGCATCGAGCGCGCGGCCAACCAGCCAGCGCTTGAGAGGGGTGAATCGATGGAGCAGACCCATGCCGTGGTTGCGAAGTTCCCGCAATCCGCCCTGCTCGTGCGCAAACAGGTGCAGCAAACCATCGGTCAGGTGGGCCATGGACTGAGTGGGCCACCAGCGCGCGCGGACAAAGCGGCGCAGCACCTTGTCGTCACCTGGCGATCGCCAGGGCTCCTGGGTCCGGGCCTGGTTCAGCACCTGGGTCAACGCATCAACATCGGCCAGCCCCAGGTTCAGGCCTTGTCCGGCCAGGGGGTGAACCTGATGGGCCGCATCACCCAGCAGCACCCAGCCGGGGCCACACCAGGGTTCGGCCTGGGCCAGGGCCAAGGGCCACGATGCCACCTTGGAGGTCAGGGTCAACTCCCCCACCACGGCCAGCGTCTCAGGTGCCTGTGCACTCAGGGCATCCTTGAGGGCCTGCAGAAAGTCGTCGGGCGCCAGGTCCATCAACTCGCGGGCCCGGACCTCAGGCACCGACCAGACCAGGCCGTAGGAGCGCCCCGGCATGGGGTCATTGAAGGGCAGCAAGGCCAGCACATCGGGCGAGCGGAACCACTGGCGCGCCACGCCTGCATGGGGTCGGGTGGACTGCAGACGCGCCGCCACGCCCCAATGACCATACTCGTGGCGCTCGAACGACACACCCAGAGAGGCTCGGGTGGCCGAGTGCTTGCCTTCGCAGATGGCCAGCAGGCTCGCGTCCACCGTCGGCGTGCCATCGGCGGGCAAGGCAGGCACCACCGTCACATGCGGGGCAAACCTCAGGGCCTCGCCCAGCAGCCGCTCCAGAGCGGCCGCATCCACAATCCAGGCCAGTTCTGCCACCTTCTGCTGCCAGGCCGAAAACCCCAGGTGGCCACCGTCATCGCCCTCAATGGCCATTTCGTGCACCGGGCAGGCATGGGCCTGCAACTGCGGCCAGATTTTCAGGCGGGTCAGCAGGTCAATGGCGCGTGCATTGAGCGCATAGGTCCGAACGTCGTCCGGGCGTTGCTGCAGCGCAGACGCTCCGCAGGCCAGCGCCACGCGCCAGCCATGGCCAGACAGGGACAGGGCCAGCGCACGAGCCACCGCACCACTGCCGCTGACGCAAACATCAAATCGGGGGGCATTCATGCGGCCCATTGTAGTGGCCACCCCCTGAAGCAGGGGAGTCAAGGGAACGGCCTGACTGACAGGTGTCCCAATTGCCCCTAGAGTGCATCCGGGCCATTCAGATTCCACCTGATGGAAAGCCCAGGATCATTCATCGCCAGACCAGGGGAGACGGCTCCCCCGCTATAACCAGCATGTTCAAGCCAGAAGTTCCTGACACCGGTGGCCCCGTGGTCGCACTGATCGAGCGCAAGACCACCCTGGCCATCCTGGGGGTGGGTGCGCCCGCGGTGCTGTTCATCTACCTCTTCGAGTCGCTCACTCGCAGCATCGTCCCGCATGACCGTTTCATGCTGCCGGTGCTGGCGGTGCTCATGGTGTTCCTGTTTCTGCGTCTGTTGCGCAAACCCGAAACCCTGATGAGCACCCAGCGAATTGCAGTGGGCAGCCTGCAGTTGTTTTTTGTCGTGGGTGTGCTCAGCCTGATCGTCCTCACGCCTCACTCCATTGATGTGTACTGGGTGTCCACCACCTACATGTGGACACTGCTGATTTCACTGTTGTTGCACATCACCTGGCCCCAGCGAGCCGCCATGCTGTGGTCAGTCGCTCTCATGGTGGTGGTGAGCATCCCGCCGGTGATGGTGCGCAGCTACGTCGGTCACGAGGTCTGGGAAAGTCAGTTCCTGCCTCTGTTGATCAACAGCACCCTGGTTCAGATGGCCGTGATGCTCAGCCTGATGGGCGTCTCGCGCATGCGTCAGGGCGTGCAGCAGGTGCTGTCGACGCACGGGCGCATCGGGCCTGCCGATGCACGTGCGGCGCTGGACCAGTGGCTCAAGACCCAGACCTCGGAGCTGGCGCTGGCCCGCGACACCGCCGAAGCGGCCTCGCGCGCCAAGTCCCAGTTCCTGGCGGTGATAAGCCACGAGTTGCGAACCCCCCTGCACGCCATGCTGGTGTCTGCCGACCTGCTGTCAGAACGCCCGGACGGCGCCGTCAGCGATCGGGAGAAACGCCTGATCAACACCATCCAGAACAGCGGCAACCACCTGCTGGCCCTGATCGATCAGGTGCTGGACCTGTCCCGCATCGAAGCGGGCAAGCTGGCAGTACGGCACGAATTGCTGGACGTGGTGGAAGTCTGTGACCGAGCCATCCAGGCCGTCTCCCCCCTGGCCACACGCAAGGGCCTGACCCTGACGGTCGACATCCATGAGCGGCTCAACCGCCACCGCATGGGCGACGCTTTGCGCCTGACCCAGGTCCTGATCAACCTGCTGGCCAATGCCTGCAAGTTCACCGACCACGGCCGGGTGAGCCTGAAGGTGCGCCCCATGGACCATGACGAGGTGGTCTTCGAGGTGGACGACACCGGCATGGGCATGAGCCCGGAGGTGCAACAGCGCGTTTTTGATGCCTTTTACCAGGCCGATCACGAGTCCACACGCCGCCACGGTGGCGTGGGCCTGGGCCTGACCATCACGCGTGACCTGATCGTCCTGATGGGGGGCAGGCTGGAGATTGCCAGCACTCCGGACCAGGGCACTCGCATCCGGGTCCACGTGCCGTTGGCGCTGGTGCAGGGGCAACGCCAATCCGGTCTGATCAGCCAGAGTCGGCCGTACGACATCCAGAACATGAAGGTGCTGGTGGTGGAAGACGACCCCGTCAACAGCATGCTGGCCTGCGAAGTGCTCATGGGCGCGGGCGCCCTGCCCCACCCGGTGGGATCGGGCGAAGAGGCACTGGAATACCTTCAGGAACACCCCATTGACGTGGTGCTGATGGACTTTCGCATGCCCGGCATGGACGGCATCGAAGCCACGCGCCGAATTCGCCAGGGCAGCGCCGGCGAGCAAGCCGCTCACTTGCCCGTGCTGGGCCTGACCGCCAATGCCTACATCGAAGACCGCCAGCAATGCCTGGAGGCGGGCATGAGCGATGTGCTGACCAAGCCCATCGAGCGCCAGGCCCTGATCAAGGCCATTGCGCGCTGGCGTCAGGTCGAGCAGGCCTGAGCGCCAGGGGCCGCCCCGGCCGTGCCTTAAAATCGCGTTTTCGCCGGCGCCGAGGTGCCGAGCGCTTTTTCCAGACAGGATCCCGACCATGAGCCTCAAATGCGGCATCGTGGGCCTGCCCAATGTGGGCAAGTCCACCCTTTTCAACGCGCTGACCAAGGCGGGCATCGCCGCAGAGAACTACCCCTTCTGCACCATCGAGCCCAATGTGGGCATCGTGGAGCTGCCGGACCCGCGCCTGCAGGCGCTGGCCCAGATCATCACGCCCGAGCGCATCGTGCCAGCCATCGTCGAGTTTGTGGACATCGCCGGCCTGGTGGCTGGCGCGTCGCAAGGCGAAGGCCTGGGCAACAAGTTCCTCTCGCACATCCGCGAGACCGATGCCATCGTCAACGTGGTGCGCTGCTTTGAAGACGAGAACGTGATCCACGTGGCCGGCAAGGTCGACCCGATCTCCGACATCGAGGTCATCCAGACCGAGCTGTGCCTGGCCGACCTGGGCACCGTTGAAAAAGGCCTGCACCGCTACAGCAAGACCGCACGTTCGGGTGACAAGGAAGCGGCGGCCATCGTCAAGGTGCTGGAAAAATGCCAGGCTGCGCTGGACAAGGCCGAGCCCGTGCGCTCCGTCGACTTCAGCAAGGAAGAGCTGGTCCTGCTCAAGCCCCTGTGCCTGATCACGGCCAAGCCCGCCATGTTTGTGGGCAACGTCGACGAGAACGGGTTTGAGAACAACCCTTTCCTGGACCGCTTGCGCGAGTACGCCGCCAAGCAGAACGCACCCGTGGTGGCCATCTGTGCCAAGACCGAGGCCGAACTGTCGGAGATGAGCGATGAAGACCGCGCCATGTTCCTGTCCGAGATGGGCCAGGACGAGCCCGGCCTGAACCGCCTGATCCGCGCCGCCTTCAAGCTGCTGGGCCTGCAAACTTACTTCACGGCTGGCGTCAAGGAAGTGCGCGCCTGGACCATCCACATTGGCGACACGGCCCCGCAGGCCGCCGGGGTGATCCACACGGACTTCGAGAAGGGCTTCATCCGCGCGCAGACCATCGCCTTTGACGATTTCATCCAGTACAAGGGTGAGCAAGGCGCCAAGGATGCCGGCAAGATGCGTGCTGAAGGCAAGGAGTACGTCGTCAAGGATGGCGATGTGTTGAACTTCCTGTTCAACGTCTGACGCCATATCAACGGGATCACAGCACATGACACCCACCCTCGACATCCTCAAACCTGTCT
>Ga0073899_10006333_pt1 | contig 10230 bp, 10 predicted proteins | sample KloWWTmetaKNB5Ph_FD_88975 | JGI IMG/M metagenome (GOLD analysis project Ga0073899, IMG submission 88975) | Active sludge microbial communities from Klosterneuburg, Austria, studying microevolution and ecology of nitrifiers - Klosterneuburg... | ecosystem: Engineered > WWTP > Aerobic digester >...
GATGTCGGTGCGGGCGACGAGTTCGTCGATGAAATGCTGGGGGATGCGGGCCACGGTGCGGATTTGGCGTCGGGTCGGGTAGCGATAGTGGGGGTGCGGGTGGGCACTCGCAAGCGCGAGTTTTCGGCCGGGCCCGAAAACTCGCACGGTGCAAGCGACCATCACGGCCCGAGCCCCGAAACAGCGCTGCACCCAACGTGAAATTGGTCGCGTGCCTGAACCCTTGGTTCCCGCATCAAGCGGCTATGACGCCTCTATCCGGTTACATGCGCCGCAGGTCAGGTTGGGGTTCGGGTCTGTCGCCCACGCCCGTGTCTGCCTTTCCGGGCGCGGGCGACAGACCCGAACCCCAACCTCGGACCGCGGCCGTCCTGAAAACGACTGGCCGCTGAAAAACGCGGCGAAGAAACGAAGTGATTGCCAACGTCCGACGCAGGCGCACCGGCACGCAGCCGGATCAGGCGGAGAGCGCCGCCTTGATGCGGGCGCTGGCCGCGCCCATGTCGGTGCGCCCGGCGGCCTTCGCCTTCACGATTGCCATCACCTTGCCCATGTCCTTGACGGACGCGGCGCCGGTGGCCGCGATGGCATCCCTGATCAGGGCATCGACTTCGGCGTCGGCGAGTTGCGCGGGCAGGTAGACGGTCAGCAGCTCGATTTCAGCCTGTTCCCTGGCCGCGAGATCAGCGCGCCCGCCCTGTTCGAACTGGGCGATCGATTCCTTGCGCTGCTTGAGCATCTTCTCGATGACTGACAGCACCTGCGCGTCGTCGAGCGAGATGCGTTCGTCCACTTCGCGCTGCTTGATGGCCGCCTGCAGCATGCGGATGGTGCCGAGACGCTCTTTCGCGCCCGCGCGCATCGCGGACTTCATGTCCTCGGTGATCCGCTCCTTGAGGGAGGCAGTGGTCATCGTGGTGTACTGGCGTCGCGACCAGTGGCTTCGAGCAAGCAGGCGATCGGTCGATCGGGCAGTCGGATCAGAAACTGCGGACGCGGGGTGCCGACGAGAAATCGCGGGTGCTGCGCTTCTGGTGGCGCTTCACGGCAGCCGCCTTCTTGCGCTTACGCTCCTGCGTCGGCTTCTCGTAGAATTCGCGGCGACGAAGTTCCGTCAGCACGCCGGCCTTTTCGCACGCACGCTTGAAGCGGCGCAGGGCGGCATCGAAGTATTCGTTCTCACGGATGCGGACGCTGGGCATCGAAACCTCGTCAATCGGTCAATACGGCTGGACGGCCGGCCGGTGGCCTGGGCGCCAGTCATCGCAACGTTGCTGGACAACCAGCCGGGCTCCAAGGGACACACGGCCGGTAAGGGACCGCGAATTCTAGAGATCGCGGCGGGGAATTGCAAAAGCACGGTGAGCCGAACACATGCGGGTTCTGGGGATCGAAACCTCCTGCGACGAGACCGCTGCCGCCGTCTATGACGGCAAGGCCGGCCTGCTCGCGCACGAGCTGTACAGCCAGGTGGCGCTGCACGCGACCTATGGGGGCGTGGTGCCCGAGCTCGCCTCGCGCGATCACCTGCGTAAGTTGTTGCCATTACTGGAAAAAACGGTCGACCAAAGCGGTGGCCGCGCAGCGATCGACGGCGTCGCCTACACCAGTGGCCCCGGCCTGGTGGGTGCGCTGCTGGTCGGTGCCGCCGTCGCCCGCAGCCTCGCCTACGCCTGGGACCTGCCCTGCATCGGGGTTCACCACATGGAAGGTCATCTGCTCGCGCCCCTGCTCGAGCCGGAGCCGCCGCAGTTCCCGTTCGTGGCGCTGCTGGTCTCGGGCGGACACACGCTGCTCGCCCGGGTGGAGGGGGTCGGTCGGTATGAACTCCTGGGCAGTTCGCTCGACGACGCGGCAGGCGAGGCTTTCGACAAGACCGCGAAGCTGCTCGGCCTGGGTTACCCGGGCGGGCCGCGACTCGCCGCGCTGGCCGAACAGGGCCGACCTGACGTGTTCCGCTTCCCGCGGCCGCTGACCGAGCGTCCGGGCCTCGATTTTTCGTTCAGCGGCCTCAAGACCGCCGTGGTCGTGGCGTTGCGCAATCGCGGCGAGCTCAACGCGCAGGCGCGAGCCGACGTGGCCCGGGGGTTCGAGGAGGCCGTGGTCGATACGCTAGTGCTCAAGTGCCAACGGGCAATCGATGCCACCGACGCCTCGACCCTGGTCGTGGCGGGCGGCGTCGGCGCCAACCGGCGGCTGCGTGCCCGGATGCTGGCGATGGGCGAGCGGCAGGGGGTCCGGGTCGTCTATCCTCGCGCCGAGTTCTGCACCGACAACGCGGCGATGATCGCGCTGCTGGGGCAGCTGCGGCTCGCCGCGGGCGAACGCGACGACTTCTCGATCCGTGCCCGCGCACGGTGGCCGATGACGGACCTGGTCCCGCCGTCGCCCGCCGCGTGACGGCGGGCGCACTGCACGACCGCACGACAGAATCAAACCGACCAGCCCGCCCGAGCGAACAGACGGCAACGATGGACACCATTTTCCTGACGGGCCTGACCGCCGAGTGCATCATCGGCATCTGGGACTGGGAGCGGAAGGTCAAGCAGAAGGTCGTGATCGACCTCGAGATGTCCACCGACATCCGCAAGGCCGCCGCGAGCGATCACATCGACGACACGCTCGATTACAAGAAGGTGTCGAAGCGCCTGCTGCAGTTCGTGAGCGAGTCGGAGTTCCAGCTGGTCGAGACGCTGATCGACCGCATTGCGCAGGTCGTCCTCATGGAATTCGACGTGCCCGCTGTCAAGATTCGTCTGAACAAGCAAGGCGCACTGCGCGGCTCCCGCGACGTCGGCATCGTCATCGAGCGTCGACGCACAGACTACCCGGGGCCGTGAGCACCACGAGGGTCTATGTCGCGGCGGGCAGCAACGTCGCGCCGCTCGCGAACCTGCGGCGGGCGCTCGACGTGCTCGATCGGCATTTCGCCCCGCTGACCGTGTCGCGTGCCTATGCCAATGCCGCCGTCGGTTTCGATGGCGACGATTTCATCAACCTCGTGCTCGGCTTCCAGACCAGACTGACAGTGCAGCGCGTGATCGAGCGGCTGCATGAGGCCGAGACTGCGTGCGGGCGAGAGCGCCTGGCGCCGAAGTGGGCACCACGCACGATGGACCTCGACATCCTGCTGTTCGGCAACACGGTTTGCGCCGAGCCGGCGCTCATGCTGCCGCGGCCGGACCTGCTCAAGCGGCCCTACATGCTGGGCCCGGCGGCGGAGATCGCGCCGGGGATCGTGCACCCGATCGCGCGGCGCACGCTGGGTGAGCTGTGGCGGGACATGCAGGCCTCGCAGGCAGCGCACGCGATGCGGCCGGTGGAACTGGCGTGGATGCCCGCGCGCGGCGACAGCGCATGACGCCTCGCCGGCTGTTCACGCCGCAAGGCAGGTCAGATGCCGCGTCCGCCGTCGACGGCGAGGATCTGTCCCGTGACGTAAGGGGCTTCCGCCGCGAAGAAAAAGGCCGCGCGCGCAATGTCGTCCGGCGAGCCGCTGCGCTTCAGCGCGGTCTTCGCCACGATTTCGTCCTGCAGGGCCGGCTCGAGCCCGCCCTCGGCCCACAGCACGGGACCGGGCGCAATGGCATTCACCCGCACGTCGGGACCGAGTTCGCGCGCGAGCGATTTCGTCAGCATGATCAGGCCGGCCTTGGCAGCCGAGTAGACCGGGTGCGCCCGCAGCGGCCGCATGCCGTGGATGTCCGCGAGGTTCAGGATCAGGCCGCGGGCCTGGCGCAGTGCAGGTGCGGCGGCCTGCGCCAGGAACAGTGGCGCCCGCAGGTTGGTGCCGACGAGGTCGTCGAATTGTGCCAGCGTGATCGTGCCGACGGGCGTCGGCATGAAGCTCGACGCGTTGTTGACCAGGATGTCGAGCCGGCCAAACCGGGCAACCACGTCTGCAATGAGTGCGGGCAGCGTTTCGACTTCGAGCAGGTCGCAGGCGAAGGCCGCGGCAGACCCGCTTCGTATGGCATTGAGCTCGCTGACGAGGTCGTCGGCGTCGCCACCCGAGGTGCGGTGATGCACGGCGACCGACGCACCCGCAGCGTGCAGCCTGCGTACGATTGCTTCGCCCAGCCGGCGAGCGCCGCCCGTCACCAGCGCGCAGCCTCCAGCCAGCGGAAAGTCGGCAGCGTTGCTCATGGGTTCGCGCATCGATGCAATGTCGTGGGTGGGAGCGCGCGTCGGAGTCCCTCGATGCGCGTGTCCGACAGCAAGATACCGCAGTCGCGTCGGGCTGTCCGCGAGAAAGGATGCGGCCAGCGATGACCGTACCCCTGGACCTGCCCGAGCTGACTCCCGAGGAAGCGGCGCACAGCGCAGCACTCACGGCGCGCATCCGTGCGGAAATCGTAGCCGAGGGCGGCTGGATCGGCTTTGACCGGTACATGCAGCTGGCGCTCTACGAGCCCGGACTCGGCTATTACAGTGCCGGCGCGCGCAAGTTCGGCGCGGCGGGCGATTTCATCACGGCGCCCGAGGTCGCCCCGGTCTTCAGCCGCTGCCTGGCACTGCAGTGCGCCGAGGTGCTGCAGGTGCTGGGGTCTGAGTCGCGTCTGCTCGAACTGGGGGCGGGTTCCGGCGCGATGGCTGCGGAGCTGCTCGCCGAGCTCGAGCGGCGGGGCGTGTTGCCGGCTGAATACTGGATTCTCGACCTCAGCGCGGACCTGCGCGAACGCCAGCGCGAGACCCTGCAGCAGATGGTCCCGCACCTGCTGCCGCGCGTGCGGTGGCTCGATTCCCTGCCCGAAGCGCCTTTTACCGGCATGATCCTGGCGAACGAAGTGCTCGACGCGCTGACGATCGAGCGCTTCGCGATTCGCCGTGGCGACGTCAATGCGCTCGGCGTGAGTTCGGAGTTCGGTCAGCTGCAGCTGGCCGAAGTACGGGCGGCCTCGCGCCTGGTCGCGGCAGTGCGCCGGCTCGAGACGGACATCGGCAACCGGCTTTCGGACGGGTACGAGTCCGAGGTGTGCACCGGCATGGCCCCCTGGTTCGAATCGATCGCGTATTCGCTCGAACGCGGTGTTCTCTTGTTCATCGACTACGGCCTGCCACGACGCGAGTACTACTCTGCCGAGCGCACGCGCGGCACGCTGCTCTGTCATTTCCGGCACCGCTTCCACGAAGACGCGCTTACTCGCGTCGGCCTGCAGGACATCACGTCCTGGGTCGATTTCACGGCGGTTGCCGAAGCGGCGCAGGGCGCGGGTTGCGAGGTCGCCGGCTACACCACGCAGGCGCATTTTCTGATCGGCTGCGGGCTCGGCGACTTCGTGGCGAACGTCGAGGGACTCGATCTGGTCCAGCGCCTGAACCTGTCACGCCAGGCGATGATGCTCACGCTGCCAGGTGAAATGGGCGAGCGCTTCAAGGTCATGGCGCTGTCGAAGGATTTCGACTCGCCGCTGCGAGGCTTTACGACTCGGGACCTGCGCCACTCGCTGTAGCAGGGCGTCGGGCGTGCTCAGCGTCCGCGCAGATCGCGGATCGCCGCGACCCGGGCAACGCGCAGCGCCTGCGCAATCGCGGGGCCTGCCAGCTGCTGCATCACGTCGCCGTCGAGCTTGACTGCGGCCGCAGCCCGGCAGCAGTCACGAAACAGCCGGGCCTGGGGATAGGGCTGCGCCCGCAGCTCCGGGCCGCGTCCGCGGGCATCTGCTTCGCAGGCGAGCAGCAGCCTGTCGAAGCGCTCGGGGCGACGAAACGCGTCGGCGGCTTCCAGGACCTCCAGCACGGTCGTATCCCGCAGTTCGAGCGCGCGATGAATGCGCTGGTGTTCGCGGGACACGAGTTGTCCCAGCTCGCGGTGCTCGGTCGGCACCTTCAGCCGCTCGCACAGCTGGCCGACGATGCGAACGCCCGCCTGTTCGTGACCGCGATGCTGCGGCCACTGCTCGCGCGGCGTGACGCCCTTGCCGAGATCGTGCACGAGCGCGGCAAAGCGCACCGTCGTTTCACTCGACAGCTCGCAGGCGACGTCCAGCACCTGCAGCGTGTGAATGCCGGTGTCGATTTCGGGGTGCCACCCGGCGGGCTGCGGCACGCCGAACAGGCAATCGATCTCCGGCAGCAGCTCCGCCAGCGCGCCGCATTGGCGCAGCACTTCGAAGTACACCACGGGCGTCTTCTCGCCCAGCGCGCGTTCGGTCTCGACCCAGACGCGTTCGGCCACCAGCGCCCGCATTTCGCCGGAGCGCACGATATCCTGCATCAGTTGCATCGTCTCGGGCGCGATCGTGAAGCCGAGCGGCGCGAAACGTGCGGCGAAACGCGCGACGCGCAGCACGCGCAGCGGATCTTCGATGAAAGCCGGCGAGACGTGACGCAGGACGCGCGCCTCGAGGTCGCGGCGACCACCGTACGGATCGACGATGTCGCTGCCGTCGATCGATCGCGCCATCGCGTTGATCGTGAGGTCGCGCCGCGCGAGGTCCTCCTCGAGCGTGACCTCGGGCGAGAAGCGCGTGGCAAAGCCGTAGTAGCCGGTACCGGTCTTGCGTTCGGTCCGGGCGAGCGCGTACTGGTCGCCGCTCTGCGGGTGCAGGAAGACGGGAAAGTCCCTGCCGACGGGGCGGTAGCCGAGCGCGAGCAGTTCGTCGGGTTGCGCACCGACGACCACGTAGTCGTGTTCGGTGAATGGCCGTCCGAGCAGCGCGTCCCGCACGGCGCCGCCCACCAGGTAAGTTTTCATTGCCGAATCGTAGCCGAGATCGCTGCGAGGCGTAGGTGCCTGGGCCGGGATCCGCTTTCGATTCCGACGCCCGGAAAGGCAGACACGGGCGTCGGAATCGAAAGCGGATCCCGGCCTCGGCATTACGCGCCTGAGCGACTCGTCGGGCGATACAGCATTGACCAAGGCGGGGCAACATCCCACGCCCGACGATTCGCACGGCGCGCGTAACTTGATACGACAGAATCGGAGTCGGACTGGCGATTGATGTTCGAGCTCAGTGGCGGCGTTTGCGGCAGGCGAACAGAGAGATTCGGCTTGAACCTGCGCTCCAACACACTTCACTCTCCCGAGCCGGGTCCGACTCCGCTGCGGTCCGTGCGCAACGGCACTACGCGCGACGGGGCCGCTTCGCTAAGCTCACCGCATGCTCTCACACCGCCTGCGAATCGCCGCAATTGCCAGCGCAACGTTCGCGCTGCACGGCTGCTACGTCCTGCAGGCGGCGAGCGGCCAGGCACAGGTGATCCATCGCAGCGAGCCGATCGCAGACGTGCTCGCGGACCCATCGACACCCGCACAGACGAAGGAAAGACTGCAACTCGTCGAGGCAGCACGCGCCTTCGCGATCGACGAACTCGCCCTGCACGACGGCAGGAGCTACCGCAAATACGCGGACATGGGTCGTCCTTACGTCGTGCACAACGTGATCGCCACGCCGGAATTCTCGGTCGAACCGCGCCGCTGGTGTTTTCCGATCACAGGCTGCATCGCGTACCGCGGCTATTTCAACGAGGCAAGCGCGCGCTCCTACGGCCACAAGCTGTCGTTGCACGGTAACGACGTCAGTGTGGAGGGCGTCCCGACCTACTCCACGCTGGGCCACCTGCCGGATCCCGTGTTCGGTTCGATGCTCGGCTGGCGTGACACGCGTCTCGTCGGCACGATCTTTCACGAGCTCGCGCACGAGCGGCTCTACTTCGCCGACGACAGCGCGGTGAACGAGGCGTTCGCGAGCGTCGTCGAGGACGAAGGCATCCGCCGCTGGCTGCTGCAGCAGGGCAGGGCAGGCGAGATCGCCGCGCACGAAGCCGCAGTGGCGCGGCGGAAGGAGTTTGCTGCGCTGCTGCGCGATGCACGTGGCCGACTCGCGCAGCTCTATGGCTCGGGCGTGCCTCCTGCGGCCATGCGCATCGAAAAGCAGCGCGAGTTCGGCCGGCTCGAGTTCCGCTACGAACAGTTGCGTGCTCGCTGGGGCGGGTACGCCGGCTACGACGGCTGGTTCGCGCGCGCGCTCAACAACGCGCACCTGGCGTCAGTCGCTACATACGAGGACTGCGTGCCGGGCCTGTGGCGCACGCTGCAGGCGGCGGGCTCGCTGTCGGTGTTCTATGCCACGGTCGAATCGTCCCGCGGACTGGACGTGAAGGCGCGCCACGCGCAGTTGTGCGGCGCAGACCGCAGCCTGGCGCGCTGAGAAGCAGCGCGATTGAAGGTGGCGCGGCAACACGCTGCGCATCGCCGTCCGCCCGAGCCCGAGTTCCGCCAGAGCAGCGTATTCGCCAGTGGAGTCGAGTGTGGCGGGCAGGAAGTTGTCGGTCGAGAGCGGCTTGCCCGGGATGAAGTCCATGATCTCCTGCCCGATGAACCCCCCGTCCCGCCGCGGACGCAGACCTGCAACGACATGTGCTGCGGCCCCGCGGGGCGTGAACTGCTGGCTCAGCGGATCGGAATCACGAGCATCGCATTGCCACGGCGTATCTGCAGCACGAACGCTTCGAGACCCTCGGTGGCCTTGCGGAATTCCTCCACGCTGGCGACGCGCACGCGGCCAACCGCGAGAATGACGTCGTTGGCGCGCAAGCCGCGCTGCGCCGCAGGACTGCCTTCCGCGACCGCGCGGATCAGTACGCCGTTCGGACCGTCGGTGATGTCCGCGCCATCGAGGCCGGAATGCGCGCCGGCCGCCTTGGCTTCGGCCGTTGCGTCACGCTCGCTGACCGTCGCGGTCACGCGGCGCGGCTTGCCGTCGCGCAGCAGCGAGAGGTCGACTTTCTCCCCGATGCTGAGCAGGCCGATCGAATTGCGCAGGCTGCCGGCGTCCTTCACCGGGCGGCCGTTGACGGCAGTGATGACGTCGCCCGCCTTGACGCCCGCCTTTTCAGCCGGCGAACCTTCGACGACCTGCGAAACCAGTGCGCCCTGCGTGGTCTGCGGCAGGTCCATGCTCTGCGCAATCTCGGGTGCCAGCGTCTGGATGTTCACGCCGAGCACGCCGCGCTTGACGGCGCCGTATTTGATCAGCTGATTCATCACCACCTTCATCATGTTCGCCGGTATGGCGAAGCCGATGCCGATGTTGCCGCCGGTGCGCGAGAGGATCGCGGAGTTGATGCCGACGAGCTGCCCGCCGAGATTGACGAGCGCGCCGCCGGAATTGCCCGGGTTGATCGAGGCGTCGGTCTGGATGAAGTCCTCGTAGCCTTCAGGGTTGATGCCCGAGCGGCCGAGCGCGCTGATGATGCCGGACGTCACCGTGTGGCCGAGGGCGAACGGGTTGCCGATGGCAACGACGAAATCGCCGACTTCGGCGCGGTCGGAATCGGCGATCGGCAGGTCGACGAGGTTGCCGGCCTGGACCTTGAGCACCGCGACGTCGGAACCCGGATCGGAACCGACCACCTTCGCCTTCAGCGAACGATTGTCGAGCAGCTGCACGGTGATGTCCGTGGCATTTTCGACGACGTGCGCGTTGGTGATGATGTAGCCGTTCTTGGCGTCGACGATCACGCCCGAGCCCGCGCTCTGGAATTCACGCTGGCGCGGCTGGTTCGGCGCATCGAAAAAACGGCGGAAGAACGGGTCGTTCATCAGCGGGTTCTGTTCTTCGACGGTGCCGCGGGTTGCGATGTTGACGACGGCCGGGGTGACGCGCTTCAGCATCGGGGCCAGCGAAGGCACCGGGGTCTCGCCGACCGTGGCGGGGAGCTGCGCGCCTGCCACCGAGGTCCATGCGGCGAGCACGAATGTGGCGAGGCTCAAGGGAAGCTTCATGGGCAATGGATTCCTGAGTATCTGCTGACGTTTCCGCCGAAAACGGCGCGGATACTAGCAGGCGCAATCTCGCCCTCGGTTCCGGCCGGTCAGGCTTCGGACTGCCAACCTCGCGCCGAGTTCCGCGGGACACGCCAACCAGGCGTGGGGGCAAACCTGTGGATATCGTGTGCAGGCGCGGTGCGTTGCCGGTGCAACCCGGCAGACACAAGATGTTGTGTTCCAGCAGGAAAATTCCTCTTGACGGGGAGCTTGTTTCGGGCATCCCTTGGTATTTTGGCGGCGGTGTCGTAAGCGACTAAATTGCAACTGAAAAAACTTCACGCCAAGTCGCCGGAGTTGAGCGAAATCAGCAGTTGACGGGCGTTCGGACGGTGCATAGTCTTGCCCCCCTGACCCTAGATGTTGTGTCCGGCACGAGTGTCCTCCAGGGGGGTTCCCGGACACTCTGAGCAGACCGCGCACCGGGGCCGGTCGGTTTTCTGTTGTTTTCGTCGCGC
>Ga0073899_10006338_pt1 | contig 10225 bp, 10 predicted proteins | sample KloWWTmetaKNB5Ph_FD_88975 | JGI IMG/M metagenome (GOLD analysis project Ga0073899, IMG submission 88975) | Active sludge microbial communities from Klosterneuburg, Austria, studying microevolution and ecology of nitrifiers - Klosterneuburg... | ecosystem: Engineered > WWTP > Aerobic digester >...
CATCGCGTCGGCTGGCAGCTCGACGCTCGCCGTGGCCGCGCGCCGGTGCAGCACGAGATCGGCGAACACCTCGCCATCGACCCGCGCGAGCTGGGCGAGGTGGCGGTGCCCGGCCTTCAGCTGATCGAGCACGGGCAGGCTCAGCGCCAGGCGCCCCGGCTCACCCGGACAGGTGAAGCGCAGGCGCAGGCGCGCGCCGTCCTCCTCGGTCAGCGCCGCGTCGATGAGCTCGCCGACGCAGGGCCGCTCGTCGCCCGCGAGCACCACCCCGGCGGCGACCGGCTGCAGCGCGCCTGTCCCGGAGGACAGCTCGGAGTCCGTGAGGGCGCCGTCCTCGTCGACGTCGAGCGCGGGCACCAGGCCGAGCAGCTCGGCGCGGGCGAAGGTCAACTCGGCGGCTACCTCGCGCCCGAGCACGGTGTAAATGCCGCGCGACAGGCCGACCTCGTGGGCCTGCGCGGCCCGGGTCCACGCGAGGCATGTCAGGCCAGCGAGGCCGGCCGCGAGTGAGAGCGCCAGCGCGGCGCGTCGGTTGGGACCTGCAGGAATGGACATTCGCCGCGCCGTGGCCGGGATGGTACCCGAATCGCGTACCATGCGGCATGGCCCGGCGCCGCGACTGCTGTCTGCTCCTGCTCGCGCTCGCGGGCGGCTGCCCGGAGGACTGCGGCGACGACGACGGCGGCGGATCCTATGTGAGCAGCAGCGGGCGCTGGAGCTTCAGCACGGCGGCGCTGCACTTCGACCCCTGCGAACATCCGGGCGGCCCCGGGATGCAGGATCAGGAGGCGCTGCTGGCCGGGACGCGCTGGTGCCCGGAGATCGCCTGCGACGAGATGCTGTGCGGGGCGGCCCCGGACGCGGAGGTCCTGGCGGCGTGCTACCGCGCCAGCGTCGAGGGCCCGGCCCAGGCCGACGGCGCCTGCCTGGCGCTGGAGGGCGAGGGCGAGGTCCTGTGGCGCTTCGAGCCGCTGCCCTGCGCCGTCCCCGGCGTGTTCCCGCCGGAGCAGATCGTGCTGCGCTCGGCCGCCGCTCCGGCGCTGCGCGGCCGCCTGGTCTCGTACCTCGACACCATGTCCCGCAAGTACCTGTCCGCAGAGACAGGTGAGTTCCCGACCGGGCTCGAGCCGGCGACGGACGCCGAATTGCTCAAGCTCGCCGCCGATCAGCCCGTGCACTTGCTGATCGATCTCCGGGCCGGCGATCGCCGGGTGGCCTGGCCGGCCGAGGGGGCCGCGATCGCGGTCGACACGCTGCGCGGGGCGGCCCCGGAGGTCGAGCTCGGCGAGCGAGCGACGCTGTTCCTGCGGGTCCCGGCCGGCAGCGAGGCGGCCCTCACGCTCACCGTCGAGGACGCGGCGGTCTCGCTCGGACGGGTCGTCGGCGTGCCGTCGTCGGCGCTGGCGGAGCTCGAGATCGTGGTGGGATACGGCCGCAACCCCGACGACGGCTCGCGCATGCCGATCGGCGCGCGGGCGGTCGTCCGCGACGGCGAGGGCGACCTGGTCTACGGGGCGCGCGCCGAATGGGAGGTGTTGGACGGCAGCTTCCCGCTGTCGCCGATCCCGTATTATCGCGAAGATTGCAACTACGACTATATCGCCCTGGTCGACACCGCCGCCGCGGAGGACGAATCGGCCTGGTGCTTCACCAACCCGGGCAGCGGCGCGCGCAGCTACACCGGCAGCATCGCCGCCCGCGTCGCCGATCTGCACGACGAGGCCGGGCTCGCGTGGACCGCAGAGGTGCCGCCGCCGGGCGGCTTCGGCGACATCTTCGCCAAGGCCTTCGCCGACGGGAAGCCAAACCCGCGCTGCCAGGGGCCCGGCTTCGCCGACGACGCGGACGGCTGCGACTGCCGCGGCGGCCCGCGCGGGGGCGGGGCGCCGGCGCTGCTCGGCCTCCTGGCCCTCGGGACAGCTCGTCGCCGACGCCGCGGAGCTTGAGCGAGATCGTGATCGCAGATCGTCAGCGCCCGGTGAGCGCCCGCAGGCGCTCCGCGTGCGGCCGCAGCGACTCCCACACGCGCCACAGGTCGGCCGGGAAGCGCTGGCGCTCGACCGCGGCGAAGCCAGCCTGCGACCATTCGACCCAGAAATAGCAGGACACGCCCTCCGGCAGACGTCCGGCGCGGCAGACCGCGGCCAGCTCGGCGCAGCGTTCGGCGACGTGGCGACACGCGAGCTCGATGCGCCACCCGTGCAGGTCGGCGTCGGGCTCTGCGGGCGGACGCGCGGCGAGCCCGACGAGCGCGGCGACCAGCGCCTCGGCCTCCGCGGGGCCCAATGTATGGTGCCAGTGGAAGGGCAACCAGCCGAGCTGGTTCCACTCGCCCGGGCCGATCGTCAGCGAGTCGTAGCGGGAGCCGCAGACCGGCGCGGCGTCCCAGAAGCTGTGGGCCAGCGCGCCGACCACCAGGCCCGCGAGCGGCGCGGGCGGCTCGGCGCCGAACAGGCGGCGAACGATCGCGGACTGCATCGTCGCCGGGTCGCTGCCGGTGTGCGGCCCGGGACAGGGCAGCGGCGTCCCGGCCGCGAGCAGCGCGTCGCACAGCCCGCCGGGCAGCGGCAGACCCCACGCGAGATCGGGCAGGCGCACACGCTCGACCAGGCCGCGCGACACCCTGCTCTCCCACAACAACTCGTCACCGACGACTCGCCAGCGGTCGGCGAGCGCGCGCATCGTCGCACCACCGGCGAGGGCCAGCGACGCGACGATCGTCCGGTGCTTCTCGCGATAGACCACCACGACCTCGTCGGCGCCGAGGCGCAGAAAGCCGACCTCACAGCCGAAGTACGGGTTGTAGGTCTCGACGGTCCACGCCAGCGTGAGCGCCCCGTCGACGGCGACCCACAGCGTGTATTCGACATCGTCCCAGGTGGGATCGCCGCGAAAGCGACGCTCGACCCAGACGACGCGCCGCGCATCGACGGCGCCGGCGATGATCGTGTGCTCGTGGCCGTCGACGGCCAGCCATTGTCGGGGCCACCCGAGCCGCGCGCAGGCCTCGTCGACCGCGGTCTCGTCGTCGCCGTCGTGCTCCCACGCGTCCCCCATCGCAGGATGCTCGCACGTGGGACGTAGGTGAACCAGGCCCTGGATCGCGGGCGAGCCCCGCACGGGCTCGGTCGTCTCCTCGCTTGCAGGGTTTACAGCGCCGACGCGCGGGTATATGTCCCTGGCCATGAACCTTCGCGATATCTCTTACCTTCTCGCCACCTTCCTGCCGCTCTGCGCCTGCGGCGACGACAAGTCCGACAGCACGGGCGGCGCCTCCACGGGCGCGGCGACCGAGTCAGGGTCGGAGACCTCGGACGCGGGCACGACCACGCAGACCAACCCGACCACGGGCGCGACCGGGACCGACGGCGGGAGCAACAGCGACAGCAACAGCGGGACGACCACCGGGCCTGGCGAGACCAGCGACGCCACCACGGCTGACACCACCACGACCGGCACCACGACCGGCGTCACGCCCGACACGACCACCGACACCACGACCGGCGGCGACAGCGGCATCCCCGAGGCCTGCGCCGGTGCCTGCGAGACGATCGTCAAGTGCGACCCGAACGGACCCGCGCCTGGCGAGTGCGCCGCCGCGTGCATCGAGGACAGCACGCCCCCGCCGGACGCCTCGCAGGAGTGCGTGGATGCGACGGTCGCGTTCATCAAGTGCATCGGCGCCGCGACCTGCGACGACCTCAACAACCCGGATGTCTGCGCCAAGGAGGCCGCCGCGCAGGACATGCTGTGCGGCGGCGGCGGAACCTGCGAGCAGATCGGCGGGGCGGGCGTGGGGATGTGCTCGTTCGGTGAGATCTGCCCCGACTACAAGCACGAGATCGTGTGCGGCAAGATGGGCTGTCGCTGCTTCGAGGACGACGTAAACGTCAAGATGTGCCCGGCGATGGACATCTGCGCCCAGGGCGAGGACGTGCTCGCGGAGTTCTCCCTCGAGTGCTGCGGCTGGTGAGCCGCGCCGCGATCCCGAGGCGCCAGGTCAGGGCTGGTAGAGGAAGGCCTCGCCTGCGTACTGCGACTGCCAGGTCTCGACCAGGGTCGTGAAGTCAGTCACGACGACGAGCCCGTCGTCACGCAGGGCCGCGAGGGGGATGAGGATGGATTGCTCGATCTCGGCGAGGCCGCCGGGGGCCATGATCTCGACGGGGGAGATGTTCCACGACGCAGTCAACAGGCGCTCCGGCGGGACCGTCGCGTCGGCGTAGCAATCGACCAGTTCCTGCACACCGATGACCTCGTCGTGCCACGCGCCGACGGCGGCGATGTTGCCGGCGGGGTCGTCGGTGAAGAAATGATCGCGGTCCTGCGGACGCCACACGCCGCTGACCAGCGGGTCGTTGACGTGGTTCGGCGTGCCCGCGCCGATCAGGATGTCGCCGCGCCAGCTCGCCTCCGGGTAGTGTTGACCGGCGACGGGGTCGCGGAAGCGGTCCCACTCCTGGAACTGCGGCAACGACGAGTCCCAGATGTGACCGCCGATCACCGTGCTGCCGCCCACCTCCAGCAGCGTCAGCAGGTGGGCGACGTCGGGGTAGTTGTAGCCGCCGTTCTCGTGCGCGTGCGGGTCGATCACGACGCCGAGATCGTCGCGCAGGTACAGCAAGAAGTTCTTGCCCATCGTGTCGACCGTGGTCGCGGCGTCCTCGTACACGAGGGCCGCCTCGAGCATCTTCCAGTCGGGCTGCAGCACCCACTGCAGGCCATGTTCGTCAGCCAGCTCGGCGAGCGCAAGCAGCTGCTCGCGCAGCGCCAGGTAGCTCATCTTGCTCTGCGGGGTGCCGAGCATCCCGCCCGGCGTGTTGTCCTCGATATGGGTGAACATCACGACGTGGACCCGGCCCTGGGCGACCGCGCCGGTGTCGCCGCTGCTCGCCTCGCCGGCGCTCGAGCTGCCATCGTCGCCGCTGCTCCCCGAGGTCGCGCTGCTCGTCGGGCCGCCCGTCCCCGTGGGCGCGCTCGTGCCGGGATCCGTGCCTTCAGCGCTGGTCGCTGTCCCGGTCGACGTCTCCTGGATCGCCGTGCTTCCGCTGGCGGAGGACGATCCGTCGTCACCACAAGCGACGAGGACAGCGAGGCTCAGGGCGATGCGGGTGACACAATGCATGGGGGAGCTCCAGGGCGAGGTGGCGGTGCCAGGTTATCACGCGGGCTCGCCAGCGAGGATTGCGCGGGCGGCAGCGCGCGCCCGCGTTGACACGCGGAGGGCGGCCCTCGTAGCGTGACCGCATGCTCCGTCATGCTCCCTGCTTCATTCTCCTGCTGACCCTCGCCTCGGCCTGCGGTCCGGGCACGGACGACGCCACGAGCGGTGGATCGAGCGGCACCACGCAGGGGCCGTCGACCACCGCTGCGACCGAGACCACGACGCCGACGACCAGCACGAGCACGGACGGCTCGACCGGCGCAGGCGGCTCGACCACCGTGGTGACGGCGGCGGACACGGGCGACCCGAGCTCGACGAGCGCGGCGACGGCGGACACGGGAACGAGCGCCGGCTCGACCGGCGATCTGACGACCGGGGGGGTCGTCGGGGACTTCGAGCGCTTCAAGCAGTCGAAGGCCGCGGGCCCGTGTCCCCCGAACGCCGACTGCGACGGCTTCGTCGAGCTGCTGGCGTCGCGGAAGCTGCGGGTCGAGCCGTTCGGCGAGGTCGGCAACCCGGTGATCGAGGCTGATGTCTCGGAGGAGGACTTCCTGGCGGCCGTCGCGGTGTTCGCCGATCCGGCTCTGGTGGCGCTGCTCGACGGCCCCGACCCGGCCTGTAATCCGCCGACGGACATCTTCGAGTCGATGCTCCTCGAGCTGGGCGGCGTGACCCACGACGTCACCACCACCGCCTGTCAGCAGCCGCCGATCGCGGCGGCGCGCGAGATGGCCGGGTCGCTGGTGACCAAGTATGTCCCGTGACCCAGGCGGCCGACCCACTTATCCCGGGTTGATCACGCAAGTGTCGAGGATCGTGTCGACGGCGTCCTGAAAGAAGGTGTTGAACTCCGGGGCGCAGACGGAGCCCTTGATCCCGCGCGCGCCGAACTTGGAGATCATGTCAGCCCAGTGCTTTCCGCCGCCGCCACAACCATCGCCGCCGGGGATCAGGCCGAGCATGACGATCTTGTCGACGTCCCCGCCCTTCGCCGCGACGATCGCGTCGAAGGTCTCCTGCGCGGTGTTCATGTCCTCGACGTTGGTATCGTCGCTGATGAAGGTGACCACGAGGATCGCCCCGTCGCGCAGGAAGCCCTCATTGCAGGCGCCGGGCGCCAGCAGGGCCGGTGAGACGGCCTCGACCATCCCGTCCATCGGCCGTTCCGACCCGTTGCCGGCGGTCCCGACCTTGGCGGCGCACTGGAAATTGGTGGTCAAGGCGGGGTCGTCCCCCAGGAGGTAGCGCTTGCCCGGCTCGAAGTCGCAGGGCATGTTGCTCGCGAATTCGCCGGCGGGATGGACCACACCGGCGCCGCGGGTGGTGTCGCAATCGGAGAAGATGTCCTTGCAGGCGTACTTCATCTGCGCCTGACACGTCGAATGCGTGCAGATACCCGGCGCGCAGCGGCCCTCGGCGTCGGTGTCGGCGACCATGATGTGATAGTCGCTGGTGGGCAGCGTGTTCTTGATCGTATCGATGAAGCCGGGAAAGGCCATGGTGAGGGCCGTCTGCTCGCCCTCCATGGACACCGAATTGTCGATGACGAACAGGAAATCCACCTGCTTGCAGCCCTCCGGTCCGACCGCCGTGGTCCCGGTGCTCGCGGACACGCCGCTGTCAGTCGCGTCCGTGGTGCTGGCGCCGCTGGTGCTGGAGCTCGTGGGGGCGTCGGTCGTGGACGTGCTGGTCCCCGGCGGCTCCGAGCTGCTCACCGGCTCGCTGCTCGCCTCGGTGAGGCCACCGCCGCTGGTCGAGCTCGTGGGGCTCTGGGTGTCGCCGCCGGTGCTGCCGGAGATCGTCGACACCGATGAGCCGCCCGTCGCGCTGGCCGTCGCGCGGCCATCGTCGCCGCAGCCCAGCACCAGGGCCATCAGGGCCTTCACACAGGAGAGCTTCGCTCGAAGTGGCACCATGCCCGGCACTCTACGCCAGTCCGCACCCGGCGCGAAGCGGGGGCTCAAGGCCTCGCGGGCGGTCACGAGGGCGGAGCCCGGGTCGCCGCTCGTGCCTCCGGCGGTGACGCAGCGACGCGGTCACTCGAGGAACACGATGTCCTGCGGCTTGCGATTCAGCTTCAGCACGCCGCCGCTGACGCTGACCACCTCGTCCAGGCGCAGGAATTGGCGATCGCTGACGGTGTAAACATAGGGGTTGCCGCTGGCGAACAGTCGCCCCACGTCCAGCACCTCGAGAGCCGCGTCGGACACGTCGCCCCCGCTCCAGTAGGCCTTGAGCGCCGCCAGCCGCCACGAGCGCAGCAGCTTGCGAAACAGGTAGGGCAGCAGCGCCACACCGCTGTGCAGGGCGCTCAGCGTCGGGATCGCGACCCCATCCGCGCTGGTATCCACGGCCCACACCCCGCGCTCGTACCGCTGGGCCGCGCCGACCGCCGTGTTCAGCTTGCCCCGCAGGACCGAGGCGAGGGTCATGTAGTAGTACGGATAGGCGAGGCCGGCGGCCAGCATGCGCGCGTTGCAGCTCTGCTTGACGAGCGCGGCCAGGGCCGCCTCGGTCAGCGTCTGGCCGTCCACCAGCGCGACGGAGCCAGGGAAGATCCACCCGAGGACCCGCCCCTCGCGCTCGACCGCGTTGGCGACGACGACGATCTCCACCTTCTCCTGGAATTTCGTCGCAATGACGGCGCCGCCGACGGTGACGCGACTCAGATATCCCCACGCGTGCCAGTCGGCGTTGCTGACCTGGATCCCGAGCATTCCGAGGAGGGTGTTGGCGGCGCCGCGGCTCAGGTCCAGGCGCTGCTGGTGATTGCCGGCGCTGGGCTTGCTGACGCCGACCGGCGCGGTCGCCCCGGGCGGCTTGGGGTCGCCGACCGCGGGCTGGTAATGCGTCTCCAGCGCGTCGATGCCCTGCAGCCGCACATCGACCGCGCCGTTCGTGTTGGCGTCGAAGCTCACCGCCCCGGACGCTCCGTCGGGGCCGGGCAACGCGGCCATCGCCACGCTGTCGTGGGGCTTGAACGCCAATGTATCGCCATCGGGCTTCAGGCCGACGACATGGATGTATCCGCGAAAGACACGAAATGTACGGGACATGTGCTCGATCTCCCTGCGCGGCGGCAAGGCGGGAACTGTACAACTTCCTTGCGCCTCGTGGCGCGGCTGCCCAGCGCGGCTGCCCAGCGCCGGAACATGGACGCCCGCGCGCGGTTCCGGCATGCTCCCAGCATAATGCTCCTCACGCAGCTGGCCGAGAACCTGTGGATCCACGAGCGCCCGCTCCGTTTCTGGGGCCTCGAGACCGGGACACGAATGACGATCGTCCGGCTGCATGGCGGCCTGTTCGTGCATTGCCCCGCGCCGCTCTCGACGGCGCTGCGGACGGAGGTCGACGCCCTCGGCCCGGTGCGGGCGCTCGTCGCGTCGAGCCTGTTTCATCACCTCGGCGTGCAATCGTGGATCGACGCCCACCCGCGCGCGATCGCGTGCGCCTGCCCTGGCCTCGAGCGCAAGCGCAGCGACATTCGCTGGGATCGCGTCCTCGGCGACAGCCCGGAGCCGGAGTGGCGCGGCGAGCTCGAGCAGGTGTTCTTCGCGGCGCGCACGATGGAGAACGAGGTGGTGTTCTTTCACCGGGACAGCCGCACGATGATCTGCGCCGACGTCGTGTTCAACCTCGCCAGGCACCCCTCGCGGCTCACCCGGCTGGTCGCGTTCCTCATGGCCAACCGCGAGCCCGGCGCGACCTGGCTCGAGCACGTCATGATGCGCGACCGCCAGGCGGCCCGGGAACAGATCGGCCGGATGCTGGCCTGGGACTTCGACCGCATCGTCCTGTCCCACGGACCGATCGTCGAGGCGAACGGGCACGAGATCCTGCGCCGCGCCTACGCGTGGCTGTGACGGCCGCAACCCTCGCCGCCGTGATAGGCTCCGCCTGCACGCCGCCACGCGGCCCGGAGGCCCGAGTGTCCAACACCACAAGCTTGCTGTCGAGGCTCTGGCCAGTCGCGCTGTACGCCGCGGTCCTCTCACTCATGGTCATGAATTGGCAGCGCGACCCCTTCGACCCCGCGCTCACCGGCACCGCCAGCTATGGCCACAATCATGACGGCGCCCTGTCGCAGATGGCCCTGTGGGCGCTCGCGGAGCTCGTCGTGCTGCATCTCGTGCTCGCACCGGGCGCGCCCGCGGCGGGCAGCTGGCGCGCCGTGGCGGCCCTCCTCGGATTCGCGGTGTGGACGCTGTTCTCGCTGATGATCACGATGCACGCGGGAGGCATCGTCGGCCTGCACGCGCTGTGGCTGATGGCGGTCGACCTCGGGATCGTGGTGGTGCTCATCGCCCGCGTCAGGCGTCGCCTCGCCGGCTGATCGAGGCCGGCGAGAGTATCGTTTTCACGATCACTCGTTCGTGGCATGACGGGGACGAGGATCCCCCATGGCAATCAAGACTCAGCGCATCACCCCGTTCTTTTGGTTCGACGAGCAGGCCGAGCAGGCCGTGGCTCTGTACACCTCGGTCTTCCCCGACTCGCGTGTCACGCGGACCACCCGCTATTCGCCGGAGAGCGCCCGCGCCGCGGGCCGCAAGGAAGGGTCCGTGATGACCATCGGCTTCCAGCTCGACGGCCAGGAATTCGCGGCCCTCAACGGCGGCCCTCATTTCACGATCAACGAGGGTATCTCGCTGGTCATCCACTGCGAGACGCAGGCCGAGGTCGATCATTACTGGGAGCGCCTGAGCGAGGGCGGCGATCCGCAGGCGCTGCGCTGCGGCTGGCTCAAGGACCGCTTCGGCGTGACGTGGCAGGTCGTACCCGCGGCCCTGATGGAGCTGCTCGCAGACCCCGACGCGGACCGGGCGCGGCGGACGGCCGAGGCGATGCTCGGGATGAAAAAACTCGACATCGCCGCGTTGCGCCGGGCCGCCGGCTGACACGCCGACGCCTCCAATACGCCCGCACTGCGTGCCAGACACCCGACACGCAGTGCGGACACCAGGCCCCTTTAGCCCCGCTGCGCGAGGTACCAGGCGCGCGCCCGCGCCTGCACGGCCTTCTCGACCTGCGCCCATTCCAGGCCCGCCGCGGCGAGCTCGG
>Ga0073899_10006340_pt1 | contig 10224 bp, 8 predicted proteins | sample KloWWTmetaKNB5Ph_FD_88975 | JGI IMG/M metagenome (GOLD analysis project Ga0073899, IMG submission 88975) | Active sludge microbial communities from Klosterneuburg, Austria, studying microevolution and ecology of nitrifiers - Klosterneuburg... | ecosystem: Engineered > WWTP > Aerobic digester >...
ACGCGTGGTGCCCATGATCCCCATGGCTGTGCACCACCCCATGATGCGCATGCTCCGCCCCCGTGCCCGTGGCCGCCCCCGTGCCCGTGGCCGCCCCCGTGCCCGTGCCCGTGCCCGTGCCCGTGCCCGATCCCGTCCCCGTCCCCGTCCCCGTCTCCGTCCCCGTTCCCGTCCCCGCCCACCACCGCCGCAGCCACCCGATCACTCCGCTCACCCCGGCCACGGACCGCTCGGCGCGAAGACGTGGGTCTTGGCCCGCAGCGCCGGCGGCAGCCGCGCGTCGAGGATCGGGCCGACCTCGCCGGGCTGGTACAGCTGCGACACGTGCATCAGCGCCAGCGCCGGCGTCGCGGCGAACGCGTCGGCGCGCTCGACGATCTCGTCGAGGTGGACGTGGCAGCCGGCGCGCGCGGCCTCGCGCGACTTGCGGTCATCGAGGAACGTCGACTCGAGGATCAGCGTGCGCGCGGCCAGCACCTCGGGGCTGTGATCGATCACCGAGATCAGCGTGTCGGTCAGGTAGGCCAGCTCGGCGCGCTCGGCGCGGTCGAACAGGTCCTCGCCGGCGGCGCGGCGGCGCGCGATCTCGGGGCCGGGCAGGTCGTGGAAGTCGCGCTTGAGCTTGTCGACCTGCCGGCACAGCAGGAACCCCAGCGACGGCACCGGGTGGAAGGTCTTCACGGCGCGCACGATCAGATCCTTGCGCAGCGGGTAGGTGTCGCCCGGGCGCAGGCCGATCGGCTCGATCGTCAGCGGCCAGCGCTGCAGCGCCGCCATCGCCGCCAGGCCCGCCTGGAGATCGTCGACGATCTCGGCGGGCATCACCACCTTGAGCGGGCTCTTCTTGCCGTGCAGCGCGCGGATGCCCAGGAACGTCGTCAGCGCGCCGACGTGATCGGCGTGGCCGTGCGACAGGAACAGCGTGCCGCAGGCCGACGCCGAGCGCAGCGCGATGCCGACGTCGAACACGCAGTCCAGCTCGGGCACGTGGATCGACGTGTAGACGCCGCCCAGCGACATCCCGCGCAGCGTGAACGGCCCGGCGCGGAGCTCGGCGAGGACCGGCACGCCCTACTGGACCGTCAGCGCGATCTGCTGCCAGACCACGCCGCCCTTCCCGTCGCGCACCACCACGATCAGCGGCCCGCTGACCGCGTCGGTCGGCACCGCCAGCTCGCACGGGTTCGACTGGTAGTACTTGATGTCGCCGACCGGCGTGTACCAGGCGAAGCGCGCGTCGTCGGTGGTGGCCGGATCGGTCGTGACCGACAGCGCGACCGTGGCGCCGCGGGTGACGGTGGCGCCGGCCAGCGCCGACGCGCCGGCGACGTCGAGCGCGGTCAGGGCCGGGTTCGCGGCCGCGACGTCGATCACCGGCATCGCCTTGATCGCCGTCAGCGGCCCGGTCGCGGTCTCGACCGTCACCGACGCGGTGTCGACCGGCGGGATGTCGCCGCGGTCGGGCAGGGTGGCCGGCGCGGTGTAGGTCGCGCCGGTGGCGTCGCCGGCGATCGTGCCCAGCGGCGCCACGCCCGGGTAGGCCTCGACCAGCGCCCAGGCGCTCGGCGGCGCCAGCACGACGCCGCTGGCGTCGGCCAGCACCACGCTCAGCGCCGCGGTCCCGCCGGGCGGGACGATCGGGGGATCCGAGACCACCGCCACGATCGTCGGCTTCTCGAGCTGGTTGGGGGTGGCGAAGTCGGTGCAGGCGGCCGCGAGCAGGGCCGGGATCAGGACGAGGCGGGACATCGTGGGGCGCTCATTATAGCGGTGTCCGGTCAACCGGCACGCCGCCGGCGCGCGGCCGGTGCTACCATCGCCCGACGCCGTCGGCCGCGACGGCTGGAGGCTCGATGCTCTGGTACGTCCTCGCCGTCGTCGGCGCACTATTCTTGTTGTCGTTGATCCTGCCGGTGCCTCGGCGGGTGTGGGCGTTCACCCTCTTCACGTGGAAGTACATCGGGCTGTGGCTGCTCGACGTGACCCGCCTGCGGATGGTGTGGTTCAAGCTCACCGGCAAGGGTGCCAAGTACCGGCGGCTCGGTCGGCCGGTGCTGCTCCGCAAGTTCTGCGAGGACATGGGGCCGACCTTCATCAAGTTCGGCCAGATCATCGCCTCGTCGTCCGGCTTGTTCCCTGACCGTTACGTCAGCGAGTTCCAGAAGGTCCTCGACCGGGTGCGGCCGTTCCCGTTCCCCGAGGTCCAGCAGATCCTGCAGGAGGACCTCGGCCCCGAGCGCGCCGCGCGGCTGACCAAGATCGTCGAGAAGCCGCTGGCCTCGGCGTCGATCGCCCAGGTCCACACCGCCGAGCTCGACGACGGCACCCAGGTGGTGTTCAAGGTCCAGCGGCCCGGCATCGACAAGCGCTGCGCCGCCGACATGAAGATCATGCGGTTCATGGCGCGCATCGTGGCCAAGGTGAAGCGCGACGCCGAGCTGGCCAACCCGGTCGGTGTCATCGACGACTTCACGGCGACGCTGTCGGAGGAGCTCGACTTCCGCAAGGAGGCCGCGAACCTGTCCCGCTTCAACGAGATCATGAAGGAGCTGGGGCACGGCAACATCCACGCGCCGGTGCCCCACGACGGCCTGGTGACCAAGCGGGTGCTGGTGATGACCCGCTTCAGCGGCGTCCGCGTCGATCAGTACGACGAGATCGCCCGCCGCGGCATCAACGGCGAGGAGAAGCTGGTGGCCGGGCTGCGCGCCTGGTTCCAGTGCGTCGTGTTCTACGGCTTCTTCCACGGCGACGTCCACGCCGGCAACCTGATGCTGCTCGACGACGGCGACATCGGCTTCCTCGACTTCGGCATCGTCGGGCGGTTCGACGACGGCCAGCGGTTCCTGGTCACCGACTACATGATCGCGTTCGCCAGCGGCAACTACAAGCGGCTGGCCGAGGTCATCGTCGAGATGGGCGGCGCCAAGTCGACGACCAAGCTCGACATGGGCGCCTTCATCGCCGACCTCGGCGAGACCTACTCGCCGCTGCTCAAGCTGTCGTTCGGCGAGGTCAACTACGCCGAGTTCCTCCCCGGCATCCAGCGCACCGCCACCAAGCACCGCATGCAGATGCCGAAGGAGTTCATCCTCATCACCAAGCAGCTCCTGTACTTCGATCGCTACGCCAAGGCGCTGGCGCCGAAGCTCAACGTCTTCACCGACCCGCGGCTGATCTTCTCGATGATGGCGGACATCCAGAAGGTGCGCGCGCAGTTCGGCGCCGACGGCAAGCCCAAGGCCAAGGCCTCGGCCTGAGCCGCCCGGCGCGGGCGTAGCCGGCGTCACATCGCCCCGGCGGCGCGTCGGCGCTGCGCTACTGTCCCGGCCATGCACCGCTTGCTGGTCGTGATCGTGCTCGCGGCCGCGTGCGGCGATGACTCGTCGGGCGTGGAGGGCGAGCCCGTCGACGCCGCGCCGGTCGTCACCTGCGGCCCGCCGTCGGACGCCGACGTCGCGGTCCAGCTCGCCGCGCTGCCCGGCGTGACCGTGGTCGAGGCGCCGGCCGCCCACGCGCCGGGCTACCGCTACTTCCGGCTGCAGTGGACCCAGCCGGTCGACCACGCGCACCCCGACGGCGCGACCTTCACCCAGCAGGTGTCGCTCCTGCACCGCGACCTCGCGCGGCCCACGATCGCGTTCACCACCGGCTACGAAGACTACCAGCGCGACTACCTGTCCGAGCCGGCGGCGCTGGTCGACGGCAACCAGGCCTCGATCGAGCACCGCTTCTTCGGCGCGTCGCGGCCGGCCGGCGCGGCGTGGGACTTCCTGACCGTCGCGCAGCAGGCCGCCGATCAGCACGCGATCATCGCCGGCCTGCGCTGCGTCTACCGCGGCCCGTGGGTGTCGAGCGGCGGCTCGAAGGGCGGGATGACCGCGATCTACCACCGCCGCTTCTACCCCGACGACGTCGCCGGCACGCTCGCCTACGTCGCGCCACTGTCGTTCGCGATCCCCGATCACCGCTACGACGCGTTCCTCGACGGCGTGATGCCGGCCGCGTGCCGCGACGCGGTGCGCGCGGTCGCGACCGAGCTGTTGGCCAACCGCCGCGCGGCGATGACCGCGCGAGCCCAGGCCGAGGTCGACGCCGGCGGCAGCCCGTACACGCGGATCGCGCTGGGCCCCGCCGTCGAGTCGGCGATCCTCGACCTCGAGTGGGCGTTCTGGCAGTACGAGGGCGTCGACGCGTGCGGCGCGGTGCCGCCGCCGACGGCGAGCGACGCGGCGCTGTGGTCGTTCCTCGACCGGGTCTCGCCGGTCAGCTTCAGCGCCGACGCCGACACCGAGGCATACGAGGCGTACTTCTTCCAGGCCTACCGCGAGCTCGGCTCGCCCGGCACCGCGCGCGTGCGCGGCGACTCGCTGCCGCCGCACCTGGCGGCGCTGACCCAGTACGCCGAGGCCGACTACGTCGGGACGCTGCCGGTGGGCGTGCCGGTGCCGACCCACGACCCCGCGGTCATGGCCGACGTCGACGCGTGGCTGCAGGCCGAGGGCGCGCACGTCGCGTTCCTCTACGGCCAGTACGATCCGTGGAGCGGCGGCAAGTTCCGCCTGGGCCGCGCCACCGACGCGCTGTCGGTCGAGACGCCGCAGGGCACCCACGTCGACGGCATCGACGCGCTCGCGCCGGTCGACCGCGGCGCGGTGCTGACCAAGCTGTCGGCGTGGATCGGCGAGCCGCTCAGCGCCCGCTGGGCCGCGCGCCGGGTCGAGGTGGTCGCGCCGCCGGCGCGCCGCCGACCGCTGTGATCCGCGCTAGGGCGCGGCGTCGCGGGCGAGCGCGATCGCGGCCGGCCAGTCGGTGCCGGCCGGCAGGCGGCCCTCGGCGTGGGTCGGCTTGCCGCCGCCGCGGCCGCCGGTCGCGCTGGCCAGGCGCTTGAGCAGCGCGCCGCAGTCGAGCGTCGAGCCGTCGGCGCGGGCCAGCAGCACCTGCACGCCGTCAGCGCCGGCGGCGGCCAGGAGCGCATCGCGCCCGGCGGCGGTCAGCGCCGCGGCCAGCGGGCGCAACAGCGCGGCGTCGTCGACGGTCGCGACCACCTCGCCGGGGCCCGGCGCCGGGGCCAGGCTGGCCGCCATCGCCACCGCCAGCCGCTCGCGCATCGCGGTCAGCTCGCCGCGGGCGTCGGTCAGCGCGCGGCGCAGCTTGTCGATCTGCGCCGGCACGTCGGCCGCGCCGCAGGTGAAGTCGCGCGCCACCGCGGTCAGCGTCGCCGAGTGCTCGGCCAGCAGGCCGCGGGCCCGGGCGCCGGCCGCGAAGTAGATCCGGGTCATGCCCTTGTAGCGCTCGCTGCCCAGGATGCGCATCGAGCCGATCTGCGCCGACCGGGTGCAGTGGGTGCCGCCGCACGGCGACACGTCGAAGTCGCCGATCGCGATCACCCGCACCTCGCGCTCGACCTTGGGCTCGCGGCGCAGCGGCAGCGCGGCCAGCTCCTCGGGCGTCGGCCACCACGCGCGGATCGCGACGTCGTCGTCGATCACCGCGTTGGCCAGCGCCTCGGCCGCGGCCAGCTCGCGCTCGGGCACCGCGTCGCGGGTCACGTCGATCGTGCAGTCGCGCTCGCCCAGCCGCGCCGACACCGTGGGCGCGCCGGCGGCCTCGATCAGCGCCCGCGACAGCAGGTGCTGGCCGGTGTGCAGCGCCATGTGCACCAGCCGCCGCGCGCGATCGATCGCGCCGGCCACCGCCGCGCCGACCGGCGGCAGCGCGCCGTCGACCAGGTGGTGGACCGCGCCGGCGTCGTCGATCTGCACGTCGACCACCGGGTGCGCCACGCCGTCGACGGTCAGCGCGCCGCGATCGCCGAGCTGGCCGCCGGCCTCGGGGTAGAACGCCGAGCGATCGAGCACGACCGCCGGCTTGGAGGCGTACGCGGCGTGGGCGATCACGGTGGCGGTGAACTCGCGGGCCTGGGGCTCCTGCTGATCGAGACGGACGGTGGCCATCGCGCGCAGGCTACCCCGCCGCGCGCGCGCTGCGGTAGGGTGGGGCATGCGCCTCGTCGCCTCGTCGTTCCTCCTCGTCGCCGGCGCGCTCGCGTGCGGCGGCAGCCAGTCGGCCAGCGTCGACGCGCCGGCGGTGGTCGCCGGCGCCGACACCACGGTCACCGGCTTCAGCGGCGAGCACGTCTACTTCGGCGACCCCAACCGGCGCAGCGTCGACGCGCCGGTCGCGTTCCCGGCCCCCGGCCTGCGCTACAGCGCGGTGACGCTGCACCTCGGCCTGCGCTGCCCGACCGGCGGCTGCGACTGGTGGGACCGGCTCGGCCGGCTGTCGCTGGTGGTGCCGGCCGCCGGCGCCGCGCCCGAGCGCGAGCTCGAGCTGGCGCGGTTCATCACGCCGTACCGGGTCGGCGGCGAGTTCACGGTCGACGTCACCGACCTGCAGCGGCTGCTCGAGGGGCCGCAGACGCTGCGGGTGTTCATCGACACCTGGGTCGGCCCCGGCCACGCCAACGGCGCCGGCTGGCTGGTCGACGCGCGCTTCGAGTTCGTCGGCGGGCTGCCCACGCCCGATCCGATCGCGGTGGTGCCGCTGTGGTCGCCGCAGCGCGTGGTCTACGGCGATCCGCTGCACCCGATCGACGTCGCCGCGAGCGTCGACGTGCCCGCCGGCGCGACGGTCCGGGTGCGCTCGCTGGTCACCGGCCACGGCCAGGGCAACGCCGACAACTGCGCCGAGTTCTGCGCCCGCGATCACCAGGTGGCGATCGGCGACGCCGTCGACACCCAGCGGATCTGGCGCGCCGACTGCGCCACCACCGCGGCGCCCGGCCAGCAGGGCACCTGGCAGTATCCGCGCGCCGGCTGGTGCCCGGGCGCGATGGTCACGCCGTGGATCACCGACGCCGCGCCGGCGCCGGGCCCGCTGACCGTGCGCTACGACGTGGCCGCCTACGAGAACACCTGCCGGCCCGACGCGCCGACCTGCGCCGGCTGCACGCTCGGCACCGGCTGCGCCTACGACGGCGGCGCGCACACCGAGCCGGGCTGGGAGCAGTCGGCGCTGCTGATCATCCAGCGGTAGGGCTGGCCGGCCGCGGCGCCTTCCACGCCCGGCGCGCGTCGTCGGCGGTCCACGCCGGCAGGGCCAGCGCGTCGAGGCGCTGCAGCACCTCGCGCATCGAGCGCAGCCGCAGCCGCGGGTCGGGCTGCATGCACTCGGTGATCAGCTCGGCCAGCGCGATCGGCACGTCGGGCGCCAGCTTGCGCAGCGGCACCGGCGCGGCCTGCAGCTGCGCGCGGAGCGTCGCGTCCTGGGTGGCGCCGCGGTAGGGGAACTGGCCGGCGAGCAGGCCGTACCAGATGCAGCCCAGCGCGTAGATGTCGACGCGCTCGTCGGCGGCCCGGCCGCGCAGCACCTCGGGCGCGATGAAGCCCGGCGTGCCCATGATGACGCCGGCCTCGGACTGCGGATCCTCGGCGTCGGGATCGCCGGCGACGGTGCGGATGCGCTTGACCAGGCCGAAGTCGAGGATCTTGACGACGTCGTGCTGGGTGCCGCGCACGGTGATCATCAGGTTGGCCGGCGCCAGGTCGCGGTGGACGATCTGCTTGTCGTGGGCCTCGCGCAGCGCCTCGGCGATCTGGCGCACGAACGCGCCGGCGCGCGGCACCGGGATCGGGCCGTCGGCCACCAGCTCGCGCACCGTGACGCCGTCGAGCAGCTCCATCGCGTAGAAGAACAGGCCCTCGGTGGTGACCCCGAAGTCGTAGACCGCGACGATGCTCGGGTGCTGCAGCTTGGCCGCCAGCCGCACCTCGCGCTCGAAGCGGGCCCGCGAGGTGGCGTCGACCAGGTCGCCGGCCAGCAGCTTGAGCGCCGCCGGGCGCCCCAGCAGCAGGTGCTGCGCGCGGTACACCACGCCCATCGAGCCGCGGCCGATCTCGCCGTCGACGCGGTACTGCCCCAGCCGGGTCAGCGCGCGCAGCCGGCGACGGTGGGTCAGCACCCAGGCCGCGGCGCCCGCCGCGATCACGGCGATGATCGTCAGCCCGCCGCCGATCGCCAGCGGCGCGGCCGGCCACGCGGCGACGCGCGCGGCGCCGACGCGGACCTGCCAGGTGCGCCCGTACAGCGGCAGCGCGACGTCGCGGTGGGCGGCCCGGGCGGCCCGGGCGGCGCTGCCCGGGCGGCGCTCGAACAGCAGCGGGCCGCCGGGGCCGTCGAAGACCGCGATCTCGAGGTCGCCGCGATCGATCCGCTCGAGCGTCTCGCCCAGCATGTCGCCGACCCGGAAGATCAGGATCGCGCACCCGGCCACGGTGGCGCAGCGCGCGGCGGGATCCTCGGGCACCCGCCCGCCGTGCCACACCGGGACGTACAGGATCACCGACGCGATGTCCGCGGTGTCCTCGATCAGCCGGTAGCGCGGCGAGAACACCGCCTGGCCGCTGCTGCACGCCTGCGTGAACACCGCGGCGGCCTCGGGCCGCGACAGCACGTCGAAGCCGCCGGCCGGGTTGTCGGGGTACGCGTGGAGGATCGGCAGGTAGCGCGGGCGGGTGGCCGCGGGCACCATGCCGCTCGCGGCCGGCTCGCGGATCGCCCAGCCGGCGTGGCCGTCGGCGCGGGCGCTGGCCTCGACCTCGGCGCGCCGCGCGTCGGGGACCAGCGGCGCCCACTCGATCGCGTAGATCCGCGGCGTGCGCTTCACCACCGACGCCGCGACCGCGTCGAACGTGGCGTGGTCGATCACCGGCGCGTGGGCCACGAACGCGCCCACGGTCTGCAGCGCCTCGGCCGGCAGCCGGGCCCGCTCGGTGATCGCGAACCCGACGCGCTCCGAGGTGCGCTCGAGCTGCCGCGCCTGCGCCGCGCGCGCGCGGCCAGCGACCACCCGCGTCGCGACCACCGTGCCGGTGGCGCCGACGGCCGCCGCGACCATCGGGATCCACCACCAGCGGCGCATGGGGCGATGCTACCGCGCCGGGTCGCGGGCGTCCCGGTGGCGGCCCCGGGCCGGGACCTGCGCGTGCCACCGCGGCGATCGCTGCCTGCGATCGCGCGAGGTTCGGCGTTGGCCGCGGGCTTGCTCTGGAGGCGAGGCGGAGGTTCCCATGTCCGCTCGCCTGCTCGCCCCGCTCTTCGTCACCACCCTCGCCCTCGGCTGCGCCCCGGTCAGCCTCGAGGACCAGATCGCCAGCGACCTCGAGCTCGCCAACGGCGGGCTCGACACCACCGACGAGGCGCCCGACTTCGGCGACAGCGCCACGTTCGCCGCCGCGACCCTCGAGCCGGAGCGCGCGGTGCCCGACGGGATGGACACCGACGCCGCGGTGACGACGCTGCGCGCCGATCGCGCCGCCACCCACCTGCGCGTCGCGCTGCTGTGGGGCCAGCTCCCGCCCGACCGCGCCGCCGCCACGCCGCACGACTGGAGCGGCCGGGTCACGATCTCGCGCGGCGCGCTGGTGGTGCGCCGGGTGATCGGCTTCGAGGCCGCCACCGATCGCGTGCTGCCGCGCACCGCGCGCGACGCGGTCGCCTTCGAGTCGCAGACCCAGCCGTTCGCCGACGGCCTGGTGCTCGAGGTGCTGACCGACGCCACCGATCTGTCGACGGTGTCGCTCACCTACACCAGCCGCGACGGCGCGGTCTCGGCCGCGGTGCCGCTGGCCGCGCTGATGGCCGGGCCCCAGACCCGCGACGTCGGCGCCGACGGCAACCAGATCACCGCGACCGCGTTGCGCGCCGACGATCCGTGCGATCGCGGCTTCGTGCGCGGCCGCTGGCACGCGCTCCGGCCGGGCCTGGGCCGCTTCCTCGGCGTCGCCACCGACGCCGACGGCGCGCCGATCGGCCGGATGCGCGGCATCTGGGGCCAGCGCGCCGACGGCGGCCAGGCGTTCTTTGGCAAGTACATCGACGGCGAGGGCCGGTTCCGCGGCCTGATGATCGGCAGCTACGCCGACGGCGCCTTCCACGGCCGCTGGCTGATCGGCACCGGTGACCGCGGCCTGATCCACGGCATGTACCGCGACGGCGCCGGCGAGGCGATCGGCGGCGCGTTCGTCGGCCGCTGGGCCGAGACCACGTGCGCGGGCGACTTCCCGCAGCCGTGAGCGGCGACCAGCCCCCTGGAACTCAGAGCTTGTCAGTGTTTCGGTCGAGCACCGGTCGACGCGCCGGGAGTCTCGCGTCCTGGTGGGAGGCTCGGCGGGGACCTGGCCCCGCCGAGGGAGGTGCGGCGACGCACCTCCTGCAACTCAG
>Ga0073899_10006341_pt1 | contig 10222 bp, 8 predicted proteins | sample KloWWTmetaKNB5Ph_FD_88975 | JGI IMG/M metagenome (GOLD analysis project Ga0073899, IMG submission 88975) | Active sludge microbial communities from Klosterneuburg, Austria, studying microevolution and ecology of nitrifiers - Klosterneuburg... | ecosystem: Engineered > WWTP > Aerobic digester >...
ACCAGCGCGTTGGCCTCGCTCATGCTGCGCAGGATGCCGGCGCCCTGGGCGCCGGTGATGGCGACTTCCCAGCCGCCGTCGGTGGCGCGGCGCAGGATGCCGCGCTGGAACTCGGTGCGCCCCGGGCGCTTGCGGATCGCCGCGGCGCTGCGTGCCTGCAGGGTGAGCGGCGGCGCGGCCTGGGCGCCCGCCAGGCGCAGCAGGCCCTCGCGGGCGAAGGCGTAGAAGGTCACCAGGCTGGCCACCGGGTTGCCGGGCAGGGCGAACAGCCAGGCCGTCTTCCCGGCCGGGCCCTGCAGCGCGCCGAAGGCGAACGGCCGCCCGGGCCGCATCGCCACCTTCCAGAAGGCCACCTGGCCCATGCGTGCCAGCAGGTCACGGGTGTGGTCGGCATCGCCCACGCTGACGCCGCCGCTGGTCAGCACCACGTCGGCCTCGGTCACCGCGCGCTCCAGCGTGGCCTGCAGCGCGGCGGGGTCGTCACGCACCAGGCCGAGGTCGACCGGCTCCATGCCCAGGCGCCGCACCGCGCTCAGCAGCGTGTAGCGGTTGCTGTCGTAGATGCAGCCGGGGTCGAGGGGCTCGCCGGCGTTGCGCAGCTCGTCACCGGTGGAGAACACCGCCACGCGCAGGCGCCGCACCACGCTCACCTGCGGGATGCCCAGGGAGGCGATCAGCCCCACGTCGGCCGGCTTCAGCACCCGGCCGGCCTGCACGGCGGGTTTGCCGCGCGCCAGGTCCTCGCCGCGCAGGCGGCGGTTCTCCTGCGGCTTGAGCACGCCGGGCGCGATGGTGAGCAGGCCCCCATCGGCCGACGCGGCCAGCGTGGCCAGCTCCTGCGGCACGACGGTGTCCAGCCCGGCGGGCATCACCGCGCCGGTCATGATGCGCAGGCACTCGCCACGGCCGACCACCCCGGCATGGGGCGTGCCCGCAAAGGCGGTGCCAGCGGCCACGCGCAGCACGGTGGGTGCATCGGCGCGCAGGTCGGCGGCGGCAAAGGCGTAGCCGTCCATCGCCGAGTTGTCGTGCGCCGGCACGTCGATCGGCGAGACCACGTCGGCGGCCAGCACCCGTCCGGGCGCATCGGCCAGACCGACGGTTTCGGCTTCGGCTGCGGTGAGCGGCTGCAGCGCCGCGGCAATGGCCGCACGCGCGGCGTCGACGCTCAGGTCAGCGTCGGAGATGAGGGGGGAGGGGCCGGGCTGGGACATGGTGCGGATGATATCCAGGGGCACCGCCGCGGCGGCCGGCCCGCGGGACGGCGCCGGGCCCCAGGGGCCTTGCTATGCACGCCTGTTCATATCGCGCAATCGCCATGCTGCCCGCAGAATCGCGCCCCGCCGCGGCAGATCGGTTCACGGTTGCATATCTTCTTGTCCTCCTCGCCCAACGCTCCATGAGTGCCTTATGAGTGCCTTCACCGACAGCATCACCCTGGCCGCGCAGTTGATTGCGCAGGGCGATGCCGTGCTGATGCGCATCGTCGGCCTGTCACTGCGGGTGAGCTTCTCGGCCTGCCTGGTGGGTGCCATCGCCGGGCTGTGGCTGGGCGCCTGGCTGGCGGTGGCGCGTTTTCCCGGCCACCGGCTGCTGGTCTGGGGCGTCAACACGCTGCTGGCGCTGCCCTCGGTGGTGGTGGGGCTGCTGGTCTACCTGCTGCTGTCGCGCTCCGGGCCGCTGGGCGCCTGGGGCATCCTCTTCACGCCCACCGCGATGGTGGTGGCGCAGAGCATCCTGGTGGTGCCGCTGATCGCCGCGCTCACGCGCCGCGTGGTGCTGGATGGCCTGCGCGAGGGCGGCGACCAACTGCGCTCGATGGGCGCGGGCGAGCTCACCGCCGCCGGCCTGGTGCTGCTGCACGAGCGCTTTGCGGTGCTGACGGTGCTGCTCACCGCCTTCTGCCGCGCCATCGCCGAGGTGGGCGCGGTGATGGTGGTGGGCGGCAACATCGACGGCATGACGCGTGTCATGACCACTGCCATCGCGCTGGAGACCAGCAAGGGCGACCTGCCGCTGGCGCTGGCGCTGGGCATCGTGCTGCTGGGCGTGGTGGGGATCATCAACGGGGCGATCGGCCTGCTGCCGGCGCGCGAAGGCCTGGAGAGCGAGCGCCTGATATGACCACGGCCCTCATCTCGCTGGCCGCCGCGACGGTGCGCTTCGGCGCCGTGCAGGCGCTGCGTGAGTTCGATCTGGAGCTGCGGCGCGGTGACCGCCTGGCGCTGATCGGCGCCAACGGCTGCGGCAAGACCACGCTGCTGCGCCTGCTGCACGGGCTGCTTGCACCGGGCAGCGGCGAGCGCCGCCTGCATGACGTGCAGGGCCGCCGGCCGGTGCAGGCCATGCTGTTCCAGCGGCCCTTCCTGCTGCACCTGTCCGTGAACCTCAACCTGCGCCTGGCGCTGTGGCTGGCCGGGGTGCCCCGTGGCGAGCACGCCGCGCGCATCGCCGATGCGCTGCACCGCGTCGGGCTGGAGGCGATGGGCGATCGCAACGCGCGCGCGCTCTCGGGTGGCCAGCAGCAGCGCCTGGCGCTGGCGCGCGCCTGGATGCTGCGCCCGGACATCCTCTTCCTCGACGAGCCCACGGCCAGCCTGGACCCAGGCAGCAAGCGCGAGGTGGAGGCGCTGATCGATGAATTTGCCCGCACGGGCATGACCATCGTGATGAGCACGCACAACCTTGGCCAGGTCAAGCGCCTGGCCAGCCGGGTGGCCTACCTCGAAGCCGGCCGGCTCGTGGTGGACTGGCCGGTGGACCGTTTTTTCAACGACACGCTGCCGCCCGAGGCGGCGCTGTTCCTCAAAGGAGAGTTGCCATGGCATTGAATCGCATCGCCGCACGGCGCGGCTGGATGATCGGCTTGGGCGTGGCCCTCGGCATGGTGGTGGGCTCGCTCGCCCCTGCGGCCGCGCAGGACAAGTCCATCGTCATGGCCTCCACCACCTCCACCGAGCAGTCCGGCCTGTTCGCCCACCTGTTGCCAGCCTTCAAGCAGGCCAGCGGCATCGACGTGCGCGTGGTCGCGCTGGGCACCGGCCAGGCGCTGGACATGGGCCGGCGCGGCGATGCGGACATCGTCTTCGTGCACGACCAGGTGGCCGAAGAGAAGTTCGTCGCCGACGGCTGGGGCCTCAAGCGCACGCCGGTGATGTACAACGACTTCGTGCTCGTCGGCCCAGGCAGCGGTGCGGCAGCCGACCCGGCCAAGACAGCCGGCAAGGACATCGTCACCGCCCTGCAGAAGGTGGCCGCCAGTGGCGCGGTGTTCATCTCCCGTGGCGACAAGAGCGGTACGCACGCGGCGGAGCTGCGCTACTGGAAGCGTGCCGGTGTGGACATGGCCGCGGCCAAGCCGAGCGGCTACCGGGAGTGCGGCTGCGGCATGGGCCCGGCGCTGAACATGGGCTCGTCGACCAACGCCTACGTGCTGACCGACCGCGGCACCTGGCTGTCCTTCAAGAACCGCGGTGACCTGCGCATCGTGGTCGAGGGCGACAACGCCCTGTTCAACCAGTACGGCGTGATCGTGGTGAACCCGGCCAGGCACCTGCACGTCAAGCAGGCGCTGGCGCAGCAGTTCGCCGACTGGGTGGTGTCGCCCGCCGGCCAGGCCAGCATCGCGGCCTACAAGATCGGCGGCGAGCAGCTGTTCTTCCCGAACGCGCCGCGCTGATCGCGCCTTGCCCCAGCCCAGAGCCGGCCTGAGTGCTGGCTTTTTTGTCCCGTCGTCCCACCCTGGAGCAGTGCGCCGCAGTGTTGGAAAGCCCCTAGGGTTCGACCTAGGTTTTCGCTTGCATGCGCTATGCACATGATTGCATATGCCCCTTCGGCATGCCCGGGTTCGTCGCGTCGATGGCGAGGCCGGTGCAGATCAAGGACCGATCGAGAACCGATCTAGAACCGATCGAGGAGAACCAGCGTCATGCAGAAGAGCCTCCATATCAACCCGGACAAGTGCACCGGGTGCCTGCAGTGCGAAATGGCCTGTTCCTATGAGAACTACGGCGTGTTCGCGCCGGCCAAGTCGCGCATCAAGGTATTCAACTTCCACGAGACCGGGCGCAAGGTGCCCTACACCTGCACCCAGTGCGACGAGGCCTGGTGCCTGCACGCCTGCCCAGTGGAGGCCATCACGATCGACAAGGTCACCGGCGCCAAGGTGGTGGCCGAGTCGACCTGCGTGGGCTGCAAGGTCTGCACGATCAGCTGCCCCTTCGGCACGATCAACTACATGCAGGAAACCGGCAAGGTGCAGAAGTGCGACCTCTGCGGCGGTGACCCTGCCTGCGCCACGGCCTGCCCGACCGGCGCGATCACCTACATCGATTCCAACTGGACCGGACTGGGCAAGATGCAAGCCTGGGCCGACAAGTTGGGCAATCAAGTTGCTGCATAAGGAGGAACGAACATGTCCTGGGCTGGAAAAATCCTCCGCGTCGACCTCACGGCCGGCACCGTCAAGAGCGAACCGCTGAACATGCAGTGGGCCCGTGAATACCTGGGCTCGCGCGGGTTGGCCACCAAGTACCTGGTCGAGGAAATCGACCCCAAGGTCGACCCGCTGTCGATCGACAACAAGATCATCTGGGCCACCGGCCCGCTGACCGGCACCATGGCCAGCACCGGCGGGCGCTACACCGTGGTCACCAAGGGCCCGCTGACCGGCGCCATCGCCTGCAGCAACAGCGGCGGCTACTGGGGTGCCGAGCTCAAGATGGCCGGCTGGGACATGGTCATCTTCGAAGGCGCTTCGGCCAAGCCGGTGTACCTGAGCATCGAGAACGACCATGCCGAGCTGAAGGACGCCAGCGCCATCTGGGGCAAGAGCGTCTGGGAAACCGAAGAGGCGCTGAAGAAGTCGCACCAGGACCCGCAGGCCCGCGTGTCGTCCATCGGCGCTGCCGGTGAAAACCAGGTGCTGTTCGCCGCGGTGGTGAACGACCTGCACCGCGCCGCCGGCCGCAGCGGCGTGGGCGCGGTCATGGGCAGCAAGAAGCTGAAGGCCATCATCGTGCGCGGCACCCTGGGCGTGGGCAATCTGTCCAACCCCAAGGAATTCATGAAGGTCACAGCCGAGAAGAAGAAGATCCTGGCGGAAAACGGCGTCACCGGCCAGGGCCTGCCCACCTATGGCACCCAGGTGCTGATGAACGTGATCAACGAGGTCGGTGCGCTGCCCACGCGCAACCACCGCGATGTGCAGTTCGAAGGCGCGAAGGACATCTCCGCCGAAGCCATGGCCACGCCGCGCGCCACCGATGGCAAGAAGCCGCTGGTGACCAACCAGGCCTGCTTCGGCTGCACCATCGCCTGCGGCCGCATCCAGAAGATCGACCAGGGCCACTTCACGGTGTCCACCAAGCCGCAGTACTGGGGCGCTTCCGGCGGCCTGGAATACGAAGCGGCCTGGGCCCTGGGCGCGGCCAACGGCGTCAACGACCTCGACACCCTGCAATACGCCAACGTGCTGTGCAATGAACACGGCATGGACCCCATCAGCTTCGGCGCCACCGTGGGCGCGGTGATGGAGCTGTACGAAATGGGCGTGCTGACGAAGGAGCAGATCGGTATCGACGCCAAGTTCGGCAGCGCGCAAGCACTGGCGCACTTCGCCGAGATCACCGCCAAGGGCGAAGGCTTCGGCAAGGAGATCGGCCAGGGTTCCAAGCGCCTGACCGCCAAGTACGGCCACCCTGAACTGAGCATGTCCAGCAAGGGCCAGGAATTCCCGGCCTACGACGGCCGCGCGATCCAGGGCATCGGCCTGGCCTATGCCACCAGCAACCGCGGCGGCTGCCACCTGCGCGGCTACACCATCGCTTCCGAAGTGCTGGGCATCCCGGTCAAGACCGACCCGCTGGAAAGCAACGGCAAGCCCGAACTGGTGAAGGCCTTTCAAGATGCCACCGCGGCCTTCGACAGCGCCGGCGTCTGCATCTTCACGAGCTTCGCCTGGGGCCTGGCCGACGTGGCACCGCAGGTGGCCGCAGCCTGCGGCGACGAGTTCACGCTGGAGAACATGAACCTGATCGGCGAACGCATCTGGAACATGGAGCGCGACTTCAACAACCGCGCTGGCTTCACGTCCAAGGACGACAGCCTGCCCAAGCGTCTGCTGGAAGAGGCAGCCAAGACCGGCCCGGCCAAGGGCAAGGTCAACGAGCTCGGCAAGATGCTGCCCGAGTACTACGCCATTCGCGGCTGGGACGGTGACGGTCAGATCAAGCCCGAGACCCGCGAGCGCCTGGGCCTCTGACTTCCCACCCCCCGTTGCGCCTGACGGCGCTCCCCCCTCAAGGGTGGCGCCGCCAGCGGCCCGGCGAAGCCGGATCCGCGGCGGCTGCTTGACAAGGCGCGGCTGACCCCCGCGCCTTTTCTCTTTCAGGACTACCGATGCGACACATCATCCTCGGCGCCGGCCCGGCCGGCGTCATCGCGGCCGAGACCATCCGCAAGCACGCGCCGAACGACGAGGTGTACCTCGTCGGGGACGAGCCCGAGGCGCCTTACTCGCGCATGGCGATTCCCTACCTGCTGATCGGCAAGGTCGGCGAGGAGGGCACCCACCTGCGCCACACGCCCGACCACTTCGAGCGCCTGAACATCCAGCTCAAGCGCAACCGCGCGGTCAAGGTCGACGCCGCCGCCAGGACGGTGACCATGCAGGACGGCAGCGTGCACGCCTTCGACCGCCTGCTCATCACCACCGGCTCATCGCCGGCCACGCCCCCCGTGCCCGGCATCGCCGGTGCGGGTGTGCACAGCTGCTGGACCCTCGCTGACGCCCGCGCCATCATGGCACTGGCCAAGCCGGGTGCCCGCGTGATCCAGATGGGCGCCGGCTTCATCGGCTGCATCATCATGGAAGCACTCGCCATGCGGGGCGTGAAGCTCTCGGTGGTCGAGATGGGTGACCGCATGGTGCCCCGCATGATGGGCCCCACCGCCGGCGGCATGATCAAGCGCTGGGTCGAGGGCAAGCAGATCAGCGTCTACACCGGCGCCCGCGTGGAGGCCATCGAGCGCGGTGCGTCGCACGGCCATGCCGCCCCGGCCGCAGCACAGTCCCAGGACCCTGCCCGCGCGCCCGCCGCGCCGCAGGGCCTGCTGAGCAAGCTGGCCCAGGCGGTCGGCCTGTCGCCCGCAACCGCTCCCGTGCCGGCACCCGCCTCTGTGCCTGTGCCGGCCCCGGCCGCGCCCAGCGCGCCCATGCACGTGCGTCTGTCCACCGGCGAGGTGCTGGAGGCCGACCTCGTCATCAGCGCCACCGGCGTGCGGCCCAACATCGGCTTCCTGGCCGACAGCGGCGTGCGCTGCCTGGTGGGCGTGCTGACCGACGAGCACCTGCAGACCAACGTGAGCGGCATCTACGCCGCCGGCGACTGCGCCGAGGCCTACGACAAGGTCAGCGGGCGCACCATCGTCAGCGCCATCCAGCCCAACGCCGCGGAGCAGGCCCGCGTGGCCGCGCTCAACATGGTCGGCCAGGTCACCGAGCTCAAGGGCGTCACGCAGATCAACGTGCTCGACACCCTCGGCATGATCTCCGCCAGCTTCGGCAAGTGGGATGGCGTGGAAGGTGGCCAACACGTCGAGCTGCTGGACGAGGCGGCCGGCAAGCTGCTCAGCCTGCAGTTCGACCACGAGAAGCTGGTCGGCTGCAACTCCATCGGCTGGACCCAGCACATCGGCGTGATGCGCGGCCTGGTGGAAGGCGAGGTCAAGCTCGGCCCCTGGCGCGAGCGCCTGATGGACGACCCCACGCTGCTGATGGAAGCCTACCTCGACAGTGCCCAGGCGCAGGGCGAGCCGGCCTTCGTCAAGGCCGGCTGATCCCTCCGCACCGCCAGGGGCCTCCCTGGCATCCCACGCATCCTGAAAGGCCGGGTCGGGCCAAGGCCGGACCCGGCGTGGGAGACTCCCGCGCCATGCAGATCACTTTCAAGCTCTACGCCAGCCTCACCGAGTTCCTGCCGGCCGAACGCCGCACCAGCAACCAGGTGACGCTGGACGTGCAGCCCGGGGCCACGATCGCCCAGATCATCGAGCCCTTCAACCTGCCGATGAAGATGGTGCACCTCGTGCTGATCAACGGTGTGTACATCCCGCCCGCCGAGCGCGCCACCCGCGCGCTCCTGGAAGGCGACGTGCTCGCCATCTGGCCGCCCATCGCCGGCGGTTGAGACCGGCTTCCGCACCGCCCATGGCCTGGTCAAAACCCCTCGGCCCCGAGTTCGAGCGCGAACACGGTGTCACCGAAGCCGACTGGCTCGCCACCCTGCGTGGCGCCGTCGGCGCCCACCCGCTGCAGCTGCGCAGTGGCGAGGCCGACATCACCATCGGTGCGACCGGTACCAGCGACGGCAGCGGCCACCTCAGCCTGCGCTGGCACGCCCTGCCGCCGCGCGCCATCGCGCTGATGCGCATGCCCCGCCTGCACGTCGCCTACCGCTTCACCGGCCTGAGCGCCGAGGAGCAGGCCACCTTCCTGCGCTACTTCGATCTGTTCATGCAGCGCGGTGGGGGCTGACTCCGCACACGGGGCGGCCGGGCTGACCCCCCGGCATCGGGATCGGGCATGCCCTGTGCGGGCAGGGTGCGTTCGGCCTCCTAGAATCTGCGCGCCGGTCAGGGACATGGGCGTGCCCGGCTTGCATCGATCCGCCCATCGACCTGTGCCTCCCCTCCGGCTCCGATCCGGTCAAGCCATGACAGCCAACCTCTTCCGCCAACCGGCCGGCCACCCCTGGTCGGCCCCGCTCGCCGTGGGTGCGGCGCTCGTCCTGGCGGCCCTGCCCGCCTGGGCGGGGGAGGGGGAGCGGGCGGTGCAGGCCGACCCGGTGTTCACCTACACCACGTCGGCCGGCGACACGCTGATCGGCCTGGGCAAGCGCTTCCTCATCGACCCGGCGCGCTGGCCCGAGTTGGCCAAGGTGAACCGGGTGCCCAATGCGAACCGCATTCCCACCGGCCAGTCACTGGCCATTCCCCTGCGGCTGATGGCCACCCAGCCTGCGCCGGGCCAGGTGCTGGCGGCCAGTGGCGAGGTGCAGGGCGCGGGCCGGCAGGCGGTGGTGGCCGGCCAGGCCCTGCCCCCCGGCGCCGAGCTGCGCACTGGCGAGGGCCAGGCCACGGTGCGGCTGGCGGACGGCACCCTGCTGCAGCTGCGTGCCGGCAGCCACCTGGTGGTGGACACCGCCCATCGGGTGACCAAGGCCGGCGTGGTGCAGTCGGGCGTAACGCTGCAGCGCGGCCAGGTGGATGTGCAGGCCCAGAAGGCGCCTGCCGGCATGCCGGGCTTCCGCGTCGGTACCCCCCAAGGCGTGCTGGGCGTGCGCGGCACCGAGTTCCGGGTGCGCGCCGACGAGCGCGAGGCCACCACCCGCGGCGAGGTGCTCGAAGGCGCCGTGGCCGTCGACGGGCTGGGGGGCCAGCCTGGTCAGCCCGCTCAGCCTGGCCAGCGCGTGCAGGCCGGCCAGGGCGTGGTGGTCGACCGCAGTGGCCAGGTGGCGCCCCCGGTGGCGCTGCTGGCGGCGCCGGATCTCTCCGGCCTGCCGCTGCTGCAGGAGCGCCCGCTGGTGCGATTCACGCTGGCGCCGCAGGCGCTCGCGCGGGCCTACCGGGCCCAGGTGGCCACCGAGGGCGGCTTCGAGATCCTGGCGGCCGACGTCCGCAGCGACTCCACCGAGCTGCGCATCGCCGGCCTGCCCGATGGCGACCACGTGATGCGGGTGCGCGCCGAAGACGCCCAGGGCCTGCAGGGGCTGAACGCCGAGCACCGGTTCCGGCTCAAGGCGCGGCCCGAGCCCCCCCTGCCCAGCGCGCCGCAGCCGCGCACGATCATCGCGGGCGGGCAGGTGCAGCTGGCCTGGACGGCCAACCCCGAGGCGCGCAGCTACCGGCTGCAGCTGGCCCGTGGCGAGGACTTCAGTCCGCCACTGCTGCGCGACCTGCGCGGCCACGAGGCGGTGGCGCTGGGCCTGGACGGCCTGCCGCCGGGCGTGTACTTCTGGCGCCTGGCCAGCGAGCGCAGCGCCACCGACCAGGGCCCGTTCGGGGCGGCCCAGCGCTTCGAGATGCGGGCCATTCCCAAGCCGCCCCCGCCGCCCGAGGTGGGGGACCGGTCGATCCGGCTGGCCTGGGAGGGGCTGCCCGGCCAGACCTTCGAGGTGCAGTTCGCCCGCACGGCGGACTTTGCCCAGGTGCTGCTCGAACG
>Ga0073899_10006342_pt1 | contig 10221 bp, 5 predicted proteins | sample KloWWTmetaKNB5Ph_FD_88975 | JGI IMG/M metagenome (GOLD analysis project Ga0073899, IMG submission 88975) | Active sludge microbial communities from Klosterneuburg, Austria, studying microevolution and ecology of nitrifiers - Klosterneuburg... | ecosystem: Engineered > WWTP > Aerobic digester >...
AGCCGCGACCGGAGCCGGAGCCGGAGCCGCCACCGGAGCCGGAGCCGGAGCCGGAGCCGCGACCGGAGCCGGAGCCGGAACCGGAGCCGCGACCGGAGCCGGAGCCGCCACCGGAGCCGGAGCCGCGACCGGAGCCGGAGCCGCGACAGCGACCGGAGCCGGAGCCGGAGCCGGAGCCGCGACGGCGGCCTCGACGGGCTCGCCCGACGTCACCTCGCGGGCGACCTGCTCGGACTGCTCGTCCTTGCGGCGATCGCGGCGGTCGCGGCGGCGATCGTTGCGCTCGGCGCGGGCCGGACGCTCGGCGCGCTCGGCGCGGGCGGGACGCTCGGCGACCGGGCTCGCGCCGTGGGCCGTACGCACCGCGGCGCACAGCTCGTCGAAGCGCGCCTGCGCGGCCTCGGCGTCCGCGCCGACCACCGGGCCGACCGCGGCGAAGCGAGCGCGCAGCTCGTCGATCACCTCGATCGGATCGCGGCCGTCGCCCTTCCACAGCGCGTTGCCGGCCATCGCGCTCTTCAGCCGCTGCGCGAGGTCCGCCGGCGAGGCGTCCTCGAGCGCGACCGTCGGCGCGGTCTTGGGCAACAGCTTCTCGGCGCGCTCGATCAGCTTGGCGCGGGCGCTGGCCATCGCCACCGGATCGAGCTCGCTGCCGCGCAGGGCGTCGGCGTGCTCGCTCATCACGTGGCGGACCATGCGGTCGTACAGGCCGCGCAGCTCGACCGACGGCTCGAGGTCGCGCTCGGCCAGCTCGGCCAGCTTGGCGCGGACCGCCAGCGCGCGCGCGGCGAGGTCGTCGCCGCCCGCGGTGACCGCCTCGATGTCGGCGCGCACCGCCTCGAGCTCGGCGCGCTGGGCGTCGGCCTCGGCGTCGCGGGCCGCGTCGCGCTTGGCGAACAGCCCGTCGCACGCGGCGCGGAACCGCTGCCACAGCGCCTCGACCTCGGCGCGCGGCACCCGGCCGATCTCCTGCCACTCGCGCTGCAGGTCCTTGATCTGCCCGATCGCCTTGCCCCACCCGGCCTCGCCGGGGGCCTTGGCCACCACCGCCTCGGCGGTGGCGATCAGCCGCTCCTTGGCGGCCTGGTTGTCCTGCTCCTGGCGCAGCGACGCCTCGACCGACGGCTTGCGCCGCTCGAAGAACGCGTCGCACGCGGTGCGGAACTCCTTCCACAGCTCGTCGCCGACCTTGCGCGGCACCGGCCCCGACTCCTTCCACCGCCGCTGCAGCTCCTTCATCGCCGCCGCGGTGGCGTCGAAGTCGGTCGAGCCCGACAGCGCCTGGGCGGCCGCGACCAGCTCGCGCTTCACCGCGACGTTGCCGGCCAGCTTCTCGTCCTCGGCGGCGCGATCCTGGCGGATCCGCGCGAACGCCGCGTCGCAGTGGGCCTTGAAGGTGTCCCACAGCTCCTTGGACTTCTTGCCGGGCATCGGCCCGACTTCCTTCCACGCCTGCTGCACCGCCTTGAGCAGCTGCAGGGTCGGCGCCTCCTCGCGCTCGGCCAGCTCCTTGGCCGCGGCGACCAGCGCGTCGGCGCGCGGGACGTTGGCCCACCGCTTCCAGTCCTCGCCCTCGCGCAGCTCCTGGATGCGCACCACCAGCGTGCCGCGCACCGCCTGGTAACGGCCCTCGAGCGCGTCGCGCTCGGCGGCGGCCACCTTGCCCAGCTGCGCGAACGCGGTCGCGGCCTGGCCGAGCAGCCGCTCGACCGCCTTGGGATCGCCGCCCTGCTCCGCCGCGACCGACTCCATGTCGGCGATCAGCGCGGCCACGCTCTTGGCCAGCGCGCCGGCGCGCTCGCCGTGCTCCTGGCGCTTGGCGTCGCGCTCGGCCTGCTCGCGCGCGCGCGCGGCGTCGGCCTCGGCCTTGGCGGCGTCGCGGGCGGCGCGCCGCTCGGCGGCCTCCTTCTGCCGGGCCTCGCGGGCCGCGTCGCTCTCGACCGGCGCCGGCTTGCGCGCCAGCACGTCGCCGTGCACCGGGTTGATGATGTCGACGTCGTCGGGATCGCGGGGCCGCTCGCGCGGCGTCGGCGCGGCCTCGCGCTTGGCCTCGACCTCGCGCTTGGGCTCGTGCAGCGCCCTGGCCGCGGCCTCCTTGCGGGCGTGGAAGCGGGCCACCGCGCGGGCGAACCGCTCGTCGCTGGCGACCTCGCCGGTGTCGCCCAGCTCGCGCCACGCCGCCTCGGCCTTAGCCACCTCGGGCCCGCCCTTCTCGAAGTCGAAGGTCTCGGCCAGCGCCTCGACCGCGCGCAGCCACTGCGCCTTCTCGGCCTTCTTGCGGCGGACCGCGTCGGACTCCTTGGGCCGCGCGGCCTCGCGGGCCGCGGCCAGGTCGTCGAGCCGCTTGCGCGCGCGCTGCCGCACCGCCTTGGCCTTGGCCTTCTGCGCGATCGCCTCGAGCGCGTCCTCGGCGTCGACCTTGTCGAGCGCGGCCAGCCCGAGCTCCTTGACGCTGGTGTCGATCGCCAGCGCGCGCAGCGCGTCGGCGTCGTCGAGCTTCGCCATCGCCGCCTGCCGCACCTCGGGCGAGGCGGTGGTCTTGGCCAGCTCGACCAGGGCCTTGCCGTCGCGCACCGCGGCCGCCGCCTTCTTGCGCAGCGCGTGGTCGGCGGCGCGGGTGGCGACCTCGACCAGCGCGCGGTCGTCGCCCAGCTTGAGCAGGCCCGACAGCCCGTCGGCGGCGAGGGTCTCGTCCTCGTCCTGACAGGCGGCCTGCACCCACAGCTCGGCGGCGCGGCTGCCGGCGAGGTCGCGGTTGCCGCGATCGCTCTCGCTCTCGGCGAGCTCGGCGAGCAGCTCGACGCGTTCGAGCTTCTCGATGGCGATCCGGCGTACCCCGGGATCTTTGTCGGACTTGGCGACGGTGGCGAGGATGTCGGCTTCGTCGGACGTCAGGGCGCGGACAGCCTCGAGGCGCACCTTGACATCGCTGTGTCGATATTTGGGACGGAAAAAATCAGCCAGACCCATAGCCGGCGGAATCTACCAGGAAAGGAAATGTCCACACGGTTTGCTGTACGGTCCCGGCATGATCGACCCCACCCATGACGTCACCGAGATCGGGGCCAAGCTGGGCCTCCCCGCCACCGCGCTGCGCCCCTACGGCCGCGACAAGGCCAAGATCGAGGTGGCCGCGCTGGGCCCGCTGCAGGCGACCGGCGCGCTGATCCTGGTGTCGGGCATCACCCCGACCGCCGCCGGCGAGGGCAAGACCACCACCGCGATCGGCCTGGCCGACGGCCTGACCAAGCTGGGCAAGCGCGCGGCGGTGGTGCTGCGCGAGCCGTCGCTGGGGCCGGTTTTCGGGCTCAAGGGCGGCGGCACCGGCTTCGGCTGGTCGCGCATGATCCCGACGGCCGACATCAACCTGCACTTCAACGGCGACTTCCACGCGATCAGCAGCGCCCACAACCTGCTGTCGGCGCTGATCGACAACCACCTGCACCACGGCCTCACCCCCACGCTCGATCCCGAGAAGATCACGTGGAAGCGCACGATGGACATGAACGATCGTGCGCTGCGCCAGCTCGAGCTGGGCCGCGGCAAGGGCAACGGCCCGATCCACGCGGGCGGCTTCGACATCACCGCCGCCTCCGAGATCATGGCCATCCTGGCGCTGGCGACCGACGCCGACGACCTGCGCGCGCGCCTGGGCCGGATCGTGATCGGCCGCGGCACCGACGGCGCGGCGGTGACCGCCAGCCAGATCGGCGCGGTCGGCGCGATGATGGCGCTGCTCCGCGACGCGATGCTGCCCAACCTGGTGGCGACGGTGTGTGGCACGCCGACGATCGTCCACTGCGGGCCGTTCGCCAACATCGCCCACGGCACCGCCAGCGTCGTCGCGATGCGCACCGGCCTGCACCTCGCCGAGGTCGCGGTGGTCGAGGCCGGGTTCGGGTTCGATCTCGGCGGCGAGAAGTTCTTCGACCTGGTGGCCAAGGGCGGCGAGCTGTCGCCGGCGGCGGTGGTGATCATCGCGTCGTTGCGCGCGCTGCGGCTGCACGGCGGCGTCAAGCCCGACCAGGTCAGCCAGCCCGATCTGGCGGCGGTCCAGGCCGGCCTGCCCAACCTGCTGCGCCACCTCGAGAACGCCCGCCACTTCGGCCGGCCGGTGGTGATCGCGCTCAACGCGTTCACCGGCGACAGCGACGAGGAGACCGCCGCGGTGCGCGCCGCTGTCGAGGCCGCCGACGTCGGCTTCGCGGTGATCGACGCGCCCAACCGCGGCGCCGAGGGCGGCGTCGCGCTGGCCCAGGTGGTGCTCGACACGCTGGCCCGCCACGGCAAGGCGCCGGCCCGCACGCTGTACACCGGCGCCGAGCCGCTGCGCGCCAAGATCGAGCGCATCGCCACCGCGATCTACCGCGCGACCTCGGTGGTGCTCACCGACGAGGCCGCCGCGCAGCTCGCCGAGCTCGAGGCCGCCGGCCACGGCCACCTGCCGGTGTGCATGGCCAAGACCCCGGCGTCGTTCACCGACGATCCGTCGCGCCCCGGCGCCCCCGACGGCCACACCCTGACCGTGCGCCGCTTCGAGCTGGCCGCCGGCGCCGGCTTCGTGGTCGCGCTGTGCGGCGCGATCGTCCGCATGCCCGGCCTGCCCAAGGAGCCGCGCGCGCTGGCGATCGATCTGGTCGACGGCCAGATCGTCGGCGTCGGCTGAGGCGGGCGCCGCCGTTCACGCCCCCGCGCGTGGTCGCGGGCGCGCGGCGCCGAGCACCAAGCCGCCCGCCACCAGCGCCAGCGACGCGGCGATCAGCGCCCAGGCCCAGGTCGCCGGCGGCCCGCCGGCGGCGGCGGCGAGCGTCTGGACGTCGGTTGGGACGCGGCCGTGCGGCGTCGCGGCGGTCAGCGCGAACAGCTCCTCGCGGCGCGCCAGCCAGGCCAGGCCGACGCCGAGGCCGATGACGATGATCGCCGGGCGCGCGACGCGCTCGCCGACCACCGCCAGCGCGGCGAACCCGCCGGCGGAGCCAAGGCCGCACGCCAGCGCGAAGCCGCCGCGCAGCCACAGCGCGGCACCCACCGCGATCGCCGCCGCGAGGCCGAGCAGCACGCCGCGCCGCGCGCGCGGCCGATCGGCGACCGCGACCAGCGCCGCACCGATCGCCGCCGGCGCCAGCGGGCCGGCGGCGGCGATCACCGCCACCGCGCCGCCGTCGTGGACCGTCGCGGCGCCGCCGTCGGGGGCCAGCGCGATCGCGCCGACCTCGCCGCCGGTGACCAGCGCGGCCAGCGCGTGGGCCAGCTCGTGCAGGACCGTCGCCGTGAGCAGGAGCGGGTACAGCGCGTAGCCGGCGTAGGGCACCGCGTAGATCGCGGCGATCGCCGCGGCCACCGCCGCGCGGCGGCCTAGCGGCACTTCACGTTGGCCGGCCCGCCGCCGCTCACCGCGCACTTGCCGCGACCGCAGCCCGCGGCCTTGCACGCGGCCGCCTCGGTGGCGAAGCACTTGCGGCCGACCACGTAGAAGCACTCGTCGCGGCTGCCGGCGTAGCGCCAGCCGCCCCACTTCTTGCCGCCGCGCGCCACCGCGTCGGGATCGTCGGCCTCGCGCACCGCCTCGGAGCCGTGCTTCTTGCCCACCTGCTTGTCCGCCTTCTTGCCGCGCGCGACCGGCTCGTCGGGGAGCGGCGCGCCGCCACAGGCGGCGACGATCACGAGCAGCGCGGCAGCGACCGGGCGACGCATGGATGCAGCCAGGAATCATGCCATAGTTCGGCCGTGGCTGCCGACGACGACGAGGTTCGCGCCCGCCTGCGCGCGCTGGAGGCCGAGGTCGCGGCCAGCTCGGCGGCCGACCGGCAACGCAAGGCCGAGGCCCGCGAGCGCATCCTGGCCCGCCGCGCCGCCGCCGCCGCCGAGTCGGACGCGCTGCGCCAGCGGCAGGCGGCGCTGGTCTCGCGCAAGGCCCGCCCGACCGACGAGATCCCCGCCGACGCCGACGACGCCCGGCCGTCGGCCAACGACCTCGCGCGCGCGATGTCGCTCGCCAAGAAGGCCGGCGACGTCAAGGCCGAGCTGGCCCGCGCCCCCAAGGCCGGCGAGAAGTCCTGGCTGATCTCCGCCGGGCTGTCGTTCTTCTTCGGCCCGCTCGGCTGGCTCTACGCCGGCTCGTTCCGCGAGACCATCCCGGCGGCGGCGCTGTACGTGATGGTCGCCGGCATCGTCTCCAAGATCCTGCCGGCGTTCTTGCTGATGCCGGTGCTGATGGTGCTGCTGCCGATCTCCGGCATCGCCGGCCTGGTCTACGCCATCGGCCACAACCGCGCCGGCAAGCGCATCCGCTTGTTCGGCGACGACCAGGCCAAGGATCCGCGGGTCGGCGGCCTGCTCGGCCGCGGCGAAGAAAAAGACTGAGCCCGTCGCGCCGACGCGCACACCGCGCGACAGCCGCCGCCGCACGCACGCCGGCCTCGGCGTGCGCTGGTACCTCGGCGTCGGCGGATGAGCCTGGGGCCGCTGAGGCCTCGTCGGGCGCTTTCGGGCGGTTGTGCCCCCGCGGGGGGCGTTTGCGTGGCAAGGTCCGCGCCCCGTGAAAGAACCACTGCCCGAGCGCTTCGACGACCTCGGCCTGATCGAGCCCATCGCGCGCGCGGTGCGTGAGGAGGGCTACGAGCGCCCGACCCCGATCCAGGCCCGCGCCATCCCCCACCTGCTCCAGGGGCGCGACCTGCTCGGCCTGGCCCAGACCGGCACCGGCAAGACCGCGGCGTTCGCGCTGCCGATCCTGCAGCGGCTGGTGACGCCGACCCCGCCGGCGCTGCGCGGGCCGCGGCCGATCCGCGTGCTGATCCTGACCCCGACCCGCGAGCTGGCGTCGCAGATCGCCGACAGCTTCGACACCTACGGCAAGCACCTGCACGTGCGGACGGTGGTGATCTTCGGCGGCGTCGGCATGGAGCCGCAGAAGCAGGCGCTGCGCGCCGGCATGGACGTGCTGGTGGCGACGCCGGGCCGCCTGCTCGATCTCGCCGGCCAGGGCTTCCTGCACCTGCCCCACCTCGAGGTGTTCGTCCTCGACGAGGCCGACCGCATGCTCGACATGGGGTTCATCCACGACGTGCGCCGGGTGATCCGGCTGCTGCCGGTCAAGAAGCAGTCGCTGTTCTTCTCGGCGACGATGCCGCCCGAGGCCCAGGCGCTGGCCGACCAGCTGCTCAAGGATCCGGTGCGGGTCGCGGTGGCGCCGGTGTCGTCGACCGCCGAGAAGGTCGACCAGGAGCTGGCCTACGTCGACAAGGCCGACAAGCGCGCGCTCCTGCTCGAGCTCTTGCGCGACGTCGGCATGCGCAAGGTGCTGGTGTTCTCGCGCACCAAGCACGGCGCCAACAAGGTCGCCGACCACCTCGACGAGCACGGCGTCGGCGCGGCCGCGATCCACGGCAACAAGTCGCAGAGCGCCCGCGAGCGCGCGCTGGCCGACTTCAAGGCCGGCAAGATCCGCGTGCTGGTCGCCACCGACATCGCCGCCCGCGGCATCGACATCGACGAGATCACCCACGTCGTCAACTTCGACCTGCCCGAGGTGCCCGAGCAGTACGTCCACCGCATCGGCCGCACCGCGCGCGCCGGCGCGTCGGGCTACGCGGTGTCGTTCTGCGAGGCCGACGAGCGCGAGCTCTTGCAGGCGATCGAGAAGCTGATCCGCATGCAGATCCCGGTGCTCGAGGGGCACCCCTTCGAGGACCGCGCGCCGCCGCCGCTGCGCCCGGGCGAGCGGGTCGCGATGTCGCCGCAGGCGCAGATGCAGGCCCGCCGCGACGAGCGGCGCCGCGCCGAGCAGGCCAACCGCGATCGCCGCGGCGGCGGCCACGCCCGCCGCGACGAGCCGCGCCGCGACGAGCCCCGCCACGCCGACCCGCGCCACGGCGAGCCGCGCCGCGATCCCGCGGCGGTCGCGCGCCCCGCGCCCGCGCCCAGCGCGCCCCGCCCGGCCCCGCGCCCCGGCGACGCCCCGCGCCCCGACGGCGCGGGTGGTGGCGGCCGCCGCCGCCGCCGCCGCTGACCGCGCCCCGACGCGATCAGAGGTCGGCGCGCACGCCGAGGATCAGCGTGAGCGGCGCCTGCACCCGGGTCGGCTGGCCGTAGCCCGGCACCCGCAGCGCCGGCGCGCCCTCGACGACGTCGTCCTTGAGCCACACCAGATCGCTGGCGTCGCCGCCGACGATCGGCGTGGCGTCGCGGGCGAACGCCTCGCTGACCGCCAGCACGCCGCGGCGATCGAACAGGTTGAGCACGTCGAGGGTGGCCTGCCACCGGCCGCGGCGCGCCGCGAGGTGCAGGTTGGCCTGGGTCACCGGCGGCAAGCGACCGAGCGCGCCGCGCGGCACCGCGAAGGTCTGATCGAAGCCCAGCCGCGCCGACCGCGGGCGGCCCGAGGTCGCGGTCGCGCGGACGCTGCCGTCGAGGGCGACGCCCCGCCACCGACCGCGCAGCGCCAGCTCGGCGAAGAACCGGTGCGGCTGATCGTTGGGCAGCGCGCCGCTGGCGTTGGCGTAGGCGGCGTCGAGCCCGTCGTCGAACAGCCGCGACGTGCCGAGCGTGACGCCCTCGACCGGATCGGCCGGCCCCGGCCAGTTGCCGACCAGCCGCGACCACGCGTAGCCGATCCGCACGCCGAGCTTGGCGGTGGGCGCGCCGTCGAGCCACGCCGCCACCTCGTCGTACTGCCGGGTCGCGACCGCGCCGGTGGCGGCGCCGGCCGACGCCAGCGCGCCGGCCTCGTCGTCGAGCGCGCGGCCGAGGTGGCGATCGCGCACCAGCACGCCGAGCCGCACCACGTCGGGCTGGCCGACCTCGATCCCGGCCAGCGCCTCGTCGACGCGGGTGCCGCGGGTGCCGGGCGCGACCGGCAGGCCGCCGCGGCCGCCGATCGACTCGTCGGTGGTGCCGGCGAAGGTCGCGGCCTGCAGGATCGACGGGCCGGCGTAGACCCGCTCGCCGAGGCCGGCCGGCAGCGGCGCGCCGTAGCGGCCCCAGCCGACGAACAGCCGCGATCGCCCGGCGCCGAGGAAGTCCCAGGCGGCGCCGGCCCGCGGCAACACCTCGCGCACCGTCAGCGCCGCGCCCAGCTGGCTCGACTGCGCGCGCACGCCGTACTCGACCGCGACCGTCGGCGCCGGCCGCCAGGTGTCGGCCAGGTACGCGGCCATCGTGCGCGTGCGGTAGGTGATCGCGACCTCGTCGACGAACCGGCACGCGGTGCCGGCGCAGGCGTCGGGGCCGCCGCCCAGCTCGATCAAGCGGTAGTCGAAGAACGTCCCGGCGCCCAGCTGCTGGCGCAGCGCGCCGCCGGAGTAGCGGGTGGTCGCGACCGCGCGCACGTCGTCGGCGGCGACGCCCGCCGCGAGCCGGTGCTCGCCGCGGCGGTGGACCACGTCGGCGCTGACGCTGGGGCGATCGATCGTCAGGTCGCCGAGCACGCCGGCGCCGCCGGTCCAATAGAAGCCGGTGGCCACCGGGCAGTTGATCAGCGCCGGCGCGGGATCATCGACGAGATCGCTGCACGCCGCCCGCACCGCGCGATCGTCGGCGGCGCCGGCCAGCGGCGCGTCATCGACCGCCGGCACGTAGGCGAGCCCGACCGCCGGGGCGGCGCCGCCGGCGGCGTGCGGCGCCTCGCGGCGATCGCTGCGGTACCACGCGGCCTGCGCGCGCAGCGCGGTGGCGCCCCAGGTCGCGCGCCAGGTCGCGCTGCCCGACGCGATCAGCGCGTCGCGATCGACGCCGGCGGCGTCGGCCTCGGCGGCGGCCAGCCAGCGGGTGGTGCGCGCCACCTGTCCCACCGCGGTGAGGTCGAGGTGGTGCGCGCCGCGATCGAGGCCGGCGCGGGCGAACCACGGCGCCTCGTAGGCCAGCGCGTCGCGCTGGCTGGCGGCGATCCGATCGTGGATGACCCGCCCGGTCGCGTCGCGATCGGGATCGCCGTCGCCGTCGCCATCGCGCCGCCGGAAGGCCTCGCGATCGACGCCGCCGTCGGCCAGGGTCGGCGCGACGCCGGCGGCGTACCACGCGCCGCCGGCGATCGGCCCGCGGATCACGCCGGTCACGGTGGCCTCGCGGGCGCCGACGACCCGCGCGCGGAACGGCACGTATTGATCGCGGGTGCGGGGCAGCCACGCCGCCACCCGCCCCGCGCCCAGCCACGCGCTGACCTCGCCGCGGGCGGCCCCGTCGGCGCGCACCAGCGTCGCGTCGACCACGCCGCCGACGCCG
>Ga0073899_10006344_pt1 | contig 10218 bp, 7 predicted proteins | sample KloWWTmetaKNB5Ph_FD_88975 | JGI IMG/M metagenome (GOLD analysis project Ga0073899, IMG submission 88975) | Active sludge microbial communities from Klosterneuburg, Austria, studying microevolution and ecology of nitrifiers - Klosterneuburg... | ecosystem: Engineered > WWTP > Aerobic digester >...
GCGCCACCACCGGCACCACCTGAAAGGCAGTGCCCGTAAGATAGCTGTCAAGAAATCCCAAGGGCTCCACAAAGTCCCGTGCCAGTCCGGTTTCTTCCTCGGCCTCGCGCAGCGCCGCGGCAATCGCATCGGCGTCATCGGCATCAATGCGGCCGCCGGGAAAAGCCACCTGCCCGCCATGGCTCGCGAGGTGGTCGGTGCGCTGCGTAAGCAGTACCGTCACCTCCGGCTCGCGCAGCACAATGGGCACCAGCACGGCGGCGGGCTTTGCCTTCACGCCAGCCGGAATGAACGGCGCCGCCCGGTTCATGTCATCATCGCTGCGTTCATGCTTCAGCGGAACTTCATGCAACAGGCCCGTCACCGCACGCCGGCGTATCTCAGCCTCGCTAAATTTCATCGGCGCGCTGCATTGGAAAGAATTCACCTGACGACCACACCCCGAACCATTCGCCTTCGACGGTGCCCTTGGCCACCAGATCATAAAACAAGGCGCGCGACACCAGCGCCTCAAGCCGCGCCCGCACCAGCACATAGGGCTTCAGCCCGGAGGTTCCGGCCTCGGTCTCAAAGCGCAGCGGATGCTCCCTGTTGACCGTCACCTCGTCATCCACATTCGTCTCGAAGGAAATGACCTGGGACTTGCCCTCTCCCCCAGTGTTCATGCGGATGGCCAGAAATGGCGCATCATCGACCCTGATGCCGCATTTTTCCACAGGGGTGACGAGGTAATATTTGCCGTCATCATCATGGCGCAGGACCGAGGCAAAAAGCTTGAACAGGGGTTTGCGGCCAATCGGCGAATTCATGTAAAACCAGGTGCCGTCAGCCGCTATGCGCATGTCGAGATCGCCGCAAAACGGCGGATTCCACAGGTGAACCGGCGGCAGGCCCCGGGCCTTGGCCGTTGCCTCCTTCAGGCCCTGCAATGGATTGCTTGCATCCCTCGCAATCGTCGTCATCATATATCCGTCCAGACCATAAATGAGTCGCAAATTGCCGTCTTTATTAAGCCATTCTCCTTCACGAGGATGTCATTAACAACAATTCCCTTCCCCTGCCATATCAGGGGGTAGCAAACTATAGTAGGGCCCATGGCAAACATCAAAGAAGCGAACAAGGAAATCCTTAAGGAACTGGAAGCCACCGGCGAACGCCTCGAAAAAGTCCGCGCCGAAATCGGCAAGGTGATCTTCGGCCAGAACGAAGTGATCGAGTTGGCGCTCACCGCCATTCTGGCGGGCGGCCATGCCCTTCTGGTGGGCGCCCCCGGCCTTGCCAAAACCAAGCTCGCCACCAACCTTGGCCGGGTTCTCGGCCTTGATGAAAAGCGCGTGCAGTTCACCCCCGACCTGATGCCCGCCGATATCCTGGGATCCGAGGTTCTCGACGAAACCGAAAACGGCCGCCGGCAATTCCGCTTCGTCCCGGGCCCCGTGTTCTGCCAGTTGCTGATGGCCGACGAAATCAACCGCGCCAGCCCGCGCACCCAGTCGGCCCTTCTGCAGGCCATGCAGGAACATCACGTGACCGTGGCCGGCGTGCGCCATGATCTGCCAAAGCCATTCCATGTGCTGGCCACGCAGAACCCCATCGAGCAGGAAGGTACCTATCCCCTTCCCGAAGCCCAGCTTGACCGCTTCATGTTCCAGATCGATGTGCCCTATCCCTCCCTTGAAGCCGAACGCCGCATGCTGTTTGCCACCACCGGCGAAGAAGACGAGATGGCGGCAAAGGTTCTCAAAACGGCTGAACTGATGAACGCGCAGCGCCTGACCCGGCTGATCCCCGTGGGCGAGCAGGTAACTGACGCCATCCTCCGTGTCGTGCGCGCCGCCAGGCCGGGTGAAGAGGCCAGCCCGGAAATCAATCACGGCGTTGCCTGGGGGCCATCGCCCCGTGCCAGCCAGGCCCTGATGCTGGGCATCCGCGCCCGCGCCCTGCTGCAGGGCCGTCTCAGCCCCTCGATCGACGATGTGGCCGAACTCATCGGCCCCGTCTTCAAGCACCGCATGGCATTGAACTTCACCGCCCGCGCCGAGGGCGAAACCATTGAGGCCATCATTGCACGGCAAAAAAATCTTCTCGCGTAGCGAGCGCCGACCATGAAGACCATTCCGTCACTGGTCTTGAATGAACGCGCCAATGCGGCGTCACAAACCTTGCCACCCCTGCTGGTGGAGGCCGAACGCATTGCCGCAACGGTCATGCAAGGCATCCATGGCCGCAAGCGCTCCGGGCCCGGCGAAAGCTTCTGGCAATACCGCCCCTATGGCTTTGGCGATTCAACCAGCCGCATCGACTGGCGGAAATCGGCGCGCTCATCCCATGTCTTCATCCGCGAAAATGAATGGGAAGCCGCCAACACCCTGTGGCTCTGGGCTTCGCCATCCAACTCCATGGATTTCAAATCACATCTCAGCAAGTCAACCAAACGCGACCGCGCCTATCTCACGGCGCTGGCCATGGCGAGCCTCGCCCTTCGCGCCCAGGAGCGGGTGGGCCTGATCGGCAGTCCGCACAAGGCAAGCCACGCCCGCGGCGCCCTGGTGCCCATGGCCACCTGGCTGTTGCGTAATGAAGGGGCAAGCCTGCCCCAGTCCCAGCATTTGCAGAAGTTTTCCAGCGTCGTGCTCCTCGGTGATTTTCTCGAGAAGCCGGAAGACATTGCCGCGACCGTGCGGAACCTCGCCTCGCGCGGCGTCTCCGGGCACATTGTACAGATCAACGACCCCGCCGAAGAAACCCTGCCCTATGGCGGGCGTATCGAATTCCACGCCATGGATGGCCCGCTCAAATATCTCGCCGGCAAGACCGAACTTCTGCGCGACGCCTATGGCGAAAAATTTGCCGCCCAGCGCGAAGCCGTGCGCCGCATTGCCCATGGCGTAAGCTGGACCTTCACCTTGCACCACACCGACCAGTCGCCGGCAAAGCTCCTGATGATGCTCCATGGCCTGGTTGGCGGGGCAAAGAGCCGGGCATTTGACCTGGGCGGCATCGCATGATGGCCTTCCTCCAGGCGCTGACCTTCACCACGCCCGTAGCACTCGCCGGGCTGCTGCTGCTGCCGGTCATCTGGTGGCTGCTGCGCTTCACCCCGCCCAAGCCCCAGACCGTAAAATTTCCGCCACTGCGCCTGCTGCTCGAACTGGTGAGCAAGCACGAGCAACCCGACAAGACGCCCTGGTGGCTCATGCTATTGCGCCTGGCGATAGCGGCACTCGTCATTCTCGGCGTGTCACATCCTTTCTACGCGCCAGGCAAAACTGCGGCAGGAACCAGCGCCCCTCTCCTCATCATTGTCGATGATACCTGGGCGGCGGCCAAGGACTGGACCCTGCGCCGCACCATGCTGAATGAAATCGTCGCCGAAGCGCGCGAAAACGATGTGACCCTCACGCTTGCCACCACTGCACCGTCTGCCCGCGAAGCGGATATTGTGGCGCGCGATGCCGATGCCATGCTCAAGCAGATCGCAGCACTCGAACCCAAGGCCCTGGGCCCGGACCGCGCCAAACTTCTGGCGCGCCTGAAAACCGGTTTTGCGGCCGCCGCCTCACTGCATGTCGTCTGGCTCAGCGATGGCCTGGACCAGACCTCGGCCACCGCATTTGCCGAAGGCCTTGCCGGCCTTGCAGGCGGCAGCGCCCAGGTCGATGCCATCTTGCCGGATGCCGCATCCCTGCCCCTGGCCCTTGCGGCACCCTCGGCGGAAGGCGGCCAGTTCAAGGTCCATCTCCTGCGCTCTCCATCCGCCGGGTTGCGCCAGGCAAACATCCGCGCCGTGGCCGCCAATGGCCGCAGCCTTGCCGACGTCCGGCTGGAATTTGCCGGCAATGCGGCTGAAGCCGAAGCGGCCCTCGATCTGCCCCTTGAACTCCGCAACGAAGTGCAGCGCCTGGAAATTCTGGGTGAGCGCAATGCGGCCGCAACCTACCTTTTCGATGACCGCTGGCGGCGCAAGACCATAGCGCTCCAATCCGGCAGTTCGCTGGAAGATGCCCAGCCCCTGCTCTCGCCGCTTTATTATGTCTCGCGCGCCCTTGAACCCTACGCCCAGATATCCGAGCCGGAAGACGCCGCACAGTTGAAAGAGCAGCTCGAGGCCGGCCTCTCCATGCTGGTGCTGGCCGACATCGGCGTGATCCCCGCCGAAACTGCGGACGCCATCAATCCCTGGCTTGATCGCGGTGGCGTGCTGCTGCGCTTTGCCGGTCCCCGCATGGCCGGCGCCCAAGATGAACTCGTGCCTGTTACGCTTCGCAGCGGCGGCCGAGCCCTGGGTTCTGCCTTAAGTTGGGAGGAACCACAGAACTTGCAGGCCTTCCCCGATGCTGGCCCCTTTGCCGGACTGCCGCTTGATCTGAATGTCGCCGTGTCGCGCCAGGTGCTGGCCGAACCGGACATGGATTTGCCCGGCCGGGTATGGGCAAGCCTTGCCGATGGCACGCCATTGGTCACCGCCAGGCGCCAGGGCAAGGGCCTCATTGTTCTCTTCCATGTGACCGCCAATGCCGACTGGTCGAACCTGCCGCTCTCCGGCCTGTTTGTCGAAATGCTCCGCCGGATCAATGATCTTGCCCCGGGTGCGGGCGGTGGCGCTGCCGCCGGAGCATCAAGCGGCGATGACCGCGCCGCCGCCTTTGTCCCGCGCCTTGCACTTTCCGCTGCCGGTGAACTCACTGAACCGCTGCCGGACTCCAAACCGATCCCGCCTGCCGCCATGGAAAACGCAAAGCCGACGCCGGAAACCCCTGCCGGCCTTTACAATCGCGGCAGCGCCGAACGCGCCATCAATCTCCTGCCTGATCGCCAGGCCATGAGCGCCATCACCGCACTTCCCGCTGGCGTAACTCTCCGCTCCTTTGCCACGGCGCCGCGCCAGCCCCTGGCGCCCGTGCTCTTTGGTTTCGCCTTCCTGCTATTCCTTGGCGACACGCTGGCCGCACTTGTCCTTGGCGGCGGCTGGCACCGCTTGCGCGGCATGGCGGCAGCCCTTGTTGTTGTCCTCGTCATTCCCAACGATCCAGCCATGGCCCAGCAGACCGATGACTATGCCCAGAAGGCGACAGAGGAAACCCGCCTGGCCTTTGTCCTCACCGGTGACGACACGGTGGACAGCATCAGCGAGCAGGGCCTGGCGGGCCTTGGCCTGATTCTGACAGACCGCACGTCAGTCACCCCTGGCAGCCCCATCGGCGTGAACATCGAGACCGACGAAATCGTATTCTTCCCGCTGGTCTATTGGCCGGTGCTGAATGGCGCTGCCGTGCCAACCCCCGCCACGCTTGCCAAGATGGATGTCTACATGAAGAACGGCGGCACCATTTTTTTCGATCTCCGCGATGATGCCATGGGCCTCGAGAGCCTGTCGGGAGCGGCCACCGGGGCAACCGATGCGCTGCGCCGCATTCTCGCCAAGCTTGATATTCCACCGCTTGAGCCGGTGCCGGAAAACCACGTGCTGACCAAGGCCTTTTATCTCCTGCGCGACTTTCCCGGCCGCTACGCGCGCGGCCAGCTCTGGGTGGAACGCAGCGATTCAACCGCCACCAACAATGTTGACGGCGTGAGTTCCATTATCATCGGCAGCAACGACTATGCCGCCGCCTGGGCCCTCGATGACAACAGCAATCCGCTCTATGCCGTGATCCCCGGCAATGACCGCCAGCGCGAACTGGCGTTCCGCACCGGCATCAACATCGTAATGTATGCGCTCACCGGAAACTACAAGGCCGACCAGGTCCACATTCCGGCCCTGCTGGAAAGGCTGGGGCAGTAGCATGAACTACACCATTTCATTCGCCCCCTTGCTTCCCCTGCTTTGGCTTTCAATACTTGGCATGGCTGGCCTGGTGCTGATCGCGGTTTCAGCCTTTGCCCGCACCCGCGGCTGGTGGTTGCGCGGGCTGGCAATGGCGCTCCTCCTTGCAAGCCTTTCAAATCCCACCCTGCGCCACGAGGACCGCGAAGCCCTCAATGACATTGCTGTCGCCGTGATCGACCGCAGCCAAAGCCAGCTGGCGGGCGCGCGCATGCAACAGGCCGATGAAGCGGAAGCCGCCCTCAAGGCTGCCACGGCAACCCTGACCAATACGGAGTTGCGCGTGGTGACCGTGCAATCCGGCCTCAATCCGCAGGAGGATGGCACAAGGCTGTTCACCGCCCTGAACCGCGCCCTGGGCGATATCCCGCCCGAGCGCTTTGCCGGCGCACTATTGGTAACCGATGGCCAGGTACATGACGTTCCTCCTGATGCCAGCAAGAGCGGTATCAACGGCCCGCTGCACGGCCTGTTGACCGGCAGCCAGACGGAGCGTGACCGCCGCGTGGTGATCGAGCAGGCCGCACGCTTCGGCATTGTCGGCAATGCGCAAATCCTGCGTTTTAGGGTGGATGATGTGGGCGGCGGCGGCGGCGAGCCTGTTGAGGTCACGCTTAAACTCGGCACCAGCGAGCTGCAAAGCCTGACCGTGACGCCGGGCGTCAGCGCCGAAGTGCCGATCACGCTGAACCACGGCGGACAAAACATCGCCGAGATCGTGGCGCCCCCCATGCCCGATGAAATATCGCTGCAGAACAATCGCGCCATCGCCGTCGTCGAGGGCATCCGCGACCGCCTGCGCGTGCTCCTCGTGTCGGGCGAGCCTCATCCGGGCGAGCGTACCTGGCGCAACCTGCTGAAGGCCGATGCCGCGGTCGATCTCGTCCATTTCACCATTCTGCGCCCGCCGGAAAAACAGGATGGCACGCCCATCAACGAACTCGCCCTCATCGCCTTCCCGACCCGCGAACTTTTCGTCGAGAAGCTCGACCAGTTCGATCTGGTGATCTTTGACCGCTATCACCGCGAGGCGGTTCTGCCCGAAGCCTACATCATGCAGATCGCCCGCTATGTGAACGAAGGCGGCGCCCTGCTGGTGGCCGCAGGACCTAAATTCGCCAGGGACGATGGACTCTACAGCACGCCCATGGCCGATGTTCTGACAGCTTCGCCCACCGGCGAAGTTCTTGACGGGGCGTTTCGCCCCAAGGTGACCAGGCCTGGAACCCGCCATCCCGTGACCGGTGGCCTGCCCGGCGGTGAAGCGGCTAATCCTTCCTGGGGTAAATGGTTCCGTGTCGTTGAAACCACAGCACCTGAAATCGAAACCCTCATGTCCGGCCTTTCCGACAAGCCGCTGCTGGTTCTGTCGCGCCGCGGCGATGGCCGCACCGCCCAGCTTCTCTCCGACCAAAGCTGGCTCTGGGCCAGGGGCTATGATGGCGGCGGCCCGCAAACCGAACTGTTGCGCCGCCTCGCCCACTGGCTGATGAAGGAGCCCGACCTGGAAGAAGAAGCCCTGAGCGGCAGGCAACTCGGCCGTGAACTGACAATCACCCGGCGCACCATGGCGGATGCGGCAGAACCGGTGACCGTCACCGCGCCGTCCGGCGCTGCGGCCACAGTGAGCCTGACCGAAAAAACTCCCGGCCTCTGGCAGGGCAGCCTGAAGGCCGATGAGGCCGGCATGTATTCCCTCAATGACGGCAAGCTGCAGGCCGTGGCCGCAACCGCTGCCGGAGATGCGCGCGAGGCGCAGGATATTCTGGCAACGCCAGCCAGGCTCTCGCCCGTCACCCAGGCAACCGGAGGCGGCCTGACCTGGCTCGAGGACGGCCTGCCACGCCTCATCAAAATCTCCGGCGACCGGCAAATGGCGGGCTCCGGCTGGCTCGGCCTGAAAGCCAACGGGGCCTACCGCGTCACCGCCGTGAGCGAGGTTCCCCTGTTCGCATCCCTACTGGCGCTGGGCGCTTTGCTTCTGGCGTTCTGCCTGATGTGGTACCGCGAAGGGCACTGAAATCTCGGCAAAGCGAAAGGGCGGCAACACCAGTCCCTGCATCCCCTGCAAAGCACCAGGGACAAGCTCGACATAGAGAAAGCGTGCCGGATCGACGGATCCCGGCAGGGTCAGCTGGCCTTCCGGCAGTTTCTGAAAGCCAACGCGCGCATAATAGGGCGCATCGCCCACCAGAATCACAAACCTGTGCCCATATCCCTTGGCGAGCCCCAAGCCTTCGCGCATGAGGGTCAGCCCGACACCGAGGTTCTGCCGTTTGGGATGCACCACCAGGGGGCCGAGCAGCAGTGCCGGCGTTCCCGTGCTGCCAATGGCCAGCGGCCAAAAGCTGATGGATCCTGCCAGGCCAACCTCCGCATCGCGGACCACCAGTGACAGGCCATCGGCCGGCGTGCTCCCTTCCCGCAAACGGTAGGAGGTTTTCACCCGGCGCTCGATGCCAAAGGCAATATCGAGCAACTGCTCAATGAGGGGCTGATCCGATTCTTTCGTGGTTTCGACGGGAAATGAGGCGGCCATCGTGATTGACTTCCATGATGATTGTTGGGGGCCCGGCCCCACTTCACAGGATCACGAATAAAGGTGAAGGAATCCTATGCGGTCCAGGCAGGCGAAAGGGCTGCAGCAGCGCTGGCTCGTCGTCGTGAGGATATGGTCACCGGAAGGATCATGGGACGCCGCCATACAAGGCGCGGGCATTCAGGTCAAGGCCTACCAGCGGTGGCCAATGTCTTGCTTTGCGATGATTTCATCCAGGCGCCGCCGGGTTCCGCCCGTCGTGCCGTCCGGGAGCCGGTCTGTCGCGAAAAACTGCCGGTGCGAAATCTCCAGTGAGGGCGCCCAGGGCGCCTGGGTGAATTTGCGCAAGGTGAGCACTGCCACATGGTCTCCCTGGAACAGCTCATCATTCAGGCAAATGCCCTGCAGGACCGGCTCCTCCTGCGCGATGATTCCCGCCTCTTCGCGGATTTCGCGTTTTGCCGATTCAAAGAGTGTCTCACCCCGCTCGACCCCGCCGCCTGGCAGGAGCCATCCCGTCCCGTAGGAGTGCCGCACCAGAAGGACCCGATTTTCATCATCAAATACCGCGGTTCGCGTGCCCAAAGTAAGGCCTCGTGTTTGCCTGTATAATGGCTGCAACACAACCTTTGAGGATAGTTTGAGGAGAATGCTCTTTATCATTCCAAGCAGTTAACCGTGGCAAGCTTGAGTTCGCAAGGCATAGGCCCTATTGCTCGCAAGGCAATCTCAATCGTGTGATCCAACTTCCATTCATGAAGCAGCTTCTCACCATATTCTTCAGAGCCGAAGGGACAAGGCCCTGGATCGTGCTTGCCTGCCTTCTGATTGCCAGCCTGTCGGAGGCCCTGGGCATCAGCACCCTCCTGCCCGCCATCAATACCATTCTGGGTGACAATGCCGCCGATACGCCAGGAATCGGCCGCAGCATAAAGGTGTTTATTGAATCGATGGGAATAACGCCCAACCTTGGCAATCTTCTGATCATCATCGTGTCCCTGCTCGTGCTGAAGTCGGTTATCGTCTTCGGCGCCCTTGCCTATTCCGGAATCACCGGGGCCCGCGTCGCCATCAATCTGCGGCGCAGGCTCATCAAGGCCATCTTCGATGCGCGTTGGAGTTTCTATGCCGAGGAAAGTGGCGGGCGTTTTGCCAATGCCATCAGCAATGACGCAACCCGCGCCGGTGATGCCTATCAGTTCGCCGCCGTTGTCATGGCCGGGGGCCTGCAGCTCATGACCTTTTCGGTGGTCGCCCTCCTGATTGACTGGCGCATCGCCATCGTCGGCGGCGTGGCCGGCCTTTTCATCGCGCTCGTGATGAGCAGGCTTATCCGCGTCCTGAAGCAATCCGGCTACAAGCAGACAGACCGCGTATCCAGCCTCACCGTGGACATGGTGGACATGCTGAACAACATCAAGGCGCTTAAGTCCATGGACCGCTATGGCACGATGGTCGAAGGCCTCTCCGGAATTCTGAAACGCATCAAGCGCAGCCTGATCACCATCCATCTGGCCAAGAACGGCGTGACACAGGGAAGCGACGCCCTGCAAAACCTGATGACGGGGGTCTTCATCTACACCGCCTATGTGCTGTTTGGCTTGAGCCTGCCGGAGTTGCTGGTGACCGGCATCGTGTTTTTCCAGATCGTGAACAACCTCACCAAACTTCAAAAACAACTGCAGGCGGCGGTCGTCGTCGAAAGTGCCTATGTGCGCACGATGGAACTGATCAAACGGGCAGAAGGAGAGAAAGAAGTCCATACGGGCGCTGCCGCGCCGGATCTCGGCACGGGATGCAGGTTCGAGGACGTGACTTTTGCCCATGCCACGGCCCCCGTGGTGGTAAACGC
>Ga0073899_10006348_pt1 | contig 10214 bp, 10 predicted proteins | sample KloWWTmetaKNB5Ph_FD_88975 | JGI IMG/M metagenome (GOLD analysis project Ga0073899, IMG submission 88975) | Active sludge microbial communities from Klosterneuburg, Austria, studying microevolution and ecology of nitrifiers - Klosterneuburg... | ecosystem: Engineered > WWTP > Aerobic digester >...
AACGCGCCCTCGCGCGCGACCCCACCCAGCGTTTCCAGAGCGCGTACGAGATGGCCCAAGCCGTCGACAGCGTCGCCAAGAGCGGGCAGATGCCGGCTGCGCCCTCGCTGCCCCCGGCCACAGCGGGCGCCGCCGGCGCGCAGCCTTCGAGCTCGGCGGGCCATCCTTCGGCTCCGCCGAGCCCGGCCGGGCACTATGCGTCGCATCCGCCGCCCAGCCCCATGCCTGCGGACGCGCCTCGGCGGTTCGGCGGTGACACGGCCGTCTCTGCCGGGTTGCCGGGCGGGGTGTCGGCGGCGCACTCGCCGCCGCCTTCGGTCGAGGTGGTCAGCGTGCCGCGGCGCGGGCTGGCCGTCCCGCTGCCGTTGGCTTTGATCATCGCGGCCATGGCGCTGATGCTCGGGTTTGCCGCGGGCCTGTTCGTCGGCAAGTGGTGACGCCCGGGCGGCGCTCGGGTAAGAACCGCCCACCATGACCGCGCCCACCCTGACCGAGCTCGAAAGCCGCTGCCTCGAAGCATTTCCGACGTGGCTGCGCACCCTGGGCGACGACGCGCGCGCGCTCGCGGCGTTGGTCGAGTCCGGCGACACCGCGGCGCCCGTCCGCCGCAAGGCAGCGGCCGCGCTCAACTATCTGCTGCGCTCGCTCGATCTGATCCCCGATGGCATCGAAGACCTGGGCTTCATCGACGACGCCTTCGTGTTTCGGGTGGCGGCCGCTGGGCAAGCCGCCGATGCCGCCGACCCGGTGCTGGCGCGCCTGGCAGGCGAAGCGGGGCTGATCCGCGAGTTGCTCGAGGACGACTACGCCCGGCTCGAGACCTACGTGGCCGGTCTCGGCTCGGCGCCGTCGCGTGGCCGCACCGTCGACGACATCTTGGGTGACGCGGCGGTGACGGCAGAGTTCGTCCGGGACATTCGCGGCTGGGCCGACGCCTACTCGTCGCCCACGTTTCAGCGGGACGCCAAGAACCTGGTCAAGCTGAAGAGCTTCCTCTCGGCGAAACTGCCGAAGTGATTGTCAGCTGACCACGCGGCCGCTGGCGTTGGTCCAGGGCTGCTCGGGGGTCTCGCGGGGGCCGTCGGTGCTCTTCAGTTGCGCCATCAGATCGCGGCACTCGGGCCGGTCTTTGAGGGCTTCGGTCAGCGCGTGGCTGCCATCGGTGAACGTCTGCTCCATGCGGATGCCTTCGCGCGTGCGCGCAGCGACCTTCTCGCGCCCGCTGGCCAGATCTTCTTCCAGCGCCTCGGCGTAACGCGCGAGCTGTGCGCGCAGGTCTTCGATCTGACGGCGCAGGTCGCGGGCAATCGCCTCGCGCGCGGTGCGCCGGGCCTCGCGGGTGGAGAGCCACTGCCGCTTGGCTTCGACCATGGCGCGCGCGGCGCCGGCACTTTCGTAGATGGCGCGCGAGCCCTGCCCGGCGCGCTCGGCCGTGTCCGCCTGCGCGACCTTCTCTTTCGCGAGCTGCATGGCAGCCGTCAGCTCGCGGCGGGCCGTCTCTTCTTCTTCGCCGTACGAGGCTGCGTCGCGGAGCGCACGGCTCTCTTCCTGGGCCAGCTCTTCCACTTTGCGGCCAATCTCGGCGCGCAGCGCCCGGCCGCGGCGCTCGAGGGCTTCCAGCTTCCGAGTGTGGCTGGCGATCTCGCCCTCGAGACCGTTGGCCTTGGCCGTGACTTCCCAGATGTTGGCCATGGCCTGGGCCAGATCGGGCGTGGCGTTCCCGGCGGGGAAGGCCCGGGCCAGCATCCGGGCGAACAGACCGGCGCGGTTCGCCCATTCCGTCACGGGTGCCGACTTGGGCGGTGGCGGGGGCGGCGGGGGCGCTGCTGGCGCGGGGGCCTCGCCCGCGGCCTCTTTGTCCCACGAGGTGCTGGGCAGCGAGCGCTGCAACGCCTTCAGCTCTTCGAGCAAATGGTGGCCGTCGCGATAGCGCTTCCGGCTCTCTTTCTCGAGCAGCTTGAGGATGATCTTCTCGGCGACCGGGTTGACGTCTTTCTTGATGCTGGTGGGCCGCGGCGCCGGAGCGGTGCGCTGCATCTCGAGCAGCGTGTCGCGGTCCGCCGCGCGAAACGGCAGCTGGCCGACCAACATCTCGAAGAACAACACGCCCAGGGCGTAAAGATCCGACTGCGGGCCGGCTTGTTCGCCCCGGGCTTGCTCGGGCGACATGTACTCGGGCGTGCCGAAGACCGCGCCCTTGGGCGCCAGCCGCGGGTCGTGGGCCAGGGCCGCGAGCCCGAAGTCGAGGATCTTGACGAAGTCTTTGCGGCCCCCGCGCTGGGTGATCAGGATGTTGTCGCTCTTCAGGTCGCGGTGCACCACGCCCAGGTCGTGGGCACGCGCGAGGGCCGCGCCCATCTGCTCGAGGATGTCCACCGCGCGGGTCAGGGGCATCGGCCCGCGCGCCAGCTCGGTCGAGAGCGGCGTGCCGATCAGATACTCCATGACCAGGTAGAGCTCGCTCTCGTCGGTCTCCCCGATGTCGTGAATGTCGATGATGTGCGCGTGATCCACCCGGTTGGCGGCCCGCGCCTCGCGCAGCATCCAGGCGCGCAGGTGGGTCTCACCGCGCAGGTCGGGCCGGATCAGCTTGACCGCGACCACGCGGTCGATGAGCACGTGCCGGGCGCGGTAGACGATGCCCATGCCGCCCTCGCCGATCCGCGCTTCCAGGCGATAGCGACCGGCGATGACCCTGCCGAGCGATGGATCTTCCCCGCGTCCACGTGATCCGGGGCGTTGCGGCGCTGGTTGTGCCATCTGCTTGATGTCCGTCCTTCGAGAAGATCTCGGATGCTAGCCGAAAGCGCCGGCGCTCTCCAAGCTGCGCGCGCGCCTCAGAAGACGAAGCGCATCACCGGAACGCGGACCTCGGTCGCCTGCCGGACCCCGTACTGCATCAGCTCGGTGCGCGAATACGCATTCCGAACCTCGACCGCCGGCACGCTGAGGCTCAGCGTGCTGGGGCTCGCGCCCACCAGCGCGGGCGGGGCGGTGTAGAGCTCGGCCTGCGGGGCCGCTCGCCGGGCGATTCGCCGACTGCGGGCCTTCTTCTGGGCGCCCTGCGCCTTGGGCGCGGCCCCGGGCTGCGGCGGCTCGGCAACGGGCTCGTCCTTGGTGCCGTGGTCTTGAGTGGCGTCCTCACCGGGGTCGTAGGCCGTGGCGTTGAGCACGGCCACCGTGGTGGGGATGGCGAGGGCCATGCCGCCGGCGAGCAGGTAGATGCTGAGCTTGGCGTCACCGGAATCCTCGACGAAGTAGCCGCCCACGCCGCCGGCGATGCCGCCGGCGATGCCGCCGACCGCGTACGCCCAGGGCTTCTTCACCTTGATGGCGGCTTCGAACAGCATCACCACTTCCGCGCCCAGCAGGGCGCCTCCGGTGATGCCCTTGCCGGTGGGCGACGCCTCGGTGGCGTCTTCCGCCGCACGGGCCGGGCTTCCGCCGAGAACCAGAGCCGCCGCGACGGCGGCTCCCGAGAGCAGGTGAAGAATGCGCATCGTTCCTCCGCAGGTGGGGTCCGGGGCGTCCGGTGTCCCACCACGCCGAAATGTTCGCGGAGATTACCCCGCCCGCGGCCGGCCACCAAGCGCAAGCAGAGGGCAGGGGAAACCGGGGACAAGACAGGGTAAATCATCGGGGATGAGCGCGCTTTCCCGTTGAGCCGTGACGGGTGCCTGCCTGGCAGTGGGCACGGCAGCCGCGCTGGGCCTGGCCGCCGGGGGGATTCGGCTCCTGCCTTGGCTGTGGTCACCCGAGGTGCCGCTCGAGGTCGCGCTGCCCTTCGCGCGGGCGCTGGGTGCGGCGGCCACCGAGACCGCCCTGATGTTCGGCCTGCCGATCGGGGTCGCCCTCGCGGGCGCGGCCTTCGTCGACCGGGGTGAGGCGCGCGCGCTGCTGTCCCTGGGGGCCTCCCCCACGCGCTTGGTTCGCGGCGCGTCGCTGCCCATCGTGGCGCTCGGTGCGGGCCTTGCCCTGGCCAGCTTGGCCTGGGGATCGAGCGCCGACGTGCCGGGTCGCTTCGCGGTCGATCTGATCGCTCAGGGCCGCGCCAGTTGTTCGCGCGGGGCCGCGCCGAAGAGCGGTCAGGTGCCGCTGGTAGGGGTGACCTGGCTGTGCTTCCCCGGGCGGCCCCCTCGTGTCACCGGCAAGCTCCCGGGCCTCGGCGACCTGGGTTCCTACACCGCAGGGGCGCTGACGCCGAGCGACGACTTGCGCCAAGTGTCGTTCGCGGACCTGCGTGTCTTCACCAAGAAGCTCGACGGGAAGGTCTCGCTCGAGCTGGCGGTGGCGTCCGCGACGGTGCGCGGGCTGCCCGGCTGGGGCCGCAGCGCCAAGCTGCCGTTCACGCAGCGCGCGTGTCTGGTGGCAGCCACTGCGGTCGGGCTGGCACTGGGCGCGGCCTGGTCGGTGGTCGCGTTCGGCGTGGCTCGCCGGGCTGCGGCGCTGGCCATCGGCGGCCTGCCGGCCCTGGTTGCCTTCGCGATGCTCTCGCGCCTGGATGCGACCTCGCTCGGCCCGCAGAGCTATGCGCTGGTCCCCGCCGCCGGCGCCCTGGTGGTTGCGCTGGTCGTGGGCGCGCAACGCTTCTTTCCCTCGGGTTTTGCCTGGCTTTGGGCGCGCTTCCCGCGCCGGTGACCGCTCGCCCCCGCGTTGCCCGGCCGGCCGCAGGGTGTTAGACGTCGCGCCTTCCCATGGGTGTCGGCCCCTGGCAGCTGGCTGTCATCGTCCTCTTGCTCCTCGTCCTCTTCGGTCGGAATCGGCTGGGCGAAATCGGACGTGGCCTGGGCGAAGGCGTGCGGGCCTTCCGAAAAAGCATGAAAGACTCGGGGGAAGCCCCGGGTAACGACGATGACGACGACCCAGACGACGACCCGCCGCGAAAGCGCACGCTTCCGCGCCGACCGGGCGTCGAAAGTCGCCGCCACGTGATGGCCAAGCGACGCAAGGCCGACGACGACGAAAGGAGCTGATGGTGCCGACCAACCTGGCAAAGCGATTGGATGCGGTGGTGCCGAGCGCCACGCTCGCGATGACGGCCAAGGCGGCCGAGCTCAGGGCGGCCGGCCGCAAGGTGTACGCGTTCGGCGTTGGCGAGCCGGACTTCCACACCCCCGAACACATCCGGGCGGCGGCCGAGCGGGCCATGGGCACGAGCTCGCACTACACGGCGGTGCAGGGCACTGCCAGCCTGCGTGAGGCGATCTGCGCGGCGACCGAGCGCGACCGTGGGTGGCGACCGACGCCGGACATGGTCACGGTGTCGGTGGGGGCCAAACACGCGCTCTTCAACCTGGCGATGGTGCTCTGCGATCCCGGGGACGAGTTCGTGATCCCGGCCCCGTACTGGGTCAGCTACCCCGAGCAAGTACGCCTGTTCGACGGCGTCCCGAAGATCGTCGAAACCTCGGCCGAGCGCGGCTTCCGCGTGACCCCCGAGGCGCTCGATCGCGCCATTGGCCCGCGCACCAAAGCGGTGATCCTGTGCACGCCGTCCAACCCCAGCGGCGCGGCGTACGATCAGCACGAGCTCTTGGCGCTGGCCGAAGTGCTGAAGCAGCGCGACGTGTGGGTGGTGGTCGACGAGATTTACGGCGATCTGACCTACGACGGCTTCCAGCACGTGTCTCTGGCCAAGCTGGCGCCCGAGCTCCGCGAGCGCATGATCGTGGTCGACGGCGTCAGCAAGACCTACGCCATGACCGGCTGGCGCATCGGCTGGGCGATCTCGCCGCCGGCGGTGGCCAAGGCCATGTTGAAGGTCCAGGGGCAGTCCACCACCAACCCGGCTGCCATTGCCCAGGCGGCGGCCGAGGCCGCGCTGCTCGGCCCCCGCGAGCCGATCACGGCCATGGCCCGGGCGTTCGCCGAGCGCCGGCGGCGCATGGTCGAGGGTCTGAACCAGATCCCGGGGATTCGCTGCGACTGGCCGCGCGGGGCGTTCTACGCCTTCCCCGACGTGACCGGCCTGTACGGCATCCGGTGGGGCGAGCGTCGCCTCGCCAGCGCCGACGACGTCACGCTCTGGCAGCTCGACGTGTGCGGGATCGCGGCGGTGGCCGGCGAGCCGTTCGGCGCGCCGGGCCATGTGCGCTACAGCTATGCAGCCGCCGAGTCGGTGATCGACGAGGCGCTGTCGGTGCTCGGGGCGGCGGTCGCCTCTGCCGAGCGTTGAACCCCCAGGACGAAGCATGGCGCAGGCAGTGGAGACGGCGACCCGAGCCCGCGACCCGGTTCGCGTGTTGGGGGCACTGCTCCAGCTGACCAAGCCCGGCGTCACTCGCATGGTGCTGGTGACCACCGGCATCGGCGCCATCTTGGCTCCGGGGCGCGTCGAGCTTCGGCGGCTCGCGCTCACGGTGCTGGCCACGGCCGCCGTGGTGGCAGCCGCCAACGCGCTCAACATGTACCTGGAGCGTGACGTGGACGCGCGCATGGAGCGCACGCGCCTGCGCCCGCTCCCCTCGGACCGGATCGCGCCCGAGGTGGCGCTCTGGTTCGGCGTGGTGCTGGCGCTGCTCGGCATCTCTGCGCTCACCTTCTGGATCAACCCGCTGTCGGGATTGCTCTCGGCGGCCGCCATCTCGATCTACGTGCTGGTGTACACACCCCTCAAGCGCGTGACCCCCTACGCGCTGCACGTGGGGGCGATTCCTGGCGCCATTCCGCCGTTGATCGGCTGGGCCAGCGTCACCGGTCAGCTGTCGCTGCCGGCGCTGAGCGTGTTTGCCATCTTGCTGGTCTGGCAGATCCCCCATTTCCTGGCGATCGCCATCTTCCGACAGTCGGAGTACGCCGCCGCGGGGCTGGCCGTGTACCCGGCGGTGCGCGGCGTGCCTGCCGCCAAGCGTGCGGTGCTGGTGTACTCGGCGCTGCTGCTCGCCGTCAGCCTGCTGCCGGCGTTCACCGGGCTCGGCACTCCGCTCTACCTGGGCGTGGCCGCCGTGCTCGGCGGGGTGCAGGTCGTCATCGCCGCGCGCGGGTTCGGTGCCGCAGATGCCCACCGGTGGGCCCGCGCGCTGTTCTACGCGACCATCCCGTACCTGCTGGTGGTCTACGGCACGCTGGCGCTGACCGCGTCATGAGCCAGGTGCCTCCCATGCGCTGGTGGGCCTGGGGGCTGTTCGCTGCGGCCTGCCTGGCCATCCCCCTCTTGGGCTACGTGCTCGGACGCTAGGCCGTGGGTCGTTCGCGCGCGGCGGCCAGCGCTGCGAGCAGCGAGCCCAAGAGCAGTGCCAGCGCCAGCACCGGGATGTCGGTGCCGGTCCGCGCCAAGAGCGCCAGCGCGATGGCGCCCCGGGCATAGGGTCGATCGAAGCGCTGAAACAACGTGGCCGGCACCGCGAAGAGCAGGGTCACGCCCAGGGCGAAGTGGAGCAGCGGGGGCCCGAAGGGGTAAGGGTGACGCAGGAAGGCGTGCACGGCCTTGCTGGCGAGCCCGAGCACGCTGTCGGTGGGCGGCGACGCATACAGGCTGATCACCGACAGGGCGATGCCCAAGAGCCCGACCGGGATCCACACCGCCAGCGAGAGCCGCTTGCGATCGGCGGCCAGCCAGGCCACCGCGATCCCCAGTGTGATCAGGTCGAGCCCCCAGGCCACGGTGGCCAGGATCTGGGCCGCGCGGAACAGCCGTGTCAGTGCTTCGTGACTGGCCCACACCGCGAGCGCGCGGGCGGTGACGGAGACCAGCGCGGTGAGGCCCGCGAGCCCCACCACCATGCCGGCGGCGCGGGTGTGCTTCTCGAGCACCGCTGGCACGCTGGAGAACAGCGCCATGAACGAGGACAGCACCGCCAGCCCGAGCACCAGCAGCATGGGCAGCTCGCGGGTTGCCGACGCCATCACCAGCGTGACCACCCCGGCGGTGGTGGGCGCAGCCACCAGACGAAAGGCGACCGACAAGTTGCTCTCGACCAGCGTCGCGATCAAGAGCTGGATGGCCATCAGGCAGCCGCCGACCACGGCGAGCTGGGCAAACAACGCGGCGGCGTTGTCCGAGCGTGCGATCCACAGCTCGAGGCCCGAGCGCCAGCCCAAGAGCGCTGGGACGACGATCCGCCCGGAGAGCAGCGCCGCGAAGAACAGCAGCACCAGCGCTGCCAGCACCCAGCGTCGCGTGCGGCTGAACAGCCGCGCTGGCGCGTGGGTCGGGCGACCCTCGCTGGGCGGCGCGGGGTGGGACGCGGGCGGGGCCTCGGGCGAACCGCCCTCAGCCCCTTGCGGGTTCGCGCTCACGCTCGCGCTTTCGCCCTCGATGCTGGTCACTCACGGCCCGGCTTACCTGAGTGATGCCCGCTTTTCCAGCATCGGCGCCCAATCGAGCCATCCGTGGCGCTGATCGGCGGGTGAGCTCTCTTTCGGGTCGCCGGGTCGCCAGGGTGCCGGCTCGATGCTGGGCGGCGCAGATTTCGGCGCGCCCTTGAGGATGAACGGATGCGCGAAGTAGGTGGAGCAGGCGTAAAACGGGTTCCGGTAGAACTCCCAGTGGAAGTAGACCTTGCCGTCGGGCGACACGATGTCGCGCGGCGGCGCGCCAAAGGGGCTGGCCCGCATCACGCTCTCGAGCGCCGCGATGTCGAACGCCGTCACCCCGCTGGTGTGGGTGACGCCCATCTTGACGACCTTGCCCTCGTCCTTGTCGAGCACGATCTCGAGGTCGGTCTTGATGTCGGACCGGTTCATCGGATGGTTGCCGGGCAAGCTCTCGAGAGACGCCAGGAACGAATCGGCGAAGATCGGGTGCAAGCGGTTGTGGACCGCGTTCAGGTAGCTGGCAAAGGGGACGCGCGCGGTGTTCAGCGCGGTCTGGTTGCCGGGCTTCACGCTCGCCACGTAGTTCTCGATGGACGCCCGCCAGCGTTCGATGCCCAGGGACTTCCACGAGCCGCGGTGCGCGCTCTTGCGCCGTTCCGCGTCGCGATTCTTCTCTTTCACCAAGCGATCACGCCCGACGGCGGCCAACGCTTGCTGGGGCGACAGGTTCAAGTTGACCCCGCTCGAGGTGGTGCCGAGCGCTCCGAGCCCGAGCAGGTCGCTGGCGCCCCCGGCGCCCTTCATCGGCGGCAGTCGCTTCTTCTTGGCGCGGCGGGCCTTCTGCGCGGCTTGCGCCGCCTTGGCCTCGGCCACGGACCAGTTGCCCTGCCCCGAATTCAGTGTGTCCGGCGCCGGGGCGACCTCTTCTTTCGCGGCCTGGGCGGTCTGCCCGGCTTGCGCCGGATCTTTTCCGGGCCGCTTCGACGCCTCGCTCCCCTTCTCGACGCCCGGTGCCTTCGGATCTTTTCCGGGTGACGGCGGCGGCGCCTGCGCCGACGCGCTCTTCTGGGGCTTGTCGGGCTCGTCCGGGCTGGTGGGCGCCTTGTCGGGCTCGCCCGCGTGGTCCTCGGAGTGGGCGACCCGCGACTCGTCCGAGTTCCCTGGGTTCTTGTCGGGTGAGGCGTGCGCGCCGCCGGGCGTGGGCTTCGGATCGTTCTGATCCGTCGAGGTGATCCGCGCCTGGGTCTCTTTTTTCACCCGATTGGCGTGGTCGGCGATGTGGGCGGCGTTGGGGTTGTCCTTCTGGTTTTGGTCCTCGACGTGCTGGACCACGGCCACCCGCTTCTTGGCCTGGATCTTCGGCAGCGGCTTGGCCTCTTCGGGCTTGGCCTCTTCCTTCTTCGCCTCTTCCTTCTTCACCTCGAGCTTGGGCTCCTCGGGCTTCGGCTCGGTCTTCTCGGGGGGCTTCGGCTCTTCTTTCTTGGCTTGCTCCGCCTGCTTGGTGCTGGGCTCGTCCTCGTTTGCCTGCTCTTCGCTCGGCTCCGCCGGGTCTTCGTCTTCTTTGGGATTCGACTTCGACGCGGTCTCTTCCGGCGGCGTGCTCTCGCTCGACGACTCGTCGAGCAGTGCCACCTCCACGGTGCCACCGCTGCGGATCTGCCGCTGCACGCTGGCAGCGAAGCGCTTGATGTCCAGCGTCTCTTCGAAGGCCTTCGACAGCTTGGACGCACCCCCGCCCCAGGCCAGATGCGCGAGCAGCGCCGTGGCGATCCAGAGGAAAAGCGGGATGTTCGAGTCGCGAGTCATCGCGGCACGGGCATGAGGCTCAGCTAACGTAACATCCGACCCCCGGACCAGCAATCGACCGGGGCGACGCTAAACCTTCAAGATCACTTCCCAGTAGTCGGCGATTTCCTGCGCGGACCACACGCCCTGGTCGGCGTCCTTGAACTTGCCGG
>Ga0073899_10006349_pt1 | contig 10214 bp, 7 predicted proteins | sample KloWWTmetaKNB5Ph_FD_88975 | JGI IMG/M metagenome (GOLD analysis project Ga0073899, IMG submission 88975) | Active sludge microbial communities from Klosterneuburg, Austria, studying microevolution and ecology of nitrifiers - Klosterneuburg... | ecosystem: Engineered > WWTP > Aerobic digester >...
ACCTGGTCGATCTTGTAGCTGTCCACGTCCATCACCTCAAAGCGAAAGCCGCCGCATTCAACCGCGTCGGTGCGCCGGGGAATGGGGTGATCTCGGTTTCGGTGCAGCGAGTCCCGCCATCTAATTGGTGAAAACCCTTGGTTTGTTGCCTGCATGTTTGCCGACTTTGTCGTCTTGACCTTGAACATCGGCTGCAGTGAACCCCGCAGACCTGTAAAGCAGCGTCAGGCAATTGCTCACGAGGAGCGCCTCGATCAATGGGCGTGCCTATGGTGTACGTCTGGAAAATGCATATGACGGTGCGTCAATTTCACATGCTGATGGGGATGGGTGTGCGGCTCTTGACCATCCCATTTGAACTCGTGCTCGTGCTGGTGATGCTCGTCGTGACGATGCCCGTGTTCATGGTTTAGCTCCACGTGTTCGTGCTCATGCGAATGGTGTTCGGTGAGGTGCAACCAGACGCCCAAGGCCATCAGCGCAGTTGCCGCCCAGAAGATGCTGCTGGTGGGCTCGCCAAACACGGCAATTGAAATGGCTGCGCCAACAAACGGTGCCGTAGAGAAATACGCACCGGTGCGTGCCGTCCCCAAACCGCGCAGGGCCAGAACGAACAGCACCAGACTCAGGCCGTAGCCGAAAAAGCCAATCAGCATGGCTGATGACAACAAACTGGCGGTGGGCCACGCGGCGCCCAGTGCCAAACCCAATGCCGTGTTGACGCTCCCGGCCACCAGGCCTTTGCTGCCTGCAATGAACAGGGCATCGGACGCCGACACCTTGCGCGTGAGGTTGTTGTCGATGGCCCAAGCCAGACACGCTCCCGCCAAAGCCAAGGGGCCGATGCCTGTCACTGACGTCTCACCTGTTGGCCAAGCCAGCACGGCACCACCTGCCACGATCAGTGCCATGCCCAGCACGATGCGGCGATCGGTGTTCTCACGAAACACCATCCACGCCAGCACGGCAGTCAGCACCGATTCCAGGTTCAGAAACAGAGATGCAGTGGCTGCGGTGGTGTGTGCCAGGCCGACCATCAGCAACAGCGGGCCCAGCACACCACCAAAGGCAATGGCACCCAGCAACCAGGGCCACTCCTGGCGCGGCATGCCAGGTGACTGCCAACCTTTGTCGCGCACCAGGCGGACCAGCGTCAAACCCAGGCCGCTGCCCAAATAGAGCAAACCAGCCAGCAAGAAGGGCGATGCGGTGGCAAAGCCCGCGCCAATGAGCTGCTTGGCAAACGGCGTGCTCGCGCCGAACAGGATGGCGGCGCCCAAGGCAGGCCAGGCCGCACGGTGCAACCCACTCATGTAGTGTGCTTTCGGCACATGCAGTAGATGAACTGCTGCTCGGCCCCAGCGGGGGTGTGGTGCACATGCTCTTCGTGGGCCAGCATGGTGAAGGCCTCGCCGAACTCGGCGTGCAATTCGTCTGGTGCGTAACGCATGACTGGCAGGCCACTGCACTGTGTCGGGCCTTTGCTCCCAAACGTGGCCATGATGACGTGGCCACCCGGCTTGAGCGCGCGCAAGACCTGCCTGACATACGCCTCACGGTCTGCCTGCGTCGTCAGAAAGTGGAAAACGGCGCGGTCGTGCCACAGGTCGATGCTGTGGGGCGCAAAGATCGCACGGGTGATGTCGGCCTCCACCCATGTCACGCGATCGGATCGGGCACCCAGGCGGTGCCGACTTTCTGCTAAGGCTGCGGCGGACAGATCCAGCACCGTCACATTGGTATAGCCATCGTCCAGCAGGTCATCGACCAGCGTGGAGGCCCCACCACCGACATCGATGATGGCCGCGCCTCGGCCGAGGCCACTTGCCTTGACCAGCCGCATGGACATGTCGGCGCGCTGCTGAAACCAGCTCACGCTGTCCGGCGCCTTGGTGGAGTAGACCTTTTCCCAGTGATCCTTGTTCTGCATGCGGCACTCCTTGAGGTGTTCAACCCAGATGGGTGTGTCTTTCCGATTTGGCTTCGGTTTCCATGATCGCAAGCCCTTGCAAGATGCCGCAGGACTGCACGGCTTGCTCGCTTTGACATCGCTGGCGTAAGGTGGTCAATTGAAGCTTGAGGTGGGTGAGTTCCCGGATGCGCTCGTCAACGTGGGCGATGTGTTGATCGAAGACCTCGTTCACCGCGCCACACCCTTGCTCCGCTTGGTCTGCCAGACCCAGCAAAGTGCGAATCTCATCGTGGCTCATGTCCAGCGCACGACAGTTGCGGATGAAGCGAAGGCGCTCGACATGCTCTGGCCCGTACACACGGAAGTTACCGCCCGTGCGCGCGGGCGCAGCCAGCAGGCCTTCCTTCTCGTAGTAGCGGATGGTCTCGACCGTGCACTGCGCGACCTGGGCCAATTCACCGATTTTCATGAGGACTCCAAAAACCACTTGACTCTATAGTAGCTTCAGGTTGTGTAATGAGCAAAACTTTGATCTCAATGCCCATGTCCACCCATCACGAACACCATTCACACGACGACCACGATCATGGCGATGAACCGGGCTGCGAGAAGCCCCAGACACCCGTGCGGCCCGCTGCGTCATGCGAGACGGCTTGCTGTGGCCACGATGTGAAGGCCGCACCAGTGGCGTTGGGCCAGTCCGTCGTCATGGGGGCAAGCACCCAAACCCCCATGCGCATCATGCAGATGGACTGCCCGACGGAAGAAGCCTTGTTGCGCAAGAAACTGGGCGGCATGGTTGGTGTCTCCGGCATGGAATTCAACCTGATGCAGCGTGTGCTGACAGTGACGCACGAGCCTCGGGCCCTTGAGTCGGTACTCGATGCGGTCCGCTCTTTGGGTTTCACGCCGGAAATCGACACGGGCACCGCATCCGATGCGGCCCTCACACCTGAGCCCTCCAAACCCTGGTGGCCGCTTGCACTGGCGGGTGTGGCCGCCACCGCTTCTGAGGCGGTGCACTGGTTCGGTTTGCCGACATGGCTGGCCGCTTTGCTGGCGGTCACTGCCGTGCTGGCCTGCGGCATCACGACCTACAAAAAGGGTTGGGTGGCCATCCGCAATGGCAACCTGAACATCAACGCCTTGATGAGCATTGCCGTCACAGGCGCGCTGGTGCTGGGCCAGTGGCCCGAAGCGGCCATGGTGATGGTGTTGTTCACGGTGGCCGAGCTGATCGAGGCCAAGTCGTTGGACCGTGCGCGCAACGCCATTCAGGGCTTGATGCAACTGGCGCCGGAGCGCGCCACCGTCTTGCAGGACGACGGCAACTGGCAAGAGGTCGAAGCCAAGTCGGTGGCCCTCCGGGCGCGTGTGCGTATCAAGCCGGGTGAGCGCATCGCATTGGACGGCACTATCGTCAGTGGTCGCTCGGCGATCAACCAGGCCCCAATCACCGGCGAGAGCCTGCCCGTGGACAAGACCGAGGGCGATGCCGTCTTTGCCGGGACCATCAACGAGTCGGGCTCTTTCGAATACGTCGTGACGGCGGCTGCGGACGACAGCACCTTGGCGCGCATCATCCATGCGGTGGAAGAAGCGCAAGGGGCGAAGGCGCCGACACAGCGTTTCGTCGATCAATTCGCACGCGTCTACACGCCCGTGGTGTTTGCCATCGCACTGGCCGTGGCCATCCTGCCGCCGCTGTTGATGGGGGGCGCATGGTTTGACTGGGTTTACAAGGCGCTCGTTCTGCTGGTCATCGCTTGCCCCTGCGCACTGGTGATCTCGACCCCCGTGACCATCGTGAGTGGCCTGGCCGCAGCGGCACGCCAAGGCATCCTGATCAAGGGTGGAGCCTATCTTGAAGAAGGTCGCAAGCTGGCTTGGCTGGCCCTGGACAAGACAGGCACGATCACCCACGGTAAGCCAGTGCAGACGGACTTCGCCGCGTTGAATGGCCATGGCGAGGCGGACGTTCGCAGCCTGGCCGCCAGTCTGGCCAGCCGCTCCGATCACCCGGTGTCACGCGCCTTGGCCACTGCGGCCCAACAAGACGGTATCGCCTTGCAAAACGTGGATGCGTTTGAGGCACTACCTGGACGTGGGTCCAAGGGACTTATCGGCGGCAAGGTCTACCTCCTGGGCAATCACCGCCTGATCCATGAGCAGGGCCGCTGTTCCGAGGCATTGGAGGCGCGTTTGACCTCCCTGGAAGAACAAGGCAAGACGGTCATCTTGCTGACCGACGAAGAAAGCGTTCATGGCATGTTTGCCGTGGCCGACACCGTCAAGGACAGCAGCCGTCAGGCCATCGCCGAACTTCACGCGCTGGGCATCAAGACGGTCATGCTCACGGGCGACAACGCCCACACGGCCCGAGCCATTGCGGCGCAGGTGGGCATCGACGAGGCCCAAGGCGACATGCTGCCCGAGGACAAGCTCAAGGCCATCGAGGGCAAGATCGAGCAAGGTGGTTCAGTGGGCATGGTGGGCGATGGCATCAACGACGCGCCCGCGCTGGCCCGTGCCGACATCGGCTTTGCCATGGGCGCGGCGGGCACAGGCACCGCCATCGAGACGGCCGATGTGGCCCTGATGGACGACGATTTGCGCAAGCTGCCGCGTTTTGTGCGCCTGTCGCGTCGCACCCACGCGCTGCTGGTTCAGAACATCGTGCTGGCCCTTGGCATCAAGGCGGTGTTCCTGGTCCTGACGCTGACGGGCCTGGGCACGATGTGGATGGCCGTGTTCGCGGACGTGGGCGCCAGCTTGTTGGTCGTTGGCAATGGCTTGCGGCTGCTGCGTGTCAATTCGTCACGCTGATCGGGTTCAGATTTTGTTTTGTATGCCGATATACTCAGCGCCATGCGTCGATTGATCGCCATTTTCCTGCTGGTCCTACTGCCGTTCCAAGCCGTTTGGGCTGCCATGGAACCGTATTGCCTGCATGAAAACGCGCAGAGTCAATCGCATCATTTCGGGCACCACGAGCATCAGCACCACGCGGATACCGACGTCGCCCAACATGATGACGACACCAAGAACACCGGCAAGGCATCGGCGATGCTCGATCACGATCACCATTGCTGCTCGGGTGCATCGTTGCTGTCTGCTGCTGTGCCACTGCCTGGGCCATTGCCTCAGGCTGCCGGGGTAGCCTCGCCGCTGGCGAGTTACGTCTCCTTCGATGCGACCCGCATTGAACGCCCGAATTGGACTGTCTCGCTCTGAGTCGGCGAGACGGGTTTTTGCACATCCTCTGATGTGATCCTGGCCATGTCAGGCTGGTGGGCCACCACCCGCTTAGAACATGCGCTGTGTGACCAACGCGCTCAAACTGAGCCCTTGACCTGTTCGCCGAATGTCCCCTGCTGATTTGCGGAGAATTCGATGCGACGATTTGATGTTTCCCGGGCGGCGCGCACGGCTTGTGCGGCCCTGTGTGTTCCCTTCATGTTTCAAGCAGCTTGGGCTCAAGGCCTGAGTCTGGATGCGGCGCTGGCCACGGCGCTGGCACACCACCCTGATTTGCGCGCCTCGATGCTGGAGCGCGAGGCCAGCGAAGGCGCCACCCAACAAGCCGGTGCCTGGCAAAACCCCGAGTTGTCCACGCTGGTGGAAGACACTCGGCAGGCCACGCGCACCACCACCATCCAGTTGAACCAGCCCATCGAGTTGGGCGGCAAGCGCTCGGCTCGCATCAGCGCGGCGCGGGCGGCCCAAGGTCAGGCCGAGCTGGATGTGGCCGCGCGGCGTGCCCAGGTCAGGTCGCAGGTGATGGCGGCGTTTTACGGCGTGGCTGTGGCGCAAGAACGGATAAGGCTGTCCGATGAGCTGGGTCGCTTGTCTTCTCAAGCGCGTGAGACGGCCTCCAAGCGGGTGCTGGCAGGCAAGGTCTCGCCCGTTGAGGAACTCAAGGCGCAGGTGGCTGAGGCCCAGGCGCTGTCTGCGAGCACCGTTGCCCACAGCGAGTGGCGTGCTGCGGTGGCCCAACTGCGACAGGCCTTGGGTGATCCAACCGTCAAGTTCGAACGTGTCGACGCTGACATCGGGCGGCTGCCCTCCGCTGGACTGTGGGAGCCCCTGGCTCAACGCCTGGAGACCGCCCCGGCCATCGCTCGGGCGCAACAAGAAATCTCGCGCAGGCAGGCCCTGAGTGATCTGGAGCGGGCACGTCGCACTCCAGATCTGACGGTGACGCTGGGTGCCAAGCGCGACCAGCAGTTGGGCCGCGATCAGCCCATCTTGGGTGTGAGCCTGGTGCTGCCGCTGTTTGATCGCAATCTGGGCGCCATCCTGGAAGCCTGTCGCCGCGAGGACAAGGCGCGGATCGAGCTGGAGGCCGTGCGTGCCAGCGTCGAGGCGCAGGCCACCCAGGCCTTGGCACAACTGAGCGCCACGCTGGCGCAGGCTCAGACCCTGCGCGACAAGGTGCTGCCCGCCGCACGGCAAGCGTTTGCAGCCAGCACCAAAGGCTACGAGTTGGGCAAGTTCGGATTCCTGGACGTGCTGGACGCCCAACGCACCCTCTTCGAAGCAGAAACACAGGCGCTGAGCGCCGCCGCCCAGGCCTATCAGGCTGACGCCCGCTTGCTTGAGCTGCTGGGCGAGCCCACCCCGACGAAAGACTGACCCATGAACAACCCCATGAAACACAAATCCTGGCTGGCCATTGCGGTCGTCGTCGTTTTGGGCGCGCTGCTGGGCTGGGCGATCCTCCTGAAGGACAAGCCCAAGGCCCACGATGAACACGGCCAAGCCGAACATGCAGAGGCCGAGGGGCATGCCGATGATGAGCACCATGGTGCTGCCGCAGCCAAGCCTCATGCCGACGACAAAGAGCACGGTGACGAAGAGCACCATGAAGATGCCACAGAGGCCAAGCCCGCCAAAGGCCCCCACGGTGGCCGCCTGTTCAACGCTGGCGCTTATGGCCTGGAAGTCACCATCTTCGAGACCGATGTGCCACCCGAGTTCCGCCTCTACACCTATCAGAATGGCAAGCCCCTGGCCCCAGGCCAGACCACGGCGAAGCTGACGCTGGAACGCCTGGGTCGTGAGCCGCAAGTCATCCAGTTCAAACCCCAGGGTGACTTCCTGCGAGGTGATGCCGAGGTGGTCGAGCCCCATTCCTTCAAGGTCACGGTTGAGGCTGCGCAAGGCGGGCAAACCCATCGCTTTGGCTATGAGCAGGAAGAAGCCCGTGTGACCATGAGCGATGCCCAGCTCCAGCAGGCCGGGGTGACGCTGGCCGTGGCGGGCCCGGCGCGCATCCAGAGCCAACTGGCCTTGCTGGGCGAGGTCCGCTACAACGGCGACCGCACCGTGCAGGTGGTGCCGCGCCTGGCGGGGCTGGTCGAGGCCGTGCCTGTCAGCGCGGGTGAGCGCGTTCGCAAGGGTCAAGTGCTGGCTGTGCTTTCGAGCCCTGCGCTGGCCGATCAACGCGCCGAAGGCGTTGCGGCTCAGAAGCGTCTGGCCTTGGCGCGCACCACCCATGATCGCGAGAAAAAGCTCTGGCAAGACAAGATCTCTGCCGAACAAGACTACCAACAGGCACGCGCGGCCCTGCAAGAGGCCGAGATCGCTGAGCAGAACATCCGCCAGAAGTTGGCCAACCTGGGTGCCACGGCCACCAGCGGCGGCAACCTGACGCGTTTTGAACTGCGCTCGCCCATTGACGGCATCGTGACCGACAAGCGCATCACGGTGGGCCAATCGGTGGGCGAGACCGAGCCAGTGTTCACTGTCTCGGACCTGTCCTCTGTGTGGGTGGAAGCGCCTGTGGCCACCAAGGACCTGGGCACCATCCGCACAGGTCTGGCCGTACAGGTCAAGGCCTCAGGCTTTGACGCCCAAGCAGCGGGCACGATCACCTACGTCAGTGCCCTGGTGGGTGAGCAGACCCGAAGCGCCACGGCGCGGGTTGTTTTGCCTAACCCCAAGGGGCTGTGGCGCCCAGGTTTGCCGGTGAGCGTGGAGGTCACCTCAAGCGAGGCCGAGGTGCCCGTGGCCGTTCAGGTGGACGCCATCCAAAGTGTGCGCGATTGGCAGGTGGTCTTTGGCCGCTACGGCCAGCAGTTGGAGGCGCGCCCCCTGGAGCTGGGCCGAAGCGACGGCCGTGTGGTGGAGGTGCTCAGTGGTTTGAGCGCAGGCGAGCGTTACGCCGCTAAGAACAGCTTTGTGATCAAGGCTGAGTTGGGCAAGGCAGGAGCCAGCCATGACCATTGAACGCACCCCTTTGTCTGAATGCTTCAAGGAGCCCAGCCATGTTTGAACGCATCTTGCGCTTTGCGCTGGAGCAGCGCTGGCTGGTGTTGCTCGCCACGCTGGCGGTTGCCGCCCTGGGCGTTTTCAGCTACCAGCATTTGCCGATTGACGCTGTGCCGGACATCACCAACGTCCAGGTCCAGATCAACACCGAGGCCTCAGGCTACTCGCCGCTGGAGGCCGAGCAGCGTGTGACCTTTCCCATCGAGACGACGATGGCAGGCTTGCCGGGATTGAAGGAGGTGCGCTCCCTGTCGCGCTATGGCCTGTCACAGGTCACCGTGGTGTTCAAGGACGGCACCGACATCTACTTTGCCCGCCAACTGGTCAACGAGCGCATCCAGGAGGCACGCGGCAAACTGCCTGCAGGCCTGGCCCCCTCTCTGGGGCCTATTGCCACCGGCCTGGGCGAGATCTACATGTGGACGGTTGAAGCCAAGCCCGGTGCCCTCAAGGCCGACGGTCAGCCCTACACCCCCATGGATCTGCGCGAGATCCAGGACTGGATCATCAAGCCTCAGTTGCGCAATGTGCCCGGCGTGACTGAGATCAACACCATTGGCGGTTTTGCCAAGGAGTTCCAAGTGGCACCCGATCCGGCCAAACTGGTCGCCCATGGCCTGAGCCTGAGCGATCTGGTCACGGCCCTGGAGCGCAACAATGCCAATGTGGGCGCAGGCTACATCGAGCGGCGTGGCGAGCAGTACCTGATCCGCGCGCCTGGCCAGGTGCAGGGCATGGCGGACATCGGCAGCATTGTCGTCAAGCAAGCGCAGGGCGTCAGCGTTCGCATCCGCGATGTGGCCGAGGTGGTGCTGGGCAAGGAGTTGCGCACCGGTGCGGCCACCGAGGATGGGCGCGAGGTGGTGCTGGGCACCGTGTTCATGCTGATTGGCGAGAACAGCCGCGATGTGTCCAAAGCGGTCGACGTGCGCCTCCAGCAGGTCAACAAGTCCTTGCCCGCAGGCGTGATCGCCAAGACGGTTTATGACCGCACCGTGCTGGTGGACAAGGCGATTGCCACGGTCAAGAAGAACCTGTTCGAAGGGGCTGTGCTGGTCGTCGTGATCCTGTTTGCCTTCCTGGGCAACTTCCGAGCGGCCTTGATCACGGCCATGGTGATCCCGCTGGCGATGCTGTTCACGTTCACGGGCATGGTGACCCAGCAGGTCAGTGCCAACCTGATGAGCCTGGGTGCGCTGGACTTCGGCATCATCATCGACGGTGCGGTGGTGATCGTGGAGAACTGCGTGCGGCGCCTGGCGCACGCCCAAGCGCATCACGGACGCCCCTTGACCCGAAGCGAGCGTTTCCACGAGGTGTTTGCAGCGGCGCAGGAGTCGCGCCGTCCCCTGTTGTTCGGGCAACTCATCATCATGGTGGTCTACCTGCCCATCTTTGCCTTGACGGGTGTTGAGGGCAAGATGTTCCATCCCATGGCTTTCACTGTGGTGGCGGCCTTGTTGGGCGCCATGATTCTGTCGATGACCTTCGTCCCGGCAGCCGTTGCGCTGTTCCTGACGGGCTCGGTCAGCGAGAAGGAAAACCGCCTGATGGGTTGGGCCAAGCGCGGCTATGAGCCTCTGCTGGACAAGGCCATGTCCCGCCAGCCACTGGTGCTGACCATCACGGGTGTGTCGGTGGCCTTGGCCGTGTTGATGGCCACCCGCATGGGCAGCGAGTTCATCCCCAGCCTGGACGAACACGACATCGCTTTGCACGCGCTGCGCATCCCAGGTACCAGCCTGAGCCAGGCCATCGAGATGCAGGCACAACTGGAGCGCACCATCAAGGCCTTCCCTGAAGTCGAGGCGGTGTTCGCCAAGCTGGGCACGGCCGAGATCGCCACCGATCCGATGCCGCCCAGCGTGGCTGACACCTTCGTGATGCTCAAGCCACGTGAGCAATGGCCCGATCCCAAGCGGCCCAAGGATGACCTGGTCAAGGCCTTGCAGGTGGCCGTGATGAAGGTACCCGGCAACAACTACGAGTTCACCCAGCCCATCCAGATGCGCTTCAACGAGTTGATATC
>Ga0073899_10006351_pt1 | contig 10213 bp, 6 predicted proteins | sample KloWWTmetaKNB5Ph_FD_88975 | JGI IMG/M metagenome (GOLD analysis project Ga0073899, IMG submission 88975) | Active sludge microbial communities from Klosterneuburg, Austria, studying microevolution and ecology of nitrifiers - Klosterneuburg... | ecosystem: Engineered > WWTP > Aerobic digester >...
GTAAAGCGGATAGACCGACGCGACGGGTGTCGTGAAGATCCGATGCATTCGGGCAGCGTATGGGTCCGCCTTGGTCAAAGACAATCACCAGAGCTAGAAGCTCATCGCTGTCATGACGATGAACTGGACTCCCTTCGGATCCGGTCGCCTCGCCGTACGTCAAAATCGTAGCCACGCATCCCCCCTGACTTAGCGTCGCGTCAGGGGTGATGCGCGTGGCGACCTATTTACCGCCTCGTCGCTACGAACTTCAGTTTCACTGACTCCGACGCGCTGTAGGTGCTGGGGTCATCGGAGATGAACCAGGCCTTGATCCGGTACGTCCCGCGCCGCAGGCGAGGAACATCGAGCACTGCCGTGCCGTCTGCAGCCAATGTGACAGTGCCGAGGACTCGGCCGTTGGCAGTGAACTTCACCTTTCCAGCCGGGTGGCCCACCAAGGTGGAAACCGCTGCGCTCAAGATCACCGAGCGCCCACGAGTGGCGGTCATCGCCAACCCTGTCTGGGTCGGCATCACTCGCCGGGTGACCACCTGCGCAACCGTGTCGCTCAGCGATGCGCCATAGATGTCATCGCCCACAAACTTGGCCCACAGGTGCCGGGTTGTCGGTGCGGTTAGTCCCGCGATCTCCAGACTGGCCATGCCGTCGGCATCGAGTGCGGCGGTGCCGAGGTAATCGGGACCGTCGTAGAACTTCACATTTCCGGTTGGGGTAGGTCCATCGCCGCTCACCATGGCACGCACAGTGCTAGCGACACCCATTCCCACCGAGTCGTTGGCGACGACGCGAGTGGTCGAAGATGCGGAGCGGATCGTCGTACGTTCGACCGCGGTGCGCGCCCCAATAAGTGGCGCGCTGGTGCCTGAGTAGACCGCGAACAGGTCATGAGGGCCCTTGGTGAGGGGCAACCATGCCCGGCCGAGTCCGTCGGAGCCCAACGTGAGCGTCTTGATAGGCGTGGGGTTGTCGTTGTCGTAAATATCGACCGTGCCCGAGGGCAGCGCCGGTGAGTGCGACACGGTGGCCTTGAGGTCAATTCGAGTGTCGGTGGTGGCAACGACATCAGGATTGGCGATGGTCAGGGCCAGCGTGCCGGCCGATGCCTCGTCGGGGGGACGCGAGTCCAACGTGCTGCTCGTAAGCAGCGAGAAGTACTCCCGGCTATCGAAGCGCGTGGCATCGGCGACATCGGTCACGCCCACGAAGAGGTGATAGGGCCCGTACCACCCGATGATCTCGGGGTCGACGATGTCATCACCGGTGACGGTGTAGGTCGCCTTGTTGGCCCCGGGGATCGCTTGTGGGTCCTGGATGCCTTGCACGCGGTACCACTGGTAGCGCAGCGTGACGGGAGTGCCCTTGTCGCGAGGGGGCAGGTTCCACCACTGATCGGCTCCGGATGTGTCAGAGCCGACTTCGGCTTGGAGCACGTCACCGATGACAGGCGCGGCGTCGGGGCTCGGTGCCGTGGTGTTCGTCAGGCCCACCTGGCGTCCGTCGGCCAGCCAGGTTGGTGAGATCGCATCACAGTTCTTGGGAGCCCAACTGTTAAAGACAGCCAGTGTCGAGTCGGGGACGCTGGCGCCAGCGTTAGTGGAGTAGGGCACCTCAAGGTTCACCACATTGTTGGCTCGCCACGGGTTGTGGTCATCGGGGCCGAACTGCCAAGAGGCGCGCAGACGTGCACCTTTGGTGGCGAGTACGGCGGTGGCGTAGCGCTGGGACGGAATCGTCCACGAGGTGTCTTGAGAGACGGTCTTGCTATCGGTCCAGGTCCGGCCAAACTCCTGTGACACCTCAATCGTCAACGATGCGTTGAAGAAACTTGCCGCTGTGCCGAAACTGAACTGGGAGCTAAAACTGATGCCCGTTGTCAGTGATTGAGAGGTTTCGTTAGTGGCACTAGCGCCAATGCTGGTGTTCACGTCACGATCGCTGCCGTTAAAGATCGACTGAGCGCCGGCCCCGCTCGCGCATGAGGTGCCAGCCACGACCTGCTTAGGAGCAGCGGTCAGGGTGACTTGGCCAAGTCGGCTCCAGTCGGTCACCGGGTTGCCGGTGGTTTCGTCGTTGATCCGCACCTTGCACCAGTTGTCATCGATCTTGGCCATGCAGACATCGGCCGAACGCGAGAAAGCGGCACCCAGGAGCATTGACTTGGTGGCAGCCATCCGGGAGTCGGACTTGAAGCCAGGGTCGCTGGTGTCTGTGATGGCGTGCAGCGTCAAGCTGGCGGCTTGGCCGACGGCGTACTGCGGGTAGCAAGGCCCCGTGCTGAACGGCTGAGAGGCGTCGGCGGGAATTTTCACGCAGATGCCTGGATCGCCAGCGTTGCGGATCGTGAAGGCGTCGGCGGCGCTGGCGTCGGGTGACCAGGGGTTCCAGTTTGCTGGATCAACGTTGCGCCCGGAGGGGTCTCCGATTGGCTCGATGTACCAGAACATCGCCGAGTTTGCTAACGGCGCAAGATCACAAGAGAGCATGGCGGTGGCGTTGAAGTAAGCGAACTCGCGGGTCACACAATTGTTGGTGCCCTGCACCTCTAGCCGATAGAGACCACGGGTGAACCAGTTGCTCCCCGACAGTGCGGAAGTCAGTGGCACAAATTGCAGCGCCTTGGTGGTTGCGTCGCGACTCCCATCGGGGCGATCGGCTGCAAGCACGATGCACTCCAAAGGCCCGGCGCAGTCGAGGCCTGCGGTCGGAGATGCGGCACTTGCGGGCGTCGCGGTCGCGACGAGCACCGAGAGGATCCCGATGATGAAAGACAGGGACGATGCGAGGGTGGCCGAGCCAAACGGCCGCACAAAGCGCTTAGACATTGTTGGAGCATGGCAGAACATTATTTTGATGAATAGAGACACAAAATAGGCCTTTGGCCTGCGGAAATGCATCTGTGGGGGTTTGTCCAGATTTAATTGCCAAGTGCAAATAATTGGTATATGCCGAACTCCTTTTGTTCGACTGCGGGGGCCATTTCAACGATGGTCTAAAACCTGTCCCTGGCCCTCGGTCAGCGCAAAATAAACCCCGGTGTGAGTGGGTCTGCTGGGTCCACTACGAAGGTATGCGAGCCAGTTTGAAAGGCGTTGCCAGTGACGACGGGGATGATGCAGTTGTGGCCTTCCATGGTCTCCTGACCAACGATCCGCCCAATGAACTGCGAGCCGACGATCGAGGTGTGGATCAGAACCTTCCCCTCGCCCACTTGCGGCGCCAGTGCGGCTAGTCGCGAGCAAGTGCCCGAGCCACAAGGTGAACGATCGACCTCTCCGTCAGCAAAGACCGTCACGTTGTGTTGAAGGAGATTGCCAGTGGCGTCGGTGCCGTGGTCTTCGTAGAAGATGACTCCGTAGATGCCGCTGAGTCGAGGGTCGCTGGGGTGCTCGGCCTCAGGGGTGTCGGCTAGGGCGGCTTTGATCTCGCGGGCCAATGCGATCAACGCCGTTAGATCGCTCGGCTCGACCCTGAGCCCAACAGTGGCGGCGTCAACGTGGGCATAGATCGCGCCTCCGAAAGCAATCAGAGTGTTGATGGGCCCCCGGCTTGTCGGCACAGTGACTTGCTCGTGCAGCACGTAGCTGGCGACGTTAAGAAAGTCGACCGAGGTGACTTCGCCTGACTGATCGGTGGTCGCCCGTGCTGTGACGCGGCCAGACGGTACGTCGATGACAACATCGGTCTGCCCACTCGGATCAACTGCCACCTTGCCGCTGCGGATCGCCCAGGCTCCCAATGCGATGGTGCCGTGACCGCACGCGGTGGAAAACCCATCCTTGTGCCAAAAGAGCACACCAAAGTGGGCTCCCGGATCGTCGGGCTCGGTGATGAAGCCGCCGTACATATCGGCGTGGCCGCGAGGCTCTGAACACAGCAGGACGCGCAGTCCATCAACCTCGGTTGAGTTCATTGCCTCAATGCGCTTGTTGGCCACGGTCGCTGCCTTTAAGGGCGGCACCTCAGTCACGATCCGGAATGGCTCGCCTCCGGTGTGGTAGTCGACCGTGCGGACAGAGAAACCATTCATGGCGATGAGTGTGCCAGGGCAGGATTGGCTGACAAGTGAAAGTGGCACTCAGTGAAATGAGGGGCGAGCAGAAGAATTCAGGTTTCATGCCTTCGGGTGGGAATCAGTGCGGCCTCGGCGAGCCCGGCGCCAGCGCCGCTGTAAAGGTGTAGCACCTCATCAGCCCCTGCTTGGCGCAGCAAGTCGGCGGAATCATCGTGCAAGGCCACCGCGACCACGCGGCCGGTGAAGCCGCGGGCTCGCACCACCCGTAGTGCCACCAGGTTTTCTTCGTGGAAAGGCATGGCCAGACAGACCACCCGCAAGCTGCGCACCGCAACGAGTCGTCGCCAGAGTTCGGTGTCGCTCGCGTCGCCCGCGACCACGTCATAGCCCAGCTCGTTGAGGTGAGTAACTCGTTCCTCGTCGTGTTCGATGCCGAGCACTTGCAAGCCGCCGGGGTCTCGTAGATGGTCGTAGGCGGCTTGCCCCACCCTCCCCAGGCCGAGAACCAGTGCGTCGACCTCGTGCAATGGGATGGGTCGCTCGTGGGGGTCGAGGCGCTCCAGATTGGCATCCGGCCAGCGCGACTCGACCCAGTCGGCGATCGGTTCGGCCCGAGTGTTGATCATGGCCGCCAAGACAAGCCCGGCAGCGACGGCCACCGACATGGTGGTGAGCCAGCCATCGTCGATGAGTCCAGCCGATACGGCGGTTGCCGCGACGATGAGCCCGAACTCGGAGTTGTTCGCCAATGCCAAACCGGCAAGGGTGGCGGTCCTGCGTCGCATCCGCAGCCACGACAACATGACGACGTACCCGATGGTCTGGATCGGGATGAGAACCAGTAACACCAAGCCAAGCCCGAGTTGAGCCAAGGTGGGCAATCCGTAAAGCCCGATGCTGACGAAGAAGGCGACTAGGAGCAGTTCTTTGACTGACAGGATTGCTTTGGCGATCTCGCCCGATCGGGAGTGCGGGGCTAGAAGTGCGCCGAGTAGTAGCGCCCCGAGGTCGCCCTTGAGTCCGACAGCCTCGAAGAGCGCATAACCGGGCACGAGGGCGACGAACACTCCGAAAAGGATGAGTAACTCTCCGTGGCCCAAGCGCGTGATGATGGCGTAGGCCAGGCGTCGCCCGGGGATGAGTAGTAGCAGCGTCAGTGCCCATGGGCTGGGCGGCGTGCCGCGAGAAAGAGCGACAAACACGACGGCGAACAAATCTTGAATGACCAGCACGCCCACGGCCACCTGGCCGTACCGAGCCCGGGTGTCGCTGCGCTCCTCGAGCGCCTTGACGACGAACACCGTGCTCGAAAACGACAAGGCAAAGGCGAGCAGGGCGATGGTCGACCACGCCAGCCCCGCTAGCAGCCCTACCCCGAGAACCGTCAGCACTCCGAGCAGTCCAACCCCGATGATCACCATGAAACTCGTGTGCAGGATTGCGGTGCCCCACACTTCGCGGCGTAGCAATTGGCGTACGTCGAGTTTGAGGCCCACGGCGAAAAGCAACAGCGTGACGCCCAGGTCGGCGAGCGTGGCCAACTCAGGAACCCGCTGAGTGCCCAGAGCGGAGAGGATGAAACCTGCGGCGAGGAACCCAACCAGCGGCGGCAGTCGCAGTAGTCGAGCCCCCAGCCCGGCCGCGAGAGTGACTGCCAGGTATGTCGTCACTAGTGTCATCGGTTCTCCTGTCGACCAAAGCGCACAGTGGGTCCATCCATCACGTGAGTGTGGCAGGCAAAGGCGCCGCTTCGATAGCGGGCTGCTGCGACTGTGGTGGCCGCCTTTGGCTTTATGCGGGTGAGAGATCCTCGCGCAACCTAAACCGCTGCAACTTCCCGGTCGCCGTCTTGGGCAAGGCAGTGCGAAACTCGATGCGGCGTGGGTACTTGTAGGGCGCGATCTGTTGTTTCACGAAGGCCTGGAGTTCCTTGGCCTTTGAGTCGTCGGCGCTCGCGCCTTCTCGCAGTACGACGAAGGCCGCGACGATTTGACCACGCTGCTCATCGGGGAGGCCGACCACGGCGCACTCGCTGACGTCTTCGTGAGCCAACAGCGCGCCCTCGACCTCGGGGCCAGCGATGTTGTAGCCCGAGGAGATGATCATGTCGTCGGACCTGGCTTGATACCAGAAGTAGCCCTCATCGTCTTGGATGAAGGTGTCACCGGTGATGTTCCAGCCGTTGTGGACGTAGACCGATTGCCGCGGGTCGGCAAGGTAACGGCATCCCGTTGGTCCTCGCACCGCTAGGCGGCCGGCCTGGCCGGGAGGCAGCGGCACTCCTTCGCCGTCGACCACCGTGGCGACGAAGCCTGGCACCGCCTTGCCTGTGGAGCCCGGGCGGATGTCGTCGTCGGCTGCAGAAATGAAGATGTGGAGCAGTTCGGTGGCGCCGATCCCGTCGATCAACTTCACACCAGTCGCATCAAAGAAGCCCTGCCAGGTGGCTTTCGGAAGGTGCTCACCGGCGGACACTGCGCGGCGCAGGCTGGCGAGTCGTTCAACACTGCCCGAGGCGATCATGGCCCGATAGGCGGTGGGTGCGGTGAAACAGATGGTGACGTGGTGTTTGGCGATGAGGTTCGCCAAGGCATCAGGACTTGCCATCTCGATCAGCAGAGTCGAGGCACCCACCCGCATCGGGAACACCACGAGTCCCCCCAGACCGAATGTAAACGCGAGTGGTGGGGTGCCAGCAAAGACATCGTCGGCGACTGGTTGCAGCACGTGCTTGGAGAAAGTGTCGGCGTTGGCAAGCACATCGCGATGGAAGTGCATCGTGGCTTTGGGTCGCCCCGTCGTGCCGGAGGTGAAGGCGAGCAGCACGACGTCATCGGCAGCGGTGTCGACCGGAGTGAACTCTGCACTCTTGGCGGTGACCATGGTGGTGAGGCCGTCGGTCCCGCCGTACGCAATGGTGCGGAGGTTGGGGATGTTGGCCGCGGCCAGGTCGTCGAGGAAGCGCTCATCGCACATGGCCAGATCGAGATCAGCAATCTCGGCGATGGTCGCGATTTCTCCGCCACGAAGCATGGGCATGGTCGTGACCGCCACGGCACCCGCCCTGACCACTCCAAACCAGCAAGCAACCAGCCACGGGTTGTTGGGTCCGCGCAACAACACCCGGTTTCCAGGCACTACGCCGTAGTCATCAACAAGCACGTGAGCGACTTGGTTAGAAACTCGCAGCAAGTCGTCGTAGGTCCAGCGCTCCCCAGCCGGTGACAGCAGGCACGGACGATCCCCGCCATGAGCGGCGATGGTCTTGTCGAGCAACTCCACCGCGCAGTTGAGGCGCTCGGGGTAGTGCAACTCGGGCAGGTCAAACAAGAACTGCGGCCACTGGTCCTGCGGAGGCAAGTTGTCGCGACAAAAGGTGTCAACGTGAGCAGACGGTGCCAGGTGCATTTCACTCCCTGCGTAGTAGCTGTGAGTGACCGGCAGCGTATGCCCCCTTCGTGACGGTGGTCAATGGATCGACATATGCCACTCCCGGGAATGTCGACTTCTCGGAAGGGGGCCTGGGGGCAAGTGCGTGGCGTCGCCGGGTCGCGCCTTTGCGCGGGTAGCCTCAGCGTTGCTACTTGCGGAGCTCACGTGCGGGATGGCAACATATGCAAAATCGAACAAACGTTCGGTAAGGAGAGTTATGCAAGCCTTCACATGCGTCGAGATTTGCGCTGGAGCAGGTGGCCAATCGTTGGGGCTCGAGAAGGCCGGGTTTGGTCACAGCGTGGCAGTTGAGTACGACGCATACGCCTGTGAAACCTTGAGAATGAATCGCCCCGACTGGGATGTCCGCGAAGTCGATGTTCACGACTTCGACGGGGCTGAGTTTGCGGGGGCGGACCTCTTTGCTGGCGGGGTGCCGTGCCCGCCGTTCTCCATCGCGGGCAAGCAATTGGGTGCCGATGATGAGCGAGACCTCTTTCCGCAAGCCCTACGACTAGTCGAAGAAATCGCTCCGCGCGCAGTCATGCTCGAGAACGTCAAAGGTCTCGCTACTGCTCGGTTCAAGGACTATCGCAAGCAGATCACTGACCGTCTAGAGGATCTGGGTTATCAGTGCGACTGGCAGGTGCTCAACTCCAGCGAGATGGGCGTGCCCCAATTGCGGCCACGATTCATTTTGGTTGCCCTGCGCCCCGAGGTCTACGCACATTTTCAGTGGCCTAATGCCCAAAAGACCCCCCCGACTGTGGGCGAGACTTTGCGTGATCTCATGGGAGCGCACGGTTGGCCGGGTCTCGATGAGTGGGTGGCGCGGGCCGATGCGATCGCGCCGACTCTGGTTGGTGGCTCGCGCAAGCATGGTGGGCCAGATCTTGGCCCTACGCGGGCCCGCGAGGCCTGGCTGCGTCTGGGAGTCGATGGGCGTTCGATCGCTGCAGTTGCACCGTCGTCCTCCGATCCCGTCCAACACATACCCAAACTCACACTCGAGATGGTGGCCAGACTGCAGGGTTTCCCGGGCGACTGGGCTTTCTCCGGGCGAAAGACTGCTGCCTATCGGCAAATTGGGAACGCGTTTCCGCCACCAGTTGCTGAAGCCATTGGCCGCCAAATACGCACTGCGATTGAAAGGGCACAGCGCGAGCAGCGGGCGATGATCCGCTCAGCGAGCTGAGACCTCAACCGCGTTTGGTTGTGGGCAGCTTCGGTGCCGCGATCTTGACTTCCTCTCCAGGCCTTGCTTGTCGCCAAATCTGTCCATCAAGCGTGACGCTCCAAGGATCAGTGGCTTGGGCGGGCACGACTCGGATGCTCACAAGCTCCCCGGGCTCGGGCGGTTCGACTCCGAGATGAAGAGCGACGGAGCGGTGGCTTTCGTAGTCTCCGCCAGGGATCAGATATCCCTCTTCGCGCAGCACTGTGCGAGCGCCGCCCCCGTTGTCTCGAACGCGGGCCATGTAGTCGGCTTGTTGAGCAAGAGTTGCGATGGTGTTGCGGCCGATTCGTTGTCCGGTGACTTGTCGGAACAATTCAGTGACGCGTTGTTGGCCGGTTTTCCGCGACAAGATGGTGGTCAGTGTCTCGTTGTCTATCGTCAACAAGATGTTGGGTGGCAATGGCGCTGCGAGCCAGATCCACCTGATTTGGGTGCGGCCATGCTGGTTAAGCCCGGTCTTGCCGTCGCGATTGGAACTGGGCCTGCGATTGGCTTCAATCGCTCGCACGGTGCCCAGACTCCAGGTTCCGCTCTCGTCGCTTGAGGTGGCGACCAGTAGCAACTTGTCGAAGCACTCCGGTGGCAGCATCCATCCACCCATCGACTGGGAGTATTTGCAGTCAACTTCTTCGCCCTCGATCAGGTAGTCGAGGTGGGCGCCGTCATCGATGAGATCGCTGAACTCGCGTCGAAAATTGATTTCCAACAGCGTGCCGAAGTGAGTCTTCTCGGTCTTGTAGAGCTGGCTCCATCTGAATCGACCGGTGTGCTGCCCGTCGTACAACTGGTCATAAGTGGCCCGGAAAACGGCCGCGGTGCGCTCGCCACGTGGGTCGTGTTCGAGCCAGGTTGCCGCTACGAGGTCGCGGCCTGGGTCAACGTCGAAGCGGTCTTCGTCGATGAAACTCACGTCGTCCATGGCCATTGGTCGACCATAGTGCGATCCAGTGGCGTTGGGATGGTTGATCCACAGGGCCTTCCTCCGAGTTGGCCGATTAGCGGTACTGCGAGAAGTCTGGCGGCCGCTTTTCGGCGAACGCTGCGGCCCCCTCTTGCCCCTCAGGTGAGTGCACGAACATGTCGAGCCCGGCGAAGGCGACGTTACCGATGCCGCCCAGGTGATCGGTGTCGGCGTTGAACGCGTGCTTGAGGAAGCGCAGCGCCGTGGGGGAGTACGACGCAATCTTGCGGGCGTACTCACGGGCCCTGTCCATCAGTTCCTCGGGTGCGACCACGTCGTTCACGAGCCCCCAGCGCTCAGCGGTTTCGGCGTCGTACAAGTCGAGGAGGAACCAGATTTGGCGGGCCCGCTTCTCTCCGACGACCCGAGCAAGGTAGCCAGAGCCGTATCCAGCGTCGAAGGAGCCAACTCGAGGTCCGGTTTGCCCGAAGCGGGCCGTGCTGGCGGCCACGGAGAGGTCGCAGATCACGTGGAGCACGTGCCCCCCGCCAACAGCGACACCGTTGACTGCTGCGATCACTGGCTTGGGGATCGCGCGCATCACCTCATGGAGCATTTGGATCTCAAA
>Ga0073899_10006352_pt1 | contig 10213 bp, 11 predicted proteins | sample KloWWTmetaKNB5Ph_FD_88975 | JGI IMG/M metagenome (GOLD analysis project Ga0073899, IMG submission 88975) | Active sludge microbial communities from Klosterneuburg, Austria, studying microevolution and ecology of nitrifiers - Klosterneuburg... | ecosystem: Engineered > WWTP > Aerobic digester >...
ACCAGGCGCTTGCCGCGGTAGATCAGGCCCTCGTTGTAGAGGCGGACGAAGGTCTCGGTGACGATCGTCGACAGCCCTGCATCCATGGTGAAGCGCTCGCGCGACCAGTCGGGCGAGGTGCCCATCCGGCGCATCTGACGGGTGATGGTCGAGCCGGAGTATTCCTTCCACTCCCAGACTTTCTCGACGAACTTTTCGCGGCCAAGGTCATGGCGCGAGATGCCTTTCGCATCAAGCTGGCGTTCGACGACGATCTGCGTGGCAATGCCGGCGTGGTCGGTGCCCGGCTGCCACAGCGTGTTCCAGCCGCGCATGCGGTGGTAGCGGGTAAGCGCATCCATCAGCGTCTGGTTGAAGCCGTGGCCCATATGCAGCGTGCCGGTGACATTGGGCGGCGGCAGCAGGATGCAATAGGAGTTTTCTAGCGGTTTGTTGCGGTCAAGGCCAGCCTTGAAATAGCCCTGGCCTTCCCAGTATTCATACCAGCGCTGCTCAATAGCGGCGGGCTCGAAGCTCTTGGCAAGTTCCATCGGAAATCCGGGTTGTGATTGTTCGCGGTGTCGCGGAGAAGAAAGTCGCGAATTATACCGGAGCGGCTCAGCGGTCTGCCTCGTCTGGCATGGTTTTGTTGCCGGTCGGCGTGATTTCTCTGAGGCGCGGCAGCAATTCATCGCGGACGCGATGGGCGACCATGGTGACGAGATGGTCGTTGATGCCGTCCATGGCGCGGCTGACCAGTTGCGGCATCTGTATGTTGAGCCAGGTTTCGATTTCCTGCGACAGCTGTGCCTGCTGTTCTTTGAGCAAATGGTCGAGGCGTTCGCGCACTGCGGCTTCGATTTGTGAAGCGGTATCGGCAGACTGGAGCGCAATTCTGCCCGGCAATGAAGGGCCTGCGACTTCGGGGCTGTCGACAACTTCGGTCAATACCGGGAAATCCTCGTCAGAGTTTTCTGTAGAAAGTGCTGTCTGCGGTAGCGGTCCTGCGAATTGCGGCATCTCTGGCGCGGGTGCAGGTTGGGCAGGCGGGGGCGCGGCAATGGCGGTTGCAGCCGTTCCGGATGTACCGGGGTTAACCGCGGTACCTGGGGCAGCGTTGCGCCGACGCATCAGCGCGTTGGCTTTGTCGAGCAGATCGTCGCTCATAGCGGTAGCGGTTCCTTGCCCAGATCGCGAAATTCGATGTCATAACCCCGATCACGGTAGAACTTGACACGATCGCGGGCTGGCAAACGTACATGATCATCGGCACTGACGATTTCGATCAGATGCGCGAAGCGACTGAAGTTGGGCGGCAGGTCGTTGCAGAGATTGAGCAACAGATCCTGATGCGGCAATTGTTCAAGCTGGTCGGTAATCAGCAGCGGGGTTTCGCCGGCGAGCGGGGCATCGGCGCGGCAATGTGCGAGAAAACCGGTTGCCGGTGTGGTCCATAGCATCTGGTCGAGGCGTCGCGCGATCTCTGGGTCCGTAACGTACACGATGGCTGATTCAGGCCGGTTCTGCCACAGCCAGGCGACGCTGGCTTGCAGACGGTCCGGCGTGTTGTGACAGAACAGTACCTTGGTCATGATGCGCTGATCGTCAATTGGTCTGGATGCCGGTGCGCGCCAGGAGGAAGTGTGTCAGCAGCGGCACTGGTCGAGCGGTCGAGCCTTTTTTCTCGCCGGACTTCCATGCGGTGCCGGCGATGTCGAGGTGCGCCCAGTCGTATTTTTTCGCGTAGCGCGACAGGAAGCAGGCGGCCGTGATAGTGCCGGCGGCACGGCCACCGATATTGGCCATGTCGGCGAACGGACTTTTCAATTGTTCCTGATAATCATCCCAGAGCGGCAGTTGCCAGGCACGGTCGTAGGCATCCTGGCCGGCATGCAGCAATTCGCGGGCGAGTGTGTCGTTGTTGGCAAACAGACCGCTGGCGACATTGCCAAGAGCAATCACGCAGGCCCCGGTGAGCGTGGCAATGTCGACGACGCAGGATGGCGAGAATCTTTCGGCATAGGTGAGGGCGTCGCAGAGAATCAGGCGACCTTCGGCATCTGTGTTGAGGATTTCGATGGTCTGACCGGACATCGAGGTGACGATGTCGCCGGGCCGGCTGGCGTTGCCGTCGGGCATATTCTCGACACTCGGAATGAGGCCGATGACATTTGCCGGCAATGCCAGTTGGGCGATGGCTTTCATCGTACCGAGCACACTGGCGGCGCCACACATGTCGTACTTCATTTCGTCCATTTCCGCGCCCGGTTTCAGCGAGATACCACCGGAATCGAAGGTCACACCCTTGCCGATCAGCACGACAGGTTTCTCACCAGACTTGCCACCATCATGGCGCAGGATGATGAACTTGGGTGGCTGGTGCGAGCCTTTCGTGACTGAGAGCAGGGAACCCATGCCGAGCTTTTCCATGTCGGCGCGTTCCAGGATTTCCACCTTGAGTTTGTGGTCCCTGGATAACGCCAGTGCCTGTTCGGCGAGATAGGTCGGAGTGCATATATTGCCCGGCAGATTGCCGAGATCTTTCGCAAAATCCATTCCGCTGGCGATGGCCTGACCTTGCGCCAGCGCTTCTTCAGCGTCTGCCAGATTGGTACGGCTTTCCACGATCAATGTCAATTTGCGCAGCGGGCGACGCACTTCATCTTTTTTTGATTTGAAACGGTCGAAACGATACAGGGTTTCGAAAACGACCAGGATCGTCTGGCGAATACGCCAAGACATGCCGCGTTTTTTGACCGGCAATTCGGTCAGCGTCAGTGTCGCATCGTAGGCTCCCGTCTCATTGAGGGTGCGCACTGCGGTTGTCACGGATTCACGAAATTCCTTTTCGTGAAAATCTTTCTCTTTACCCAACCCAACCAGCAGCACGCGATCACACAGCGTACCTGGCACATTGTGCAGCAGCAACGTGGTGCCCGACTTCCCTTCCATGTCGCCACGGCGCAGCAGGTCGGACAGATGATTGTTGCTGGCTTTGTTGATGATCTCGCCGGGGACTGACAGCTTGCGCGGTTCGAATACGCCAACCACCACGCAGGCGCTACGCTGTTTTTCCGGGCTGCCACTTTTTATGCTAAATTCCATGGAGCGCTCCTAGTCGTTTCTTTCGCTGGTTGCGTCGATCTTTTATGCCATGCTGCGGGTTAATATGGGGAGTCTGTTGTCGCGGCATCATCCTCTACGGATGTGGCTTGTCTGGAATGCAAGGAGTGCCGGGATTGTGATATTTGCATGATTGGTGAGAATTTCGCCTGCTTTTTTAATTATCCTTAACTCTATCACCAAAAGTCAAAGCCAAGATGATTTTCCAGCGCGCGGCTCTGCGCGAGTTTGCCAATACAGCCATTGCGGTTTTTGTCGCGCTTTTTGCGATCCTGCTGACGACCCAGTTGATCCGTCTGCTTGCCGAGGCGGCCGGCGGAAAACTGGCTTCCGAGGCGGTCGTGGCCTTGCTCGGTTTTGGTGCCCTGAATTATCTGCCGGTACTGTTGTCACTGACCTTGTTCATTTCGGTGCTGATGTCCCTTTCGCGCTCCTATCGCGATTCCGAGATGGTCGTGTGGTTTTCCTGCGGCAAATCGCTGACGGCCTGGGTGCGCCCGGTACTGATTTTCGCTGTGCCGATCGTGGCGATCATTGCCGTGCTGTCATTGTTCCTTTCACCGTGGGCTTTGTCGAAGAGCTCTGAATTTCGTCAGAAGATGGATAGCCGCGACGATGTTTCACAAGTTGCTCCGGGGGCATTCAAGGAATCTACGATGGCAGATCGGGTTTTCTTTGTCGAGGCGGTATCCGGCAATGAAGGTCTGGTAAGAAATGTTTTCATCAGCTCAGTGCAGCATGGCCGGCTTGGTGTGATGGCAGCAGCGCACGGTCATCAGGAAACCATGCCGAATGGCGACCGCTTTCTTGTTCTGGAGAATGGTCGTCGCTATGAAGGAACCCCTGGTCAGGCAGACTATCGCATCATGGAATTCGAGCGATATGCTGTTCGAATAGAAACGCACGAGGCACAGGGTATTCAGGAAACCCCGAAGAATCTGACTGTGCGGCAACTTTTGAGGGACCCAACCGCGCCGAATCTTGGCGAGCTACTGTGGCGACTGGGGGTGCCTCTGGCGGCGCTCAATCTTGCTTTGCTGGCAATCCCGCTGTCTTTCGTCAACCCGCGCGCCGGACGTACCAACAACCTGATTTTTGCGATTCTGACCTACATGATTTACAGCAATTTGATCAGCATCAGTCAGGCCTGGGTTAGCCAGGAGCGGATCTCGTTTGCAATCGGTCTGCCGCTTGTGCATGTGGCGATGTTTGCTTTGTTGCTCCTGCTGTTTTCGCGCCGCCTGCTGGTGTTTTCCTGGGGGCGTCTATGGCGATGAAAATCCACGAGCGTTATCTTGCGCGGGAGATCTACTTCGCTACAACGCTGGTACTGACGGCCTTTCTGCTGTTGTTTGCCTTCTTCGATCTGATTCACGAATTAGAAGATGTTGGCAAGGGCGGCTACCAGTTGCAGCATGCCGCCGGGTTTGTCCTGCTGACGGTGCCCGGACGCATTTATGAATTGCTGCCGATCGCCGTGTTGATCGGCACTTTGTACGCATTAACCCTGCTGGCACGGCATTCGGAGATTACCGTATTACGTACTTCAGGTTTGTCCACGTCGTCGCTGTTGATGACGCTGGCGAAGATCGGTCTGCTCTTTATTGCGCTGATTTTTCTTATTGGTGAGTTTATCGTGCCACCGAGCGAGCATGCTGCCCAGCAATTACGGCTGAAGGCCATGAGTTCGATGGTGGCGCAGGAATTTCGTTCCGGCTTGTGGGTCAAGGATGAAACAAGCTTCGTCAATGTGCGTGACCTGCTTCCTGATGGTTTGTTGCGTGGCGTTCGCATCTACGAGTTTGACAGGAAGCATCAATTGATTTCGATCAGCGAAGCTGATGAAGGCGAATATGTCCCTCCCGATCACCCCGATCACTGGCAATTGAACAACGTTGTGCAGACGATGTTTCATGACGAGCACATGCAGGTGCGGAATCTTCCCGTTATGGAGTGGCACTCGGCACTCAACCCGGACATTCTTTCGGTATTGATGGTGGTTCCCGAACACATGTCGTTCATCAAGCTTTACCAGTACATCCGTCACCTGAAGGAAAACCGGCAAAAAACGCTACGCTACACCATCGCCCTCTGGAAAAAGCTTGCCTATCCGCTTGCAGCGCTGGTGATGATGGCGCTGGCGCTGCCGTTTGCTTATATGCAGGATCGGATGGGCGCGGTCAGTATCAAGGTGTTTGCCGGCATCATGCTTGGTATTGCATTTCACATGCTGAATGGACTTTTCTCGAGTCTCGGTGCAATCAACAACTGGACTCCCTTCTATTCCGCACTTACGCCCAGCGCGATATTCCTGCTGGCAGCGGTATTGATGATCTGGTGGGTGGAGCGGCGCTAGGAAACGTTCAGCGCATCTCCTCATCCGTTCTTCATCACCAGACGTGTGCCGACGATGCGGTCGTGCAGGAACTGACGGTCGTTATCAAGCAGCGCCCAAAAAATTCCGGCACCAAAAAACAACAGTGAAGGCCAGCAGAGCAGGAAGCGCGATGTTGCCTGGAGCAGGCTGGGCGGAGCATCGCCCTGTGCGCTGACCAGGCGTATTTTCCAGGTTCGCATGGCCAATGTCTGTCCTCCATGACGCCAGAACCAGACGAAATATGCCCATATGATGGCAACGGCATGGATAACAAGAAGCCAGGAGGGGGCTGTTTGCGCCGAGATCATCGCAAATATGACCTGGGGCAGCAGGAACCCGCCGGCAAGCACGCCAATCAACAGCAGGCACTCGTACGCCATGCTGGCAATGCGGCGCGAAATACCTGATGGTGGCAAACTAACAGGAAAGGCCACAGGAGAATTTATTGCAAGGGTTGTGGCGAAACCGGCTGCGGCTGAGTCGTCGTGGTTGCCGGTGCCGGTATGGAAGGTGCTGCTGGCATGGCGGGAACCGGATTTGACGCAGACGTTGGTGGCTTTTGCATGGTGATGCCAGACTGGGAGGATTGATGGCGCACTGTTGACTTGCCGGTGTTGCTCTTGGGCTGCGTCTTGTACAGGGGCTGTTTTCTCAGCCGTTCTTTTTCGGCATCGGGCAGTTCGCTGTATTCCTGCCATTTTTGCTTGATTGCCTGGCGGTGTTCAGGGGAGGCCTTTTGCAGGCTCTCCTTGAAGCGCTCACGCGCTTGCTGGCGCTGGGCCGGGGTAAGTTTGATCCAGGCCCGCATATTGTGCTGAACCCGTTGCTGCTCTTCCATAGTCATGGATGGATAACGCTGCGCGATACCCAACCATTTCTTGCGTCGATAAGTTTCGAGCTTGTCCCACTCGCCCGACAGGGGCATCAGCACTTCGCGTTGTTGAGGCGTCAGCTCCGCCCAGTTTGGCTGCTGAAGTGGGGAGAGATCGATTGCACCAGCCGGATTGGCCAGCACCAGCGAAACGCTTACTCCTGCAGCGATTGCGAGGGTTCTGAGGGTTGTTCTAGCCATGCGTGGAAGCCATGATCGAGGTAGGCATTGATCGGTAGGTCGTCAGCCAGCAGAGCACTGTCGATTTCTTCGTTTTCCTCGGCTTGCTGGAAATTATTCCAGTAATACGTACCCGTTACACCGATGGCCAGGGCAAATAAGGCGGCCAGAGTACGCGCCTGAGGCAGCAGTATGTCGCTGGTGAAATGGCCGATCCCGGCCAGGCTAAGGCCGACAACGGCCGACTTGCCCTTGTGATGAGTCAGAGCATTCTGCCGCGCCGCCTGAAGCTTGTTGCGAGTGATCCCGTCGAGATTGTCGATACCATGATCGAGTGCATGCCTGACCTTGTAGGCAAACAGGCGTTCATCGTGAAGATTGTCGGTCATGGCTCGATCCCTTTCATTTTCAGTGCTGCTGCCAGTGTGTGGGTTGCACGCGAGCAGTGTGTCTTGACGCTGCCTTCGGAGCAGCCCATAGCTGCCGCTGTTTCGGCGATATCCATGTCCTCCCAGTAACGCATGAGGAAGGCCTGACGTTGACGCAAAGGCAGCTTTTCAATTTCTTTTTCAATTTCAGCAAGTACTTGCGATTGATCGAGGCTGGCATGCGGGGTCGGAATATTTGAACCTTCGGCAGATTGCAGGGTATCCAGTGGGTCGCCATCCTCATCATCCGATGGATTCAGTGTTGAGAGCAGGGTGGTCCATAGCGAACGGACTTTCTGCCGACGGTAAAAGTCACGAATGGTATTCTGCAATATACGCTGAAACAGCATCGGCAGCTCCGTGATTGGCTTGTCGCTATATTTTTCGGCGAGCTTCATCATGGCGTCCTGCACGATATCCAGCGCCTGTTCTTCATTGCGAACCGCGAACATCGCCTGTTTGAAGGCGCGTCGTTCGACGTTAACAAGAAATTCCGATAATTCGCTGCGGGTGGCCAGGGGCTATCCTCAATCGCCACAATGGCGTTCAGGCAGAATGTAAGGGTATCCAAGGATAACCGATTGCGGGCAAACTGTAAGCCCTCAATGTGGCCCTCAATGTTGCCGGAGAATGCTTGTTGAATGCAAAAATGTTGTCGGGAGCCAATTGGGCAATTTCTCCATGAGGCAGTATCCTCGATGAAGACCAGTGCCGTCATTCGTTCGATGAGAGGGCCATTCCTGATCCTTTCGCCGGTCTGCGTATTCCTCGGCGCCAGCACCGCAACCGTGAATCGGGATAATCTGTATTTGCTGTTGCTGGCATTCTTGGGAGCGTTGCTGGCACATGTCAGCGTCAACACCTTCAACGAGTATCTTGATTTCAGAAGCGGTCTGGATTTGATGACCCGGCGAACACCTTTCAGTGGTGGTAGCGGCGCCCTGCCGGATAACCCGGATGCAGCCCGCACAGTACTCGTGGTGGGCGTTGCGTCCTTCATTGCGGTGATGACGATCGGGCTATTCCTTGCCTGGAAATGCGGAATGATGATCCTGCCGATTGGTGTTGCCGGACTGGCGTTAATTGCCACATACACAAACCGGATCAACAGGCATCCGTGGCTCTGCCTGATCGCGCCGGGATGCGGCTTTGGCTTTCTCATGGTGGGCGGGACGCATTACGTTCTGTCGGGAACGACAGCGCTTTATCCATGGATCGTCGGCGCCGTCCCGTTTTTCATGACCAACAATCTGCTGTTGCTGAATCAGTATCCGGACATTCAGCCTGATGCCCGGGTGCACCGTCGCCATTTGCCGATTGCCTATGGAATCGCCAATAGCAATCTGCTCTACGTGGTATTTGTCTTGATGACGATGGTGGTCATTCTGGCCAGTGTGCTGCTTGGTTATTTTCCTGCATTGAGCCTGATCGCCTTGTTACCGCTGCCTTTGGCGTTTTTTGCCTGGCAAGGCGCCATCAAATACGGCAAGAATATCGGTAGCCATCCTCGCTATCTTGGTGCGAATGTTGTCGCCACCATTCTGGCGCCGCTGTTGCTCGGGGTGTCGTTGTTTTACGGCTAGTGCAGGGTGCAATCCGGGCAAGGTGTTCCGGGTGTTTCTGCACATCCTGCGCTTATTTGCCCTTGAGCCTGAATATTCCAAACGCCTTCAATACATACTTCTCGTAAATCGGCTCTGAATTGCCCTTCTTCATCTTGTGGATGAAATATTTTTCAAACACGATCTTCGCCAGATGCACCCATTTGCCTTCTGCGTACCAATTGACATTGCGTGGCGGGATCTGCGGCAATGCGACGAATGCGATACCGTTATCGCCAAAATCAGCCAGGCAGATTGCATTCCAGGTCGCCTTGGCGCCCGGCTCACGCCCCTGCAATTCCTCTTGAATATTATGGGCGACGGCGGCCACCATCGATTCGATCATGTAGCCGGTTTTTGGCGCACCGGTCGGTACTGGCGTGACTTCGACAGGTGGTATCGCAACACAAACACCAACTGCGTAGATATTCTTGTATTTCGGATTACGCTGATGCTCGTCGATCAGAATGAAGCCGCGTGGATTGGTCAGGCCTTCGATACCGAATACCACATCGATGCCCTTGAAGGCTGGCAACATCATTGAATACGCAAATGACAACTCATGCTGCTTTTTGACCGCGCCGTTTTCGTCATGCTCGGCGATCTGCATCTTGCCATCTTCGACCTTGAGTACCTTTGCATTGCAAATCCAATTGATATGCCGCTTGCGCAATGCCGATTCCAGCATGGATTTTGAGTCGCCGACACCACCGAGGCCAAGGTGGCCGATGTAGGGTTCGGAGGTTACATAGGTTATCGGCACGCGGTTGCGAATTTTGCGCTTGCGCAAGTCGGTATCCATGATGAAAGCAAACTCGTAGGCGGGGCCAAAGCATGATGCGCCTTGTACCGCGCCGACAACAATCGGACCGGGTACAGCGACGAACTTGTCCCACGCCTGCCCTGCGTTTGTCGCATGATCGACATGACAGATCGATTGGGTATATCCATCGGGGCCCATGCCTTCTATTTCATCAAAAGCGAGTTTCGGGCCGGTCGCAATCACCAGAAAATCATAGTCGAGCATGCGTCCATCGCCCAGTTCGACTTGATTACGCTCGGGATGAAGGCGCTTCGCGCCGCTGCCATCGAATGCAATGCCCTGACGTTCCAGATATGGCGCCACATTGAATTCAACTGCATTGCGTGTCCGCCAATTGACGGCAACCCAGGGGTTTGATGGGACAAAATGAAACGTATTGGTGTTTGATACAACAGTGATACGATGGCCATCGCGAAGCAAGTGCTTCATTTCGTATGCAGTAGGCATCCCGCCGATGCCTGCTCCCAGGATAACGATATGGGCCATGATTTCCCTCTGTATTGAAAGTAGATATGCGTCGGATTTTTTAAATCGCTATTTCCTTGACGGTGAAAAGTTGGTCAGCTACCTTGATCTTCAAGATCCCGTAATCAAAGAGGATTGAAGGTGCCGGGGTAGTTTCCGGGGACGATGGTCTCAGACTTGAGGCTATCTTGCGTCAGAAGGCTTGGGGGTGGAGGATCCCAGTGTCGATTTTGAGGCCCCAGCACTTTTCCCCGGATAGCCTGACGCTTCAAGAAATTTTCGCCAAGCATTCGCTTCAAAACCTTTTTCGACTTTGCCACCGATCCCGCCCGCCAGCAACAGAGGAACGATTGGATCCGTGAGGCC
>Ga0073899_10006353_pt1 | contig 10213 bp, 8 predicted proteins | sample KloWWTmetaKNB5Ph_FD_88975 | JGI IMG/M metagenome (GOLD analysis project Ga0073899, IMG submission 88975) | Active sludge microbial communities from Klosterneuburg, Austria, studying microevolution and ecology of nitrifiers - Klosterneuburg... | ecosystem: Engineered > WWTP > Aerobic digester >...
ATGAACTGGTGTACGACCTGTACTGCGGTGCCGGCAGCATCTCGCTCTTTCTGGCCCGGCACTGCGGAAGGGTGATCGGGGCGGAGATCGTGCCGGAGGCCATCGCGGACGCACATGCGAACGCGGAGCTGAACGGGATCGGGAACGTGGCCTTCGAGGCCGGTGATCTGAAGGACCTGTTGAATGCGGAATTCATCGCGCGCCATGGGAAGCCGGATGTGCTGGTGCTCGACCCGCCCCGCGCCGGCATGCATCCTTCAGTGGTGGAGCGCATCCGTGAAATGGCACCGCCGTGCATCGTCTATGTCAGTTGCAATCCGTCCACGCAGGCCCGCGACCTTGCCTTACTGAAGGACCTCTACCGCATCACCCGTGTGCAACCGCTGGACATGTTCCCCCATACTTGGCACGTGGAGAACGTCGTCCGGCTGGAGAGGCGTTGATCAACGGGCCGACCCGTCTTCATAGGTCTTCTCCGAGCATGGGAAGCCGTCGCGGAAAAAGGTGATGCCGCCATAGTAGCTCACCACCCGGCGGTACTCGACCTCGCGATCCTTTTCCTGCACCTTGATGCTGGTGATGACGTGCAAGCGGTCCGCATGCACCACCTTCCATCGGTCAGATGACATCGCAACAGGAGCGTTCAATTCATTTTTCGCAGGTGCGGCGCCCAATGCCAAAAGCTCCGGTCCGGGTCTGCTCGGCCGGAACTCATCCAGCGCCACATGCAGCGACGCGGAATGGGCGGGCACCGGTTCCAGCCTTTCCTTAGGCATCTCCAACACGTGTACCCTCGGGGCCGTTCGGGACACCACCGGCGCCAACACGTCATGAGGGGTATCGGGGGCCTCCACGCCCTTCCCGGAGAGATTTCCCGAAGAACCCGGCATCGGCACGGCGGCCTCTCCCCGCACGGGCTCCGCCTGCTGCTCCAGCCCGGTCCGGGCAAGCTCCAGGCGCTTCGCCAACACCTCGTTCTTGGTGACGCGGTAATCGGTATCATAGCCGAAGGCATTGATGTACTGATCAAAATGGATCAACCCCACCGGGCCGGCATAGGCGAATTCTTGTCCTTTCGGCATCGGCTCAAGGGTGACCTGGAACGGAAAATAGAAGCCTTCCCCTACCGGATAACCGTCCGGCACGGCCGTGTTGAACTGTAGCTGTTTGCTTACGCAACCGGGCCGTTCAAAAGAGAGGAGATAGTCGGTGTTCAATTTCAGGTGCAAGGAGAAATGGGCAAGGCCCGTCGTGAGGGTCCGGGGTTCCTCGTCGGGGGTGACGATGATCACACGGGCACCTGCCATGGACATCCCTCTGATCATCAGAATGCCGTCCAGATCCAAGGAACTGCCCCATGCCAGCAAGGACAAGGCCATCGCCCCGCCACCACCGATCATTCTGCCAACTACGGTCTTCATTGCGATCTCCTCTTGCAGATCCGATATCACGGTACCGGGCCAGGGAGGAGTAAAAGTAACGGGATCGGGGCTTTCGGCACAAATCGCCATAGGCCGGGAAGGATGCTCAGGTGTTACGAATCTTGGGAAAGATGATCCCCGAGGCCGATCGACAAAAGGGAAAATACCGAACTTCGACACTGGCACGATACTTGGCATAACAGGTCACAGATCCTTAGTACCATGATCCGCACATCCCCCTCCCTCCGCCATCTGGCATGGCCCCTCGCAGCGGCCCTCCTCACTTTCGGAGCCCACGCCCAAGAGAAGAATTCCGACTGGCCGCTGGTGTTCACCTCCGGTGAAGACCAAGTGCAGGTCTTCAAACCACAGCCCGAATCCTTCGACGGCACCAGCTTTACCGCCCGCGCCGCCGTGGCCTTGCAACGCCCACAGGACGGCAGCCCCGTCTTCGGCGCGATCTGGGGCAATGGCATTCTGGCAGTGGACCGTAGCGACCGCATGGGCACCCTCACCACCTTCAAGGTGACCGATGCCCGTTTCCCCGGGATCACCGACAGCGCGGAACAGGCCCGCATACGGGAAATGCTCTCGCAGGGCATTCCCGCACATGCCGCGCCCATTCCCATTGATTGGTTAGTGGCCGCACTGGAAGAAGAGAAACTGAGCTCCACCTCCTACGACAACGCTCCGCCCACCATCATCTACAAGGACAAGCCCAGCATCCTGGTCTTCATCGACGGGGAACCGGTCTACGAAGCCGTGAAGAACGACGACCAAGGCGGCGACCCCGTATACGCCGGCAGCGGACCGGAGCTGGACCGCGTGGCCAACACCCCTTACTTGCTCGTACGGCCCAAGGGCGGCAACAACTGGCTCTACGGATCCGGCCTTTGGTATTCCGCGAAGACCGTGCAAGGCCCATGGACGTATGAGAAAAAAGCCCCGGCCGCCCTGGAGGCGTTAGCCCAGAAAGTGGATACCGCCAGCACCACCGAAAAGCCCGTGGACGGCATCATCCCCGAGGTGGTGGTCACCACCAAGCCCGCCGTGCTCCTGGACATCAACGGGGCGCCGCAGATGCAGCCTTTCGACAACACCTCCTTGATGTACGTGACCAATACGGACAAGGACCTCTTCATGGACATCCCCACGCAGGAGTATTACCTCCTGGCCTCGGGCCGGTGGTTCGCCACCAAGGACCTGCAGAACGGCCCGTGGCGCTATGTGTCGCCGGAAGAATTGCCCGCGGACTTCGCGAAGGTGCCCGAAGGTTCAGCGAAGGACGGCATCCTCGCCCACGTGGCCGGCACCAACGCCGCGCGTGAGGCCGTGCGCGATGCCAGCATCCCGCAGACCGCCCAAGTGGACCGCAGGAACGTGACCTTGAGCGTGAGCTACGACGGCGACCCGCAGTTCCAACAAGTCGCGGGCACCGCTGTCTATTCCGCCGTGAACGCCAGCACCACCGTGCTGCGCATCAACGGGCACTACCATGTCTGCGACAATGCGGTGTGGTACGATAGCGACACCCCGGACGGCCCGTGGACGGTGAGCACCTCCGTGCCCGCGCAGGTGAACGACATCCCGCCCTCCGACCCCAACTACCGCGTGCGCTACGTGTACATCTATGATTCCACGCCGGACAATGTCTTCGTGGGCTACACCCCCGGCTATCTCGGCAGCTATGTGCAGGGCGGCACCGTGATCTACGGCACCGGTTACTACTACGACCCTTGGCGCAGCAGCTTCTGGTATCCACGCCCATACACCTGGGGCTTCAACATGTACTACAACCCTTGGTACGGCTGGGGCTTCGGGTCCTCATGGGGCTACGACTGGTTCTATCCGCGGTGGAACTACTACGGCTACTATAACACGCATTCCTGGGGATGGTGGGCCCTACGCCTATTGCCCCGGCAGTTGGAACTACTACGGCCATACGGGATACGGCTACGGCCATTTCTATGGGCAGCATTATAGCGAAGGCAATGGCACCCGCATTGCGCACCGCGGCTCCTTCGCGGGAAGCTCCGGCGGGCGGTCCGCAAGCGACCTGCGCAGCAACGACCTGTATACCAGCCACAAGGTCCCCGGTGTGCGTCCTTCCGTGGTGGACCACCAACGGACAGCTACGATCGAGAAGGTGCGCACTCCTGAACGCACATCCGGAACGCAGGTGACGAAAGCCGCCGATCGGGATTATTTCATCGACCGGAATGGAAACGTCTTCCGGACCGACGGTGACCGGACGGAGGAATTCCGCAACGGCCAATGGACGAAGATGCCCGCCAACACGGACCGGATCGATCGGAGCCCGAACAGTGGCAGGGACGGGCAGTTCAGCAATGCCCCCGGCGGGAAGACCCCGACAACACAGCCGGACCGCACGAAAACATACCAAGAAAAGCAACCCGCCACCACGCAACCGGACCGCACCACCACCTTCCCCGAACGCCAGCCACAGACCACTCCCGACCGTTCGCGCTACACCTCCCCGGAGCGTGATCCACAGCGCATTCAGGAGGAACGGAGCCGTGGCGACCAACGCGTGAACGACTTCAAGGGATACCAGCAGCAACGCAGCACTGCGCCCACCAAGCCCACGGCCCCACCGGTGCAGCGTTCGCCCGCCCCTACGCGCACGGCGCCCGCACCCTCCGCACCACCGGTGCGTAGCACGCCATCGGCCCCCAGCCAGGGATCCGGCGGTGGAAATAGCGGCGGTAACAGCGGGAAGCGTAGTCCGCGCTAGTAGGCTGTTGGCTTTTTTCGGGATCCCGGCCCGGCGTTCTTCACCATTTTTGCCCGTAGGAACAAGGGGCGGATGGACACAGCAGTAGTGATCTTGAACTGGAATGGCCAACGCTGGCTGGAACAGTTCCTGCCCGCGGTCGTGGAGCGTTCCGCGAGGCACGCCCGCGTGATCGTGGCCGATAACGGAAGCACCGATGGTTCCGTCGCGTGGGTCCGTTCAAACCTGCCCGCCGTCGAGGTGATCCGTATGCCCGAAAACCAAGGCTTCGCAGGCGGGTACAACGAAGCCCTTCAACAGGTGGACGCGAAGTATTTCGTGCTGCTGAACTCGGACGTGGAAGTGACCGACGGATGGGTCCTTGCACTACGGGACCACTTGGAGGCGAACCCCGACATGGCGGCCTGCCAGCCCAAAATGCTCAGCCACCGGAACCGCTCCACCTTCGAACATGCCGGGGCAGCAGGGGGCTTCATCGACCGCAACGGATATCCCTTCTGCCGCGGGCGCATCTTCGAGCTCACCGAGAAGGACAGCGGACAGTACGACGATGACCGCGACGTGTTCTGGGCCACCGGTGCCTGCCTGATGATCCGTGCCGAGGCCTTCCGCGCTGCCGGCGGGTTCGACGCCACGCTTTTCGCGCACATGGAGGAGATCGACCTCTGCTGGTGCCTGCGCCGCATGGGCTGGCGCATCGGCTATACCAGCACCGCCAAGGTGTACCACGTCGGTGGCGGGGCGTTGGGATACGGCGACCCGCGAAAGACCTTCCTCAACTTCCGGAACAGTTTGGTGGTGCTCGCCAAGCATCTCGATTCCCGCTGGATCTATGCACGCATCTTCCACCGCTTCACCTTGGACTTCTTCGCCGCGATGAAGTTCCTCACCGAAGGCCATGCCGCGCACGCCTGGAAGGTGGGCGCCGCACATCGGCAGTTCATCCGCTGGTTGCCGCGCGTGATGCGCGAACGCAAACGCCTGCGCACCATGGAGCGGAACCCCGACCTCACCGGCATGTACCACCGCAGCATCGCCTACGACCGCTACATCCTCGGCTGGCGCAAGTTCACCGAGCTGGACCAGAGCGAGATGGATCAGCCACCGCGCCGCAAGAGGTGGTCCACCGCCAAGCGGTAACCCTCCAGGCCGAAACCGGTGATCACGCCCGCGCAATGCACCGCCGTGAGCGAACGCTGCCGGAAATCCTCCCGCGCATGGATGTTGCTGATGTGTACTTCCACCACCGGCACCTTCATCATCGCCAACGTATCCCGCAGCGCCACGCTGGTGTGCGTGTACCCCGCGCCGTTCAACACCACGCCGTCACATTCCGCGTCCGCGGTGCGCAACGCGTTGATCAGTTCCCCTTCCACGTTGCTCTGGTACAGGTCGATCACATGGCCGGTGTGGGCCTGCTGCAAAAGCTGCAAGTATTCCTCGAAGGTCCGGGTGCCGTAGGTCGCCGGTTCGCGCGTGCCCAAGAGGTCCAGGTTCGGGCCGTTGATGATGCGGATGTGCATGGTTATGCGCAAAAGTGATCAATAGAGTTCATCGGAGCACCTTACGGGCGGCACAACTTTGGGCCATGGAGTGGAAACAGGCGCTCACGGACTTCCGGGTCCACCTGAAACTGGAACGCGCCCTGAGCGAACGCACGGTGGACGCCTACCTGCGCGACGTGGGCAAGCTGCGCGACTTCGCCATCAGCCTCTCCCCTCCTATCCAACCCGACCAACTCGCCTTGGACGACCTGCAGGCCTTCATCACGCAGCAGGCCAAAACAGGGTTGATGGCCACCAGCCAAGCCCGCCTCCTCAGCGCCGTCCGTGGCTTCTTCAAATGCTTGCGCATCGAGCGGCACATCACCGATGACCCCACGGCGCTGCTCGAAAGCCCGCGCACCGGCAGACATCTCCCGGTCTTCCTCAGCGTGGAAGAGATCGATGCCCTGGTCGCCGCCATCGACATGGGCCATCACATGGCGCACCGCGACCGCGCCATGATCGAAACCCTCTATGGCTGCGGCTTGCGCGTGAGCGAGCTCTGCGGACTGCGCATCAGCAGGCTGCATTTCGAGGACGGCTTCATCCGCGTGGTGGGCAAGGGGGACAAGGAACGCTTGGTGCCTATCGGGCCGGAGGCCATGCGGCAGATCGACCTCTACCGCAAAACCGTGCGCGTGCATCTGCCGGTAATGCCCAAGGCGGAGGACATCCTCTTCCTCAACATACGTGGCAACGGGCTTTCCCGCGTCTGGGTGTTCAAGCTGGTGAAGGCCCTCGCCTTGAAGGCCGGCATCACCAAGGAGATCAGCCCCCACACCTTCCGGCATTCCTTCGCCACGCACCTGGTGGAAGGCGGTGCCGACCTGCGCGCTGTGCAGGAGATGCTCGGCCATGCCAGTATCACCACCACGGAGATCTACACCCACCTGGACCGCGAATACCTGCGCAGCAACATCATGCGCTTCCACCCACGCGCCAAAGGCAAGGGCTGAACCCATTTCGCAGTCACTGGCGTCCGCGAAATCGACAAACACCGGCTGCGACCCCTTCAGGGTCGTGGTCGATCCACCTCCCAGTGCAACAGGTTTTAACCCCTCCGGGGTCAAAAGCCTCGTTGCTGCCGGGGCTCGACCCCGGAGGGGGTCGCAGCATTTTGTCATGGACATGTGGGTATTCGACCCTGAAGGGGTCGCAGCTGGTGTTCATTTCCGAATGCAACAGGTGGGATCCTTGTCGGTGAAATGGACGATCAACCGTACAGGACGGACATTCCGGGCCGTTGCCGGAAAATTTCCCGGACGTCAGTGCCGCAGGCATCATCTGTGGCCATCCGTGCCATCTGTGGACAAGGACCTTGATGCGGCCGACACTTACCGCGCCACCACGAAACCGGAACGCGCCATCCATTTCCCCTGCATGGATGCCGCCTGCAGCACGTAGTTGCCGGGGGCTAAGCGCGAAATGTCCAAGGCCAGCGGAACACCTTGCACCGGATCGCGCATCGCCCTCAGCGCCAAGCGGCCATCAGCGTTGTAGATGCTGATCCGCACGGAGCTTCCATGGCTGTCCAGACCGCCGACGAGCAGCCGGTCCGCAGCGGGAACGGGATAGAGCGTTAGTCCGTCCTCCGCCATTTCCGTGAAGGGAACATCCACCGAGAGATCGCCCTTCGCGAACGCGTACTGCCCCTTGCGAAGCACGTCGAGGTCGACGTAGCCGGTGCCGTTGGTCACGATCCCGGTGCTTACATCCTGATTCGCGTACACTTCCCACGGCATGGAGGCATCGGCCCGGTAGGCCACCAGCAAGCCCGTCTCATCGGTGCCAAGGAAGTCATGGTCCACGGAGGCCGGGGACAACGCGGAATACGTCAGGCGCGCGTGCAAAGCCGTTCCTTCGGGCCACAAGCCGTCCACGGTCCAGTAGTGCGCGGGCGATAATTCATCGATGGCCGTACCGAGCGGCCCTTGGTCCGGTGCCGCCCAGATGTGCTCGATACGCACCAGCGTGGTGTCGGCCAAGCTGTCCGCGTAAAGGCGGAAATCCACCCGGGGCAGGTTCGTGGTGAAGGCCTCGCCCGGAACCAACTGCTGATCGATGTCCATCCGTGCTTGGTTCAGCCGGTTGTGCCCGTTCAGCACCGCCATCACCGGCTCGAAGGCGCATTGCAACGGCACGGCGCTGAACTCACCGCCCACGAGCTGCCTGTATTCCTTCCGCTCACCGGAAGCACCGATCAACGTGATGTCCAATGGCACCTCCTGGTGAAAAACCGTGGCGCCGCGCAGCTTCTGCTGGATGATGAGGTTCACGTCCCACAGGCCGCCGCCGGGATGCACGGCCATGCCCTGCACCACGAACACCGAAAAGCCCGGCGCGAACACCTGGTCCGTGAAGAACGGGTGCAGGTCGTAACCCGTGCTGGCCTCCAGCGCATCGCGGAAGCCGGCCGCGTCCAGCGTGGAATAGGCATGCGCCGTCTGCGCATCGTACATCCCTTGGCGGAAGAGCGTATCGCCGAGGTAGCCGCGCAGGTTGTGCAGCACCGCCGCGCCCTTGTTGTAAGTGGTGATCCCGTAGATGTACGGGTCCGGCATGGGCGAAAGCGGCTGGTAGCCACCGTCCTGGTTGTTCGCCTGCCGTAGCACGTAGAGCTGGTTGTCCTTCACTACGGCATCGAATGCCGCCTGCCCGCCGATCCATTCCTCCACCAGGTGCGCGCTGTATTCCGCCGGGCCTTCCTTCAGCCACATGTCCTGTTGCGTGTGCGGCGTCACCATGTTGCCCCACCAGTGGTGGCCCAGCTCGTGGGTGAAGAGCCCCCGATTGTCGAGGAGGCTTTGCGTGGGCATGAAATCCGGATAGGCGATGTTGGTGGGGATCTCCAGCGCGCCGTCCGTGGTGAGCACGTAGCCCACCCGCTGCCACGGATACGGGCCGTACCAGTATTCACAGGCGTCGATGGCCGCGCCGATGTCCGTGAACTTCGCCTCCATCGCCGCCATCTGCGCCGGCTTCGCGGTGAGCCGCACCGGCACGTCGCCGTTGGCGCCCACATGCACGAAGTCCGTGTCCACATAATCCGCCACGGCGATGGCCGAGAGGTGCGTTGGGATCCGCTGGTCGAAGTTAAAAGTGCGCACCACCGTGTCGCCGCCCAGCTGCACCTCGCCGAGGAATTCACCCTGGCAGTGCGCGCGGAAGGTGCCCGAGCTCTTCACATGGTAGGTGTACGTGGCGCGTTCCACGAAGGAATCGAAGCAGGGATACCACACCTTGCCGAAGTTCGGTGGAATGGTGGGAGGCCGATGCCGAGGTTGTAGATGTAGTTGGACTGGAAGTAGAAGCCGCCCCAGTCGGGGTCGCGGTGCGGATGGCCTTGGTAGTGCACCGTGAGCGTATCCACGCTGCCGGAGTCCGGCGGCACAAGGAAGTCCACGCGCAACGTCTGTCCGTCGTTGCTGAAGGTGAGCGGCCCGGCGGGCGAGGTGACGGAATCCACCTGCAGGTCCCAAAGCTCGAAGCGGATGAAGTCCTGCCCCGCCATCAGCGGCGTGAAGGTGATGGTGGTGGCGGCTTTCAGCTGCTGTGCGCTGTAGTCCGTCACGTCGATGGCGATGTCGTAGTGCAGGATGTCGAAGGTGTCGCTGCGCGCGATGATGTCGTCGATCAAGGCGCGGTCCGCGGCGGTGGGCACGGCGGGCGCATGGGGATGCTCACGGAAATAGTGGCAACCGTATTTGTAGGGCTGGGCCATGGCGCTTGCGCAAAGCACGAGCACACTGAAGAGGACCAGGGAACGGGCGGGAACGGACATGGAGCAGGTGATGAAGTGAGGTCCGAAATTACGGGATCGGTCGTCAGTTGTCCGTTATCAGTTGTCGGGTGGGGCCGCGATGGCCGTGACCATGCCTACGGCAGGCCGACAAGAACGGGATGCGACCATGCGTTTTCATCGCCTCCCCATGCAGCCGGACAACTGACAACTGACAACCGACAACTAACCTTGTGCTATCTTCAGCGATCCGCAAATGCATCACTGCTTACCCGAAGATCATGAACTGCCCCGAGTGTGAAGTCCGCAATAAGTCCTCCATCGTATACGCCCGCAAGAACACGAAGACGGACCTCGGCTTCTCCGCATCCAAACCGGGGCCGGGCGGGCCGCACCTCCATGACCCCAATGTGATCGTGGAATCCTTCGAGTGCAGCAACGGGCACCGCTTCAAGCGCGAAAGCCGTAATGCTTGCCCCAAGTGTAATTACGGACATGAGGAACCCTCCGTCACCGTGCTGACGCCACGGGCCAAGTTCCAGCCGGGCATGAAGGAGTGAGGGGAGTTTGGAGTCCTTTAGTCGTGAGTCCGGAGTTGTGAGTCTGGAGTTCTGGAATTGTGAGTCCGGTCACGCTTGTGGTGGGTCTCCCCTCCTTCCTCAAAAGGAGGGGTTGGGGGTGGTCCGGACATCATTACAGAACCACCCCTTGCCCCTCCTTGAAAAAAGGAGGGGAAAACCGATGACGCTTGTGG
>Ga0073899_10006354_pt1 | contig 10212 bp, 8 predicted proteins | sample KloWWTmetaKNB5Ph_FD_88975 | JGI IMG/M metagenome (GOLD analysis project Ga0073899, IMG submission 88975) | Active sludge microbial communities from Klosterneuburg, Austria, studying microevolution and ecology of nitrifiers - Klosterneuburg... | ecosystem: Engineered > WWTP > Aerobic digester >...
CCAGAATCCGATCGAGCAGGAGGGCACGTTCCCGCTGCCGGAGGCGCAACTCGACCGCTTCCTGATGCATGTGCGGATCGGTTATCCGGAAGCCGATGCGGAAACCGAGATCCTGCGGCTGGCCCGCGAACGTGCGCGCGATGCGCTGCAGGCCAGCGAACTGCCGTTGGCGAGGATGCCGATGGCCGACGTGTTCGCGGCGCGCAAGGCAGTGCTCGATCTGCATGTTGCGCCCGCGCTGGAGCGTTATCTGGTCGAACTGGTGCTGGCCTCGCGCAATGCCGCCCGCTACGACGCCGCACTGGCCCGGCGCATCGCCTGGGGCGCGAGTCCGCGCGGCTCGATCGCGCTCGAGCGTTGCGCGCGTGCGCGCGCCTGGCTGGCTGGTCGCGACTTCGTCACTCCCGAGGACGTGCGTGCGATCGCGCCGGACGTGCTGCGGCATCGCGTGTTGCCCAGCTACGAGGCCACTGCCGAAGGTTGGGATGGTGACCGGTTGGTGGCGGAGTTGCTGCAACGGGTGCCGTTGCCCTGAGTGCCGCGATGTTCCCGTCCGCACCAGTGGTGGATGCGAGATCGGCTGTCGCGCCGGGTTTGCCCGAGCTCATCGCACTGCGTGCGCTGGCGCAAGGCAGGCGCGGTGCGCGACGGGGCCAGGTTGGCGTGCAGGGCCATGCGCTGTCCAACCAGCGCGGGCGCGGCATGGAGTACGCCGAGTCGCGCGAGTATGCGCAGGGCGATGATGCGCGCCATATCGACTGGCGCCTGACTGCACGCAGCGGACGCACGCACACCAAGCTGTTCCAGGCCGAACGCGAGAGGCTGACGCTGGTGGTCGCGGACACGTCGGCGTCGCTGTATTTCGGGACGCGCACGCGCTTCAAGTCGGTACAGGCCGCGCGCGCCGGTGCCTTGATGGCGTGGATCGCGGTGCGCGATGGCGACCGCATCGCCGCGATGCGCGGTTCTCGCGGTGAACCACCGGTGGCACCTGCATCGGGAGTACGCGGTGCGTTGCGCGTGCTCGATGCATTGGTGCGCTGGTATGCCAGTCCGCCAGGCGATGACGCTGGCCTGGCGATTGCGCTCGAGCATGCGCCGCGCCTGTTGCGGCCCGGGTCGCGGCTGCTGGTGCTGGCCGATCCCGCCAGTGCAGGCACGATCCCGGCACAACGTTGGTCGCAATTGGCGATGCACCACGAGGTCATCGTGTTGTTGCTGACCGATCCGCTGGAACGCATGCCGCCACGCGTGCGGCTGCCGTTCGCCAGCACCGCAGGCGGACGCGTCGAACTCGGACTCGAGGTTGAGGACACGCGCCGGCGCTGGCATCGGGAATTCGCCGCGCCGGTCGAAACCACGCTGGATGTCCTGCGTGCACGCGGCATCCACGCGATGGAATTGTCCTGCGCGGATCCCGGCGATGCCTGGTTGCCATTGCTGGATCGTGGCGGACGTGCGCGATGACGCCGGCATTGCGATTGCATGATGTGCACGCAGGCAGCGCCCCCGCATGGTGGCCGCCGGCACCGGGATGGTGGGTCGCGCTTGCACTCGTCGGCATCGTGCTGGTGCTGCTGGCATGGCGGCGGATCCGCAGGCGACGCCGCGATGCCGCGATCCTGCGCCTGTTCGACCTGGCGGTGGCGGATGCCGGCAGCCCATCGCGGCAAGTCGCGGCGATGTCGGAACTGCTGCGGCGCGCGGCACGGCGCAAGGATGCCGGGGCCGACACGCTGGATGGCGAGGACTGGCTGCGTTTCCTCGATGCGGGCCTGCCGCAACCGGTGTTCAGTGCGGGTGCCGGTGCACTCCTTCGCGATGGCGGCTTCCGCACCGATGTGGCAGCGAATGAAGTCGATGCCCTGCGGGTGGTGGCGCGCGCACGCTTCCTGGACTGGATGCGGGGCGCATGAACCTGTTGCGCGATTTGCTGGCAGTGGAGGGCTTTGCCTGGCCATGGCTGCTGCTGGCGATCCCGCTGCCGCTGCTGGTGCATCTGCTGGTGCCGGCGCGCGTCATCGACGACGCGGCGTTGCGGGTGCCGTGGGGCGAACGTCTGCAGCGTGTGGCAGGTTCGGGTGCGATCGCGACGCGGCCACGCGGCCTGCCGTGGTTGTTGCTCATCGCCTGGTGCCTGCTGTGCATCGCCGCGGCGCGTCCGCAGCAGCTCGGTCCGGCGATCGCGCCGCCGCAGGCCGGACGCGACCTGATGCTGGCGGTGGACCTGTCCGCCAGCATGGGCGAAGAGGACATGACGCTGGGTGGTCGCGCGGTCGATCGCCTGACCGCGGCCAAGGCGGTGCTGGCCGATTTCCTCGATCGGCGGGTCGGCGATCGCGTCGGCCTGGTGGTGTTCGGCGAGCGGGCCTATGCGTTGACGCCGTTGACGCTGGATCGTGCCAGCGTGCGCCAGCAACTGGCCGACAGCGTGGTGGGCCTGGCCGGGCGCGCCACCGCGATCGGCGATGCCATCGCGCTTTCGATCAAGCGTTTGCAGAAGCAGCCTGCGGGGCATCGCGTGCTGATCCTGCTCACCGATGGCGTGAATACCGCGGGCATGCTGGAACCCGAGAAGGCTGCGCAGATCGCCCGCGACAACGGCGTGCGCATCCATGCCATCGCGTTCGGTGGCGATGGCGGCGGTCTGTCGGTGTTCGGCTTCCAGTTGCCGACGACCGGCGACGAAGTGGACGAAGCCGGCCTGCAACGGATCGCCGCACTGACCGGCGGGCGTTTCTTCCGCGCCCGCGATACCGATGCGCTGGCCGGCATCTACGCCGAGATCGACACGCTGGAGCCGGTGCAGCGCCAGGGCCAGGCGGTGCGACCGATGATCGAACGCTATCCCCTGCCGCTTGCTTGCGCGTTGCTGCTCGGCCTGCTGGCGGTGCTGCTGCGGAGGCGCGCATGAGCACCGCGCTGGCCGATCTCGCGCAACTGCATTTCCTGCGCCCGTGGTGGTTGCTCGGCCTGCTTGCGCTGCCCGTGCTCGCAGGGTGGTGGCGCATGCGAGCGCGTCGGCACAGCGTGTGGCAGGACGCGGTGGATGCGCACCTGCTGCCGCACCTGCTCGACGATGCGGCCGATGCGCAACGCAGGCCGTGGGCGGGCAGGCTCGGCTTGTTCGCTTTGGCATTCGCGCTGCTGGCGATGGCGGGCCCGAGTTTCCGCAAGACCGAACAACCGTTGTGGCAGGCAAAAGCGCCGCTGGTGGTCGCGATCGACCTGTCCAGCGCGGTGCTGGCGCGCGACCTGCCACCCACGCGGCTTGCGCAGGCGCGCGCGAAGCTCGCCCGCTTGTTGCAGGAACGCGCGGGTGGCGAAGTCGCGCTGGTCGCCTTCGCCGACGATGCATATACCGTGGCACCGTTGACCGCGGATGCCGCCAACGTCGCCTTGTTCCTCGATGCGCTGTCGCCGGATGTCATGCCGGAGGATGGGCATCGCGTCGAGCGCGCCATCGCCTGGTCGCAGCGCCTGCTGCAGGATGCCGGCTTCGAGCGCGGCGACATCCTGCTGCTGACCGATCGTGCCGATGGCGACGCGCTCGCCGAGGCCGCGCGTGCGCGCATTGCCGGCTATCGCGTGTCCGCGCTCGGGCTTGGTACCGCGCAGGGCGGCGTGTTCGATATCGGCGGCAGCCTGGGCAGTGCGCGGCTGGATGCGGCGAGCCTGCAAGCCCTGGCAGCGAGCGGTGGCGGTGTTTATCGGGCGTTGACGGCAGGCGATGGCGATCTGCGCGCGCTCGGCGTGCTGGATCCTCGCATCGACGGCGGCACGGCGGCACGCGGCAAAACCGCATCGGCCCGGCGCGACGATGGCTATTGGCTGCTGCCGCTGGTCATGCTGCTGGCGTTGCCGTTGTTCCGTCGTGGCGGTGCGCTGGCGGCGATGCTGGCCGTGGCCTTGCTGCTGCCGATGCCGCAGGCGCAGGCGCAAGACACGGGCAGCATGTGGCGTCGCCCCGACCAGCAGGCCTACGCGCGAATGCAGGAGGGCGTGGCTGCCTATCGCAAGCAGCAGTACGACGCGGCCATCGAGAAATTCGGCGGCAACCAGACCGCCGACGGCCAGTACAACCTCGGCAATGCGCTGGCCCGGGTGGGGCGCTACGACGAGGCCATCGCCGCCTACGACCGCGCGTTGAAGCTGCAACCACGGATGCGCGATGCCATCGACAACCGCGCGAAGGTGGATGCAGTGCGCAAGCGCAAGCCACCGCCGGGCGGGCAGCCGCAGCAGAACCGGCAGCAAGGCAAGCCGCAACCGGACAAGCCGGCACAAGGCCAATCGCCGCCGCAGCAGGGCGACCAGGGGCAGGATCAGCGGCAGGATCAGCGGCAGGATCAGCGGCAGGGACAACAGACGCAACAAGCAACGCCGCAGGACGACAAGGCGCAGCGTGGCAATCCGCAAACCGCGCAGCCGCCGGAGCCACAACGCCAGCAGCAGGCCGATGCCGCGCAGCGCCAGCGCATGACCGAAGCCTTGCGCAAGCAGCAACAACAGGCACAGGCCAAGCCGGAGCAACGCGAGGAAACCCCCGAGCAGCGCGAACGCCGCATCGCCAATCAGGCGCAGCTGCAGCGCGTGCCAGACGACCCCGGTGCATTGCTGCGCACCCGGTTCCGACTCGAACACGAACGCCGCAGGGGTGGTCGCCGGTGATGCGACGCTGCGCTCGCGCGCTGGTCGTGCTGCTCGCGTTGTGCGCCTTGCCCGGGCTTTGCCTCGGCGTGTCCGCGCAGACCCGCGCCTGGCTGGACCGCACGCAGGTCACGTACGGTGAAACGGCCACCCTCAACATCGAAACCACGGCACCGGTGCGGCAGATCGACTATCGCCCGCTGGCGGCGCAGTTCGACATCGGCGGTCAAACGGTGCGCCGCAGCTATGAGCTGAGCAACGGCCGCGCGCAATCGAAATCGTTGTTCGCGGTGGGGATCCGTCCACGCGGGCCGGGCGAGCTCACGGTGCCGTCCCTGCGCGTCGGCAACACCAGTACCTCGCCGTTGCGCCTGAGCGTGCAGCAGCCGACGGTGCAGCCGGCGGGTGGCGATGCCGATACCTTCATCGACACCACGTTCGATGCCGCCCAGCCCTATGTGCAGCAGGCGGTGGGCATGGTGGTGCGCCTGCACTACGCGGTGCCGCTGCTGTCCGGCCAACTGGACCAGGACGCGGTGCCGGGTGCCAGCCTGCAACGCATCGGCGAGGACCTGCAGTACCAGCGCGAGATCGGCGGCCGTCGCTACGACGTGGTCGAGCGACGCTATCTGCTGATTCCGGAACGCAGCGGTCCGCTGACGGTGCCGGGTGCGCGTTTCAACGGCCAGGCGGTGGGCGGGTTCTTCGACAACGTGTTCGACGATGGCCGCAAGCCGCTCTCGGCCGCAGCACCGATCACGCATCTGCAGGTACGGCCGATCCCGGCCACTGCGCCGCAACCGTGGCTGCCCTTGCACGATCTGCAACTGCGCTACGTGCAGTCGCCGCGCAACGCGCGCGTGGGCGAGGCGGTCACGGTGGAGATCGAGGCGGTTGCCGATGGTGCCAGCACCAGCCAGTTGCCGGCGTTGACGATTCCGGGCAGCGTGGCGGCGCAGGTGTTTGCCGATCCGCCGCAGTCCGACGAACGATTCATCGACGGTCGCCCGCGCACCATCCTCCGTCGGCGCTTCGCCATCGTGCCGTTGAAGCCGGGAGCCTTGTCCATGCCGGGGCCGCGCATCGACTGGTGGGACGCGCGCGCGGGTGTGGCGCGCACGGCGACGCTGCCTCCCTTGCAGCTGCAGGTTGCGCCCGGCGTGCTGCCTGCAACAAGCACCGCCACGCGGGAAGCGATGCCGGCGGCATCCGCTGCGGATGCAGTCGTCGCGCCGGGTCCCCGTGGCGTGACGCATCCGATGGCGTGGTTGCCTGCCATTGCGGCTGCCATCGTCCTCGTCATGGTGGTGGCCCTCGCTTTGCGGCGGTCGCGTGCGCGGCGATCAGAGGTCGCATCGGGGCATGCGGGGACGTTGTCGGTGCCTGCGGTGCCTGCGGCGTCGCTTGCGACGGCATTGCAGCAGGGCGATCTTGCCGGCATCGCCCGCGCACTGTGCGACGAGGCCGGCATGCAGGGCCTCGATCTCGATGCGGTCCGCGCGGCGCTGGACGATTCCGCGCAAGCCGATGCGATCCTGCATTTGCAGGCGGCGCGCTGGGGCGCGGGCGATGCGAAAACTGCAGTGGCGGAATTGCGCCGCGTCTTCGCCGGTGGCGCACGCTGGCACAAGCCGGAAGCCAGGACAGCATCGCTGCTGCCGCCGCTCTATCCGGAATGACGGTGTTCCGGCATTGCTTTAAGCTCGCGCTTTCGTCTTCGCGAGCCCGTGCCCATGCATTCCAGCGCTTCAGTCCCGACCGCATCCGCCAAGGGCTGGCCCCTGCACGTGAAGGTCATGCTCGGGTTCATCCTCGGCACGCTGGCGGGCCTGGCCGTGCATGCGCTTGCGGCGGACGCGACGTGGGTGCAGGGGGTGATCGAATACGCGACGCGGCCGTTCGGGCAGGTCTTCCTCAATCTGCTGTTCATGCTGGTGGTGCCGTTGATGTTTTCCGCGCTGGTGCTGGGCGTGGCCGAACTCGGCGACATCGCCTCGCTGGGGCGGCTGGGCTGGAAGACGCTGATCTATACCGCCACGGTGACCGCGGTCGCGGTCGGCATCGGTCTGGTCTGCGTCAACCTGTTCCAGCCCGGCGCGCACATGGATCCGGCGCTGGTCGAGCAGGCGATGACCAATGCCAAGACCGGCGAGATCGTCAGCAAGGGCAGTCAACTGCGGCTGATGGACCTGCTGGTCAACATCGTGCCGCACAACATCGTCGGCGCGATGGGCGACGACAAGCAGAAGCTGGGCATCGTGTTCTTCGCGCTGATGTTCGGCATCGGCCTGGTGATGAAGCCCACCCCGGGCACGCGTGCGTTCAAGTCCGCGCTGCACGGCATGTTCGAGATCTGCATGCACCTGATCGGCATGTTCATCAAGCTGGCCCCGTACGCGGTGGCGGCGTTCATGTTCAACCTGACCTCGCAGCTGGGCTGGGACGTGATCCGCAGCCTGCTGTGGTTCGTGGCCACGGTGCTGCTGGCGCTGGCCCTGCACGGTTTCGTGGTACTGCCGCTGTGGGTGCGGATGATGGGCGGGATGTCGCCGCGCACGTTCTTCCGCGGTACCCAGGAGGCCTCGCTGACCGCATTCGCCACCGCCTCGTCCACCGCCACCTTGCCGGTGACCCTGCGCGTGGCGGAGGAAAACCTGAAGCTGCCGCGCAAGGTGTCGCGCTTCGTGCTGACCGTCGGCGCATCGGCCAATCACCACGGCACCGCGCTGTTCGAGGGCATCACCGTGCTGTTCCTGGCCCAGGTCTACGGCCTGCACCTGGGGCTGCCGCAGCAGCTGATGGTGCTGCTGCTGTGCATCCTCGGCGGCATCGGCACTGCCGGCATCCCGTCCGGTTCGCTGCCGGTGATCGCGATGATCTGCGGGATCATCGGCATCAAGCCGGAGGGCATCGGCATCATCCTCGGCGTCAACACCTTCCTCGACATGTGCCGTACCTCGCTGAACGTGACCGGCGACCTGGCGACCGCGGTGGTCGTGGCCCATCGCAGCGGCGAGAAGGACATGCCCGACGACGAGACCATGGCCCAGCTGGACGAGTTGGTGCGCTGAGGATTCAGCCAGCGGCCAAGGGCTGCGCCACGCGCGGAAATGCCCTGAGCAGTTTTGCGTCAATGGTGGAAAGCCGCGTACCCAGGGTTTCGGCCAGGGCGATGAACTCGCAGTCGTAGGCGGAGCAATCGCTGCCGCGCACCAGTTCCAGCACATGCCTGGAATCGGGTTCGTGTTCCGCGCCATCGAGCAGCGATTCCGCTTCGCACTGGATGGCGTGCGCCTGTTCGAAATCCAGCGTGCCGCGGCGCATGCAGCCGGCCAGGATGTTGCGGAACTCGCTGCGCCACAGGATCGGGGCGTGCCAGTCCGGGTCGCGTTCGAGCAGGCGTTCCGCCGCGCCGGTGAATTCTCCCGGCAGGTACAGGTAGGCCAGCACGTTGGAATCCACCACGATCATGCGCGGCCTGCGCGCTTCATCGCGTCGATGTCCTGCGCGCCGAACCCGCCCGCCTGCAGGCTGGCGCGCAACGCGCGCGCGCGCGCCAGGCGTTCGCCGGGCGCGAGCCTGCCGGGGGCCAGCACTGTTTCCAGGCACACGATCGCCTCGCTGTTCAGGCTGCGCCGGTGCAATGCGGCGGCGGCCTTGAGTCGTTCGTACACCGCGTCGGGGATGTTCTTCAGGGTGAGGGTTGTGGGCATGGAACTGCTCCCGTTCGATTGGAACCAAATTACAACCATTTCGGTTCCAATGCGAGCGGCGGGGCAAGGGGCGGGGAGCAGGGCAGCGTTCGGCATGGACACAGGCTGCCCGACACCCTGCGTCAGGGGCATCGGTATTCGCCTCGCCACTTCGTGGGACTTGCGCCCGGCGTCACGATGGCACGCGCGAGGCTGCTTCCTCGACCATCACGATTGCTGCCATCCCGGGCACGGCGCTGGCGGCAACCTGCGCCGGGATGGGACAATTAACGGCCCGCACGCCGCCGGGTGCCTCCCTACGACGCCCCATGACGACGCCCAGCCGCCGCGATCTTGCCAACGCCATCCGTTTCCTCGCCATCGACGCGGTGCAGGCCGCCAACTCCGGCCATCCCGGCATGCCGATGGGCATGGCCGACATCGCCGAGGTGCTGTGGAACGACTACCTCAAGCACAACCCGGCCAATCCGGGCTGGCATGACCGCGACCGTTTCATCCTGTCCAATGGCCACGGTTCGATGCTGCAGTACGCGCTGCTGCACCTGAGTGGCTATGACCTGTCGATCGACGACCTGAAGGCGTTCCGCCAGCTCGATTCGAAGACCCCGGGCCACCCCGAGAACTTCATGACCCCGGGCGTGGAAACCACCACCGGCCCGCTGGGGCAGGGCATCGCCAATGCGGTCGGTTTCGCGCTGGCGGAGAAATTGCTGGCGCAGCGCTTCAACCGCGAGGGCCACGCCATCGTCGACCACCGCACCTGGGTGTTCCTCGGCGATGGCTGCCTGATGGAAGGCATCAGCCACGAGGCGGCGTCGCTGGCCGGTACCTGGGGCTTGAACAAGCTCATCGCGTTCTGGGACGACAACCACATCAGCATCGACGGCAACACCGACGGCTGGTTCACCGACGACACCCCGAAGCGTTTCGAGGCCTATGGCTGGAACGTGATCCGCGGCGTCGACGGGCACGATGCGGTGGAGATCAAGACCGCGATCGAGACCGCGTTGAAGTCGTCGGACAAGCCGACCCTGATCTGCTGCCGCACCACCATCGGCTTTGGTTCGCCGGCCAAGGCGGGCAAGGAATCCAGCCACGGCGCGCCGCTGGGCAAGGATGAAGTGCAGGCCACACGCGCCGCGCTGGGCTGGAGCCACGGTGCGTTCGAGATTCCGCAGGACATCTACGCCGGCTGGCACGCGCGCGATCACCGCGCCGTCGAGTCCGTCTGGGACGCCCGTTTCGCCGCCTACAAGGCCGCGCATCCGCAAGCGGCTGCCGAATTCGAGCGGCGCATGGCGGGCGATTTGCCGGCGACCTTCAACGCCGATGCCGATGCCTTCATCGCCAAGGTGCAGGCCGATGGCGCGACGATCGCCAGCCGCAAGGCCTCGCAGAACAGCATCGAAGCCTACGCGCCGCTGCTGCCGGAACTGGTGGGCGGTTCCGCCGACCTCGCGCATTCCAACCTGACCCTGTGGAAGGGCAGCAAGTCGGTGGCGTCGAGCGATCCGGATGCCAACTACATCTATTCCGGCGTGCGCGAATTCGCGATGACCGCGATCAGCAACGGCCTGGCACTGCACGGCGGCTTCATCCCCTACGACGCGACCTTCCTGGTGTTCAGCGATTACGCGCGCAACGCGGTGCGCATGAGCGCGCTGATGGGCGTGCGCGCGATCCACGTCTATACCCACGATTCGATCGGCCTGGGCGAGGACGGTCCGACCCACCAGCCGATCGAGCACGTCGCCTCGCTGCGTTACATCCCGCACAACGACGTGTGGCGTCCCTGCGATGCGGTCGAATCCGCGGTGAGCTGGAAGGCCGCGATCGAGCGCGCCGACGG
>Ga0073899_10006358_pt1 | contig 10207 bp, 9 predicted proteins | sample KloWWTmetaKNB5Ph_FD_88975 | JGI IMG/M metagenome (GOLD analysis project Ga0073899, IMG submission 88975) | Active sludge microbial communities from Klosterneuburg, Austria, studying microevolution and ecology of nitrifiers - Klosterneuburg... | ecosystem: Engineered > WWTP > Aerobic digester >...
ACGCGCAGCGACGCCTGGTTCAACGGCACGGCCTGGACGGTGTGCCCGGCGGATTACGAGAACCTCACCACGCCGCGCGACGCGCAAGGCCGCAGTGAATCCCTGTACTGCGGCACGCACCGGTCCGCCAGCGTGCGCACGGTGCGCGACATCGCCGGCCTGCGCATGGCCGACATCGTGCAAGAGATCCGCGCCTACCCCTTGACCAGCACGCAGGGTGCGTACCCGCAGTGGGGGCCGCGGCCCGAACTCCTGGGCACGGCCACCTTCCCGGCCGGCAGCAAGCTGTACTACCAGGTGAGCACGCCCCTGGCCAACCCCGATGGCTACAACACCCTGGCTTCGAACGTGGTGCGCATCTTCACCGCCGACGTCGCCGCCGGTGGCACGGGAACGCCGGGCTGCAACTCGGTGACATCGACCAATGCCGCGTCGCTGCAAAGCGAGGCGGCGACGCTGGAGCAGCTCGTCGCAGGCTTTCCAGGCAAGCCCTGCCTCTACACGGCCAACGCGACCACCGGGCCACGCAGCGAATGGTGGGGCAACAGCAGCCTGAACATCGGCACCGTGCCCGGTGCGGCACCGGTGACGGCCTACTACCGATCCGACCGTGGCATCCGCCTGGCTTTCACCGGCGGCAACCAGGTGAGCTACCTGAACTGCTCGCTGCGCGCGGCAGACGGGTCACCTCGCAATTGCGATGTGGCCGGCACGGGCAGCTTCAGCATCGAAACCGTGGGCGACGCGCGTGTCATGCGCCTGGCCCAGGTGCCGGCCGCCGCGACGCGGCTGAACTACAGCCGGATCTTTGTCGAGCGTGGTGGCAAGGTCTACTACGGCTACCGCGACAAGCTGCGCACCGACAACGCGCTGCGCCTGAACGGCGAAGGCATGGATGCGATGCTGGCGCAGTTGGGCCTGGCGCGCTGAAGCACCTGCCCTGATGCCTCAGCGCTGCGCGATGCGCACGTCGCCAAAGATGCGCGCGTGGCCGCTGGGCAGGCAGCGCAGCAGCTGCGGCGGGGGCAGCACGGTGGCGCCCAGTTCAGCGGCAGCGCGCCAGGGCCAACGCGGGTCAAAGAGGAAGGCCCGCGCCATGGCCACCACGTCGGCTTTGCCTTGCGTGACGATGTCCTCGGCCTGGCGCGGCTCGGTGATCAGGCCCACCGTGACCACCGGAATGCCCACCACCTGCTTGACGGCTTCGGCAAAAGGCACGTGGTACAGCGGCGCCACGGGGATCTTCTGCGCGTGCCACAGGCCGCCGGATGAGATGTCGAGGAAGTCGCAGCCCAGGGCTTCCAGGCGGCGCGCCAGCACCAGGGTCTGGTCCAGGTCCCAGGCAACTTCTTCGGCCCAGTCGGTGGCCGAGAGGCGCACACCCACCGCCAGGCCCGGCCCGGCCGCGTCGCGCACCGCCTCGAACACCGCCAGCGGTGCACGCATGCGGTGTTCGAGCGGGCCACCGTACGCATCGTCGCGCCGGTTGGCCAATGGCGAGAGGAACTGGTGCAGCAAATAGCCATGCGCCATGTGCAGTTCGATGGCGTCGAAGCCGGCCTCGCGGGCGCGCCGCGCGGCTTGCGCAAAGGCCGCCACCAGGGCACGAATGTCGGCCTCGCTCATCGCGCGCGGAGCGGCTTCGCCGGGTTTGTGCGGCACGGCCGAAGGTGCCACCGCCTCCCATCCGCCTTCCGCCACGGGGATCAGCGCGCCGCCTTCCCACGGGCGGTGGCTGCTGGCCTTGCGCCCGGCGTGCGCGAGTTGGATGGCCAGCGGGCGATCGGAGATGGCGCGCAGCGCCGCCACCTGCGCAGTCAGGGCCGCCTGCTGGGCATCGTTGTACAGGCCCAGGCAAGCCGGGGTGATGCGGCCTTCAGGCAACACGCCGGTGGCCTCCAGGCACACGAGCCCGGCACCGGACATGGCCAGGCTGCCCAGGTGGGCCGCGTGCCAGGCGCCGGGCAGGCCATCGGTGGCGCTGTACTGGCACATGGGCGAGACCATGATGCGGTTGGGCAGCGTGATCGGCCCCAGGCGCAGGGGCGAAAACAAGAGCGAATCAGGGGTCATGGTCGGCGTCCTTGCTTCGGAATTCGTCGGCGGCAGCATCAGGCCTGGATCCACACCTCGCCCGCATCGCCCAGGCTGGCCAGGGCGACGATGCTCGTCTCCGCCGCCGGGGCGCCGCTGGCCAGATGCGCCACCAGCTCCCGCGTGGTGGAGCCACGCGTCAGCATCAGGCAGGTGGTCTGCCCCTGCAGCACGAAGCTGGCGTGCCAGCAGCCTGGCCGCATGCACAGACCCTGGCCGCTGGTCACGCGAAAGCAGCGCAGCTGGCTCACATCCGGCAAGCGGCTGCCGTCGGCCCGCGTAGGGCACACCACGTGCAGGATCTCCCGCCCGTCCAGCGGCACGATGGCCTGCTGCGTGAGCCAGTGCGCTTCCAGCGCGCGCACCTGGCGGCTGCTGTTGCGGTAGTCGACCCACAGCACTTCGGTGGTGCCACCTGCGCCAGGGTCGAAGTCGTGCTGGTGCCAGAAGTCGCTGCCTGGGCTGCGGAACGAGGTGGGGGTGCCGTGCGTTGGGCAAGCCGTGCCCCATATCCAGCCAAAGGGCTCGAACGCCGCAGCGTCCAGCGCTTCGACAGCCAACTTGCGCATGGGGTTCACGAACTCAGCGGCCCAGCGCCGTTTCCACGGCCTGCCCCAGCGCCAGGATGTGCGCGTCGCTTCCGCCCACGCCGGCCAGCATCAAGCCCACCGGCGCCTGGCCCGGCGCGTGGCAGGGCAGCGATAGCGCGCAGCCGTCGAGAAAGTTGATGAAGGTCGGGTTGCGCAGCATCAACCCGTTGGCGCGGAAGTAGGCGGCTTCGTCGGCCACCAGGGCGTCGATGCGCGGCGCGACTTGCGGCACGGTGGGCATCAGCATCGCATCAAAGCCGGCCACGCGCGCTTGCACGGCCGCGATCCAACGCTGGCGCGCGGCCAGCAGTTCGATGAAATCCGCCGCCGTGATCTTGGCGCCCAGCTGGATGCGCGAGACCACACGCGGGTCGTAGGCCGAAGCGCGGCTTTCGATGTGGCCACGGTGCCAGGCCCAGGCCTCAGCCGCGGTGAAGGTGCCCTTGGCATTGATGGCCGGCAGCTCGGCAAATTCGGGCATGGGAATGCGGCGGATGCGCGCTCCGGCGGCAGCCAGGCGCTGGCAGGCGGACTCAAAGGCCGCTGCCACCGTGTCGTCCAGGTCGTTCAGCACCACGTCGGTCGGGATCGCCAACCGGGCGTCCTGCAGATCGGCGTGAGTTCCGGGCGGGATGGGCTGGCCGGCCAGCACCGCATCCACGATGGCGCAGCAGCGCACCGAAGCCGCCAACGGCCCCACCGAATCGAGCGCGGTGGACAGGGGCAACACGCCCTCCATCGGCACGCGTCGCGCCGTGGGCTTGAAGCCCGTGAGCCCGCACAGGGCCGACGGAATGCGCACCGAGCCACCGGTGTCGGTGCCCACCGCGGCCACGGCCATGCCGTCGGTCACCGAAACCGCAGCACCCGAAGAAGACCCGCCCGGGATGCGGCCGGTGGCCCGGTCCCAGGCATTGCGCGGCGTGCCGTGGTGCGGGTTGATGCCCAGGCCCGAGTAGGCGAACTCGGTCATGTTGGTGCGGCCCACGATCACCGCGCCGGCGGCCAGCAGGCGGTCCACCACGGTGGCGTTGCGTGGTGCCGGTGGTGCATCCCGCAACAGCACCGATCCGGCACAGGTGGTCTGACCGGCGATGTCGAACAAGTCCTTCAGCGAGACCGGCAGGCCGTCCAGCGGCGAACGCACGGCGCCCGCGGCACGCAGTGCATCGGCAGCATGGGCCAGCGCCAACGCGCGCTCGGCGTCCACGCGCGTGAAGACCCGCGCGCCTTCGCCGGCCGGGTCGGCCGTGCGGGCGAGTGCCTCGCGGGTCAGTTCGACGGAGCTGGTGCGGCCGGCGGCCAGTTCGGCGGCCAGGGATTCGATGGTGGGCAGCATGGCGTGGCGTCCTGTTGGCGGTTTTGGGCGCGGGTTGGTGGGCGCAGCTCAGGCCACTTCCGGCAGCAGGGTCTGCGTGTAGCGGTGCACGATACGCCGGCCACTGCGCGGATCGGCCAGTTCCAGCTCGAACACCGGGGCCGGCCGGATGCCGCCGATGACGGCCATGGTGCCGCACAGCATGGCCGTGCCCTCGGGCAGGGCCGCGGCGCCGCAGTAACCCTGGATCAGATCGCCGGGGGTGCGCAGGCTGGCCAGCGTGCCGTCCTGGTACAGCACCTCGGCGCCGTCTTCCAGGATGCGCGAACGCAGTTGCAGTTCATCCCAATGGCCGGCCACATCGGCCATGCGCCAGGCTGTGCGCGCCACGGGCTTGATGCACAACTGCTTGGACAAGGCCACGCTGTGCGATTCGAGCTTGCGGTCGGTGTGGTCGGAAGCCACCGAGAGGTACTGCTCACCCTCATGCGTGAAGACAAAGACCTCGGCCTCGCCCGATGACTCGCCGCCGACGACCTGCACCTGTGCCTGCTGCGTCAGCTGATTGGCCGCCACGCGGTAGTACAGCGGCACGGCGCTGGGGCGCGGCACGCCAATGGCAGCCAGTTCTTCAATGTGGTGTTCAATGGCTTCGCGGTTGCGGCCGGCCCAACCGGCGATGACGAGTTGCTGCACGTCCACCTGCAGTGCGCGCGTGCCAGCGCTGGTTTCCAGCGTGAAGTCGAGTTTCATGAAGCGTGTCTCCTGTTTTGTTCAGTTGCCAAAGACCGAAGGCAGCCACAGCGCCAGGCCCGGCACCAGGGCCAGCAGGCCGATCATCGCGAACAGCGCGGCCACGAAAGGCAGGCTGCCGTTGATGACCGCCTGCATCGAGCCCGACTTGCGCAGGCTTTGCACGACAAAGAGGTTCAGGCCCACGGGCGGCGTGATCAGCGCGGTTTCCACCAGCAGGATGATCACGATGCCCGTCCAGATGGGGTCGAAGCCCAGCGCGGCCATGATGGGTGCCACGATGGGGATGGTGGTGATCATCATGGACAGGGTCTCCATGAAGCAGCCTAGGATCACGTAGAACACCACCACGGCCAGCAGCATCCACATCGGCGACCAGCCCAGGCCGGTGATGGTGTCGGTGATGGCCGTGGTCAACCCGATGGCCGACATCACGAAGTTCAGGAAGCCCGCCGCGACGACGATGATCATGATCATGGCCGTGGCGCGCATCGAGCTCTCCATCACCTCGCGCATCATCTTCAGGTTGACGCGGCCGAACACGGCCGCCAGGATCAGCGCCCCCAGCACGCCCAGTGCCGCGGCTTCGGTGGGCGTGGCGACGCCCGCATAGATCGAGCCCACCACCAGCACGAAGATGCCCAAGGGCGGCAGCAGGTGCACCAGGCTGCGCAGGCGCTCGCCCCAGGTGGCGCTGACCCGCTGGCCGCCCCAGGCCGGGCGCACGGTGCAGGCCACCACGATCACGGCCATGAACAGCAACGCCATCAGGATGCCCGGAATGATGCCGGCCAGGTACAGCTTGGGCACGGAAGAATTGGTCAGCACACCGTAGATCACGAGGTTGATCGAAGGCGGGATCAGGATGCCCAGCGTGCCGCCGGCGGCGATGCTGCCCAGGAAGAGCGGCTCGTTGTAGCCAAAGCGCTTGATCTGCGGCAGCGCCACCGTACCCACCGTGGCAGCGGTGGCCACGCTGGAGCCCGAGGTGGCGGCGAACACGGTGGACGCGCCGATGTTGGCGTGCATCAAGCCCCCGGGCAGCCACGAAAGCCACAGGCTCATCGCGCTGTACATGCGTTCGGCAAAACCGGCGCGCAGCAGGATTTCGCCGAGCATGATGAACAGCGGAATGGCCACCAGCAGGAATTCGTTGCTCGTGCTCCAGGCCATCTCGCCCATCGCGCGGCTCAGCGGCAGCATCGAATACAGCGGGTCCAGGAGCAGGCCCAGCACGCCCAGCGCGGCGGCCACCGGCAGGCTCAGGCCGATCAAGGCCAGCAGCAGGATCAGGGCGACGGCGATCATGTGGCGTCTCCCTTGACCATGCGCACGCCCATCTCGGCTTCTTCCTGCGCTTCTTCCTTGGCGGACTTGACACCGCACAGGGCGTTCAAGGTCTTCAGGTCCCCGATGACCAGCGCCGCCGAGGCGCGCACCAGCATCAGCGCGAGCACCAGGCTGAACCAGGCCAGGCCCGCCACCCACAGAAACTGCGGTGCCCACAGCGGCGTGGCCAGCGGCGTGTTGGCCTTGGCACCCATCTGCCACGATTGCAGGGCCACCTGCTGCGTGTGATAGGTCAGGAACACCGCAAACACCCCCAGCGACACCAGCGCCACCCAATCCAGCACCGCCGCCACACGCACGGGCAAGTGCTGGTAGACCACGTCCACGCGCACGTTGGCGCGCTCCAGCGCGGTGTAGGCCAGCGCCCAGGAGGTGCTGATGGCAAAGGCGTAGCTGGAGAGTTCGTCCGAGCCGCCCATCGTCACGCCGAACAGGCGGCGCACGATGACGTCGTACGAGATGAGCAGCACGCTGGCCAGGGTCAGCGACCCGCCCACCCACACGCCGATGCGCGACAGCCGGGCGGCCCAGGCCAGGGCCTGCCCCAGCCAGGAGGGCTTGGACACATCGGTCATGGTGGTGCTCCGAGTAAAGGGCGTCGGTCGGGGCGTGCGCGGAGCATGCCCCTTCAAGTGCCTCCGAGTGGAATCACTTGGCGGCGGTGACCTTGAGCAACTTGCCGACGGTGCCGTTGAAATCGCTCACGCACTGCGCCGAGCAACGTGCGGCCCACTTCTTGAGCACCACCTCGCGGATCTGCGCGAGCTGCGCGCGGTCGGCATCCGATGGCTGGACCAGGGTCATCTTGCCCTTCACCGGCCGCGTGCACGCGGCGGCGCCGGTGTTGCAGTCATAACCTTCCTGGGTCTGCTGCGCCGCGGCGTCCCAGATGTTGTCGACCAGCTTCGTCACATTGACTTGCAGGAAATCGCGCACCTTCGGGTCCAGCTTGTCCCAGGTGCCCTGGTTGACGGCATGGATCTGCTGGTTCCAGTTGATGGGCAGGGCCATCAGGTGGGTGGAAACCTCGTACCACTTGGCCGAGTAGCCCGAAAGCGAACCCGTGATGGCGCAATCCACCACCTTGTTCTGCAGCGCTGGCACCACTTCGCCAAAGGCCATGGTCACGCTGGCCCCGCCCAGGGCTTCGACGAAGTCGGCTTGCGTGCGGCTGCTGGTGCGCACCTTCTTGCCCTTCATGTCGGCCAAGCCGCGGATGGGGGCGTTGCAGAACAGCACCTGACCCGGGTAAGTGGAGATGCCCAGCAGCCGCACCTTGGCGCTGTCGCCGTAGAGCTTGGCGTAGACGGGGGTGAAGGCATCCGTCACCTGGCGCGCGGTCTTCACGTCGGGGGCCAGTCCGGCCAGGTCGATGGCCTCGTTGATGGGGTTGTCACCGGCAAAGTACGACAGCGTGGCGCTGCCGAACTCGATCACACCCTGCGACATCAGGCGCAGCAGTTCGGGGCCCTTGATGCCCATCTCGTTGAAGCCCTTGATCTCGGCGGTGACCTGGCCCTTGGAAAGTGAAGGGATGGCCTGGGTCCAGAACGGCTTTTCGTAGTCGTTGTAGGGGCTCAGGTTGGACAGGCCCCCGGTGATGCGCAACTGCGTCCTGGGGAGGTCCTGCGCGAGCGCGGAACCGGCGATGAAGGTGCCCAGCAGCACGGCGGTCAAGACTCTCATGTGGTTTGCTCCAAGAAGGTGATGCGCGGGTGACAACAAGTCAGGCCAACCGGAGCCCACGTCCCTCCGGTCGGCTGGGGATCGGTGGGCGGCTAGAAGGCCGCCAGTGACAAGGTCTTCACGTCCGTCACCAGCATGTGGCCCGGGGCGTGGGTAATGCAGAACTCGATGCCCGCCGCGGCGATCGCAGCCTGCGGCGTAACACCGCAGGCCCAGAACACCGGCAGCTCGCCGGGCCGCACCGGCACGGCATCGCCATAGTCGGGGTGTGCCAAGTCGGTGATGCCGATCTCGGCGGGGTCGCCCAGGTGCACGGGCGCGCCGTGAACGGCCGGGAAGCGTGAGGTGATCTGCACGGCGCGAATGGCATCGGCCGCCTGCATGGGGCGCATCGAAACCACCATCGGGCCGGCAAAGCGCCCGGCGGGGGCGGTCGGGATGTTCGTGCGGTACATCGGCACGTTGCAGCCGCAGGCCATGTGACGCACGTCGATGCCCTGATCGAGCAACAGTTCGTCGAACGAGAAGGAACAGCCGATGGCAAAGCTCACCAGATCGTCACGCCACACGGCGTGCAGGTCGGCACATTCCTGCACCAGCTGACCATCACGCCAGACGCGGTACAGCGGCAGGTCGGTGCGCAAGTCCAGATCCGCACCCAGCGCCGGAATATGGGGCTGGCCCACGTCAGAGACACCCAGCAGGGGGCAAGCGCGCGGGTTGCGCTGGCAGAACAGCAGAAAGTCATCCGCCAGGGCCTTGGGCAGGATCGCCAGGTTGGCCTGCGCAAAGCCGGGCGCCAGGCCTGCCGTCGGCTTGGCCCATTGGCCCGCGCGCACCTGCAGGCGGGCGGCTTGGCTGGGGCTGGGGCTCAAAGCGGCGGTCATGCAAGGGGCTCCTGCGCGGCGATGTCGTGCCGCATTGAAGCGCAAGCGCTGCGCGCTGGCCAATCGTATGTTCAGATGGATACTGATAAGCCAGACGAATCACCGGGCGGCTCCAGCTCGGGCTCGGCGCCGGGCTCCCCAGCGGCGATCTGCACCGCCAGCCGCGCGATGGCCGCGGCCATGTGGCTGTCCGTGCCCTGGCGCCAGGTGGCGGTGAAGGCCAACTCGGGCAGCTCCGGCGCCTGCACGCGCAGCAGGCGCAAGCGCCCATCGGCCAATTCCCGGTGCAGGAAGACCGGCGCGATGACGCTGGTGCCGATGCCGTCCATCGTCATGCGCACCGACATGCTCAGCGAAGCCGAGCCGTACATGCGCGGGCTGCGCACACCGTGCTGCAGCAGCATGGCGCGGATCGCCTGGTAGGGCTTGCTGTTGGACGCGTAAGTGATGATGGGCCACTGCGCCAGGTGCTGCAGCGTCATCGGCTCGGGGCCCAGGTCCAGGTCCGGGCTGGCCACCCAGGCCAGCGGGTAGCGGCACAGCGGCAGGTTCTCCACGTTGGGCTCGGTCACCGGCCCCATGAGAAAGGCCAGATCGATCTGGCGCGACAACAGGTGGCTGCGCAGCAGCGCAGTGCCTTCGACCTCCAGCTCCAGCACCAGATCGGGGAAGGAGCGGTGCACCCTCTCCAGCAGCGCGGGCAGCCAGGTCTGCACGATGGTCTCGGCCACGCCGATGCACAAGCGGCCGCGAAATGCGTTTTGCGCGCGGGCGACCATCTGCATGTCTTGCTTCATCTGCAGCATGCGTTCGGCATGCGCCAACAGGGCCTGGCCCTTGACGGTGAGGCGAACGCCGCGTGTGTCGCGGTCCAGCAGCCGCGTGCCCAGGCCGGCTTCGAGCTGCACGATGCGCTGGGAGATGGCCGGCTGGCTGGTGTGCAGCTTGTCGGCCGCAGCCCGGAACCCACCCAGGGTGGCCACCCAATAAAAGGTTTCGATGCCCCGCAATTCGATCATGGCGGCCCCTGTGTGATTCGCCCATCTTATGAGACGGGCGGAAGCCGGTGGGGGCCGGCCCGATCAGGAAGCGCGCGCCAACACAGCTTTCATGCGCTTGAGCATCGGCGTCACCACCGGCACCGTGAGCATGGTGCTGGCCACCGCCATCAGCAGCAGGGCGGTGAAGGTTTCGCTGGTGATGATCTGCTTGTCCAGCAGCACGTTGGCAAAGATGATCATGATCAGCGCCTTGGTCTGCAGCAGCCAGCCGATCAGGCTGGCTTCGCCGGGCTGCCAACGCAGCACACGCCCGGCGAGGTGGATGCCGATGAGCTTGCCCGTCACGCTGGCCAGCAGCAGCCAGGCCGCGGCGATGAAGACCGCCGCACCGCCCACATCCCAGTTGGTGCGCAGGCCCGTGCTCAGGAAGAACACCGGCATCACCACCAGCAGCACGTGGTGGCGCAGCAGGTCCATCTGCTTCTGGTCGAACCAGTGGCTGTCCATGCTGGCGCCGGCCAGGAAGGC
>Ga0073899_10006359_pt1 | contig 10206 bp, 5 predicted proteins | sample KloWWTmetaKNB5Ph_FD_88975 | JGI IMG/M metagenome (GOLD analysis project Ga0073899, IMG submission 88975) | Active sludge microbial communities from Klosterneuburg, Austria, studying microevolution and ecology of nitrifiers - Klosterneuburg... | ecosystem: Engineered > WWTP > Aerobic digester >...
CGTCGAGCGGAATCTCGCCGGCCTCGAGCAGTTGCAGTGCCACCGGGTAATCCTTGGGGTCGACGATTGGCAGGACGCACTCGAAGTTCTTCGCGGCCGCGCGGAGCATCGAGGGCCCGCCGATGTCGATGTTCTCGATCGCGTCCTCGAAGGTGACGTCGGGCCGGGCGATGGTGGCGCGGAACGGATAGAGATTCACCGCGACCAGCTGGAAGGTCGCCAGCGAATGCTCGGACATCACCCGCACATGCTCCGGTCGGTCCGGCCGGGCCAGGAGTCCGGCGTGCACCGCGGGGTGCAGCGTCTTGACCCGGCCATCGAGGACCTCGGGGAAGCCGGTCAGCGCGTCAACCGACGTGACGGCCACGCCCGATTCGCGGAGCAGCGATGCGGTCCCACCGGTGGAGACCACCTCCCAACCGCGCCGGACCAGTTCCTGGGCGAAGGGGACGACTCCTCGTTTGTCGCTGACCGAGATCAGGGCACGCTGCATCTGGCTACTCCGGTGCGGTGTCAGGCCGCAGGGGGAAAGTCGAACGGTACGGGATGTCCGGCACGGGCGGCCGCGGCCACTGCCGCAGGCAACAGGCGGTGCTCGACGGCAAGCACTCGGGCGGCAAGGCTCTCCGCGGTGTCTCCCGGCAGCACCGGCACGCGGCCCTGCCCGAGAATCTCTCCGCGATCGTAGGCCTCGTCGGCGAAGTGCACCGTGGCGCCGCTCTCCTGATCGCCGGCGTCGAGCACCGCCTGGTGGACTCGACGTCCATACATCCCGGGTCCGCCGTGCCGTGGGAGGAGGGCGGGGTGGATGTTGATCAGCCGCCCGCGGAATGCCTCGACCACCTCGAGGGGCACCAACTTCAGGAAGCCCGCGAGCACCAGCAGGTCCACTCGTGCCGCGTGCAGCGCCGCCAGCCACTCGGCGCCGTCACGATGATCGTTCAACTGGACCGTCGGAATGCCGCGAGCGCGTGCGGCCGCGAGGGCGGGCGCCTCGCGATCCGCGATGGCCAGCACAACCTCCGCGCCACCCAGATCCGGGGCATCACAGAGCGCCAGGAGGTTGCTGCCGCGGCCCGAGACCGCCACTGCCACACGATAGCTCACAGCCCGCCAATCTAACCGGACACCCCCGTTTCGCGCCGCATCCCCGTTCCTTCCGTGCAACGTGGCGTTGCGCGGGTGGAACGGTGCAACCCATTGGGGCGCCGTGACATCCAATCTCCGACTTTCACCGGAGCGTCACCGTGTGGTTCCCCCTGATCACCCTGCTCGCCGTGGCCCCAATGGCTCCCCCCGACACGGTGGTTGCCCGTCCCCAGCTCAAGGCGACCCGCCTGGTCGAGCCGGTCACGATCGACGGCCGCCTCGATGAGGCCATCTGGAGCGGTCCCGCCCCGATCACCTCCCTGACGCAGTCGAGTCCCACCGAGGGAGCCCCGGCGACCGAAACGGCCGAAGTGCATTTCGCCTTCGACGAGGTGGCGCTCTACGTGGCGGCCCGGCTGCGCGACCGCAACCCGGATTCGGTGATGGCGTTGCTCACCCGGCGTGATCGCGGTGGCCAGAGCGATTTCTTCTCGTTGCTGATCGATCCACTCGGCGATCGCCGCACCGGCTACGACTTCACCGTCAGCGCCGCCGGCGTGCAGAGCGATGGCACCCTGTACAATGACGACTGGAACGACAACGCCTGGGACGGCGTCTGGCAGTCCGCCGTGCGTCGCGACGGGGCAGGGTGGACGGTCGAGATGCGGATCCCGTTGTCGCAGCTTCGCGTCGCGCATGGTGCGGACGCGCGCTGGGGCGTGAACGTGGCACGCGGCATCGGCCGCAAGAACGAGGTGAGCTATCTCGTCCCGCGCCTGCGTCAGGGGAGTGGCTTCGTTTCACGATTCGCGGATCTGATCGGACCGGAGGAGGTGATCCCGCGGCGACGGATGGAGATCCTCCCGTACGTGACCGGCCGCGCCGAGTTCACGCCCGCGGTGGCGGGTAACCCCTTCCAGACGGGAAGCCGCACCACGCCGACCGTGGGCGGTGACTTCCGGCTCGGCCTCGGTCGCGGCTTCCAGCTCGACGGCACCATCAATCCCGATTTCGGCCAGGTCGAGGTGGACCCTGCCGTCGTGAACCTCAGCGACGTCGAGGTCTTCTTCGAGGAGCGCCGGCCGTTCTTTGTCGAGGGGATCAACGTGTTTCGCTTCGGATATGGCGGCGCCAACAACTTCATGGGCTTCAACTGGGTCAACCTCGACCCGTTCTATTCGCGACGGATCGGCCGCGCGCCGCAGGGACAGGCGCCGGAGAGCCAGTTTCGCGAGGTGCCGCAGGGCGTGCACATCCTCGGGGCAGCCAAGCTCACCGGGCGGGTCGGCGCATGGAATGTCGGCGCGATCTCGGCCCTGACGCAGCGCGAGCACGCGCGGCTCTCCAACGGCCTCGGCGAATCGCGTGCCGAGGTCGAACCGCTGGCGGGGTACGGCGTGCTGCGGGCGCAGCGCGACTTCGGCGGCGGGCGGCACGGCATCGGCGTGCTCGGCACCCTCACGCATCGCGACTTTTCGACGCCGAGCCTGCGGGATCAACTTGACGCCAGCGCGCAGGTGGGCGGGCTCGACGGCTGGCTCACGCTCGATCGCAACCGCACCTGGGTGATGAGCGGCTGGGGTGCCGTGAGCCGGGTAACAGGCACCGCCGCGCGGCTGCTCGCGCTGCAGGAGGGGGCGCTGCACTACTACCAGCGTCCTGATGCCGACCATGTCGAGGTCGATCCGACGGCCACCGAAATGACCGGCGCGTACGGACGCCTGACGCTCAACAAGCAGAGCGGACAGATGCTGTTCAACGCGGCGGTGGGCGCGGTGTCACCTGGCTTCGAGGCCAACGACCTCGGCTTCGTCGGCCGCACCGACCTCGTGAATGCACACGTCTCGACGGGCTATCGCTGGACCCAGCCACGCGGCCTCATCAATTCCGCCCGGTACTCCACCACCGTCTTCAGTACGTGGGACTTCGCGGGCACGCGCACCGGGACGGGCTGGTGGCACAATGCCAACATCACCTGGCGCAACTTCTCGAACGTCTACTTCGGCGGGACGGTGAACCCGTCGGCCACGAATGTCCGCGGAACGCGCGGTGGCCCGGCAATGGCCTCGCCCGGTGGCTTCGAGGCGTTCGCGGGGTGGTCGAGCGACGGACGGAAGCCCGTGGTGTTCGAAGTGGAGGTGTCAGGGAGTCGCTATGCCGGCGGCGAGCGTACCTACTCGCGGATCACGCCCGAGATCTCATACCGGCCGGCCTCGAACCTCACCTTCTCGGCGGGGCCGAGCCTCGAGGTTTCCCACAATCCGGCACAGTACCTCCGTGCGGCCACCGATCCATTGGCCACGGCCACGTTTGGTCGGCGCTACCTCTTCGGCGACCTCGAGCAGAAGACGCTGAGCGGCAACCTCCGGATGAACTGGATCCTCTCGCCGAAGACGTCGCTCGAACTCTTCGCGCAGCCGCTGATCTCGTCGGGGAAGTACGTCGCCGTGCGCGAGCTGCGTGCGCCGGGAACCTTCGACTTCCGCAACTTCGGCACGGAAGGTTCGACGGTGGATCGCGCGGCGGGCGTGGTCGATCCCGACGGGGACGGACCGGCGGCGGCGATCTCCATCGGCCAGCCCGACTTCACCATCGCGTCGCTGCGTGGCAATGCCGTGTTCCGCTGGGAATACTCGCCCGGGTCGACCTTCTACCTGGTGTGGACGCAGCAGCGCTCGATGCAGGAGAGCCAGGGCGACTTCGCACCTGGGCGCGCGTTTGACCGGTTGCTCGACGCCCCCGGTCAGCAAGTCCTGATGATGAAGGTGAGTTACTGGCTCAGTCGGTAGGGGAGGGCGCGTCGGCGGTCATCAGCGCGACGGCCGCAGCGAGGTCCGCGACCACCGGGATGCCGGCGGCGTGGGCCTCGTTCGCATGCTCTCTGCCGACGCCGGTGCGCACCAGGATGGCACGGGCGCCGAGGGCCGCGGCCGGCAGCACGTCGCCGAGGCGATCGCCGACACACCAGCTGCGAGTGAGGTCGATGCCGAAGCGCGCGGTGGCCTCCCGGTGGAGTGCCGTGCCCGGCTTGCGGCAGGCGCACCCATCGCTGGCCTGATGGGGACAGTGATAGACGGCGTCGATCTCGGCGTCAGACTCGCGGAGCTGCCGCTCCACTTCGGCCTGCACGGCGCGAAACGCCTCTTCGCCAAAGAAGCCGCGACCGATTCCCGATTGGTTGGTGATCACGATGCGGAGGAATCCGCGCGCAGCGAGGGTGCGCAAGGCCTCGGCGGCGCCGGGGAGGAGGACGACGCCGGCGGGGTCGGCGAGGTAGCCCGGATCTTCGATCAGGGTGCCGTCGCGATCGAGAAAGACCGCCGGACGGCCGGCGGTCGGCGTCATCGCAGCCAGCGCCAGAGCGAGTCCGGCCGCGCCTGTGTGGTGGTGTCGGGCTTGGCGGTGGTGCTGTCGCGGCGAGTCGTCGTGTCGCGAGGCGCCGGCTTCGGCGTCTCGAGTCGCGTCCGCAGCACGGGTGCGATCCCACCGCCGATGGTGCGCACGCCGCGCAGTTCGATCGCGTAGCTCACGCCGAGCTGCACCACGCCGCTGGTGCGGATCACGATCCGCGTGGTGAGCGTCGGTCGCTTCTGCTCGAGTGTGTCGGGCTGTTCCGCTCCGCCGTCGATCCCGCGCGCGCCCCGACCGACCGGGCGCACCGGCACCGGCACGGTCGGCCGGCGCGCCGTGGTGTCGGGCGCGGCGCTGTCGCCAGGCGCGCGCGCGGGTCCGGTCGGCGGCCGGCGATAGAGCGAGTCGTGTGCGAGCTGGGTGAGTGCGCCCAACGGTCCGATGGATGCTGAGTCCGGCAGTAGCAGGACACGAATCGAATCACCGGGCAGCGAGAAGCCTGGGGGCAGTGTCCGACTCAAGGTGACCGCGATCGAGAACGAGTCCACGCGCGCCACCGACTGGATCCGCGGGGGGAGGGTGTCCTGCGGATAGGTCCAGATCTCGCCCACCAGGTCCCTGCCGGCCGCGATGCGCACGGTGTCCCACGATTCGGTGCCATCGAGCCGTCGGTTGCGATTCTGGTCGGCCACGGCGCGGACCAGCAGCTCGCCTGCCGGCAGTGGTCCGAAGACAAAGCGGCCGGTGGAGTCGGCCACGGTGCGATACGGCAGCGAGTCCGGGAGGAGGATCGCCTCGATCAATGCGGCCGGGAGGGGCCGCTGGGTGCCCCAGTCCACCGCGCGACCGACGATCACACGGCTGGGCAACGCGCCGCCGGTGGTGAAGGTGACCACCGAGGCGGCCTTGGAGATGTTGCCTGGCTCGCTCACGTCACGAATGCCGGCGATCAGCTCAACCCGGTACACGGTGTTGGCGCGCCAACCATCCTTGGGGCGGACCAGCAGCCGTTCGCGCTTCCACTGCACCCGCGGGATCACGCTGTCGGGAGTGGGCGAGACGATGACCAGCCGTTCGAGCTCACCGTTGCCGAGCCCGAAGTTCGGCTGCGAGCCCTCGGAGATCACTTCATCGAAGCGGAACTCGACCCAGCCGTCGAAGTCCTCGAGCAGCCTGACCGAGTCGGGGACGGTGCTCAGCAGGATCGGTGGCGTGCCGTCGGGCGGTCCGCCGGGCGGCGGGGCCATGCGGGCGCAGCCGGCCACGAGGCCGACGGCGAGCACGAGCCGCCGCGCTCGCAAGCTCAGCACCCCAGCACGAGACGCTTGGCTCGGAGGGCGTCGGCCTGCGCGCGCCACGCCACCAACTTCTCCCGTTCCTTCTCAACGATCGCCGCCGGCGCGCGGTCGGTGAACTGCGCGTTGCCGAGCTTGGCTTCCTGGGCCGCCACGAGGGAGTCGAGCTTCTCGACCTCGCCGCCGAGCCGTGCGCACTCCTTGGCCAGGTCCACGAGATCGCCGAGTGGGACAAAGACCGTGGTGCGATCCTCGAGCACCACCGTGCCGCCGGGCTCGGCGGGGGCTGCGCCGAGCGTGAGCGACTCCACCTTGGCGAGGCGACGGATGGTGTCGGCCTCGGCGGCGATGGCGCGCTCCGCCACCGGCGACGCGTCGCTGATGGTGACCGAGACCGACTGGCCCGGCGCCACGGCGTACTCGGCCCGGAGGGCGCGCACGGCGCCGATGATGGCTTGCACCGCGCCGAACTCCTCGATCGCGGTGTCGTCGGCACGGCCGTCGCTCGGCGTCGGCCACGCCGCGATGGAGATCGAACTGTCGGCGGCGGAGCCGGGCAGTCGCTGCCAGAGCGCCTCGGTGATGAACGGCATCACGGGATGCAACAGGCGCAGGGCGATGTCGAAGACGTGGGCCGCCACGGCGCGCGCCGTCTCGCCACCCGGCGTGGTGCCGTAGAGGCGCGGCTTCACCTGCTCGAGGTACCAGTCGGCGAGGTCACTCCAGAGGAAGTGATAGATCGCGGCGGCGGCATCGTTGAGGCGGAAGCGCTCGTACTGCAGCGTCGCCTCGCGCACCGTGGCCTCGGCGCGGGCCAGGATCCAGCGATCGGCGAGTGTCAGCTCCGATGCGGGCACGCTCGCGAGCGGCGCGGCGCCGGCCTCGAGGTGACCGAGCAGGAAGCGGCCGATGTTCCAGAGCTTGTTGGCAAAGTTGCGCCCTGGTGCGAACGAGACGTCGAGGTCGGCGGGGTCGAGGATCAGGTCGGTGCCCACCGCCATCCCGCTCACCACGGTGTAGCGCAGCGCGTCGGCGCCGTAGCGGTCGATCACTTCGAGCGGGTCAATGCCGTTGCCGAGCGACTTCGACATCTTGCGATGCTGCGTGTCGCGCACGGTGCCGTGCAGGTAGACCGTCGAGAACGGCACCTCGCCGCGGAACTCGAGCCCCGCCATCACCATGCGGGCGACCCAGAAGAAGAGGATCTCGGGGGCGGTGACGAGCACGCTCCCCGGATAGAACGCCTTCAGGTCGGCGGTCTCGTCGGGCCAGCCGAGCGAGGAGAACGGCACCAGCCAGGAGGAGAACCAGGTGTCGAGCACGTCCTCGTCCTGCACCACGCCGCCGCCGCACTTGGCGCAGGCGGTCGGCTCGTCGCGAGCCACCGTAATGTGCGCGCACCCCTCGACCTGGCAGTACCAGACCGGGATGCGATGGCCCCACCAGAGTTGGCGCGAGATGCACCAGTCGCGGATGTTCTCCATCCACATGGCGTAGTTGTCGCCCTGGCGCTCGGGGATGAAGCGCAGCTTCTCCTCGCGATAGGCGGCCAGCGCCGGCGTCGCCAGCGGCTGCATCCGCACGAACCACTGGTCGGAGAGTCGCGGCTCGATCACGGTGTCGCAGCGGTAGCAGTGGCCCACCGCGTTGCGATGGTTGTCCACGCCCTCGAGCAGGCCGAGCGCCTCGAACTCCGCCACCACCCGCTTGCGCGCCTCGAAGCGATCGAGCCCGCGGAACCGCTCGGGGACCTCGTCGTTCAGGTGCGCGTCGTCGGTCATGATGTTCAACTGCGGCAGGCCGTGCCGCTTGCCGATCTCGAAGTCGGTGGGATCGTGCGCCGGCGTCACCTTGACGGCCCCCGAGCCGAACTCCGGATCGACGGCATCATCGGCGACGATGGGGATCAGGCGATCCACCAGCGGCAGGCGGAGATTCCGCCCGATGAGGGCCGCGTAGCGCGGATCCTTCGGGTGCACCGCGACGGCGGTGTCGCCGAGCATCGTCTCGGGGCGGGTCGTGGCCACCACGAGGGAACCGCTCCCATCCTCGAGCGGATAGCGGAGGCGCCAGATGCGACCGTCCGTCTCGACCTTCTCCGCCTCTTCGTTGGAGAGCGCGGTGAGGCAGCGCGGACACCAGTTGATGATGTACTTGCCGCGATAGATCAGGCCGCGCTCATGGAGCGTGACAAACACCTCGCGCACGGCGCGCGAGAGCCCCGGGTCGAGCGTGAAGTAGGTGCGCTCCCAGTCGCAGGAACAGCCGAGGGCCTTGAGCTGCTCGAGGATCTGGCCACCGGTCTCGTCCACGAAGTCCCAGACGCGCTTCACGAAGGCATCGCGCCCGAGGTCGAAGCGCGTCAGCCCTTCCTTGGCGAGCTGCTTCTCCACCACGTTCTGCGTGGCGATGCCGGCGTGGTCGGTCCCCGGCACCCAGAGCGCCTTGCGGCCGCGCATCCGCTCGAAGCGGATGAGGACATCCTGCAGCGTGTTGTTGAGGCCATGGCCGGCGTGCAGCACGGCGGTGACGTTCGGCGGCGGGATCTGGATGACGTACGGCTCGCCCGGAGCGTCGGCCGGCACGCGGTAGAAGCCGCGCTCCTGCCACCACTGGTAGAGTGGTGCCTCGATGGCGGAGGGGTCGTATTGGGGAGCGAGCGGTTCGGTCACGCGATGGCCTCGTCGCCCAGCGACGCGTCAGGGAGCGGCGCGAGATCGTCCTCGCCGCGGACCAGCAGGCAGTTCACCAGCCGCTCGACGGTCACCGCCGATGCCACCAGGCGTGCCGCGGCCGACCGGGTGCGCCGGTTGGGCACCCAGCCATGCAACTCGAGGGCGTCACGCCCCACGGGCACGACCTCGAGCCGCAAGTCGCGCAGCGAGAGGTCGGCCTCCAGCGCGCTCTGGGCATCGTGGACCAGCTCGGCGACCGAGCGCGTCCCGGCGCTCCGGGGGCGGTGTGGCGTGCGAACGACACGGGTCGCCCGGGGGCCAAAGAGCTCTCCGGCGAGGAAGCCGAGGGCGGCGCCAAGGGCGAGTCCGGCAGCGGCGAGTCCGGCGGCGGCAAGGCTGTTGGGGCGGGCCTCGCGGCGGCGGCGTACAGTGAATCGGGCCATCGTGGTAAAATACAAGGCTCGGTCGGCTCGGCCTATGGCCGACACCGCCACATGGAAAACCCTTTGCGAGGCTGGCCCCTGATGACCGCAACACCCGACACCGTGATCCGCGTCACCCTTCCTGACGGCTCCATTCGCGAGCTCGAGGCCGGGACGACCGGGGCGGCGCTGGCGGCCGCCATCGGAGCCGGGCTCGCGCGCGCCGCGGTGGCCATCAAGGTCAACGGCGAGATTCGCGACCTGGCGCGTCCGCTCGCCGACGGCGACCAGATCGCGATCCTGACCGAGCGCGACGCCGAGGCGCTGCCGGTGCTGCGCCACTCGGCGGCCCACATCCTCGCCACCGCGGTCCGCTCGATCTTCCCCGGAGCGGGGATCGGCTTCGGCCCGGCGATCGACGAGGGCTTCTACTACGACTTCGACGTGCCGCGGCCCTTCACGCCCGAGGACCTCGAGGCGCTCGAGAAGGCGATGGCCGAGGCGATCGCCGCCGACTACCCGTTCGTGCGCGAAGTGGTCAGCCGCGACGAGGCCAACGCGCGCTTCGCCGACGACCCGCTCAAGCTGGAGCGGATCAGCGAGCTCGGCCCCGACGAGACGATCACCGTCTACACCGACGGGCCGTTCGTCGATCTCTGCCGCGGACCGCACGTACCGAGCACGGGCAAGCTCAAGCACTTCAAGCTGCTGACGGGGGCTGGCGCGTACTGGCGCGGCGATTCGTCGCGCCAGATGCTGCAGCGCATCTACGGCACCGCCTACTTCAAGAAGGACGAGCTCGCCCAGCACCTCTTCCGCCTCGAGGAATCGAAGAAGCGCGATCACCGCATGCTCGGCAAGCAGCTCGACCTCTTCATGTTCCATCCCTTCGCCCCGGGCGCGGCGTTCTGGACGGAGAAGGGGACGGTGATCTACAACGCGCTCAACGACTACATGCGCGCGTTGCAGCGCGACGGCTATCGCGAGATCCGCACCCCGCTCCTCTTCAACAAGGGGCTCTGGGAGATCTCCGGCCACTGGGGCAAGTACAAGGAGAACATGTTCCTCGTGCTCGACAACGAGTCGGGCGAGCACGATTTCTCGCTCAAGCCGATGAACTGTCCGTCGCACCACCTGCTCTACGGCTCGAAGAAGCACTCGTATCGCGAGCTGCCGATCCGCTACGTCACCTACGATGTGCTGCACCGCAACGAGGTCTCCGGCGCACTGTCCGGGTTGACCCGCGTGCGCCAGTTCGCCCAGGACGACTGCCACATCTACCTTATGGAGCGGCAGGTGCAGGCCGAGGTGCACCGGCTGGTGCAGTTCATCATGCACTACTACGAGACCTTCGGCCTCAAGGCGACGCTCAAG